>OLFT01000053.1_pt1 | contig 161125 bp, 153 predicted proteins | sample 1604921 | NCBI WGS metagenome assembly OLFT01 (sample SAMEA3888897, study PRJEB22519) | human gut metagenome | biome: human gut; feature: human-associated habitat; material: faeces | place: Denmark | collected 2013 | reverse complement strand
AGCACCTGACTCTTAATCAGGGTGTCCAGGGTTCGAGTCCCTGATGGTGTACCACTCCGTTGGATGTGTGGTACACACATCCAACGGGGAAAAACCTCTTGACATGAGGTCAATTTTATAGTAGTATTTGGCGTGAGCCATTTACCATAGTTGGTGTTTTTAACGGTGAGGGTCCACCCGTTCCCATTCCGAACACGGAAGTTAAGCTCACCAGTGCCGACAATACTTGTCTGGAGACGGACCGGGAAGATAGGTCAATGCCAACACAAGGGATTCGCTCAGGCGAATCCCTTGCTTAATGCCTCCTTAGCTCAACGGTAGAGCATCCGGCTGTTAACCGGAGGGTTGTAGGTTCGAATCCTACAGGAGGCGCCAGAGATATTGCCGTCACCAACCGTGGCGGCATTCTTTGAATATGGGCCTTTAGCTCAGTTGGTTAGAGCAACCGGCTCATAACCGGTCGGTCCCGGGTTCAAGTCCCTGAAGGCCCACCATTTTTTGATATATAGGGGAATAGCTCAGTTGGTAGAGCGACGGTCTCCAAAACCGTAGGCCGAGGGTTCGAAGCCTTCTTCCCCTGCCAAAAACGTGAGGTTCACTAGGATTTTTCTAATTCTAGTGAACCTTTTTTATTTGGGGCGGCCCCTTTTTCCTCTCTAGGTCTATGAATTCTTGGTTAGGTCTATGAATCTCTAACTTTAGAACTGTAAGGAGGAACCCCAGATGCGTATAACACTAACCGAGGCCGCCGCCAAGACCCTACCCGAATTAATCAATGAGTTTATTACTCGTAAAAAGGCGGATGAATATCACCGACTCTGCCAACAAAAATTCGACGAGGCTGAATGCAGAACCTATCCAGTTGAATTTAGAAAAGAGAAATGATACAATATAGAAAAGATTAATAAAGTTCGTTCGCCAAAGGCAGCGATAAGCCCAGATGTTCAGGAAGCAATTAATAAAGTCCATGAGTTGCAGCGGAGTAATTAGCGATTGCGTTTTTATAAAAGAACTCCACGACATTAGAAACACGCCGAGGAACTTACTGGTCTTATAGGTGATGCTGCTTGGGATAAATATGAAGCAATGGCAGATGCCTTTATTAAGAAAGAAATAGATATGGTTGATGTCGTTGGTTTTATAAGCGCGATAGGCAATCTGATTAAGTTTCAGCATTCTACAGGTTTATTTGCAATATTAAATGATAAAGGAACAATATCTACATTGTTTATTCCCCAAAAAGAAATATGGGGAATGGAACCAGAAGAATACTGGTTAGACCAAATTAGAAAATTCACGAGGTAAAATAATGAATTATCCAGCCATTAGACAATGTCCAGTGTGCGGCAAGTATAGATTTGAGGTAGAGTTTGAAGAATGTCCTATTTGCAGTTGGATGAACGATGTTACGCAAGAAGAAAATCCCGACGCAAAAGGGCTAGCAAACATTATGTCTTTAAACGAATGCCGCAAGGCGTATGCGGAAGGTAAAGAATTTTACTAAGGCCGCAATTAAATAATTAAAAGCAAAGAGAGTCTAACAGCGATTTGTTAGACTCTCTTTCTATATTGTCGTTTTAACAGGGGTTAGACACTAAACAACAACTGCCCTATTGGGGCGGCGCGGAGGCGGCCGCAACAACTATTAAATGGAGGTTTTATTATGGCAGAAGATATTAATAACAATAATAATAATGAAAACGGCGCTGAAAATAATCAGCAGCAAGAGAATACGCCCAAAACCTATACTGAGGAAGAGGTCTTAGCACTTATCCAGTCCGAAGCGGACAAGCGAGTGAATCAAGCACTCAAGACTCAGCAAAAGAAATATGAAAAACAATTATCCCTTAGTAAGCTTGATTGACAATAAAAATGGAAATGCATATACTAGTTCATAGAACATAGAAAAATCAACGATTTCAATAGGCCTAATAAAAAAAGGTTAGGTTCCCTCTCCAAAACCGTAGGCCGAGGGTTCGAAGCCTTCTTCCCCTGCCAAAGCGCCGCAGACAAATGTCTGCGGCGCTTTTGACATTTGCAGCCGTCATCCGGTCCCGCTTCGCCTATACCTGCCTGATTTATTTCTGGACTGGTGTGTGGTCCTTTCTATGTGTGGATCAGGCCTGCCGGAGTCCGGCGCACCCATCTTTACTCAGCTCTCAGCACTCTGCGACTGTTGCGCCGCTGAATTTGCTTTTGTCCATGCACCGTCTCTATGTTTCCGCAGGTGCTACGATTACTCGCCATTGCCTGCCAAGGATGTATATTTTTGGACGATTACATCTCCGCGACGTTCACATCGCCGTCAAATGGTGGTTATTTAGTCATTACTTTGTATATTTTTTAGATTGACCGGAGCTTTAAAAAGTTGTAGTATGGACACATCTAGATGATAGATGTCATTTTAGAATCCACGTTTAAGGAGGAACACACATGACAAACAAACCCATTGCGATCATTGGCGCCGGTAACGGCGGACAGACCACGGCTGCTTGGCTTGCCAATCAGGGTTATAAGACCAGAATCTTTGATGTGATGGAGGATACCGTTGCAAAACTCAATGAGCTGGGTGGCGTGAATATTTATGGCAATACTGATTACCCCGGCTTCGGCAAGATAGAGTTTGCGACTACCGATATGGAGAAGGCAATTGAGGGCTGTGAGCTCATCCTTCTGATTCTCCCGGAGAACTATCACGATTCCATCGCTGTAAAGATGGCTCCTTATCTCAAGGACGGTCAGATCGTCGTGCTCAATCCGGCTTCCGGCCTGGGCGCGATCTCCTTCAAAAAGGCGCTCACCGATGCCGGCTGCACTGCTGATGTGACGCTGGCCGTGACCTGCACACTGCTGTTTGCCGCGCGCATTAAAGAGACGGGCGATGTTCTTGTCACCGGCCAGAAGACGGAGCTGAGCATTGTTGCGTTCCCCGGCAACCGCAAGCAGATCGTTGAGGACGCAATGTATCCCGTGTTCAGCCAGCATATCTTTGCCAACAACATCATTGATACGGCCATGGAAAACCTCAACCTGGCGTTCCATCCGGGCCCGACGCTGCTGTACACGTCTCTCATTGAGCGCGGCATCACTTTCGATTACTACAACTCGATGACGCCGAGCCAGATCAAGCTCATCAAGGCCATCGACAAGGAGCGCATGGAGCTGTGCAGCATTTACCATGTCGACACGCCGAACGTCGAGGACAGCTTCGCGCGTATGTACAGCTATGAGGGCGACCTCTACGATATGCTGCGCAATGCCGAATGCTATAAGGGCATCAAGGGACCGAAATCGCTCAAGGTACGCTATCTGCTCGAGGACATTCCGTACAACCTGCGTTCGCTGCAGGCACTGGGTCAGATCGCCAAGATCAAGACGCCGGTCATCGACGCAGTTTGCACGCTTGGTGAGACGCTTGTCGGCGGCGACATGGACGAGGGCTATACGCTCAAGACGCTGGGCCTGAGCGAAGATATGACGGTCGACGAGTTCCTGAAGCTCGTCAATGGCTGATACGGAATTCATCTTTCATCAGGAGGTATAAGAGCATGACAAACAAACCCATTGCCATTATCGGCGCCGGCAACGGCGGCCAGACGACGGCTGCATGGCTGTCCAATCAGGGCTATCAGACCCGAATTTTCGACGTGATGGAAGACACGGTCGCAAAGCTCAATGAGCTCGGTGGTGTCAACATCTACGGCAACACCGACTTTCCCGGTTTCGGCAAGATCCAGTTTGCGACGACGGATATCGCCAAGGCCATTGACGGCTGCGAAGTGATTTTTATCATTCTGCCGGAGATTTACCACGTCTCCATCGCGCAGAAGCTTGCGCCGCACCTTGTTGACGGCCAAATCGTCGTCATCGACCCGGTCTCCGGTCTGGGCATCCTTGCGTTTAAGAAGGCGCTGGCCGAGGCCGGCTGCAAGGCGGATATTTCCCTCGCTGCGACCAGCACGCTGCTGTTTGCTGCGCGCATTCAGACCACCGGCGACGTCTTTGTCACCGGCCAGAAGACGGAGCTGAGCATCGTTGCCATCCCCAACAGCAAGCGCGAGATCATCAAGGAGGCCATCTATCCGGTCTTCAGCCAGCACCACTTCATTGATAACAGCATCCAGCTTGCGCTCGACAACCTCAACCTGATCTTCCATCCGGGCCCGACGCTGCTGTACACCGCCCAGATCGAAAAGGGGGAGAAGTTCAACTACTACAATGACATGGTCCCCAGCCAGATCACGCTCATGAAGGCGCTCGATCAGGAGAGAATGGCGATCTGCGCGGCGTATGGCGTCAAGCTTCCGGACGCAGAGGCGGCTTTCGCGCTGGAGTACAGCTATGAAGGCGACCTCTACACGATGCTCAAGAACGCCGAGTGCTACAAGGGCATCATGGGCCCCAACAGCCTGCAGGTGCGCTACCTGCTCGAGGATGTGCCGTTCAGCCTGCGCTCTGTGCAGATCCTCGGCAAGATCGCCAAGGTTCCGACCCCGGTGATCGATTCTGTCTGCACGATCGGCGAGGCGCTCGTCGGTGATGTGATGGCGGAAGGCTATACTATGGAGGCGCTCGGCTTGAGCGAGGATATCGGCTTCGACGAATTCGTTGCGCTCTGCAACGGCTGAGTTGAAAGCATGAAAAAAGCACGGCCGGAGTCAGACACCGACCGTGCTTTTTGTTATCGTTTTCGTGGGCTTCAGCCGGCGGAAGAGTCGTTCGTTTTCAGCCAGCGCTTTTTGTAGAAGAACAGCAGCAGAGACGCCAGAACGACCAGGCCGCCGCCGATAAAGGTGCGCACGGTCGGGATCTGGTGCAGGATGAAAAAGCCCAGAAGCGCGCTGAAGAGAATGCCCATGAGGTTATAAATGCTCAGCTCACCGGCGGGGGCATAGTGGTAAGACAGCGTCATCAGGATCTGGCCGAGCGCTGCCGTGACGCCGATCATGATGAGGTAGAACAGATCCGGACCGCTCGGCACGACGAAGGTCGGGATCATGCAGATGCCGGACACGATCGTGCTGAACGTACAGAAGAACATGACCACGCTGTAAGCGTTGACACGCCCCGAAAAGTAGGACAGCAGCGGATAGCACACGGCGTCGCACAGCGAGGTGCAGAATGCAGCCAGCAGCGGCAGAAACGCGGAATCAAACCGCGGGTTTGCCGCGATGTACGCACCGGTGAAGGCGATCAGCATGGCCGGGATGTGCATCTTCGTCAGCCGCTCATGCAGAAACACGACCGAAACGATCGAGATCGTGAACATGGAGATGCGGTTCATGATGCTGACATCCGCCTGAAGCGCGTTTCTGGACGCGTAGAACAGCAGCATGACGGCAAGCAGTCCGAAGAGCGAACGCGCGAACATCTGCGGCCAGTATTTGCGCTCACCGAAGAGCGGCTGGTGGTTCTTGATTAGGATGAAGCTTGCCACGAAGATGCCGATCAGGTTGCGGAAAAACGTCTGCTCCCACAAGGATATCTCCGGCGAGTTCAGAGCCGCAAAAATCATCATAAAAGAAAAAGACAGCGTAGACAGCAGGGCGAGGATCACGCCCTTGGTCCGCTGCGTTTCACTGATTTTCAGTTGTGCCATGTTCTGGGGCCTCCTTATAAAACGAGCTGAAATTCAGTATAGCGCTGTTTTGCGACACAGTCAATTGTGCAATTTCATAAATATTTTGTTGTTTAAGATGCAAAAACAGGCGCGAAAAAAATGTGCATATTCGACAAAAATATATACAATTCTTGAAGGAATTTCGTCTGTAGGATTTGTGCCCTTTTTATTGACACATATAGACGCCTGTGCTAAAACTCTTTTATTGTTTGGCACGCTAAAGTGCTGCATTATTTTGGATGCGCGCCACGTGTGCGGAACATACCCTACAGGGCAAAGATAGAGAGTCAGAATTCGCAAGTTAGAAAGGAGAACCTACGTGAACTCAACCACGATCCTCATCCTGGTGGCAACGGTCGCAGTCATCGCACTTACATTGATCCCGACCTACATCATCTCCGGACGCAAAAAGACCACTCAGGCCGACTGGGAGGTCGCAGACCGCAGCCTTCCGCTTTATGTCGTCATCGGCACGCAGTTTGCCAGCGCAATGGGCGGCGGCATTCTGGTGGCGCATGTCGGCAATGCGTATACCCGCGGCATCGGCCACTTCATCTATGGCGTGCTGGCGTCACTGCCGTTCATCATCATTATGGTGCTCGCCAAGTGGCTGCGCCGCAACAACTTCACCACCATTCCCGATGTGCTCGCGCACTTCACGAACGGAAATAAGCTCATCCGTATCGTCGCCGGTGTTATGACGGTCTTTGTGCCGTTTGGCTGGGTGACCTCCCAGATCACGGCCTTCGGCAATATCTACTCCAACCTGACCGGCATTGACTACACGCTGCTGTGCGTGCTGTTTGCCGTGTTTGCGCTGGCGTTTGTCATGCCGTCCGGCCTGAAGACCGTCGCATGGACGGACTTCATCTTCTCCTGCTTCATGATCGTCATGTGCATCGTCTGCGTTGTGTTCGTCACGGTCATGGGCGGCGGCGTCTCCAATATCGTCAGCAACCTCAACACGATCGACCCGTCCATGCTCAGCTTCTCGAGCTCCATCACCGATAATATCGGTGTGGCGACCTGCATGCTCTGGATTTTTGCTGTTCTGCCCGGCGGCATGACCAACCAGATCTACTTCCAGCGCGTCTGCGCCATCAAGGAAGAGAAGCAGGTCAACAAGTCCCTCATTCTCTCCGGAGCCCTGTCCCTGCTGAGCTTTGTCTGGGCTATCTACATGGGCCTCTCACTCCGCTCTCTCAACATTGCAGAGATCGCCAAAGGCCCCACGGCGTGGTTCATGGGCAAGCTGCCCATCGGCGTCATGGCGCTGTTTGCAGCGCTCGTCTTTGCAACGCTGATGTCCACGACTTCCTCCGGCGTGCAGACTTCCGTCACCAATATCACCCGCGATATCATCTCCACCATCAACCCGAACATCCCCGACCGCAAGATGGTCACGATCTCGCGTGTGCTGTCGGCCGTGCTCATGGCCATCGCGCTGCTGATGTGCCTCGTCTGGACGGACACGCTCAACTGGCTGACCAATACCTATGCCTATTCTGCGGCGGCGTTGGCCTGCCCGGTGTTCCTCAGCTACGGCCTGCGCAATAAGCACTTCATCACGACGCCCGGTATCGTTGCCGGCATGGTGTTCGGTCTGGTCGGCTGCGCGGTCGCGCAGATTATGAAGACCTCCCTGAACTTCGCGTTTATCGGCATTCTCGTTTCCGCCGTTGCTATGGTGATCGTGAGCGCCGCCACGAAGAAGAAGGGCACGATCGTCGCGGACGCCGAGTAATGCGCCCCCGGCGGATCTGTTGATCCGAAACAAAACAGAGCCCCCGCTTCCTGATGTGTGTCAGTCGGCGGGGGCTTTGTGTGCGTTCCGGCGGCCGATTGCCGAAGAATACGCATTGCGGCGGGGGGGAAAACGTATTTTTTTCGCCATGTATCGCGGTGTTTACAGTTCTTTGATATATTTCTCATACGCGTGTGATAAAATACAACAATGAAATTCAGCAGCCTGGAAAGGTGATCGGTCATGAGACAACGGTTTGCAAAATGGATGATGGGCAGAAACGGTATGGATGCGCTCAACCGTCTCCTGTCCGTGCTGACGCTGATTTTGCTGTGCGTCAGTATGTTCGTGCATGGATACGCATCGCGCATTCTGTGGTTGCTGGCCGTGCTCGGCCTGATCGTGACCTATTTCCGGATGTTTTCGCGCAATGTCTACCGCCGCCAGCAGGAAAACGGTGCGTATCTGCGCCAGCGCTACAAGGTGACGAGCGCGTGGCGCGGCGCGGTCGACCGCTGGCATCAGCGGCGCGACTACCGCTTTTATAAATGCCCCTCGTGCCGGACGCGTCTGCGTGTGCCGCGCGGCAAGGGCAAGATCAACATCGTCTGCCGCAAGTGCGGCACATCGTTCCAGCGCAAGACCTGAGGCGACGGCCGATGTTTGGATATGTGATCGCAAATCTCGAGGGCTTGACCCAGCCGCAGAAGGATCGCTATAAGGGCTGCTACTGTGGGCTGTGCCGAGTGCTCAAGCAGCGCCACGGCTTTTCCGGCCGCCTGACGCTGACGTATGACATGACGTTTCTGGTGCTGCTGCTCTCGGCGCTGTATGAGGCGGATGAGGAGCGCGGCATGGAGCTGTGTCCCGCACACCCGCTGCGCAGACATTTTTACTGGCAGACGCGCTACACGGACTACGCCGCCGACATGAACGTCGTGCTGGCGTATTACAATTGCCGCGACGATTGGCAGGATGACGGCAGCGCGCTGAAGTATTGGGAGTCCGAGGCGCTCAGCCGCCAATGTGCCGCAGCGCGTGCGCGCTGGCCGCGGCAGTGCGCCGTGATCGAGCAGTGTATGGCGCAGCTGGGCGAGATCGAACAGGCGGACACAGGCGACATGGACGCTGCGGCGAACTGCTTTGGCCGGCTGATGGGCGAGCTGTTTGTGACAGGGGAGCTCTGGGATGCCCGCCTGCGGCCGTTCGGCGAGGCGCTGGGACGGTTTATTTACTTGCTTGACGCGGTGATCGACCTGCCGGAGGACCGCCGCCATGGGCGCTACAATCCGCTGCGCGCTCTGCCGCAGGACGCGGATCTGTATGCGCTGCTGCGGATGCTGCTCGGCGAATGCGCGACGGCGTTTGAGGCACTGCCGGTCTTGCAGGACGTCGAGCTGCTGCGCAATATTCTGTACTCCGGCGTGTGGCTGCGGTATGACGCGGCCATGAAAAAACTTAAGATCGGGAGGAGCGCCGAATGAGAGACCCATACGAAGTCCTCGGTGTTTCCAGAAACGCGAGCGAAGAGGAGATCAAGGCGGCCTACCGCCGTCTGGCCAAGAAATATCATCCGGACCTGAACCCGGACGATCCGCGCGCGACGGAAAAAATGAACGAAGTCAACGCGGCCTATGACGCGATCAAAAACGGGAACGCCAATGCCTACGGCGCGTCCGGCGGCTACGGTCAGGCGGGCGGCTACGGCGCTTATGGCGGCTGGGGCGCGCAGCGCGACCCCGGTATCCGGCCGGAATATCAGGCGGCGGCGAACTACATCCACGTCGGCCACTTTGCCGAGGCGCTGCAGGCGCTCTCAGGTGTGCCGCTGGCCGAGCGCGACGCCAACTGGTACGCGATCAGTGCCATGGCGAACTCCGGCGCGGGCAACCGCGTGCAGGCGCTTGCAGACGCGCGCCGTGCGGCTGCGATGGATCCGGCCAACCCGGATATCCAGCGGCTGCTGCACCAGATCGAGAGCGGCGGCACGGCCTATGCGACCTATAGCGCAGGGTATCCGAACAGCGGCTTCGGCACCGGCAGCTGGTGCGCGGATATGTGCCTGCTGAACCTGTGCTGCAACCCCTGCTTTTCCCCCTGCTGCTGATCCATATGACGACCCCGGCGGAACGAGCGCTGTTCCGCCGGGGCTTTTTGCGCTCAGACGCCGGGAAAGGTTTGCAGATACCGCTCCGTGAAGGCGCTCAGCGCGTCAAAGTCCATGCACGGGCGATAGACGGCCTCAAGCTCATTGTGCAGCAGAGCCGCCATGCGCAGCTGCTCGACGGCGCGCTCGAGGGCGAGCTGCTGCTGGCGGGCATCACTGCGCATGGCGCGGCGCAGCGTGCGCTGCCGCTCCGGATCGGGCAGAACATCGAGCCGGATATGGCGCTGCGACAGACCGTCCGGCACATCCGCGGCCGTCCCGGCGAGAAAGCCGACGCCGCGCGACGGGACGAGCACGGCCTGCGTACGCGAGGGGATGAGCGCATCCGGACAGGAGATGACGTTCAGACCGCACCGGACGGCATGCGTGCGCACGGTGTGCAGGAATTCTTCTGCCAGACTGCATCCGTCGTCGAGCAGGTACACGCGCGCGCAGTGTGCGGCGACGGTGTCCGGGAAGAAAATTTTCCCCTCAGACGTGACGGCGCTCAGAAACAGGCGGTCGCACCGGCCGGGCTTCGCATCCTTGGGCGACGTGCCGAATTCGCGCGTGCAGACGCTTTTGGCGCGCCGGCGCGCGGCCTCGCGATCCTCGGGGAAGACCAGGCCCGGCGTCGCGCGCGGATCGAGCGCAGCGGCCGCCGTCAGGTACTGCTGTGCGCGCAGGCGGAACATTGCGCAGTCGGCGTTCAGGGCGCGGATGCGCGCCGGATCGAGCGCCTCCGTGCGGCAAAACGCGCCGAGGTCGAGATATTCGCCGCTCGCGCCGAAGAGGGCAGGCTCGACGGTGTGCGGCGCCGTGCCGTCAAAGAAGCCAGCGTGCTTTTGCGGGAAATACACGCCGTCGAGCGAGGCCGGGTCGCCCGCGCAGTGCAGCCAGACGACCGAGAGCCCGGCGGCGCGCCCCGCGTCGCCGACGCGGCGCAGGAAGGTGGACTTGCCGCAGCCCGGCCCGCCCTTGAGGATACAGAAATAGCGCTCCGGCGGCCGAAGGAATTGCCGGTGCAGCGCGTAGTAGCCCGCGCCGGTCATGGCGCTGAGAAAGTAGCGTGTTTCCAGTGCGTTGTTCATGGCGAAACCTCACATTTTCATGGTTGCTACAGCGTATGCAGCCGGCGCAGCCGTTGACAATTTCGCCCCGGGATGCTATCCTTTTTTCATCCTGACGAGGGAGAGTTTTTATGATCAAGACGATATTATTTGATTTTGACGGTACGCTCTTTGACACCGGTGAAGGCATCCTGCGCAGCGTGCAGTATGCGCTCGAGGGCTTCGGCATCCACGAGACGGACACGGCGCGTCTGCGCAAGTTTGTCGGTCCGCCGCTGCTTGATTCGTTCTCGGAGCTGTATGCCATGACGCCCGAGCAGGCGCAGGCGGCGGTCGCGCGCTACCGGGAGCGGTATCTGCCTGTCGGCATCTATGAGTGCACGCTCTATCCCGGCATTCCGGAATTGCTCGAGCGGCTGCGTGCGCACGGTTTTCGCGTCGCGGTTGCGACCGGGAAGCCCACGCCGATGGCGCGCTCGATCCTGCAGCGGTTCGATCTTGAGCGGCTCTTTGACTGCGTGATCGGCTGCGAATACGACGGCACGCGCAGCACAAAGGCCGAGGTCGTTGCGGCCGCGCTTGCCGAGACGCAGACTGCGCCCGAGGCGGCGCTCATGGTTGGCGACCGCAAGTATGACGTCACCGGCGCCGCTGCCTGCGGTGTGCCGTGCCTCGGCGTGTATTACGGCTATGCAGAGCCGGGCGAGCTGGAGGCCGCCGGAGCGGCGGCAGTGGTGCAGACCGTTGCGGAGCTGGGCGAGCGGCTGCTGCACTGGAACGAGGCATGATGCGAAAACTCCCTGCGGGACCTTGAACCCGCAGGGAGTTTTGCTGCTTTTTGTCAGGACACGGCTTTTCCGAGCACGCGCAGGGGAAAGGCGTCCGAGATCTCCAGATCGTGATAGGCCGGGTTGAGCGAGTGCAGCCAAACACGCCCTCCGTCGCGCCGCAGCTGCTTGAGATAGGCGTTGCCGTCGTAGAGAAACACGCCGATCTCGCCGGGGGCGAGTGTCGGCTGCTGGTGCACCCAGACGGTTTGCCCATCGTGAAAGCGCGGCTCCATGCTATCGCCCGCAACGCGCACGCCGAAGTTTGCCTCTTCCGGCACTTCCGGACCGACCGGCTGCATCTCATAGCTCTCGCTGTCGAGAAACTGCCCCGTTCCGGCTGAGACGGCCAGCGCGTACAGCGGCAGGCTGCGCAGCGCGGGCACCTCGGGCGCGGCGGCAAAGCGCCTGCTCTCGCGCAGCAGCGCGATGTATTCCAGCGCGCGGCGGCGTCCCTCCGCGTTCAGCCCCGCAAGCAGACCGCTGGCATCCCCGCCGGAGAACGTGCCCGCGATATTGTCCACGTCCAGCACGCGGCAGAGCGTCAAAAACTGCTGCGCGTTTGGAAGCGTAGCGTCATTTTCCCACTTTGAAACCGCCTGATTCGACACCGGCATCCCGGCCTCGGCCATGGCCTCGGCCAGCGCCTGCTGGCGCATACCGTGCGCGCGGCGCAGGGAAGCGATCGTTTCGCCAAAGGTTTTGTACATATGCAGCACCTCAAGCACAATATATCGCATCCGACGAAAAAATACAAGGAAAATATCCGAAAAAGATAAGAAAACGCTTTAAATATCCTATAAAGAGATTTATAATAAAGGCAATCTCTTTGCAGGAGAACGTGAACATGGAACGCATGATCTTACATTCGGATATCAATGCCTGCTATGCGAGCATCGAGCTGCTGCGTCATCCGGAGCTGCGCGGCCGGCCGGTGGCGGTCGGCGGGGAGCAGGAGCTGCGCCACGGCATCATTTTAGCCAAGGATCAGATGGCGCGTGCCGCCGGTGTGCGCACGGGCATGACGCTCTGGGCGGCGCGGCAGCAGTGCCCGGAGCTGACGATCCTGCCGCCGGATTTTGACCTGTACTACGATTATTCACGCCGTGTGCGGCAGGTGTATGCCGACTTCACCGATCGGTGCGAGCCGTTTGGCATGGATGAGTGCTGGCTGGACATGACCGGCTGCGTCGGCCATGAGGACGCGCTGCAGACGGCGCAGGCGGTGCGGCAGCGCGTGCTCGATGCCACGGGGCTGACGGTGAGCGTCGGCGTGTCTTGGTGCAAGGTGATCGCAAAGCTCGGCTCTGATTACCGCAAGCCGAACGCCGTGACGGTCATTGACCGCGCGCGTTTTGCCGACATGGTCTGGCCGCTGCCGGTGGGCAGCTTGCTCTTTGCCGGGCGCAGCTCGGTGCGGCAGCTCGAGCGGCTGGGCATCCGCACGGTCGGCGCGCTCGCGGCGGCGGATGCGGATATGCTCCGGCAGCGCTTCGGCAAGAGCGGGGTGCAGCTGCACGCCTATGCCAACGGCTATGACCCCGCGCCGGTGCACCGGGTGGAGGATCTGCCGCCGCCGAAGTCCATCGGCAACAGCGCCACCGCGCCGCGTGATCTGATCTGCGAGGCGGATGCGCGCGCGGCGCTGCTGTCGCTTTCCGAGAGCGTGGGTGCGCGTCTGCGGCTGGAGGGGTATCAGTGCCGCACGGTGGAGCTGAGCGTGCGCACGGCGGACCTGCGCTGGTGCAGCCACCGCATGGCGCTGCGCCATCCGACGGATCTGACGAGCGAGGTGCTGGATGCGGCGCTGGCGCTGTGTGAGCAGGCGCACCTTTGGCCCGAGCCGCTGCGCAGCATCGGCGTGCGTGCGCTGGATCTCCAGCCTGCGTGTGCGCCGCATCAGATGGACCTGTTCGAGGACGCGGAGCGCCGCGCACGTGAGCGCCGGCTCGATATCACGCTCGACAATCTGCGTGCCCGCTACGGCAAGACCTGCGTCCTGCGCGGCCGCGCCTGTTTTGACCCGGCGCTCGGCCTTGTCCAGCGCGAGGAGCACGCATTTTTGCGCAAATAAAAAGGCACGCACCGTTTTGTAAAAAACGGTGCGTGCTGCTGTTTCATCAGAAGCCGAGCTTCATGCCGCCGGCGATCTTGTTGACCGTGGCGTCGGAGGCCGCCTCGTACTGGCGCAGCGCCTCGTTGACGGCTGCCAGCACCAGATCCTCGAGCATCTCGACATCATCGGGATCGACCGCTTCGGGCTTGATCTCGATCTTGGTGACCTCACGGTTGCCGTTGACAACGGCCGTGACCATGCCGCCGCCGGCCTTCGCCGTGAACTCTTTTTCCTCCAGCTCTTTCTGCATCCGCAGGAAGTCCTGCTGCATCTTCTGCGCCTGCTTCATCATGTTGGCCTGATTCATGCCGCCATAACCGCCGCGAAAACCGCCTCTTGCCATGTTTGTATCCTCCTGTGAATCAAAAAATTTTTTATCGGATCGTTACGTTCGGGAAGCGTGTCAGCTCCTCGATCTGTCGCTGCTTGATCTGGGTCGCCGTGTCCATCGGCTGCATGACCACGTGGACGTTTTGTCCGGTCAGTGTCTGCACGGCCAGGCGGAATTTCTCCGCGATCTCGGGCTTGTTGAACATCGGGTAAGCCGGAGCTTTGTTCAGGTGCAGGGTCAGCGTGCCGTCAGCCAGCTCACCGGCCGCCTGCAGCGGGTCAAGCAGAAAATGATAGATGCCGACCGGCAGCTCGCGCTCCATGTATGCGCACAGCGCCTGCCAGTCAAACGTGCCCGCTTCTGCGGGCGCAGCCTCCGGTGCGGGTGCGGACACCGGCTCCGGGATGGGCTCGGGTTCGGGCTCCGGGATGGGTTCCGGGGTCGGCTCCGGAATGGGAGCGGGAACGGTCTCCGGCGGCTCCCAAGGGGGAACGTCGTCGTGCACCGGTTTCGGCTCGGGCTTTGCCTTCGGCGCGGAGACCGGCGGCGCGGGCGGCTCCCAAGGGGGAACGTCGTCGTGTACCGGTTTCGGCTCGGGTTTTGCCTTCGGCGCAGAGACCGGCGGTGCGGGCGGCTCCCAAGGGGGGACGTCGTCGAATACCGGCTTCGGCTCGGGCTTTGCCTTCGGCGCGGAGACCGGCGGTGCGGGCGGCTCCCAAGGGGGAACGTCGTCGTGTACCGGTTTCGGTTCAGGCTTCGCCTTCGGCGCGGGCGCAGATGCGCGCGGCGCGGGGATCGCTCCGCTGTATACGGTCTGTTCGAGCTTGTCCATGCGTGCGCACAGCGTCGGCACATCGTCGCACAGCTCCGGCCGGCAGAGCCGGATCAGGCACAACTCCGCCGCGATGCGCGGGTTGGGCTGCGATGCCATCGCGCCGAGCGTCTGCTGGATGCTCTGAAGGTTTGCCAGCAGCTGCGCGGACGAAAACGCACCGGAGAGCTCCTCCAGCGTGACCGGGTCATATGCGCCGGAGAGCAGCTCCCGGCCGCCGCGCGGCGCAACGGCCTGCATGAGCAGGTCGCGCTGGAGCATGCTCAGCTCGTCGAGCAGGGCAGAGGGGTCTTTCCCATCCTGCCAGAGCTCGCGGAATTGTTCGAGCGCGCCTGCGGTGTCGCCGGCGGCAACGCTTCGCAAAAGCTGCGCCGTGCGCAGGTTTCCGGCAAGACCGATGGCGGAGATGACCGCGTCGGTCGAGATACATTCGTTTCCGCAGCACTGGTCGAGCAGCGTGAGCGCGTCGCGCATACCGCCGTCCGCCATGCGGGCGAGCAGCGCGGCCGCATCCGGCTGCAGGTCCAGATGCTCCTGCTGCGCGACGAAGTTCAGGCGCGCGGTGATCGTGTCGACCGGGATACGCTTGAAGCTGTGCCGCTGGCAGCGGGACAGGATCGTTGCCGGGACTTTGTGCAGCTCCGTCGTCGCGAGGATGAACATGAGGTGCTCCGGCGGCTCTTCGAGGATCTTCAGCAGAGCGTTGAACGCCGAGTTGCTGAGCATGTGCACCTCGTCGACGATATACACGCGCTTGCGCACGCTGGCGGGGGAAAACACCGCCTCATCGCGCAGGGCGCGCACGTTGTCGACGCCGTTGTTGGACGCGGCGTCCAGCTCGACCACGTCGAGGATCGACCCGTCGTCGATGCCGCGGCAGGCGGCGCATTGGTTGCACGGATTGCCGTTGACCGGATGCTCGCAGTTGACCGCCTTGGCCAGGATCTTGGCACAGGTGGTCTTGCCGGTCCCGCGCGTGCCGATGAACAGATAGGCGTGGGACAAGCGTCCGGTTTCGACCTGCTTTTTCAGCGTCTCGGTAATATGCTCCTGACCGACAACGTCGTCAAACGTCTTCGGCCGGTATTTGCGATAGAGCGCCTGATACATCATTTGCGCGCGTCACCTCCGGGAACGGAAAACATAAAAAACGTGACCATTGACAAGACTGCACACCCACCTTTGAATAGACGACATGCCCGTTACCACAGCAGCCAGCTCGGGCTCGGCGCCCCCACGGCACACGGAGTGACCTGCTTAATGCTGCTCGGTTCCCCGCCTGACATGGTTCACAAGGCTCCGTTGCGCGGGACCGAACCTTCAACGCCGCTTACTGCGGGCAGACGACACATCAACCTATCCGGGGGCGGGAATTCATCCCTGCTATAGCGGATTGCAGGTACAGGACACCGCTGGCTCCCCGACTAGTGCAGCCTTGTCAATGGCCACGTGCAAGTATTCTACTACAAAAGCGGCGATTGCGCAAGAGCGGGAAGCAATTTTCTTTTTCGGGGCTTTTTCGCACAAAAATGCGCCGGAAGAAAAAAAGGTCTTTACAAATGTGAAAAATGTGCTATAATGAACAAGCCTTGTGGGGGCGTAGCTCAGCTGGGAGAGCGTTCGGTTCGCATCCGAGAGGTCAAGGGTTCGAATCCCTCCGTCTCCACCAAACTTCAGAAATCCTCCCCGTGACCGTTGGGTCATGGGGGGGATTTCTTGTTATTCAAAGAAAAGAAGCGAGATCACGCATCCGCTGATGGGAGGAATTCGCATGAAAGCACAGATCATCGCCGCACTGCTTTTTCTGATTCTGGGCATCGTGTTTGCCTGCGGAAAAGGCACATTTTTGATCGCGGGCTATAATACGCTCCCGGAGGAGAAAAAGGCACGGTATGATGCGCGCACGATCCTGAGAGACATGAGCCGGATGATGTTTTCCTGCGTGGGCTGCATGGCGGTCGGGATCCTCGGCTCGATCGTGGACGCACCTTGGCTCGTGGTGCTCGGCATCCTCCTGACGGTTCTGGTCATCGTGTTCTTTCTGATCCGCATCAACCGGGAGAGCAAGCGGTAACGCCTGCTGCACAAAAAGTCACCCCCGCGCTTATCGCAATGACAAGCGTGGGGGTTTTGCATGCATGAGCGGCCGGTTTTTTGTTGGCATCAGCGTAAAGGCACGCGAGCGGCGTCATTCCTTTTCGCTGAGTCCGCGTTCAAAGCGGAACTTGGCCTTTTTCTCCGGCACCTCAACGGGATATTCCCCCGTGAAGCAGCCGGTGCAGAAGCCCTCGCCGCACTCGGCCAGCTTTGTTACGCTGTCGGTGCTGAGATATCCGAGGGAGTCGACGCCGATGATCTGCGCGATCTCCGGGATCGTGTGGCTGCATGCGATGAGGTTCTCGCGGGAGTCGACGTCCGTCCCGAAATAGCAGGGATTGAGAAACGGCGGCGCGGACACACGCATATGAACCTCCGTCGCGCCGGCCTCGCGGACGAGCTTTACGATGTGGGCGCAGGTGGTGCCGCGGACGATGGAGTCGTCGATCAGTACCACGCGCTTGCCGCGGATGGTGGAGGAGATGGTGTTGAGCTTGATGTTGACGGATTTCTCCCGCTGGCTCTGCTCCGGCTGGATAAAGGTGCGGGCGATATACTTGTTTTTGATGAAGCCTACGCCGTACGGGATGCCGGACTGCTTGGAATAGCCGAGGGCGGCGTCCAGGCCGGAGTCCGGAACGCCGATGACCACGTCCGCCTGAACGGGGTGCTCCAGCGCCAGAAAGGCTCCGGCGCGCTGCCGCGCGGTGTGGACGCAGCTGCCGTCTATGACGGAGTCCGGACGGGCGAAGTAGATGTACTCAAAGACGCACAGCGAGCGGGGGCACTGGCCGCAATGGGTGGTTATGCTGCGCAGGCCGCCCTTGTCCGCGATGACGATCTCGCCGGGACGCACGTCCCGCACGAACTGTGCACCGATGCCGTCCAGCGCGCAGCTCTCGGAGGCAAAGACCCAGCCGTCTCCCAGCCTTCCGATGCAGAGCGGCCGGAAACCGTGGGGATCCCGGACGGCGATCAGCTTCTGGGGCGACATGATGACCAGCGAGTACGCGCCTTTGATCCTGTCCATGGCGGCAGAGACCGCCTCCTCGATGGAGGAGACCCGCAGACGCTCGTTGGTGATGGTATAGGCAATGACCTCGGTGTCGCTGGTGGTGTGGAATATCGCACCGTTGAGCTCCAGCGCCTCCCGCAGCTCGGCGGCGTTTGTCAGGTTGCCGTTGTGGGCGAGCGCCATGCTGCCCTTGATATGATTGATGATCAGGGGCTGGGCGTTTTCGCGGCTCTTCCTGCCGGTTGTGGCGTAGCGGACGTGCCCCACCGCCAGCTGGCCTCCGCCGAGCTTTTGCAGGCGCTCTGGAGGGAAGACCTCACCGACAAGGCCGAGGTCCTTATATCCCGATATGACGCCGTCGTCGTTGACGGCAATGCCGCAGCTCTCCTGTCCCCGGTGCTGGAGCGCGAACAGGGCGCTGTAAGTCAGTCCGGCAACATCCGTCCCGCCGCTGCTGTAAATGCCGAAAACGCCGCATTCCTCATGAATCTTTGAAAACATAGGCCCGCGCCCCGTTACGCGCCGAGCATACGGCGCAGGATCTCCTGATATGCGCCCTCCACATTGCCGAGGTCACGGCGGAAACGATCCTTGTCCAGTTTTTCGTGGGTCGTCTCGTCCCAGAGGCGGCAGGTATCGGGGCTGATTTCGTCGGCGAGGACGATGCTGCCGTCGGGCAGGCGGCCAAACTCCAGCTTGAAGTCCACAAGGTCGATGCCGATGCCCTTCATGATGCCCTTGAGCAGGTCGTTGACCCGGAAGGCCAGCGCCTTGATCTGCTCCAGCTCCTCGGCCGTTGCCAGCTTCAGAGCCAGCGCATGGTAGGAGTTGATGAGCGGGTCACCGAGACTGTCGTTTTTATAAGAGAACTCGATGGTGGGGGCGTCAAACACAATGCCCTCCTCCACGCCGTACCGCTTGGCGAAGGAGCCGGCGGAGATGTTGCGGACGATGACCTCGAGGGGGACGATGGTGACCTTCTTGACGAGGGTCTCCCGGTCGGAAAGCTCCCGCACGAAGTGGGTGGGCACGCCCTGCTCCTCCAGCAACGTCATCAGGTGGTTGGTCACCCGGTTGTTGATGACGCCTTTTCCGGCGATGGTGCCCCGTTTTTCGCCGTTAAAGGCGGTGGCATCATCCTTGTATTCGACGATCAGCAGTTCGGGGTCGTCGGTGCGAAAGACCATCTTGGCCTTGCCTTCGTACAGCTTCTCAAGCTTCTGCATAGCAATACCTCCATGATAAATTGATTTTTTTGGCAGAATGTTTTTATACTGTGATATTAGACCGAAAGGATCAGAAAAACAATATTTTTTCAAGGCATTTTTGCGATTTCGGATGGTATCACAATGAGAGCGGGAAAATGCCGCCTTGTTTATGTTCGTTTTGCTCCCCCCACGGTTTGGCGCGCCGTGTGCCGGATGCCGTCCTCGCCGGAACCGGGACGCTGTGCCGCTGGATGATTGGCTTTATGCGCCGCCGGGAAATCCTTCGTCTCCCAGTCTCGGCACAGGGAAAAGAGGCCGCTGTGCGCCTCCCCTTATCGCTCGGATTTCTTTGTTGACGTGCAATGGTTGGTTGTGTCGTTCTCCCAAAAACGATTCTCCTTGCAAATGATTACGCATTTGAAAATGGCGCATCCCGATGCATGCGACGGCGCGTTTGCCGCATCCCGTTTTTGTGACGCGAAAACGTATGTGACACCCCTCGACAGAACCGGTTTTGCGTGCTATAGTAAGAGAACAGTTTGTTTGGAAGGGATGTTTTCAGCAAGTGGAACGCAAAGGCAAACAGAAAAAGACGGCGCGCAATGTTATCATCATCCTGTGTGTGGTCCTTGTGGCGGTGTCGATCCCGGTAATTATGGCGCTCAGGAAATCGCACAGCCAGCCCACGCCGGCGGAGACTACGCCTACGCCGACCGCGCCGCCGGCAGAGGAGACCGTCAGCGCGACGCCGTCGATCGAGCTCCCGCCGTATGGCGGCTATTCGTTTGACAACGACGAGCTGGTGCAGCTGTCCGACTGTGCATTTGTCGGCGACAGCATCTGCAGCGGCCTGTTCGTCTATGATGTACTGCCGAAGGATATGGTCGTCGCGACCGGAAATGTCGGCATCCGCAGCCTGCGGGAATATACATTTGATATCGCCGGCGGTACGTATACCGCGCTTGAGGCGCTGAAGGTCATCGACCCGAAGTATGTCATTTTCTCCATGGGTATGAACGACATCAATATGACCAGCGAGGAGACGTACTGCCAGAACTACCTCAGCTTCCTCGCCGACACGCAGGCGGAGCTGCCGTCGGCAAAGCTCTATGTCGCATCGATCACGCCGATCGATGCCGGGTCAAACTTCGCCTCGAACGATAAGATCGACCGCTACAACGCTGCGGCCAAGGCGGCCGTCGAGCAGGCGGGCTACGGGTTTATCGACGTCACGACGCACCTGCGCAACGACACGGGCGGCCTCAACCCGGATTGCGGCGGCGGTGACGGCATCCACGTCAACAAGCTCGGCTATTATTCCATGCTGACCGACGTGGCCAAGCGCCTCGTGGCCGACCGGCATTGAGTCAAACACAGAAAAAAGAAAGGGCGAGCGCCCTTTCTTTTTTTGTTGCCCGGTGGTGCGCACAAAGGTGTTGACAAACGCGCGCAGCGGCATTATAATCGGCATATACCGAAAATAAAAGCCTTGGAGGTGACGCTATGCCGAGACCACCGCGATGCCGGCGGATCTGCGATGCGCCGCAGGTCGACACCTTCTGCCCGCAGGGACATGAGGAGGCGGCTCCCATTCTGCTGACGCTGGATGAGTATGAGGTCATCCGGCTTGTCGATCTCGAGCAGCGCACGCACCAGCAGTGCGCCGCGCAGATGGACATTTCCCGCTCCACCGTGCAGGAGATCTATGAGAGCGCCCGGCGCAAGATCGCCGCGTGCCTTGTATATGGCAGAAAGCTCGTCATTACCGGCGGCAGCTACCGTATTTGCGGCGGGCAGGAGCAGGCGCGCTGCACACAGTGCTGCCGGACAAAATCAGAAGATACCCATTCGAATATGCAACAACACAAAGGAGAAGCAAACATGAAAATTGCAGTTACCTACGAAAACGGCCAGATCTTCCAGCACTTTGGCCACACCGAGCAGTTCAAGATCTATGAGATCGACGGTGACAGGATCGTCGCCTCCGAAGTGGTCGACACCAATGGCAGCGGCCACGGCGCGCTGGCGGGCTTCCTGATGCAGCACGGCGTGAACACGCTCATCTGCGGCGGCATCGGCGGCGGCGCACAGCAGGCGCTGGCACAGGCGGGCATCCGGCTCTTCGGCGGCGTCAGCGGTGATGCCGACGCAGCTGTCCATGCGCTGCTGGCCGGAAATCTCGGCTACAACCCGAACGTCCGCTGCGACCACCACGATCACGAGCACGGTGAGGGCGGCCACACCTGCGGCGACCATGGCTGCGGTCATCACGGCTGCCACTGAGGCGCGCAAAAGCTTTATACCATCGTTTTTGAAAACCGGAGCGGAAACGCTCCGGTTTTCGCTTTGCCCGGATGCGCCTGCGGTGCGATTTTCCCCCTTGCAGATGAGCGGCCTGTGCGGTATATTGTAATTTGTCAGACAGCATTTTGCCGCTGACGGAAAACCACGCGCGATAAGGAGAACAGACGCAATGGATAAGCAGGAATTGACACAGCTGCTGCAGCAGGTCGCCGACGGCGACGTGACCCCGGACGATGCGGCGCTCCGGCTGAAGATGCAGCCCTTTCAGGAGATCGGCGCGTACGCAAAGGTCGATTTCCACCGCGGCATTCGTCAGGGGGTGCCGGAGGTCATCTTCGGCGAGGGGAAGGCGAAGGAGCACATTCTCGGCATTGCCCGGGAGATGCTGCGCAGCGGCCAGCGGACGATCCTCATCACGCGCCTGTCGGCGGAGGCGGCGGCCTACCTGGAGACGGATCTTCCGCTGCACTATGACAGCGCCGCCAGAGTCGGCATCATCGGCGAGCTCCCACCGCCCGGCGGCAAGGGGCGCATCGTCGTTGCGACCGGCGGCACAAGTGATATTCCCGTCGCGGAGGAGGCAGCGCTGACGGCCGAGGCGCTCGGAAACGCGGTCACACGCCTGTATGATGTCGGCGTGTCGGGTCTTCACCGTCTGCTCGCCAATCTGGACACGATCATGTCTGCGCGCGTTATTGTCGCGGTCGCGGGCATGGAGGGCGCGCTGCCGTCCGTCATCGGCGGCCTGGCCGACTGTCCGGTGATCGCCGTGCCCACGAGCGTCGGCTACGGCGCGTCGCTCGGCGGGATCGCGGCGCTGCTGAGCATGCTCAATTCCTGCGCAAGCGGTATGTCCGTCGTGAACATTGACAACGGCTTCGGCGCGGGCTATCTCGCCAGCATGATCAATCATCTCGACTGACGGAGGCGCCATGGAACTCTCTGATTTTTTTGCGCAGCATCCGAAGGCCGCGCTCGCGTTCTCGGGCGGGGCGGATTCTGCGTTCTTGCTCTACAGCGCCGCTGCGTGCGGCGCGGATATCATGCCGTATTTTGTCCGCTCGCAGTTTCAGCCGGCGTTTGAGCGTGCGGATGCCCGGCGGATGGCGGCAGCGCTCGGTGTGCCGCTGCGTGAGCTGGAGGTGGATGTTTTGTGCGAGGACACCATCGCCGCGAATCCGGCAGATCGCTGTTATTTTTGCAAGCGCCGCATCTTCGGCGCGATCTGCACGGCCGCCGCTGCGGACGGGTATCCCGTCGTGCTCGACGGCACGAACGCCAGCGATGACCGCGGCGACCGGCCGGGTATGCGCGCGCTCGAGCAGGCGCATGTCCTCTCGCCGCTCCGGCTCTGCGGTCTGACCAAAGCGGAGGTGCGCCGCCGCTCCAAGGCGGCCGGGCTCTTCACGTGGGATAAGCCCGCCTATGCCTGCCTTGCCACGCGCGTTCCGACAGGCGAGCCGATCACGGCTGAAAAGCTCCGGGCGGTGGAGCAGAGCGAGTCATTCTTGTTCGCGCTCGGCTTCACGGATCTGCGTGTGCGCCTGCGCGACGGGGGCGCGCTGCTGCAGCTTCCGGCGGCGCAGCACGCGGCGGCACGGGCGCGGTGGCCGGAGATCACTGCAGGGCTGTCCGAATACTTTTCCACCATCCAATTAGACCCGAAAGCGAGGGCGGAGAGCGAATGAAAACTTTGTATATCGACTGCTCCATGGGCTGTTCCGGTGATATGCTCACGGCGGCGCTGCTGGAGCTGCATCCCGATCCGGCGGCGTTTCTCGCCGGGATGAACGCGGCGCTCGGCGGCCGGGCGGTCGTGTCTGCCGCGCCGGATGCCAAGTGCGGCATCCGCGGTACGCACGTCACCGTAAGCATCCACGGGCAGCAGGAGGGCGCGGACTCGCCGCATGCAGAGCATACGCACGGCGGCGCAAGTGCGGCCGAGATCATGGCCTTTCTGGATACCGTGCCGCTTTCGCAGCAGATACGGGAAAACGCTAGGGCGGTGTATGCGCGCCTTCTGGACGCCGAGAGCGCGGTGCACGGCTGCGCGGTCGAGCAGGTGCACTTTCATGAGGTCGGCGCGCTCGATGCGCTGGCGGATGTGCTGTGCGTGTGCGCGCTCATGGACGCGCTGCAGCCGCAGCGCGTGCTCTGCTCACCCATAAATGTCGGCAGCGGTCAGGTCCGGTGCGCGCACGGTGTGCTGCCTGTGCCCGCCCCGGCGACGGAGCGGCTGCTGCGCGGCGTGCCGGTCTATGCCGGCGGCGTGACGGGCGAGCTGTGCACCCCCACAGGTGCGGCGCTGCTGCGGCAGTTCGTGTCTGACTACGGTGCAATGCCGCAGATGTGCGTCTCCGCCGCCGGTTACGGCACGGGCAAGAAGGATTTTGCAGCGGCGAACGTCGTGCGCGTGCTCCTGGGTGAGAGCGGAAACGGCGATGAGCAGGTCGTGGAGCTGTGCTGCAACATCGACGATCAGCCTGCGGAGTCGCTTGCCTTTGCCATGGATGAGCTGCTTGCGCTCGGCGCGCTGGATGTGTATTTCACCGCCGCCGGCATGAAAAAGAGCCGTCCGGGCGTTGTGCTCACCTGTCTCTGCCGTCCGGAGCAGCGGGATGTCATGCTGCGCTGCATCTTTCGCAATACGACAACGCTCGGTGTGCGCGAGCGCACCTGCGCCCGTTACAGCCTCGCCAGATGCACGCAGACCGTGCAGACGCGCTTCGGTCCGGTGCGCGTCAAAACGGCGCAGGGCTACGGCGTCACGCGCGAGAAGGCGGAATACGACGATCTGGCGCGGCTCGCGCGCGGGAGCGGGCAGCCGCTTGACGAGATCCGCGCCGCCGCCGCGCAGGCGCTGCGAGACCGGAACGAAACCGAATGAAACGTCTTGCATCCGCACCGTGCGAATACGGTGCGGATGTGCGTTTTACCTATCAGAAGATTTTATCCGTGTGCGTCTTTCTGTGAAAGTCTACATATTTTGCGCCTCATCAATAAATTCCCTTGTCAGACGATCTCAGCGTGCTATAATCGACACATTATGAGGGCTTGCCTGTCGACGATACAGAATACCACAAGCGCCCATGAAAGGAGAAATTATGCATCCCAGACTTTCCAACAAAATCCTGCGTCCCGATTTTCAGGGCGAATTTACGGCAAGCATTCTTGCGGCAGCGGCCTCTCCTGAGCTGATTTCTTTCGCGGGCGGACTTCCGAACCCGGTCTCCTTCCCGGTCGAGGAGATGGACAAGGCAGCACACAAGGTGCTCGAGCATAACGGCGTCATGGCGCTGCAGTACAGCGGCACGCAGGGCTATCAGCCGCTGCGCGAGTGGATCGCCAAGCGCTATGAGACGATGGGCGTTTCCGGCGTGCAGGCCGACGATATCATCATCACCAACGGCTCGCAGCAGGTGCTGACGATGATGGGCGCGTGCATGCTCGACCCCGGCGACAAGGTGATCGTCGAGGACCCGACCTATCTGGTTGCACTGCAGTCGTTCCACTTCTTTGACCCCGAGATCCTGCCGGTCACCATCAACCCCGACGGCATCGACTGCGATGCGCTCGCGGCGGCTGTTGCGGCGAACCCGGACGTGAAGTTTGCCTACGTCATTCCGAATTTCCAGAACCCCACCGGCCTGAGCTACAGCCAGCAGGTACACGACCGGGTCGTGGAGATCTTCCGCGGCACGGACATTGTCGTACTCGAGGATAACCCGTACCGTGAGCTGCGTTTTTCCGGCACCGCGACTGACAGCTTCGGCAAGGAGCTGGGGGAGCAGTGCTGCATGCTCGGCACGTTTTCCAAAATCGTCGCGCCCGGTATGCGCATCGGCTGGGTGTGCGTGCGCAACAAGGAGCTGCGTGAGAAGCTCCTGAGCTACAAGGCGACCGCCGACCTGCACACGAACATCTTTTCGCAGCTCGTGCTCGCGCAGTACCTTGCGGACAACGACATCGACGCGCACATCGAAAAGACGAAGGTGCTCTACAAGCACAAGGCGGAGCTGATGATGGACTGCATGCGCAAGTACCTTCCGGAGGGCGTGGAGTTCACGCCGACCGAGGGCGGCATGTTCCTCTGGGCGAAGCTCCCGAACGGCATGTCTGCGGTCGACCTCTACCGCGTCGCGCTCACGAAGGGCGTGGCCATCTGCCCGGGCGACCCGTTTTATGAGAAGGCGCGCAACGTCAGCACCTTCCGCATCAACTACTCCAACAGCAGTGACGAGGTGATCGAAAAGGGCATCCGTCTGCTCGGCGAGGCCTGCGAGGAGCTGCTCGCAAAGTAAGATAACGCATTCTTTACACAAATCAAAACCGCCGCACCGTGGCGTCACGGTGCGGCGGTTTGCATATGGCAGCAGTTTATATGTAAGACCTTGTTCTGCGCATGTCGAGCACCAGCTCCGGATCGTCTGCGCGCATCCGCTCCAGAATGCCCGTGAGTGCGTCCGGGTCGCGCGCGACCGCGTCCAGCTCCGGCTGCGTGAGCCCGACCAGCTGCAAAAATGCGACCCTGCCGTGCACGGTCTCGATCGGTGCGGCGGTCGTGTCGTTGACGATGGCCAGCGCCGTGATGGCCGAGTTCAGCTCCGGATGCAGGGAGCCGCCGTCGCCGGGGATGTATGCGCCCGGCTCGAAATAGTTGCCGGTCTCGAACGTGTAGCGCGCCAGCTGCGCCAGCAGGTCGAGCGCCCATGTGCCGGTCTCGGCATAGCTCTCGCGCACCTTGAGCGTGAGCTCATAGCCCCATTTGCTGTATTCCGAGCCGAAGGCCGCCATGCTCGGGTACAGCTCGCTCAAGCCGTAGGTGACGACGTGCTGATAGCCCTTGCCCGTATCGTAGACGGCAAAGCCGTCGAGATATTCCTCGCCGCCGAGTGCCGCACGGTCGTGCAGCTCGCTCTCGAAACGCACCGGCTCTGCTTCTGGGTAGAGCTTTGCAAAGGCCGCGTCGATGGCGTCCCAGCCGGGCGCCCAGTCGGGGTGCTTTTTCATCCGCTTCGCGTATTCTTCTCTCGTCATGTCGTGTCCGCCTTTCGTCGATTTACTCCAGTGCCTCGTGCACGGAAAAATGGTTCTTGTGATAGCTCAGCAGCCCCTCACGCTGCATCCGTGACAGCTCACTGCACATGGCGCTGCGATCGACGCTGAGATAGTCAGCCAGCTGCTGCCGGTTATAGGGGATGTCAAAGCTGTATCGCCCGGTGCGCTGCACGCACGCGGAAAAGTACGACAGGAGCCGGGCCCGGATGCCCTTCGGCGCGGTGTGCAGGATGCGCTGCGAGAGCAGCAGGTTTTTCTCTGCGCACACAGCCAGCAGATTCGAAATGAGCAGTGCGTGAAACGGGCAGGCGTTCGTACACGTCGTGAGCACCTTGCCGACGTTCAGAAACAGCACCTCGGTGTCCTCAGCGGCTGTCACGCTGATACGCAGCGGTTCCCCCGGAATACAGGCATAGGGTTCGGCAAATACCTCTCCGGGCGCGACGTGACCGAGCAGGCTGTGATTGCCCCAGATGTCATCGTGGCCGATCATGGCCATACCGGAGAGCACCATACCGAGCTGCTCGGTCGGTGCACCCGCAGCGAGAATGGTCTCGCCGCGCGCATAGCGCTTTCGCACAGCGCCGAGGCACTGCAGCAGCGGCTGCAGCTGCGCAGTGTCGATCCCGCGAAACAGGCGCGTGCTGGTCAGGGAAATGTTCATATTTTTTGCTCCATTTGTTGTTCTGACAACGGAATTGTGGCTTTTATTATGCTATCTTATCCTCAGAAAGTCAAGACCGCCGGGCGGGGGCCCGGACGATTTTTGGAAAGGGAAGGGATATTATGATCCGTAAGATCATCCACATTGACGAAGAAAAGTGCAACGGCTGCGGTGCGTGCGCGGCAGCGTGTCACGAGGGAGCGATCGGTATTGTAGACGGTAAGGCAAAGCTCCTGCGTGACGATTATTGCGACGGCCTCGGCGACTGCCTGCCGGCCTGCCCGGTGGACGCCATCCACTTTGTTGAGCGCGAGGCGGCTGCCTATGATGCTGCGGCCGTGCAGGCGAATATGCGCAAAAAGCAGGCGCAGAGCGCACCTGCGCACACCGGCGGCTGTCCCGGCAGCAGGATGCGCAGCATCCGCCGTGAGGAGGCCGCGCAGCCGCAGACCGCCGTGCCGCAGCCGTCGCAGCTTGGCCAGTGGCCGTGCCAGATCAAGCTCGTGCCGGTCAACGCACCGTATTTTCAGGGCGCGAAGCTGCTCGTTGCGGCCGACTGCACGGCGTATGCCTACGCGAACATGCACAGTGAATTCATGAAAGGGAAGATCACGCTCATCGGCTGCCCGAAGCTCGACGCGGTGGATTACACCGACAAGCTCACGGAGATCATCCGGGGCAACGACATTCAGAGCGTCACCATCGTGCGCATGGAGGTGCCGTGCTGCGGCGGACTCGAGCACGCGGCGCGGGAGGCGCTGCGCGCGAGCGGGAAATTCCTTCCGTGGCAGGTCGTCACGATCTCCGTCGATGGTAAGATTCTCGATTGCTGACCCGCTGCTCGGGCTCTGCTTGCATGCGCAGGCAGAGCCCGAACAAAGATTTTTCTTTCCATGAAAAATATGCGACAATAGGGTTGACAAATCCGAAAATATCTGTATAATATCATTTGTTCGTAGCGGAATTGTGTAATGGTAGCACACCGGACTCTGACTCCGTTTGTGAGGGTTCGAATCCTTCTTCCGCTGCCAACGCGAATCGCTCCCGTCTTTGACGGGGGCGATTTTTTTGCTTTTGCCCCTTTTCTGCCACCTCGCGGCAGCAGCCTGCGTGGATATGCAAAAAGGCCCTGCCGAGAGGCAGGGCCTTTTTGGTTTCATAACAGCGCTTGCTTCACTTGTCCAAGTAGCTGGTCAGCAGCTCCTGCAGCAGCTCGTCGCGGTCAAGGCGGCAGATGAGGCTGCGGGCGTTGTTGTAGTTGGTGATGTACGTCGGATCCTCGGAGAGGATGTAGCCGACGAGCTGGTTGATCGGGTTATAGCCTTTGACAACAAGGGAATGATACACGGAAGTGAGGATCTCCTTCATTTCTGTTTTGTTGTCGATCGCGTTAAACCGTCTGGTTGCGTCTTCCATGTGAAGCCCTCCCTCATACAAGTTCTTGTGCCTATTATACCAAAAAACACAAGTCTGTAAAGCCACTTTTCAACCCTTTTCGAAAAAAGTTCTAAATATTTTCTTAATACCCTTTCGCTTCTGTAAACGCTCAGCGAATGGTCGCGTGGAACGTCTCCTCAAGTGCCTTGAGGACACTCTGCATCGTCTCCTCGGCGTGGTCGTCGGTGAGCGTCTGGTCGTCGGCGCGCAGCGTCAGCGAGAAAGCGACGCTCTTATAGCCGGCCGGGATCGGGGCGCCGGTGTACACGTCAAAGAGTTCGCAGCCCTTGAGATACTGTCCGCCGGCGGCGAGGATGCACTGCGAGAGCTTGGCGACCGGGATGTCGGCGCTGCAGACGACGGCCACGTCGCGCGTCACGGCCGGGAAGCGCGGCAGCGGCGTGTAGACCGGTGTCGCACCGCGCTCGGCGAGCATCTCACCGAGCTGCAGCTCGGCCGTGTAAAGCTCCGTGTCCACGCCGTAGTTTGCTGCCGCAAGCGGATGGATCTGACCGAGCACGCCCAGCAGCTTGCCGCCGGCGTACACCTTCGCGCAGCGGCCGGGGTGGTAGGACGGGTTGCCGCTCTCGGCTTCAAACGTCACGTCCGTGATGCGCAGACCGGCGAGGATGCGCTCGACCGCACCCTTGAGCTGGAAGAAATCCATGCCGCCGTAGCCGCCGAGACACAGCAGCTTCGGCTCGTCGGCCATACCGTCGGGGCGGGCAAAGTAGACTTTACCGATCTCGTACAGGCGCACGGCCTTGTTGCGGTAGTTATAGTTGCGCGTGAGGATCTCAAGCATGGACGGCAGCACCGTCGTGCGCATGATGGAGGTATCCTCACCGAGGGGGTTGAGGATCTTCATGGAGTTGCGCAGCGGGGAATCGGCCGGGAGACGGATCTTGTCGTAGTACGAGGGGCTGATGAACGAATACGTGATGATCTCGCTGTAGCCGAGCGCGCGCGCCATCGCGCCGATGCTGCGCTCTGCCTGCTGCGCATCGCTGTAGCCGCCGCTGGTGGTCTGGCCGCGCATGAGCGTGCAGGGGATGTTGTTATAGCCGTAGAAGCGGGCGATCTCCTCGGCGATGTCGGAGTAGTGCTCCACGTCGCCGCGCCAGGAGGGGACGATGATCGTGTCGCCGTCGAGCTCGAAGCCGAGCGCGAGCAGGATGCGGCGCATCTCTGCCTCGGACACGTCCGTACCGAGCAGACCGTTGACCTTTTCCGGCTCGAGCTTCACGGTCTTCGGCACGATGGGTTCGGGCAGCACGTCGATGGTGCCGCGCATTACCTCACCGCAGCCGAGCAGCTCCACGAGCTCGCATGCGCGATCCACGGCGGCGACGGTATTCATCGGGTCGAGCCCCTTCTCGAAGCGGCCGGAGGCCTCCGTGCGCATACCGAGCGCGGCAGCCGTGCGGCGCACGCTCGTGCCGTTGAAGTTCGCACCCTCAAAGACGACCATGGCCGTGTCGCCCACGATCTCGGAGTTGGCGCCGCCCATGACGCCGGCGACCGCGACGGGCTTCTGCTCGTCGCAGATGCAGAGCATGTTCGGCGTGAGCCTGCGCGTATTGCCGTCGAGCGTCTCGATGGTCTCACCCTCGCGCGCGGTGCGCACGATGATCTGCTTGCCGCCGATGCATGAGAAATCGAAGGCGTGCATGGGCTGACCGTACTCGAGCATGACGTAGTTTGTGATATCGACAATGTTGTTGATCGGGCGCACGCCGCTGTTGCGCAGGCGCTCGCGCATCCACGCCGGGGACGGGCCGATCTTGACGTTGCGCACCATGCGCGCGGTGTAGCGCGGGCAGAGCGCAGGATCGTCGATGCGGATGCTGACATAGTCGCGGATGTCCTCGCCGCAGCCGGGCACATCGGGCGTGTGCAGCTTCAGGGGCTTGCCGAAGGTCACGGCGGCCTCACGCGCCAGACCGATCACAGACAGGCAGTCCGGGCGGTTGGGCGTGATCTCAAACTCGACCACGTGGTCGTCCGCGCCGATGACGGCGGCGATGTCGTCGCCGGGCTTCACGCCGTCCTCCTGCATGACCCACAGGCCGTCCTCGATGGCGTAGGGGTAGTCATGCAGCGTCAGACCGAGCTCCTTGAGCGAGCACATCATGCCGTTGGACGCCTCGCCGCGCAGCGTGCCGGCGTGGATCTGCTTGCCGTCGGGCAGCAGCGCGCCGTCAAGCGCGACGGGTACCAGGTCTCCGACCTGCTGGTTCTGTGCGCCGGTCACGATCTGGATCGGCGCATCGCCGCCCACATCGACCTGACAGACCCACATGTGGTCGGAGTTCGTGTGGCGCACCATCTCCACGATGCGGCCCGCAACGACATTCTGAATATTCTTGTGCAGATCCGTAAACGTCTCCACCTTAGAGCCGGAGAGGGTCATTGCCTCGGAAAAGTCGTGGTCGGACCAGGCCGAGCAATCTACGAATTCATTGAGCCATTTTCTGCTTAAAATCATGGTAGCCTCTCCTTTCTCAGAACTGCTGCAGGAAGCGCACGTCGTTTTCGAAGATCAGGCGCAGGTCGCTGATCTTAAAGCGGCGCATCGCCAGACGCTCCAGACCCATGCCGAAGGCCCAGCCGGAGTAGACGTCCGTGTCGATGCCGCAGCCCTCAAGCACCTTCGGATGGATCATGCCGGCGCCGAGGATCTCGATCCAGCCCTCGCCCTTGCAGGTGGGGCAGCCCTTGCCGCCGCACTTGTGGCACTGCACGTCCATCTCGCAGCTCGGCTCGGTGAACGGGAAGTGGTGCGGGCGGAAGCGGGTGACGGTGTTTTCGCCGTAGAGCTTGCGCACGAGCGTGTTGAGCGTGCCCTTCAGATCCGCCATCGTGACGCCCTTGTCGATGACCATGCCCTCGATCTGGTGGAACATGGGCGAGTGCGTGGCGTCGACCTCATCCTTGCGGTAAACACGGCCGGGCGCGACCATGCGGATCGGCAGGGGCTTGCTCTCCATCGCGCGCACCTGCATCGGGGAGGTCTGGGTGCGCAGGAGAATGCGGCTGTCCTCGGTCAGATAGAATGTATCCGACCATTCGCGGGCGGGGTGCCCCTCGGAGGTGTTGAGCTTTGTAAAGTTATACTCGGCCTCTTCGATCTCCGGGCCTTCGAGGATCTCGAAGCCCATGCCGACGAAGATGTCCTTGATCTCGTCGAGCACGATGTACATCGGGTGCTGGTGGCCGAGCTCCGGCGCTTTGCCGGGCATGGTCACATCGAGCGTCTCGGCCTTGAGGCGCATTTCGAGCATGCGCGCATTGAGCGCCTCGCGGCGCTGCTCGAGCGCTGTCTCAAGCTCCGCGCGCACCTGGTTTGCCAGCTGGCCCATGGCCGGGCGCTCCTCCGCCGACAGGTGGCCCATCTGCTTGAGGATGGCGGTCAGTTCCCCCTTTTTGCCGAGGTACTTCACGCGCAGGTTTTCCAGCGCCGTGATGTCGTCCGCCTGCAAAATGGCGTCGACAGAAGCCTCGCGCAGCTTCTGCAGCATTTCTTTCATGCAAACAACTCCTTCGTTGCAAAGTTTACGTAGTCGGTCGTGTTTATTGCCGGATGGGTATAAAAAAATCCTCCCGTCCCGCATACAGGGACGAAAGGAAGCTTCCGCGGTACCACCCGAATTCGGCGCACGTGCGCCGCACTCTCTGCGCGCTAACGGGCGGACCCGCCGGGGATTGGCCGGAGCTCACGGGCGAACGAAGTACGTTTCTCGCAGGACGCTCTCAGCCGGCGGCGTCCCTCTCTGGTGCGGAACCTTGGTACTATTTTCCCGATCCAAGCAATAAACTCAATAACAAAGCTATTTATACCACACTTCGCGCAACAAATCAATGTAAAAGGGGAAGAAAATTTGACGTGGGGATTTGAAAACGCTATAATATTTGCTGACAAATCCCTGCGTTTCCGTTCAGGAGGCAAGCCATGCACCGCATCGAACCGTGCGCGCCGTATCTGCCGCGGCGCGCGTCCGACACCAATAAATATGACTACGGCCGCGTGCTCATCGTCGGCGGCTGCGTCGGCTATACCGGCGCGCCGACGCTGTGCGCCCATGCCGCGCTGCGCTGCGGTGCGGGGCTGGTGTCCGTCGGCGTGCCGGAGGCGATCTATGCGATCACCGCCGTGAAAAACGACGCGGCGATGCCGTTCCCGCTCTCGTCGGCCGACGGTAAGCTTACGGCAGACGCGCTGCCGGAGCTGCTCGAGCGGCTGCGCAGGAGCGATGTGTGCGTGCTCGGCCCCGGCCTGGGGCGAAATGCCGCGCTCACGGCGCTGGTGCAGGCCGTCGTTTTGCGCTCGGAGACCCCGCTCGTGCTCGACGCTGACGCGCTCTTTGCCGTCGCGCAGGATGTGACGGTGCTCGATCGCGCCCGCGCGCCCACTATCCTCACACCGCACGACGGGGAGTTTGCCCGGCTTGCGGGTGCGGATGCGGCCGGCAGGGCAGAGGCGGCGTCCGCTTTTGCCGCCGCGCACGGCTGCATCGTCGTGCGCAAAGGGCCGGAGACGGTCTGTGCATTCCCGGACGGGGATACGGCCGTGCTGCGCGCCGGCAATCCCGGTATGGCCAAGGGCGGCAGCGGTGACGTGCTGGCGGGCATGCTCGGTGCGCTGCTGTGCCAGATGCCCGCGCGCGATGCGGTGCAGACTGCAGTCTGGCTGCACGGGCGGGCCGGCGGCGTGTGCGCCGCACGCATGGGCGAATATGCCATGAACCCGACCGACGTGATCGCGGCACTGCCGGAGGTCACAAAAACCATCATCCGATAGGAGGCAGTATGCAGCGCAGAAGCATCGCTGCACTGATGATAAGCCTGCTGCTGCTGTCCGCGTGCGGACACGGCGCGGGAGAGCGGTCGTTTCAGACCTTCCGCGATACGCTCACGGGAAGCCTCGTCACCGTGACGGCGCAGGTGCGCGCAGACTACGGCGACACGGTCGCGGACTACACGCTCACCTGCCGGGAGCTGACCGACGGCTATGATCTCACGGTCATCGCTCCGGAGACGGCCGAGGGCGTCGGCGCGCACCTGCGCCGAGGAGAGAGCACGCTCACCTTCGATGATATCCTGCTGCCGGCGGGCAATCTCAACGCCGCCGGACTGACACCGCTGACGGCGCTGCCCTATGTGGTGGATGCCGTCCGCAGCGGCTATGTCGATCTCACATGGCAGGAGGGTGGGCTGCTGGTCGTGCAGCTCATTACCGACGACCATACGGTCGTGCGGTTGTATCTTGACGGCACCGTGCCGCAGTGCGCGGAGCTGTCGGTGGATGAACGCTCGTGCCTGTACTGCACGGTGGAACAATGGAATCTGGAACAAGGAAGTACGAACGATGAATCGCAAAATTCGAACATGGGTAGAGATCAGTCTCAATGATCTGGAACACAACTACCGCGAGATCAGCAGCCGCCTGCCGGACGGCTGCCAGATGCTCGGCGTCTGCAAGGCCAATGCCTACGGCCACGGCGCGGTGCGCGTGGCGCAGCGCCTGCAGCGGGCGGGCTGCCAGTGGATCGCCGTCAACTGCTATGACGAGGCCGAGGAGCTGCGCGCTGCGGGTGTGACGATGAACATCCTGCTGCTCGGGCCGCAGTCGGCGAACATCGCCGTCGACCTTGCGACGCTCGGCGTGACGCAGGCGGTCGGCAGCATCGAGTACGCGCGCGAGCTCAACCGTTTCCTCGCCGGGACGGGGCTGCGCTTAAACGCGCACATGAAGCTCGAGACCGGCATGGGGCGCACGGGCTTTGACGTGCATGATGACAGCCATCTGGGCGAGATGCTCGAGGCGCTGTCGCTGCCGCACCTGAATTTCACCGGTGTGTTCACGCACTTTGCCGTCTCGGACGAAAACGGCGACCCGTACACGCAGCTGCAGTTCTCGCGTTTCCTGCACGCGATCGACCGCATGGAGCAGGCGACCGGCCACCACTTTGCCATTCGCCATTGCGCCAACAGCGGCGCTGTGATAAACTATCCGCAGATGCACCTGGATATGGTGCGCCCCGGTCTGCTGCTCTACGGCGTGTTCCCGGCGGCGGAGACCGGCGGGCTCGACCTGCGCCCGGCGATGTCGCTCTATAGCCGTGTGTCCGAAGTCACGCACCACCACGCGGGCGACACGATCAGCTACGGCCGCACGTTCACCTGCCCGCACGATATGCGTCTGGCCGTGCTGCCGGTCGGCTATGCCGACGGTCTGCTGCGCAGTCTCTCCGGCAAGGGCGACGTGCTGCTGCACGGCAAGCGCGCGCCGCAGGTCGGCCGTATCTGCATGGATATGTGCATGGTCGATGTGACCGACATCCCCGAGGTGCAGCCCGGCGACGTGGCGACCATCTTCGGCGCAGACCTCTCGGTGGCCGAGCAGGCCGAAAAGGCCGGCACGATCCCATACGAGCTGCTGTGCGCCATGAGTCAGCGCGTGCAGCGCGTGTATATCGACTGAGGTATAAATTTCGCTCCGATGGCGAAAATAACTGTGCCCCTACATATCGACCGGGGCAAATACTCCATCGGAGATGAATGTTATGCAGCCAGTCAGACGCGGAGACATCTATTATGCCGACCTCAGCCCGGTGGTCGGCAGTGAGCAGGGCGGGATGCGCCCCGTGCTCATCATTCAAAACGACACCGGCAACCGCCACAGCCCGACGGTGATCGCCGCCGCGATCACGTCGCAGACCGGCAAGGCCAATCTGCCGACGCATATCTCGCTCGCGGCGCGCAGCTGCGGCCTGACGCGCGACAGTGTGATCCTGCTCGAGCAGGTTCGCACGCTCGATAAATCGCGCCTGCGCGAGCGCATGGGCCGTCTGGACGAGCCCGCGATGCATCAGGTGGATAACGCGATCGCCGTAAGCTTTGGCCTGCCGCAGTAAACGCCACGCCCAAAAAACGGAGGAACGGATATGAAGAAAAAGACGCTCATCACGATCGCACTGGTCGCAGCGCTGGCTATGGTCGCCGCCGTGACCGTGTACGCGGTCGCAAACTACGGCTCGCGGGAAGACCCGCTCGTCACGTCCAGCTATCTGCAGGATGTCGTGCAGCCGCGCATGGAGGACGCCTACCGTTCCACGCTCAACGGCGCGATCGGCGAAATGGAGGAACAGTTTGCCGATCAGGTCGCCGCTGCGGGCGGTACATACGTGCTCGTGACGCTGGAAAACGGCCAGACGCTCACCGGACGCGCGGGCACGGAGGTGCTCATGCGCAGCGGTGCCGCAGCCGTGACGCAGAGCGCCGCTGTGGATCTCACATCCGGCTCGACGGCTGCCGTCGGCGAAAAGCTCACGAAAAACCACCTGTATCTCCTGCAGGCGGACGGCGCGGGCGTTCATGCCTCGGCCGACACCACCGTCATGGTGCGCGGCAGCTACAGCATCGGCTGACGCTTGTTCTAAATCCATCACTCCCGCGCATAGTCTGGTGCGGGAGTGATTTTTTATGCCTGAGTATCCGATCCTGCAGCAAAACAAGCCCATCGGCACGCTGCGCGTGACGCGCGAGGGGCTGCACACGGTGTTTTCCGCGCGGGCGAAAACGGATGCGCCCCGGCTGCGGCTCGCCGTGTGCGGGGCGCGCTCGCGCGCGTATCTCGGCCTGATGCTGCCGGACGGCAGCGGCGCGCTCACCCTGACCAAGCGGCTCACGCGGCTCGAGTGTGCGCGTCTGCCGCAGGAGATCCTGTTTGCGGCGGACGAGGCGTGGGACATTCCGTCTGAGCCCGAGCCTGCGCCGGAGCCGGCGCCGCAGTGTGCGGACGATGGCCTGGATGTGCTCTGGTATTCTGCGCCGGACGGCGTGCTCACGACATTCGACGGCAAGCGGACGGTCATCGCCATCCCGGCGGACGCGCCGAACCTCCCGCGCGGCGCACAGGCCGTGCTGCGGGAGATCGACGGGCGGCCGTATCTGATTTTTCCACGCTGAATTGCAATTCCGCCGCCGCCGTGCTATACTCGTGGCAAAGAAATGCAAAGGAGCACATTGCGATGAGAATGAGCGATCTGATCGTGAAAAAACGCGACGGGCAGGCTCTCACGACGGAGGAGATCCGTTACGTGGTCGACGGCTATACCCGCGGCGAGATCCCGGATTATCAGATGTCCGCCATGCTGATGGCCATTTATTTTCGCGGCATGGATCGGCGCGAGACGCTGGATCTGACCATGGCCATGATGCACAGCGGCGAGACACTGGATCTCTCGGGCGTGTCCGGCGTGAAGGCGGATAAGCACTCGACCGGCGGCGTGGGCGACAAGACCTCGCTCGTGCTCGTACCGATGGTGGCGAGCCTCGGCGTGAAGATGGCGAAGATGTCCGGCCGCGGCCTCGGCCACACGGGCGGCACGCTCGATAAGCTTGAGAGCATTCCGGGCTTCAACATCAATCTGCCCATGGAGCGCTTTCTGGAGAATGTCGACCGCGTCGGCATGGTCATCGCCGGACAGACGGCGAACCTTGACCCCGCCGATAAAAAACTCTACGCCCTGCGCGACGTGACCGGCACCGTGCCGAGCATCCCGCTCATAGTCAGCAGCATCATGTCCAAGAAACTGGCTGCCGGTGCGGACGTCATCGTGCTGGACGTCAAGTGCGGCGACGGCTCATTTATGAAGACGCTGGATGACGCGCGCGAGCTTGCGACCGAGATGGTCGAGATCGGCAAGATGGCCGGCCGCAAGACGGTCGCCGTCATCACGGACATGGACGAGCCGCTCGGTCATGCCGTCGGCAACGCGCTCGAGGTCAAGGAGGCAATTGCGACGCTGCGCGGCGAGCATAAGAGTGAGCTGCTGGAGCTGTGCCTGACGCTCGGCGCGTGCATCCTCACGCAGGCGGGGCTCGCAGCCGATGATGCCGCGGCGCGCGCCATGCTCGAGCAGACGATCACGGACGGCTCGGCGCTCAGAAAGCTGGCGGAGTTTGTAGCGGCGCAGGACGGCGACCCGGCGGCGATCTATGACCCGTCGCTTCTGCCGGCGGCGCCGGTGCAGATGGAAGTGCCGTCGCCCGCGAGCGGCTATGTGCGCCACATCGCGGCCACGGACGTGGGCCTCGTGTCCATGCGTCTCGGCGGCGGCCGCGCGACGAAAGACAGCACCATTGACTACGGCGTCGGCATCGTCCTGCACAAGAAGGTGGACGAGCCGGTCGCGGCAGGGGAGTCGCTTGCAACGATCCACGCAGCCGACGAGGCGGCCGCGCGCAAGGCGGTCGCGGAGCTCACTGCGTGCTACACGATCACCCCGGATGCGCCCCCGGCAGCGCCGTTCATCAAGGCGATCATCCGCTGACAGAGCATAAAAACTCCCGGAGCGACTGCTCCGGGAGTTTTTGGCTGTCGGAAAACATCTTGTTTTCCGACAAAAAGGCCTGCAGTCTGCTGCGCGCATAATTTGTGCGCCGCCGGCGCACAAATTCCACACTTGCAGCCTGAGAAGTATTTTCCCCGCCGCGCATGTCGCCGGAGAAAATGATTGGACTTTCTTTCGCCGCTGCGGCGGCGAAACTCTGCGAGACTTTTTTGATATCGGAAAATCCCGGAGCAGTCGCTCCGGGATCTTTCTATGCATCGGTTACGGGTAGGCGTGCGTGCGCAGATACGTCAGCCATGCCTTCATGCCCTCGGCGTTGAGGTGCATGCCGTCGCCGTCCTGATAGCTCTGCGGCAGGAAGCCGTCATCGGCGACCAGACCGCTTGCCATGTCAAGATACTTTGCGCCGGTGCTCTCCGCTGCGGCGGCGATCCAGCCGTTGACCTTCTGGATGAGCTCGTTGGTAATGTCCTCGTACTGATAGTTGGACGCGATCGGTGTCAGCGAGCAGCAGATGATTTTTGTACTCGGGCTCTTGGCCTTGACGGCGTTGATGAGCGTGGTGTAGACCGATTTGATCTGCTCCTCGTTCGTCATGGAGATGTTGTCCGCACTCGGACAGATGACGAGATAGGCGGGTTTGTTGACCTCGCAGATCTCATCTGCGGGCACGTTGTTGCCGGTCACGGGGGATTTGTATTTCGCCGTGTCGAGCGACGAGGCGGGCAGAGAGCCGGTGTCCGGCACCCAGACCTGCTTTTTGGCGTCCTTGCCGGTGAGCATCGACTCCGTCTGGAGCACCTTCAGCGATTTGTCGCCCAGAAAATAGATCTGATCGACGTAGGTGCTGCCCTTGTCCTCCGTCTGCGCGAGCGCGGCGGACGACTGGATCGGCGTGATCGGATTGACCTGCGGCGTCGGTGTCGGCGTGACAGCGGCGGCGGGGTCGTCCTTCGGCTTGGAGGTGTGCGTGTTGCCGACGGCGTTGGTGAACACCAGCACGACGGCTACCAGCGCCAGACACAGCAGGATCGCGCCCGACCAGAAGGTGTAGAGCATGTTTTTGTTCGTGTTTTTCATTGGGATCCCTCGCTTCCGGATAGACAAAAGAAGCCCGGGAAAGGGCTTCTTTTGCAGTTGCAGTTACGCTTCCTGTTCTTTCTTTGCTTCCTCGATGACCTTCTGCTGGACGTTGCCGGGCGCTTCCTCGTAGCGAACGAACTTGCACGAGAAGGAGCCGCGTCCCTGCGTCATGGAGCGCAGATCGATCGTGTAGGAGCCCATCTCCGCCATCGGGACTTCCGCCTCGACGGTCTGCATGCCGTCCTCCGCCGTCATGCCGAGCACGGTGCCGCGGCGCTTGGAGGAGATGTCGGACATGATGTCGCCAAGGTTGGCGTCCGGGATGGTGACCTTCAGCAGGCCGATCGGCTCGAGAATGGTCGGTTTCGCCTTCGGGATGCCGTCCTGATAGGCGAGGCGGGCAGCCGTCTGAAACGCCATATCGTTGGAGTCGACCGGGTGATAGGAGCCGTCATACAGCACGGCCTTCAGGCCGACGAGCGGGTAACCGGCGAGCACACCCTTCTGCACGGCGTTGCGCAGACCTTTTTCAACGGACGGGAAGAAGTTTTTCGGCACGCTGCCGCCGAAGACCTCCTCGGCGAAGATCATGTCGTCGGACTCATCCTGCGGCTCGAAGCGGATCCAGACGTCACCGAACTGGCCGCTGCCGCCGGACTGCTTCTTGTGGCGGCCGTGGGCTTCGACCTTGGCCTTGATCTTTTCGCGGTAAGCGACGCGCGCCGGCTTGAGCTCGGTCTCGACGCCGAAGCGGCTCTTGAGCTTGGCGCACAGCACGTCGACCTGAATGTCGCCCGCGCCGGAGATGACCATCTGGTGGGTCTCGGCGTTGTTGACGAGCGTGAAGGAGATGTCCTCCTCGTTCAGGCGTGCGAGGCCGGACGCGACCTTGTCGTCCTGTCCCTTGGTCTTGGGGCTGATGGCCATGGAGTAGCAGGGCTCAGCCAGCTTGATGGCGGGCAGCTCGACCTCGTTTTTCGGGTCGCAGACGGTGTCGCCGGTCTTCCACTCCATCTTGCCGATGGCCACGATGTCGCCGCAGCAGGCTTCCTTGACCTCAGTGTTCTTTTTGCCGCACATGGTGTACATACGGCCGAGCTTGTCGGTGCTGCTCGTGCGCATATTGCGCAGAGACAGATCGGACACGACCTTGCCGGACAGCACCTTGATGAAGGAGTACTTGCCGAATTGGTCGGAAATGGTCTTGAACACGAACGCACACACAGGGCCGTTCGAGTCGACGGCGAGCTTGCCGCCGTCTGCCGTTGCGACCTCACCGATGTCGGCCGGGCTGGGCACGTAATCGACGATCGCCCGCAGCACGCTCTCGGTGCCGATGCCGCTGCCGGCAGCGCCGCAGAGCACGGGGAACACGGTGCGGTCCTTCAGACCCAGACGAAGGCCCTTGACGGTGTCCTCCTCGGAGAGCATCATGTCCTCAAAATACTTCTCCATGAGCGCCTCATCCGCGCCGGCGGCCGCCTCAAAGAGCGTCTCGCGCAGCGACTCGACCATGTCGGCGTCGGCGGCGGGAACGGCGATCTTCTCGGTCTTGTTGCCCTTGGTCTGGTAGGCAACGTTGTGCACGAGGTCGATGACGCCCGTGCCGTCGCTCATCGGCGCGGTGACCGCGCAGACGGCGCTGCCGTACTTGTCCTGCAGGGCGGAGAGGACGCCGGCGAAATCGCCGTGATCCTCGTCGGTCTTGGAAATGTAGAACAGGCAGGGGATGTTCTCGCTCTTGAGGTATTTCCAGCAGCGCTCCGCGCCGACGGCGATGCCGTCCTTCGCGGTGCAGAAGATCATGCCGGCCTCAGCCGCGCGCATGGCGCAGCGAGCGTCACCCGCAAAGTCGAAAAAGCCCGGGCAATCGAGGATGTTGATCTTGCAGCCGCCGAAATTGACCGGCGCGATACTGGTCGAGATCGTGATCTTGCGCTTGATCTCCTCGGGATCGTAGTCACAGACGGTGTTGCCGTCGGCAGTTTTGCCCTGACGGTCGATCGCACCGGTCAGGTACAGCATGCTCTCGGCGAGCGTGGTCTTGCCGCTGCCGCCATGTCCGAGCAGGCACACGTTACGGATGTTCTTGGTTTCGTAGCTCATGTAGTGTACTCTCCTTCTATATTAACTATCGGAAACTATCGGAAATTCCAACTCCGGAAGCCATGTGCTGTATTTAACACATGACTATAAAAGTATACACGATTTCGAAACTCTTGGCAATCATAAATATGAAAACTCAGCGTTTCAGGCCGAAATTCAGCAATATGACAGGAACGAGCCACAGGCCCATATACACGAAGAGGTTGCCGACGGTGGCGGAATCGAACGCGCCGATGGCGCACAGGGCAAACATCAGTATGACGCCGACGACCGTGCACAGCAGAGCGAGGATGATGCAGATGCGCACCGCCTGAAAGAGCTGTCGACCGGTTCCGGCGACGCCGACGAGCGGACCGAGCCCGTCGCGCGCCACAATGCCCGCGGTCTGCGTGTAGTCCGAGGGCTCGGCGGCCGACATGGCGTAGCGCTTGGAGTACGCCGGGAAGTCGAAGCCGTCGGTGGACATCTTGAACTTCTGGCTGAGCATCAGCGGCGTGATGTTGAAGTCACGCACAGCGAAGATCGGCGCGATGCGCGTGCGCAGCAGGCCGAAGAGCGCGTTCTGCACCGACTGTACCGGCACGTACTTGATCTTGAAGCTTGCGACGAACAGCCCATTGATGGACGCGAATACGGCGTTTTTGACGTTGAGCTGCTGCGGCAGATGCACGCCCTTGAGATTCATGAAGGCGCTGCTGCCGACGAGCACTTCCTCGCCGTTGACCAGTGCCGTCAGGCCGCCGCTCTCGTTGCAGGTGAACGAGTCGACCGGCATGAGCGCGCAGTTGTTGCGCTGCATGAGATCGGTGAACACGGAGGCGAGGCAGCTGCCGGAGGCGACGATCACGCTGCCGGTGTAGGAGATGACCTTGTCCGGGAACGCACCGTCGAGAATGCGGATGTCCTCAATCGAGATGTTGCGCGCGGTGAACAGATCCTTATCCGTCACGATCAGGTGCTTGCTGCGGCCGATATCGCTCGCACCGTTCCAGCCGGCGATGGCGCTGCCGGTCTGGGCGAGCTTGCGCGCGGCCGTCCGGAACGGGACGGCGAACGCGACCAGCGCCGCAAACGGCGCACACGGCGCGGTAACGGCGGCGAACACGTGCAGGATGTTGGCGTAGTTGCCGCTGAGGATCGTGGCAAGCAGGCCGAGGATCACGGACGCGGCGATGAGATACGGCGCGAGACCGGCATAGATCGTGTCGGCCGGGCCGGCCTCCTCGCTGCGGTGGATGAAGCCCGCCGTGTCGCGCTTGGACTTGAGCACGGTGATGCTGTCCTTGACGACCTCGCTGTCTGCGCTGACGGTGTAGGGGTCTTTGTCGACGGCGAGCGTGCGGAACGTGTACTTAAAGCCGCGGCAGGTGTTCAGCGCGCTCCACAGGCAGCAGGCGACGGAAAACGCGGACACGGCGCAAAACGGCAGACCCACGGCATCCGAACCGGTGACGGCCAGCACGACCGCATCCAGCGCGGAAAAGACACAGTTGAGAAACACGAGCGATTCCAGTCCCGGCGTGCGGCGCACGAGGTTGAAAAAGCCGTTGGTGATCACGTCCAGCCCGATGAGCATCACGGTCAGCTGCATCATCAGACACACGAGCGCGGCGACGGTCGGGCTGCTTTTGAGCACACCGAACACCGGCAGACCGAGCGAGATGTAGATCAGTGGGATGCACACGAGCATGGCCGCGCGGCAGCGAAAGCGCAGGGATTTGACCTGACCGCCGTAATACTTTGCGGCGTCCTCCGCACTCGGTTCCGGGCCGAGCGCCTCCTCGGCGTCAGCCGAGGCATGCACGGCGTTGTTGTGCGCGCGCACGCGGTAGGCCACGGCAGCCAGCCGCGCCATGAGCGGGTTGAGCACCGAGTCCTGAAAGCTGCGGCGGGCGGGCGCGTCATCCTCGTCGGCGCGCGCGTAGTTTCTCGCGCGGGCGTAGGCAGCGTCGCCGCTCTCCGCGCCTTCCTCGGTGATGGCCTGAAACACACGCGTCGGCTCTTCCGGCTCGGGCTCAGCGTCATACAGACCCTCCGGCACATCCGGCGGGGCGGAGACGGGAATGGATGCATCCTCCTCCGGCAGGTCGTCCTCAGGCTCGACCGGCTCATCCGGCACGACCTCCGAGAGCTTGGAGGCGAAGCTCTTGAGCCCTGAGAGCCCTTTTTGTGCCAGACGCTTGGCGCCGGCCTTCGTCTCGTTCCACTTTTCGATCTCGGCCGCGGTCGCATGGTCGCGCTGGCGCTTCGGCTGATAGCGCTTGACGTCGTGATCCTCATGCACGGGTGCGGTTTGTGCCTGCGTGCTTTCGGCATCGTCCAGCGCACTGTCGAGCTCGGCGGACATGAGAATGTCCTCGGTCTCGGCGTCGGCCGCTTCCGCTTCCTCGATCATCTCTGCTGTGACGGGGCGGCTGCGGTAAGCCGGGCGCGGACGCGGCGCCGGCTTTTGCGTCTGAAAATCTTTATATTCGTCCAGAATGGATTCCAGGGAGAATTCCTCCGCATTCAGATCAAAAGAAATGTCCTCTGGCGAGCGATCAAATTCGTCCATATGGTCAACTCCTTTTTATAGTGAGGGGCACGGACGTTCAGCTGCGCTGGCGCAGCGCCTCATAGAGCAGCACCGCTGCGGCAGCAGATGCATTGAGCGAGGAGATCTGTCCGTGCAGCGGGATGCTGACGAGAAAATCACACTTTTCGCGCACCAGCCGGCTGATGCCGCTGCCCTCCGAGCCGATGACGATACAGGCGGGGCCTGTCAGATCCGTCTTCCACAGCTCGTTTGAGCCCTCGGCGGCCGCGCCGTAGATCCAGAGACCGTTTTTCTTGAGCGTCTCGATCGCGGCGACCAGATTCGGCACCCGCGCGATGGCCATGTGCTCGAGCGCACCCGCGGACGCCTTGTCCACGACGGCGGTCAGCCCCGCGCTGCGGCGCTTCGGGATGATGACGCCGTGCGCACCGACGCACTCGGCCGTGCGGATGATCGCACCGAGGTTGTGCGGGTCGGAGATCTCGTCGCACAGCACGAGAAACGGCGCCTCGCCGCGCTCGGCGGCGACGGCGAGCATGTCCTCGATCGTGCTGTACTCCTTGACGGCGCACAGCGCGATCACGCCCTGATGTGCGTGCGTCTGGCTCATGGCGTCGAGCTTGCGGCGGTCGGCCTCCGTGACGACGATGCCGGCGCTGCGCGCTTTTGAGGCGATGTGCCCGAGTGTCTTGTCCACGTCGCCCTTGGCGATGAAGATCTTGTCGATCGTGCGGCCCGCGCGCAGGGCCTCGATGACCGCGTTGCGGCCTTCGATCAGATCATTGCGCGCTTCTGTTTCAAATTCTTGCATTTGTTCCATGTGATAACCATACCTTGCGACATAATAATACAGATATCATCATACCACACGCTGCGCCATTTAGAAAGCACAAATTGCGATTCCGGATATTTTTTTATGGACTTTGGGCCTGGAAGAAGGTATCATGGTCATACGTTGTTTTTACGGAGGAACCCCATGAGAAAACTGATGAACAAAATCGACCGGTTTTGCTATACGCATCCGCGCTTCGGCATTCCGAACCTAATGCTGATCATCGTCATCGGCAACGCAGCCGTCTGGCTGCTGGCGCAGATGGATACGACCGGACAGATCGTGTCGCTTCTGAGCGGCTCGGCGCAGGGTATCCTGCACGGGCAGGTCTGGCGGCTGATCACCTATGTGTTCGTGCCGACGGAGTCACGGCCCATCTGGCTGCTGCTGATGCTGTACTTCTACTACTGGATCGGCTCGTGCCTTGAGCGCGAGTGGGGCAACGGCAAATTCACGATCTACTACGTGAGCGGTATGCTGCTCACGGCGATCTACGGTGTGGTGCTCTCGGCCATCCTCGGGCGCGACGTGGTCGTCTCGACCACGTACCTGAACCTGTCCATGTTCTTTGCCTTTGCCACGCTGTATCCGGATGTGCAGGTGCTGCTGTTTTTCATCATCCCGATCAAGGTGAAGTACCTGGCGTACCTGGACGCGGCGCTGTTCGTGTTCGGCGTGATCACGATGTCCTTCCCGCTGAACCTGCTGCCGGTGGTGGCGGTGCTCAACTATCTGGTCTACTGCGGCGACTGGCTGTTTGACTTCTTCCGCCCGTCGCACGTGCGCCAACGGCAGAAAACGGTCAACTTCAAGCGCGAGGCGCGGCGTATCCGGCGCGAGCAGGCGAACAAGCCCTATCACTACAAGTGCGCCGTCTGCGGCCGCACGGACGTGGACCACCCGGAGCTGGAGTTCCGGTATTGCTCCCGCTGCGTGGGCTACCACTGCTTCTGTCAGGATCACATCAATAACCACATCCATTTCACGGAGTGAGCGCCATGCAGACTTTGCAGCAGAAAAGAGAATACACCGTCGCGGTGCTCGACCCGGCGGGGAACGTCACGGCCATCGTCTGCTCGGACGTGCCGGCGGCCGAGCGTGCGCGCGTCGCGGCACAGATCCTGCGGCTGCCGGAGCTGGGCATTGAGCAGGTCGCGGTTCTGACCGCGCCGCGCAGCGGCGGCGAGATCCGGCTGGAGATGATGGGCGGTGAGTTTTGCGGCAACGCCCTGCGCTGCGCCGGCTTTTATCAGGCGCTGCGCAACGGCGCGCAGGGGAAAAGCTGTGTCTTTGCCGAGATCAGCGGGGCGGACGGCGTCCAGCCCGTCATGGCGGATACGGCGGAGGGCACGGCGTCCACGGTGATGCCGCTGCCGCTGTCCGTGCAGTCGGCCGGCTGGGCGGACGTGCAGGCGGCGCGCGTGACCTTTGCCGGCATCACGCACTTTGTCATCGACTGTGCGCAGCCGGATGAGACGCTCGTGCAGCGCGCCATCGCCGCCGCGCCCGAGGCCAGCGCCGTCGGGGCGATCTTTCTCGACCGCGCGCACGGCAGCATAAAGCCGGTCGTGTTCGTGCGCGAGACCGCGTCCTGCGTCGCGGAAAACAGCTGCGCCTCCGGCAGCGTCGCCGCGGCCGTCGTGCTCACGGCGGACTTTGCCGACGGCATCACGGAGATCGGCATTGGTCAGCCGGGCGGCACGCTTGAGGTCGGCGTGCAGCGCACGGACGGCGCGGTGACCGGGCTGTCGATCGGCGGCGCGGTGCGCCTGACGCAGACGCTGACCGTCACGCTGCCGGGACCGGCGGCCGCGCCGTGTTAATTCGTAAACTATGCTTGCATATTGGCGCATAATCATGTAGCATATTCTAAGATATTGAACAGGGCGCTGTGCGAAACACACCCGGAACTGCCATATTCGGAGAGGAGAATGTGTGATGAAATGTCCCCGCTGCGGTCATGAAATGACGCTGGATACCCATCGGAAATACGCACTGAACATGTGCTATGAGTGCGGCTATATCGAAGGCCGCCTGATCGACCCCGAAAAGAAGGGCGAGACGAACTTCGAGCGCCTGAAAAAGCTCAATTTCAACGAAATGGTCGCGTTCCTGACCAAGGGCCTGAAGCTGGATGAAGCCAAGCTGGCCGACTGGCTGGACGACGAGGTCAAGTGACCCGCACCACCGTATTTTGCACGCCGCGCCCGATACCGGGTGCGGCGTGTTTTTTATGGAAGTGGGGAAACAAATTGATGCATCCGACAAAGATTCTTCGAATTTTTCAACTTTTTTCGGCGAATGCGCGTCTTGACGCGCAGCGAATTCGGATGTTATCATCAAGCCATCAAACGCGAAGACACAGAGTAGTAAGCAGGAACGTCCTTTCAGAGAAGTGCCGGGTGGTGCGAGGCACAAAGCGTACAGACCTGCCGAACTGGCTGAACAGCGGCTGCGCTGAACGATGAGTAGGTGCAGACGGGTGCGCCCGTTATTGTGCAGGGATATGATGGTATCCCGGATAAGTGCGTCCCCGATCGCGGGGGCGAAGAAGAGTGGTACCGCGGAGGGTTTTCGGCCTTTCGTCTCTTCTGCCAGAGGGCAGGAAAGACGGAGGGTTTTCTTTTTTCCTGCCAGACCATCAGACTAGCTTTTGCAGGAGGAATGCATCATGAAAACCCGGACCAAGACCAGAACCATACCCAAGACCCCGTTTTTCGCCGCCTTCTCGGTCGGCGCGGTGCTCTTTTCCGCGCACGCCGGCGGCGGCTTTGCGACCGGAAACCAGGCCAACACCTATTACGTCGGCCTCGGCTGGGCCGGCATCGTGTCGGCGATCGTTGCCATGCTGCTGCTCACGCTCACGATGCGCGAGGCCATGATCATGTACAATTCCCGCGGCCTGACGAGCTACAAGCAGCTGTTTGAGACACTCTATCACCCCTTTGACAAGGTCGAGTGGCTGTTTGAGATCTTTTTCTACATCATGGTGCTCATGGCCGTCGCGGCAGCCATCTCGGGCGCGGCGTCCGCGCTGCGGAGCTATTTCGGCGTGAACTATTATCTCGGCGTCGTGGCCGTCGGCTGCCTCGTGTTGCTCCTGACCATTTTCGGCGCCGGCATCGTCCGCGCAGCATCCACCTATATGGGCATCGCCATCCTCGTCACTGCCATCACCATCTACGCCATCGGCATCTTCAAGAGCGAGTCGCCGCTGTTCACCGTCCTCAGTGCTGATTTTCAGACGACCGGTTTTGCCAATGTCCCCAAAGCAATCTTTAACGCCTTCACCTATGCCGGCTTCCAGTGCGTTACGCTGCCGACCATGATCGCCTGCGGCACGACCATGCGCAGCAAGCAGGGCTGCGCCAAGGCCATGTGGATCTCCTTTGCCATGAATGCCGTTGCGCTCGTGCTGTCCGTGTTCATGCTCATTTGCTGGCGCGGCGTCTACACCGCCGTCGACGGCGGCACGACCATCCCCACGCTCACGGTCTGCAACGCCATGGGCATCCGTGCCCTCACCGCAGTTTACGGCGTGTGCCTCATGCTCTGCCTCATCTCCACGGGCGTGACGACGATCTTCGGCTTCGTCGCCCGCTTTGAGAAGCTGCCGATGTTCCGCGGCATCCAGTCCGCGCCGGTGCGCAGCGCCATCGTGTCCGCGTTCATCATCATTTTGTCCATGTCCATCTCCATGGCCGGCCTCACGAACATCATCAAGTACGGCTATGGCTACTGCGGCTATCTCGGCATCGCGGTCGTGGTCGTTCCGTTCCTGACCGTCGGCGTGTACAAAAACCGCAGGTATATCCGCGAGCACGGTCTTGTGCAGGGCTTTGCCGCCGCGCAGCCGGAGGCTGAAGCGGCCGAGACGGCGGAACCCGCCGCCGTCCCCGCCGCGGCGAAATAATCTCATATGATAACACACGTCCCGCAGCAGAGCTCTGCTGTGGGACGTGCTGTTCTCTCAGAATTTACGTTATGCTGCCGGTTCCCATTCGACCGTGTCGAGCATGGCGAGCACCTGCTCACCCTGCGCCGCGAACCACGGAGCGTTCGGGTCGGCCCAGGCAACGATGCCGCTGTTTTTTCCCTGATAGCTGAGGAAGGTCCAGTTTTTGTCGCCGTCATAATACCCGGCGGAGACGCTGTCTCCGGCGAGCGTCAGCGATTCTTCCTTCAGCCCCGTGCCGCACACGCCGAAGCTGTCCGACCAGTACAGCTGCACACAGCTGTCCGAGTTGCTGTCCGGCCAGATCTTCACGCCGAAGCAGGCTTCCGAGCCGTCGAGCGTCCCTTCGGGGCAGATCTCATACTTCCAGCCGTCCGGAACCTGCACACGCAGCGTCCCGGCAGCGCCGGATACGGTCGCGGTCTCGGTGGGCGTGGGCGTTTGCTGCGGTGCGCCCGTTGTCTGAGTGCCGCAGCCGGCGGGGAGGAGCATCAGCAGCGCGAGGAGCAGTGCGGGGAGCAGTCGTGGTTGTTTCATGGTCAGGCCGCCTTTCTATATAATTGTATGGTCAGACGGCCGCGCAGTACAAATGTTCCCCCAAAAGCAAAAAACCTCCGGCGGCCGATGCATCGGCCGCCGGAGGCGTGGTGCGCCTGAAGGGACTCGAACCCACACGCTGAAAGCACGAGAACCTAAATCTCGCATGTCTACCAATTCCATCACAGGCGCAAACAGAAAGCGGCGGTATCGGCCGCCGCTCTTAAGCCTCTATTTTTCCACGGGGAGGTTCCCGAGGCGGAGCAAAACGCTGTATCCGCATACCGTCACAGACGGTACATTTATCTTATCACAGCCGGTGCGGCTTGACAAGTGGGCAAACGAGAAATGCCGCGCAAAAACTTTACCGACGCAAATTGACAACGGTCTGAAAACCTGCTATCATGCATACGATTTTTTTCGTATGGAGGGGTGCGCAATGCGCAAGTATACGGCGTCCGTCATCGCGGCCGGCTGCCTTTGGGGGCTGATGGGACTATTTACGCGCACGCTGGCGGCCTGCGGCGTGGACGCGACGGGCGCGATCGTGCTGCGCTGCGGCGTCGCCGCACTGTTGTTCGGTGCGACCATCCTCGTGCGCGACCCGAAGCAGTTTCGTATCCGGCTGCGGGATTTCTGGTGCTTTTTCGGCACGGGCATCTGCAGCCTCCTCTTTTTTACGTATTGTTATTTTCAGGCCATCACGATCATGGATCTGTCCACGGCGGCCGTGCTGCTGTATACCGCACCGTCGATCGTCATGGTGCTGTCACTGCTTTTGTTTCACGAACGCATCACGGCGCAGAAGCTTGTCGCACTTGTGCTGGCGTTTGCCGGGTGCTGTCTGGTGTCGCTCGTCGGCGGGGAGCACAAGCTCTCCGCGGCCGGTATCCTCTACGGCCTCGGCGCGGGCTTCGGCTACGCACTCTACAGTATCTTTGCCCGCTATGCGCTCGACCGCGGCTATTCGAGCAGCACCGTCAACTTCTACTCCTGTCTGCTGACTACCGCCGGCGCGGCGATCCTCTGGGGCGCAGCGCAGCCGCTGGGCGTGATGTTCGCATCGTGGCAGGGCTTCGGCCTGTGCACGGCACTCGGCATTGTCACGTGCTACCTGCCGTATCTGCTCTATACCTACGGTCTCACGGGACTCGAGACGGGCAAGGCGTCCATTCTCGCCTCGTTTGAGCCGGTCGTGGCGACGCTTGTGGGCATCTTCGTGTTTCACGAGACGCTCACGCCGCTGAGCGCACTCGGCTGTGTGTGCGTGCTCTCGGCGGTCGTGCTGCTCAATCTCAAGCGCCGGCAGAAAGCAAACTGAATCCGACAAGAAAGCCGTCCGTTCCCGATCGGGAGCGGACGGCTTTTTGTGCGTGTGCTTAATGGTTATTGTAGGCCTCAATGCCCTTGGCCAGCAGCTCCATGGAGCGCTTGAGGGCGTCCTGATTGATGACGTAGGCCATGCGGATCTCGTTGACGCCGGTGTGCGGCGTCTTGTAGAAGCTCTCGGCCGGGGTGAACATGAGCGTGTCGCCGTTGTCGTCAAACTCCTCGAGCATGAACAGCTGGAACTTCTCGGCATCGTCCACGGGGAGCTTGGCCATGACGTAGAACGCGCCCTTCGGCTCGGAGTAGATGACACCGGGGATCTTTTTGAGCCCTTCGACGAGGGTGTCGCGGCGGGCCTTATACTCCTTGCGCACGGCATCGAAGTATTCGGGGCCGACGGTGTAGAGCGCGGCGGAGGCGACCTGGTCGATCGTAGAGGCGCACAGACGGCCCTGACACCACTTCATGGCGTTGTTGTAGAGATCGCTGTTGCGCGTGATCACGCAGCCGATGCGCGCACCGCAGGCGCTGAAGCGCTTGGACACGGAGTCGATGACGACGACGTTGTCCTCATAGCCCTCGAGCTGCAGCAGGCTCATGAGCTTCTCACCGCCGTAGACGAACTCGCGGTACACCTCGTCGCCGATGATGAACAGGTCGTGCTCCTTGGCGATGTCGGCCATGAGCCGGAGCTCTTCCTCGGTGAGGATGGTGCCGGTCGGGTTGCCGGGGTTGGTGAAGAGGATGGCGCGGGTGTGCTCGTTGATGCAGGCCTCGACGCGCTCACGGATGGCAAACCGGTAGTTTTCCTCCGGCGTCGTGGTGATGGGGCGGATGGTCGCGCCGGTGAGCGTGACGAACGTGCTGTAGTTCGGGTAGAACGGCTCGGGGATGATGATCTCATCGCCCTCATCGAGGATGCAGCTGAGCACGATCTGCAGCGCCTCGCTGCCGCCGGTGGTGATGAGCACCTGCTTGTTGGTGATGGGCGCGTCGATTTTGCCGTAGTAGTTGACGACGGCGTCGATCATCTCCGGTACACCGTCGGACGGGGCGTAGGCCAGCACCGGCTGGCTGAAGCTCTTGACGGCGTCAAAATAGGCCGCGGGCGTGGCGATATCGGGCTGGCCGATGTTCAGGTGGTAGAGCTTCTTCCCCTTTTTCGCCGCCTCGTTAGCGTAGGGCGCGAATTTGCGCATGGGAGAGAGGCCGCACTTTTCGATTTTGCTGGAAAATTTCATGTTGCTCCTCCGTTTTTATGGATATTTCTTGTTCCTTTTTGCTCCTAAGCAAATTCATGATAACGCATTTCTTCGCAAACTACAACTGATTTTTTGGAAAAAACCGGACACAAATTTAACAATCGCGTCCTGTGGCGTAAGACGGAACAAAGAGGCCGCCGCAGCGTGCTGCTGCGGCGACCTTTCTGCTTGTCAAAGAACCTCGTAGAGTTTCGCCGCCGGCGCGGCGAAAGAAAGTCCAATCATTTTCTTCGGCGACATGTGCGGCGAAGAAAATACTTCTCGGCCTGCAAACGTGCGAGCCGGCCGCCTCCGGCGGCCGGTGAGTGCGCTGCAGTCAGGCCGCAAATCCCTTTGTCAAAAAGTATTACTTTTTGACAGTCTCAAAGGCCGCCGCAGCGTGCTGCTGCGGCGGCCTTTACTAATAATATTGATCGTGCCGCGATCAGACCTTGAAGTCCACGGAGGTCGCGCCCTGATCGTTCTGCTCGAAGGTGTAGTCCTTGCCGGGCAGGATGGCGTTGAGCAGGATGCCAACGATGGAAGAAACAGCCAGGCCCGACAGGGACACAACGCCGATCTGGATGCTGCCGGAGTAGGTGATGCCGATGGCGAGCACGAGGATGAGCGCGGCGATGATGACGTTGCGGGTGTTGGTGAAGTCGACCTTGTTCTCGACGACGTTGCGCACGCCGACGGCAGAGATCATGCCGTAGAGCACGAGGGACACGCCGCCGATGGTGGCCGTCGGCATGGCGGACACGAGCGCGGCGAACTTCGGGCAGAAGGACACGACGATCGCGATGCAGGCAGCGATGCGGATGACGCGCGGATCGTAGACGCGGGACAGGGCAAGCACGCCGGTGTTCTCGCCGTAAGTGGTGTTGGCCGGAGCGCCGAAGAGGGAAGCGAGCGTGGTGGCCAGACCGTCACCGAGCAGGGTGCGGTGGAAGCCGGGGTCGACCATGAAGTTCTTGCCGCAGGTGGAGGAGATGGCGCAGATGTCGCCGATGTGCTCGACCATGGTGGCAAGGGACAGGGGCACGACCGTCAGCACGGCGGACCAGAGGACGCCGCTGTCGACCGGGCCGGCAAAGAGGTGGAACACGCTGTTTTTCCAGAAGATTGGCAGACCGAACCACTTGGCGCTGCTGACGGCAGCGGCGACGGAGGCACGCTCCGCGGGGTCAACGATGAGTGCGAAGATATAGGAGCCGAGCACGCCGAGCAGGATCGGGATGATCTTGGTCATGCCCTTGCCCCACATGTTGAAGCCGATGACGATCAGGATCGCGACGACGGCGACAAGCCAGTTGGCACGGCAGTTGGTGATGGCGGAAGAGGACAGCGTCAGGCCGATGGCGATGATGATCGGGCCGGTGACGATCGGCGGGAAGTAGCGCATGACTTTCTTGACGCCGAAGACCTTGAACAGGGTCGACAGGATGATGTACATCAGGCCCGCGATGGCGACGCCGAAGCAGGCGTAGGCCAGCAGGTCATTATTATAGATCACGGAGCCGTCCGGATTCGTCCCGATGGTGCGCACGGCGTTGTAGCCGCCGATGAAGGCGAACGAGCTGCCGAGGAAGGCCGGGACTTTGCCCTTGGTCAGCAGGTGGAACAGCAGCGTGCCGAGGCCGGCGAACAGCAGCGTCGTTGCGACGTCGAGGCCGGAGAGCGCCGGGACGAGGACAGTCGCGCCGAACATGGCGAACATGTGCTGGAGACCCAGAATGAACATTCTGGGCGCGCCGAGTGTACGTGCGTCGTACACCGGCTCGTTGCCGATGGATTTGTTGTTCATAGATTTTTTCCTCCCGTGAAAATTTAATCTATTCTTTATCCTCTCTCGAGGATGCAGACACTGTTTTCCCCGTCCGTCTCCTGCAGGCGGACGGCCACGATCTCGCTCTTGGCGGTCGGGATATTTTTGCCCACGTAGGTGGCCTTGATCGGCAGCTCCGAATGACCGCGGTCGATCAGGGCGAAGAGCTGGATGCGCGCCGGACGGCCGAGGCGCATCACGGCGTCGAGTGCCGCGCGTGCCGTGCGGCAGGTGTAGATGACATCGTCGACCAGCACGACGGTTTTGCCCGCAACCGGGAAGGGGACATCGGTGCGGTTGAGCACCGGCGTATCCGCAGCCGGACTCAGATCGTCACGGTAGAGCGAGATGTCCAGCTCACCGACCGGCAGCTGCACACCGTCGATGCGCGCAATGTTCCCGGCCAGCCTGCGCGCCAGCGGCACGCCGCGCGTGTGGATGCCGATCAGGCACAGATCCTCCGTGCCGTCGTTCTTTTCAAGGATCTCATGCGCGATGCGCACGAGCGTGCGGTCGATCGCGGCCGCATCCATGATCTTCGCCTTGCATTTGAGCTCCACAGCGATGCCTCCGTGCATAGAAAAACGCCCTGTCCGAGTCCAGACAAGGCGGCAGCGCGCAGGGAGAGCACATAGTGACTCCCACCGTGATTCCATTAGCCGTGACACCTTGCCGGTATCTCGTACCGACTTAAAAATATCATCCTGCGTAAAATACCACCATGGGCGACAGTTGTCAATAAGAAATTCACGATTTCGCCACAAAAAATATCCCTCCCGTGACAAACGGGAGAGATAAATCGTAAATATTTACATTCAGGCCTTCTTGAAGCTGTCCTTGAGCGCGACGGCGCGGTTAAAGACCAGGTGCTCCGGGGCCGAGTCCTTATTGTCCACGGCGAAGTAGCCGAGGCGCAAAAACTGGAACGCTGCCGGGGCTTCGGCGCCGGCAAGCATCCGCTCGACCTTGCAGCCGGTGAGCACGGACAGCGAGTCCGGATTCAGGCACTCGAGATAGTCCTTGCCGTCACCCTCGGGGTCTGCGTCGGCAAAGAGGTTGTCGTACAGGCGCACCTCGGCGTCGGCGCAGTTGTGCGCATCGACCCAGTGGATCGTGCCGCGCACCTTGCGTCCGTCGGGCGTGTTGCCGCCGCGGGTCTCGGGATCGTACTCGCACAGCACCTCCGTCACGTTGCCGTCCGCGTCCTTGACGCAGCCGGTGCAGCGCACGATGTACGCGCCCTTGATGCGCACCTCGTTGCCGGGGAAGAGGCGGTTGTATTTCTTCGGCGGCTCCTCCATGAAGTCGTCGGCCTCGATCCACAGCTCGTTGGAGAACGTCACGTCGCGCGTGCCGGCGTTTTCGTCCTCGGGATTGTTTTCGACGGCGAACGTCTCGCTCTGACCCTCGGGATAGTTCGTGATGCGCAGCTTCACCGGGTGCAGCACGGCCATGGCGCGCTGGGCGTGGAGGTTGAGATCCTCACGCAGGCAGTGCTCCAGGAAGCTGTAGTCGACCGTGGACGCGACCTTGGACACGCCGATGCGCTCGCAGAAATTGCGGATGGACGCGGGCGTGTAGCCGCGGCGGCGCAGACCGCACAGCGTCGGCATGCGCGGATCGTCCCAGCCGGAAACATAGCCCTCCTCGACGAGGCGGCGCAGCTTGCGCTTGGACATGACGGTGTAGTTGATGCCGAGGCGCGCAAACTCGATCTGGCGCGGCTTGCACGGCACGGACACGTTGTTCACCACCCAGTCGTAGAGCGGGCGGTGATCCTCATACTCCAGCGAGCAGAGCGAGTGCGTGATGCCCTCAAGCGCGTCCTGGATCGGGTGCGCGAAGTCGTACATCGGGAAGATGCACCACTTTGTGCCCTGCCGGTGGTGCTCGATGTAGCGGATGCGGTAGAGCACGGGGTCGCGCATATTGAAGTTGCCGGATGCGAGGTCGATCTTCGCGCGCAGGGTGTACTTGCCCTCCGGGAACTCGCCGGCGCGCATACGCGCAAAGAGATCGAGGCTCTCCTCGATCGGACGGTCGCGCCACGGGCTGACGGCGGGGGTGTTCACGTCTCCGCGGTACTCGCGGAACTGCTCCGGCGTCAGCTCGCACACATAGGCGAGCCCCTTCTTAATGAGCTCGACGGCGTATTCATAGTCCTTCTCGAAGTAGTCTGAGCCGAAGAAAAACCGGTCGTCCCAGTCAAAGCCGAGCCAGTGGATATCCTCCTGAATGGCCTCGACGAACTCGTTGTCCTCCTTAGAAGGGTTCGTGTCGTCCATGCGCAGGTTGCAGATGCCGCCGAATTTCTCGGCCGTGCCGAAATCGATGCACAGCGCCTTGCAGTGACCGATGTGCAGGTAGCCGTTCGGCTCAGGCGGGAAGCGGGTGTGGATAGTCTGGCCGGCGAAACGGCCGCCCGGCGCGAGATCGGCTTCGACAAAGGCTTCGATAAAGTTTTTGGTATCATCCATAGTGTTATTTCAACTCCACTTAATATTGCAGAAGTATTATACACGATTCGATTTCTGTTTACAATATCCAAAAAGAAATATATAATGACTTGGAAACGACCGAATCGGAGGTATGAGACATGTACGATCTGCTCATCATCGGCGGCGGGCCTGCGGGGCTGTCGGCGGCCATGACCGCGCGCAACCGGAACCTGTCCGTGTGCGTGATCTGCGGCGGCGCGGCTGACAGCGCGCTGCATAAAGCCGGGCATGTCACGAACTATCCCGGCGTGCCGGACGTCTCCGGCCCCGCACTGCTCGAGACCATGACACAGCAGACGCGTGATCTTGGCGCGGACATGCTGCGCGAGCGGGCGCTCTCGGCGATGCCGATGGGCAAGACGTTCGGCGTCTCGGCGGGCAAGGAATTTGCAGAGGGCAGGGCGCTGCTGCTGGCGACCGGCATTGCCCAGCGCGGCACGTTTCCGGGCGAGGCGGAGTTTCTCGGCCGCGGCGTGAGCTATTGCGCCACCTGTGACGGGATGCTCTATCGCGGCAAGCGCGCGGCGGTCATCGGCCTCGCGGCGGACGCGCCGGAGGAGGCCGGCTTCCTGCGGGAGATCGGCTGCGACGTGCACTATTACGACGGAAAAAAGCACCGCTTTGAGATCCGCGGCGCCGAGCGCGCCGATACGCTCGTGGTCGACGGCACGGCGGAGCCGGCGGATGTCGTCTTTATCCTGCGCGCGGGATTTGCAGCCGATACGCTCCTGCCCGGCTTGGCGACGGATAACGGTCACATCGTCGTGGACGATGACTGCGCGGCGAGCATTCCGGGCGTTTTCGCGGCCGGAGACTGCACCGGCGCACCCTATCAGATCCCGGCGGCGGTCGGCGAGGGCAACCGCGCGGCACTTTCCGTTGTGCGCTGGCTCAGAAACGCTTGACAAACGATGCTGCAGAGCCTATAATTTTTGCATCCATATGCGAAGAAGGGGAGGAGTAGTCTCCCGGCGGATGTCAGAGAGAAGGCGGTTGGTGCGAGCCTTTCGGATGCCGGAGATGAAGGTCGCCCCGGAGCAGCCTGCCTGAACGGAGTAGGGCGGCCGGGTTCTCCCGTTACAGAGACAAGAGTGTCACGCATCTGCGTGGAATTCAGGTGGTACCGCGGTTTCGATCGCCCTGAAACAGTTCGTTTCGGGGCGATTTTTTTGCGCCCCGGCAATCTTAGTTACTTTTGTGCAGAAAGAAGGAGTGGGTGAAAATCAAGATGCAACACTGGGACGCCGCTGACAAATCAAACCATTACGATGCAATAAAATTTGTGGCGACTTTTTTGGTCGTTTTGGCGCATGCATCCAGAATGTATACGGGAACCGGCGTGGTTATTCCATACAATGCCAGTGACGGACTCAATCATTTGACCAATATCATCTATTCGTTTCATATGCCGCTGTACATGTCGGTTTCCGGTATGGTATATGCGCTGTGCATTCATGACTATCAAAAATATCAGGACACCGCACGGTTCTTGAAAAACAAGGCGATTCGCCTGCTGATTCCGTATTTGTTTTTTGGTATTTGTTATGTAGCACCGGTCATGTGCCTCTTGGGCTTTACCGATCAATCCTATCTGCGCTACTGCTGGGACGGCATTGTTCTGGCGCACAATAACAGGCATCTTTGGTATATCCTTGCTCTGTTTGAGGTGTTTGTCGTGTGCGGCGCAGTCAAAGCTGTGGTGAAAAACGTGATGCCGCACGGTTCGCATACCGGCGGAAAGATTTTGCGGCATCCGATTGTGTGCGTCCTCACCATTGCGCTGCTGCTTGTCGTTTCCCATGAATCCGGCGAGCGCCATATTTCTTCTCGCTGAGCAGCTGTGCATTTTATCTGATATTTTTCTACTTCGGATACTGTTTTCACATGCAGTATGACACCGTGATGAAGTATCTCAAGCATCCGGCGGTCATTGTAATTTGTCTGGCAGCATTGCTTGTGCTCAGTGAGCGGACGGCTTGGCATATGCGCATGATCAAAGCGCTGTTCGGCGGCTGTTTTGCCATCGGCGCAACATATTATATGCCCAAGCCCATCATGCAGTGTGCATGGGTCAAAAAGCAAATAAAAAATGGATTTGGCATTTATCTGTTTCATCCAATGATCATTTATGTGCTGTATGTCTGGCTGGGGCAGCGGGATATACAGCCGTGGGTATTGTGCATTGGCATTGCTGCCGCGGCATATCTGGCATCGGATTATTTGACGCGGCTGCTGCGACGATGCAGATTGGGTGTTCTGATTGGCGAAAAATAAATCCCACAGGAATGATATGGGAGGAAATTGTCATGTCTAAGACAAAAGAAGTTCAGCAGCAGATGATGGCTGCAACGAAGGCGAAGGATGCGGAACGTAAGGCAGCGCTGTCGCTGCTGCTGTCAGCACTCAAGGCGAAGGCAAAGGACAAGCGTGCAGATCTGACCGAAGAAGAGGAGAACGCCATCATCCAGAAGGAAATCAAGCAGACGCGTGAGGCAATGGAAGCTGCTCCGGCTGACCGCGATGACATTCGCAAGGAATGCCAGTATCAGCTGGATGTCTATAAGGAATTTGCTCCGGCAGAAATGAGCGAGGAGGAAATCCGCAAGCCGGTGCAGGATGCTCCGGATCAGCTGGAGATTACCGCACCGACCATACGCGATAATGGACTGGTTATGAAGCAAAGGAGGAGAGCCATGAAAGAGCTTCCGAAGGTCTACGACCCCAAACAGGTCGAGAAGAAGATTTATGACATGTGGATGCGCGGCGGCTATTTTGCCGGCAAAGCCGATCCGGACAAAAAGCCGTTTTCCATCGTCATGCCGCCCCCGAACGTCACAGGCCAGCTGCACATGGGCCACGCGCTTGATGCGACGCTGCAGGACATCCTCACGCGCTATAAGCGCATGCAGGGCTATGCCGCCCTGTGGGTGCCCGGCACGGATCACGCCGGCATCGCCACGCAGATCAAGGTCGAGGAGATGCTGCGCAAGGAAGAGGGGCTGACCCGCTATGATCTCGGCCGTGATGCATTTCTGGAGCGCGTCTGGGCGTGGAAAAAGCAGTACGGCAACCGCATCGTCGAGCAGCAGAAGTCGCTCGGCGTGTCCTGCGACTGGGACCGCAGCCGCTTCACCATGGATGAGGGCTGCTCCAAGGCCGTGCGCGAGACGTTTTGCGAGCTGTACGAAAAGGGCCTGATCTATAAGGGCAACCGCATCATCAACTGGTGCCCGCACTGCCGCACCGCCCTGTCCGACGCGGAGGTCGAGTATAAGGATATGCCCGGCGCGTTCTGGTATATCCGCTACCCGCTCAAGGACAGCGACGAGTATCTGACCATCGCTACCACCCGCCCCGAGACGATGCTCGGCGACAGCGGCATCGCGGTCAACCCGGCGGACGAGCGCTATCAGCACCTCGTCGGCAAGACGGCGATCCTGCCGCTCGTGGGCCGTGAGCTGCCCATCGTGGCCGATGATTATGTCGAGCTTGATTTCGGCACCGGCTGCGTCAAGATGACGCCCTGCCACGACCCGAACGACTACGAGGTCGGTCTGCGCCACGGTCTGGAGCAGATCCTGATCTTTGACGAAGACGCCCGTGTCATCAACGGCGGCAAGTATAACGGTCTCGACCGCTACGATGCCCGCAAGGCCATTGTGGCCGATCTCGAGGAGCAGGGCTACCTCATCAAGACCGAGCCCTACAATCACAACGTCGGCACGTGCTACCGCTGCGGCACGACGGTCGAGCCGATGACGAGCCCCCAGTGGTTCGTCAAGATGAAGCCGCTGGCCGAGCCCGCCATCGAGGCCGTGCGTGACGGACGCATCAAGTTCGTGCCCGAGCGCTTCAGCAAGACCTATTATAACTGGATGGAGAACGTGCACGACTGGTGCATCTCCCGTCAGCTCTGGTGGGGTCATCAGATCCCGGCGTGGTATTGCGACGACTGCGGTCATGTCACCGTCTCGCGCACCGACGCCTGCGAGTGCGAGGCCTGCCACAGCAAGCATATCCACCGCGATCCCGACGTGCTCGACACATGGTTCAGCTCCGCGCTCTGGCCGTTTTCCACCCTCGGCTGGCCGGATAAGAGCGCCGAGGATCTCAAGTTCTGGTATCCGACGAGCGTCATGGTCACGGGCTATGACATCATCTTCTTCTGGGTCGCACGTATGATCTTCTCCGGCCTTGAGCAGATGCAGGACATCCCGTTCCCGACGGTGTTCATCCACGGCCTCGTGCGCGACGATAAGGGACGCAAAATGTCCAAGTCCCTCGGCAACGGCATCGACCCGCTCGAGATGGCCGACACCTACGGCGCCGACGCGCTGCGCTTCAACCTCATCACGGGCAACAGCCCCGGAAACGATATGCGCTTCTACGTTGAGAAGTGCGGCGCCATGCGCAACTTCGCCAACAAGCTCTGGAACGCATCGCGCTTTGTGATGATGAACCTCACCATCGACAAAAACGAGCTGCCCGAGACGCTCGAGCTCGAGGACAAGTGGGTGCTCTCGAAGCTCAACACGCTCTCGAAGGAAGTGTGCGAGAACCTCGATAAGTACGAGATCGGCATCGCCGCGGCGAAGATCTACGACTTCATCTGGGACACGTACTGCGACTGGTATATCGAGCTCACCAAGCCCCGTCTCAACAGCGGTGACGAAGCGCGCGCACGCAGTGCGCAGCAGGTGCTGCTGTATGTCCTGACGGATATCCTCAAGCTTTTGCACCCGTTCATGCCGTTTATCACCGAGGAGATCTGGCAGGCGCTGCCGCATGACGGCGAGGCGCTCATGATCGCCCGCTATCCGGAGTATACCGAGTCTCTCGCTTTCCCGGCCGAGGAGCGCGACTTTGAGATGGTCATGAACGCCATCCGCGCCGTGCGCAGCCGCCGCGCCGAGATGAATGTGCCGCCGAGCAGAAAGGCGCACCTGTTCATCACGACCGAGCGGCAGGATGCCTTCCGCAGCGGCGAGAGCTATATCTCGAAGCTCGCCTATGCCGAGCAGATCACGATCAGCAGTGCGCTGCCGGCGGATGCCGAGCACATGGTCTCCGTCGTCACGGAGGAGGCCAAGCTCTTCATGCCGATGGCCGAGCTCATCGACCTCGACAAGGAGCGCGCGCGTCTGGAAAAGGAGCTCGAAAAGGCGCGCAAGAATTACGAGGGTCAGATGCGCAAGCTCTCGAACGAGAACTTCGTCTCCCGTGCGCCGGAGACCGTCGTGCAGACGGAGCGCGAGCGCGCCGAGAAGGCGAAGGCGCTCGTGGAAAATCTCGAGGCCAGCCTGAAAAACCTCGGTTGAGTCCCCGCGTCCGACAAAAAACCACAGCGGCATTACGCTACAATAACACCGTATACGGCTTCGGCCGTATGCGGTGTTTTTTTCTTTTAGAATAGGAGGGACAAGCAGATGCGGATCATAACGCATGATGATGGCCGCTGCCTGACGCTGCGGCTGGTGGGCGAACTCGATCATGCGGCGGCGCAGACGGTCATGCCCGGCATCGAGGACGCCGTGGAGGAATATCTGCCGCGCCGCTGCGTGCTCGACCTGACGGGGGTGAGCTTTATGGACAGCTCCGGGATCGCGGTCATCCTCAAGACCGACCGTCTCCTGCGGCAGACGGGCGGCGCGCTGGCGCTCTCGGGCGTGCCGGGGCAGGTGCGGCGGGTGCTGGATGTTGCGGGGCTGACGAAGATTGTCCCGGTGCTTGGCGACCGGGAAAAGGAGTGTGAAGAGTGTTGACGCAAAAAAACTACATGAAGCTGGAGTTTCCGGCGCGCAGCGTGAACGAGGGCTTTGCGCGCGCGGCGGTGGCGGCCTTTGCCGCGCAGCTCGACCCGACGCTTGCCGAGCTCGGCGACATCAAGACCGCCGTGTCCGAGGCCGTGACGAATGCCGTCGTGCACGCCTATCCGGACGCGCTCGGCACGGTGCAGGTGCGCGTGCGCATTCTGCCGGATGAGCGGCTGGAGATCACCGTCAAGGATCACGGTGTCGGCATCGCGGACGTGGCGCAGGCACGCGCGCCGATGTACACCACCGGCGGGGAGGAGCGCAGCGGCATGGGCTTTACCATCATGGAGAGCTTTATGGACACGCTGCGCGTCCGCTCTGCACCGGGGCGCGGTACGACCGTGACCATGTGCCGCCGCATCCGCCGCCGCGCATGATCGCCGAAGAGACGCGTGCGCTGCTGCGGCGCGCGCAGGCGGGTGACGCACAGGCGGCGGAGCAGATGGTCGAGGAAAACACCGGCCTTATCTGGAGCGTGGCGCGGCGCTTTTTCGGCCGCGGCGTTGAGCCCGACGACCTGTACCAGCTCGGCTGCGTCGGCTTTCTCAAGGCCATGCAGGGCTTTGACGAACAGTTCGGCACGTGCTTTTCCACGTACGCCGTGCCGAAGATCGCGGGGGAGATCCGGCGCTTTCTGCGCGATGACGGCGCGGTCAAGGTCAGCCGCAGCGTGAAAGAGCGCGCGCAGGGCATCCGCACGGCGCGCACCCGCCTTGAGCAGACGCTCGGCCGCGAGCCGACGCTCTCGGAGCTCGCCGCCGAGACCGGGCTCGAACCGGAAGAGATCGCGGCCGCAGAGACGGCCACCGGCCCTACGGAATCCCTGCAGAGGGAAAACGGTGAGACGGGCTTTACGCTCGAGCACACGCTCGGGGATTACGAGCAGGAGACGCGCATGGTCGAATATGCCGACCTGCGCGAGGCGCTGCGCCGCCTGCCGGAGAGAGAGCGGCAGGTGATCGCGCTGCGTTTTTATCACGGCCTGACGCAGCAGCGCGCGGCCGGGCTCCTGCACATCTCGCAGGTGCAGGTCTCGCGGCTCGAGCGGCGCGCCGTGGAGCGTATGCGCGTGTGGCTGGATGCCTAGGCAGCCGGAGAATACTCCGGCTGCTTTTTTTGTCTGTGCACTTGACAGCACAAGATACATGATAGTAAGATAATGCGTATCACATATCTTGTGCTTTGCCGGAGGACGTTACCTATGTACACACCCAAAGAGATCGCGGAGAATTATCTTTCCGCCTGCCGCACCAAGGCCGCACTGCCGCTGGGGCGGATGTTTGTGCTCGCCTGCCTTGCGGGTGCGTTCGTCGCGCTTGCGGGCGTCGCGTCCACGGCTGCCGCGGCGACGGTCGGCGATCCGTCGCTGGCAAAGCTCGTCTCCGGCTGCGTGTTTCCGGCCGGCCTCGCCATGGTCATCGTGGCCGGAAGCGAGCTCTTCACCGGCAACAATCTCATGGTCATGGGCGTTCTGGCGCGCACGATCACGGTGCGGCAGATGCTGCGCAACTGGCTCGTTGTCTATCTGGGCAACTTTGCGGGCGCAGTGCTCGTTGCGGCGCTGTGCGTGTCGGGGCACGTCTTTTCCGCGTTCGGCGGTAAGCTCGCGGCGTCCGTTATCGCCATCGCACAGACGAAAGCGGGGCTGACGTTCGGCGATGCGTTCGTGCGCGGCATCCTCTGCAACTTCCTCGTGTGCATCGCCGTCTGGATGGCAAATGCAGCCAGGACCGTCGGCGGGAAGATCGCGGCCGTCTTTTTCCCGATCATGGCCTTTGTGGTCGCGGGCTTTGAGCACAGCATCGCCAATATGTACTACCTCGCGGCGGGACTCTTCACGGTGGGGCAGACCGGCGCGGCTGCCGAAGGGCTGACGTGGGGCAGGGCGTTTATCGGCAATCTGCTGCCGGTCACGCTCGGCAATCTCGTCGGCGGCGGGCTTCTGGTCGGCGTGAGCGCGTGGTATCTCTACCTGAAAAAGGGAAGAAATAGCGTTAATTCCTGAACATTGCCGTTAAATTTCAGATAACTGGCAACTTGTCCAGAAACACGCGCGGAAATTAGACACGTTCCACAAAGCCAAACAACGTTTGTTGACGAATTCGCGCGATTGTGCTATGATGATAACCGTTGAGATTTGAATATTTGAATGGATATATTTTGATTTTTAATACCCATTTGCACATTTCGAATACCCCTCGAGGGGAGGAGCTTTGTTTTGAAAAAGATATACGTTATGATCGGCAACTACGGCAGCGGCAAGAGTGAGCTTGCGCTGAATTTTGCTTTTAAAGCGGCTGAAACCGGAAAGACAGAACTCATTGACCTGGACCTGGTCAATACTTACTTCCGCCTGACTGAGCGCGGCAAGCTCGTGGAGCAGAAAGAGATCCGTCTCATCTCCCCGAACTATGCCTGCTCCGGCGTGGAGACGCTGTCGCTGCCGGCGGAGGTCGCTTCTGCATTTGCCATGAACTGGGACACCGTCGTGTTCGACGTCGGCGGCGATGCCGTCGGTTCGACCGCGCTCGGCCGCTATTATGAGGACTTTCAGGACTTCATGGCCATGGGCCCGGAACAGCTGGAGGTTCTGAATGTCGTCAATATCCGCCGCCCGCTCGCCGGCACGGTGGAGAAGATCATCGACCTGCAGCAGCAGATGGAGATCCACTCCCACCTGAAGATCACCGGTATGATCAACAACACCAACCTCGCCACCATGACCACGCCGGCAGAGCTGCGCGACGGTTATGAGATGCTGCGCGAGGTCAGCGACCGGACCGGCGTTCCGGTCATGTATACGACCGGCAAGAAGGAGATGCTCGACATCTTCCTGGCCGAGGGGCACGACCCGAAGTATATCGGCAAGCCCGTCCCCATCGACATCATCATGAAGCGCGACTGGGACAGCTATATCCACAGCTTGTCGGAGAAGAAACAGGCGTAACCCGCGCATGCGGTTTACATAGGCAATTTCGCAAAACAGAACAGAAAAGAGGTAGCAAAAATGGTAAAGGTGACCATCAACGAGAATCTTTGCAAGGGTTGCGGTCTCTGTGTCAGAGCTTGCCCGAAGGGTGTCCTGGCGCTGGCGAAGGACAAACTCAACGCAAAGGGTTATCATCCGTCCGTCGTCGCGAATCCGGAGGCCTGCATTGGCTGCGCTTCCTGCGCGCGCACTTGCCCGGACGTGGTAATCAGCATTGTGAGAGATTAAGGAGGTACATCGAAAATGGCATTGACGCTTATGAAGGGTAGCGAAGCTATCGCTGAGGCTGCGATTCGTGCAGGCGCGCGTTACTTCTTCGGCTATCCGATCACTCCGCAGACGGAGATTCCTGAATATATGTCCGCACGTATGCCCGAAGTCGGCGGCTGCTTCCTGCAGGCCGAGAGCGAAGTTGCGGCTATCAACATGATCTATGGTGCAGCAGGTGCTGGTGCACGTGCGCTGACCTCTTCCTCCAGCCCCGGTGTCAGCCTGAAGCAGGAAGGCATTTCCTACTGCGCAGGCGCGCAGCTCCCGGCTGTCATCCTGAACGTCATGCGCGGCGGCCCCGGCCTCGGCAACATTCAGGCTTCTCAGGGCGACTACTTCCAGGCTGTCAAGGGCGGCGGCAACGGTGACTATCACCTGCTGACCTACGCTCCGGCATCCGTGCAGGAAGCGATCGACATCATGATGTACGCCTTCGACAAGGCTGAGAAGTACCGCATACCGGTCCTCTTCCTCGCCGACGGCATCATCGCGCAGATGATGGAGCCCGTGGAGATGCCCGAGATGGTCGACTACAAGATCGATCCCGAGAAGAAGCCCTGGGCTTGCACCGGCTGGAAACCGGGCGACGATCCGGCCAAGCGCGGCGTCATCAACTCCATCTACATCGATACCGAGACCCTGTCCGTCCACAACGACGAGCTGCAGGCCTGCTATCGTGAGATCACTGCCAACGAGCAGCAGTGGGAAGAGTACAACCTCGAGGGTGCTGAGTATGTCATCACCGCTTTCGGCACGGTTGCACGTATCGCCAAGTCCGCCATTGCCGAGCTCAAGGAGCAGGGCATCAACGTTGGCCTGGTTCGCCCGATCACCGTCTGGCCGTTCCCGTACGACGCGGTCAAGAAGGCTGCCGAGCTTCCGGGCGTGAAGGCTGTTCTCGACGTCGAGCTCAACGAGGGCCAGATGCTTGAGGATGTCAAGATCGCGATCAACGGCGCGAAGCCGATCGACTTCTTCGGCCACCTCGGCAGCCAGATGCCGACCACCGAAGAGATCGTCGCGAAGATTATCAGCATGAAGGAGGGCAAGTAAATGTCTGTTGTTTTTGAAAAGACCAAACTCCTCACGGACAAGCAGTTCCACTACTGCCCGGGCTGCAACCACGGCATTATCCACCGTCTGGTCGCAGAGGTCATTGATGAGATGAATCTGGACGGCAAGGTCATCGGCGTCGCGCCGGTCGGCTGCTCCGTCTTTGCGTATGATTACTTCAACTGCGATATGTACGAAGCCGCTCACGGCCGTGCACCCGCAGTCGCCACCGGCGCCAAGCGCGTCGTCGGCAAGGACACCCTCGTCTTCACCTATCAGGGCGACGGCGACCTCGCGTCCATCGGCACCGCTGAGATCGTTCACGCTGCGCACCGCGGCGAGAAGATCTCCACGATCTTTGTCAACAACGCGATCTACGGCATGACCGGCGGCCAGATGGCTCCGACCACGCTGGTCGGCCAGAAGACCACCACGAGCCCCTACGGCCGTGATGAGGACTGGTGCGGCGCTCCGCTGAAGGTCTCCGAGATGCTCGCTGAGGTTCCGTGCTCCTACTACATCGAGCGCGTCGCCGTCAACAACACCCCGAACATCGTCAAGGCGAAGAAGGCCATTTCCAAGGCGTTCCATTACCAGATGGAAGGCAAGGGCTTCACGATGGTCGAAGTCCTGTCCGCCTGCCCGACGAACTGGGGCCTGAGCCCGATCAAGGCGATGGAGTGGCTGGAAGAGAACATGATTCCGTACTACCCGCTCGGCGTTAAGAAGGACAAGGGGGCTGAATAACATGAAGAAAGAATACATTTTTGCTGGCTTTGGCGGTCAGGGCATGCTCCTGATCGGTAAGTTCCTGGCTATGGCCTGCATGCTCGACGGCAAGCACGTCTCCTGGCTGCCCTCTTACGGCCCCGAGATGCGCGGCGGCACGGCGAACTGCTCCGTCATCGTCTCCGACGATCCGGTCGCTTCCCCGCTGGTCGACATGGCTGACTGCGTCGTGGCGATGAACCGTCCGTCTCTGGACAAGTTCGAGAGCCACGTCAAGCCGGGCGGCGTCCTCGTCATCAACAGCTCCATCATCGACCGCAAGGCCGAGCGTGATGACATTCAGGTCGTCTACTGCGACGCCAACGGCATTGCCGAGTCCGTCGGCAACCCGAAGGGCGCGAACGTTGCGATCCTCGGCGCTCTGATGGAGAAGGCTCCGGTCGTCTCCAATGAGATCCTCGGCGAAGCGATCCGCATCGAGCTTGGCGAGAAGAAGGCCAAGTTCCTCGAGGGCAACATGAAGGCGCTCGAGGCCGGCGAAGCCGCTGCAAGAGGCTGAGCCTACCCATAACGAAAAAAGAACCGATCTGCGGATCGGTTCTTTTTTTATTGCTTGTCCTTTGAGCGGAAACACATGGCGGCGAGCAGCCCGAAAAAGATCGCCGCGCAGATCCCGGCGGCACCGGCCGTGAAGCCGCCTGTAAACGCGCCGAGCACGCCGCGCTCGGCGACGGCCTTGCGGACGCCGCCGGCCAGCAGGTTTCCGAACCCGGTCAGCGGCACGCTCGCACCCGCGCCCGCCCAGCGCGCAAACGGCTCATAGACGCCGACAGCGCCGAGCAGCACGCCCGCCACTACATACAGCGTGAGGATGCGCGCCGGCGTCAGCCGCGTCTTGTCGATCAGCACCTGACCGATCATGCACAGTGCCGCGCCGACGAAAAATGCCTTCAGATACTCTGCAATCATGCGTTCACCTGCGTTTCTATGGCCACGGCGTGACAGATGCCGGGGATGCTCTGCCCCTGCATGGACGCTGTGGGGGACATGAGCGCGCCCGTTGCCGCAAACAGCAGCCGCCGGATCTGCCCGCCCGTCAGCAGCTTCATCAGATGCCCTGCGAGCACGGACGCGCTGCATCCGCAGCCCGAGCCGCCCGCGTGCACGTCCTGCGCCTCAAGATCATAGATCATCAGCCCGCAGTCGTTGTACCTGCCTGCGAGCTCCACGCCGTCGTCCGCAAACAGCCGCGTCACGACGGCATGACCGATCTTGCCGAGATCGCCGGTCACGATCAGATCATAGTCGTCCGGTGTGCGCCCGGTGTCGGCAAAGTGCGCCCTGAGCGTCTCATAGGCGGCGGGCGCCATCGCAGCGCCCATGTTGCTCGTGTCCGTAATGCCCGCGTCCACGATCGTCCCGGTTGTCGCCATGGTCACGCGCGGCCCGCTTCCGGCTGCTGCAAGGATGAGCGCGCCCGCACCGGTCACCGTCCACTGTGCGGTCGGCGGGCGCACGCCGCCGTATTCCAGCGGAAAGCGGTACTGCCGCTCGGCGGAGCAAAAGTGCGAGCTTGTGAGCGCGGCGGCGGTCTCGGCGCAGCCGCCGTCGATGAGCATCGCGGCCAGACTGACCGCCTCCGCCATCGTCGAGCATGCGCCGTACAGCCCGAGATACGGTGCGCCGACATCGCGCATGGCGTAGGCCGAGCCCACGCACTGGTTGAGCAGGTCGCCGGAGAGCACGTAGTCGAGCGCCTCCGGCGGCAGCGCCGCTTTGCTGCATACGCGCGCAAAGCACTGCCGCAGCATGGCGCTCTCGGCCTGCTCCCAGCTCTTTTCGCCGAAATATGTGTCCTGACTGACGCTGTCAAAGCGGCCGCGCAGCGGTCCTTCGCCCTCTTTTCTGCCCACGACGCTGGCGGCGGCGCGGATCACGGGCGGGGTCGAAAACTGCACGGTCTGCCGTCCGATACGTTTGCCTTTCACGGGATCACCTTCGGCGATAGTATCCCCGGTTTTTTCGAAATGATGTGCCGCGGTCCGGATTATGTACCTTTGTATTTTCGCCGCGTCGCCATGCCGCCGCGGATGTGCCGCTCGGCCTTGTTGCGGTCGAGCAGCTGCCGCACCTGCTGATAGAGCGCGGGGTCGATCTTCTCCAGCCGCTCCGTGAGATCCTTGTGGACGGTCGATTTGGAGACACCGAACTGTTTGGCGGCGGCGCGGACGGTGGCGTTGTTGGCGAGAAGATATTCCGCGAGATCGCATGCGCGTGCTTCCATGTCCGTGTGCACTGACACCACTCCCCATATTTGCGTAATTCAGTATATGAATTTCTGCGTGGAATATGAGGCGCCGCCGCACCCGGAAGTTTTACGCGCGCTTTACAAAGCGCTTGCATTCTCCCGTGGGGTGTGGTAAGCTGTCGATGGTTTCCGGAATGCGGCGAAAGGGGGAGCTCCCTGGCGCCGCGCTCAACAAAACAGTGATGACGAAACCAGATCGCGAGGGAGCCCGTGTTCCGGGCTGAGAGGATCTCAGGGAAGATCGACCGACCAAATCCGTCCGTAAGGGGCGGATTCTCAGCGTCTGCCGGTCGTCGGGTTGGCATATGCAGCGCTGCATATGCCGTTTTTTATGCCCGCGGCCGGGAGAAAGAATTTATCTGGAGGGTATGTACATGAAAAAAGTAGTGGCAATGGTGTTGTCTCTGGTCATGGCGCTCGGCCTGATGGCCGGCTGCGGCCAGAAGGACAGCGGCAGCGGCAGCGGCGCAAAGACGGTCGAGAGCCTTAAGATCGCGTTCTCCCCGTATGCGGACGCCGACCAGATCACGACGGCGACCGAGCCGCTCGAGGCGCTGCTCAAGGCGAAGCTCCTCGAAAAGGGCTATGACGTGCAGAACATCGACATGACCGTCGGTACGAGCTACACTGCCGTGGGCGAGGCGCTCAGCGCCGGCAGCGCGGATATCGGCTTCATCTCCGGCGGCAACTACGTCCTGTTTTCCGATGATTGCGACGTGCTGCTCACGGCGCTGCGCTACGGCATCAACAAGGACTCCGAGAACGCCGCCGACTGGAACGACGGCACGCTCGAGGAGAACACGCAGGACATGACTACCTACTACCGCTCGATCATTCTGGCCGGTCCGAGCGCCAAGGGTCAGGCGCTGCTGGCAAAGGTCAATAGCGGCGAGGAGCTGACGTGGGATGATCTCAACGGCGCGACCTGGTCCGTGCTCGCCCCGACGTCCGCGTCCGGCTACATCTATCCGAGCCTCTGGCTGCAGGAGCACTACGGCAAGACCATTGCGGATCTCGATCACGTGGTGCAGTCTGACTCCCACAGCACGTCGCTTGCGCGTCTGGCCGCCGGTCAAGCGGATGTGATGGTCTCCTTTGGCCACATCCGCATCAAGAACGCGCCCAACTGGCAGGAGAAGTTCGGCGGTACGGCGCCCATGGTCGAGCAGACCGGCGTCATCGGCGTGACCGAGGGCATCTACAACGACATGATCGCCTACAGCAAGTACTCCGACCTTATGGCGGATGAGGCGTTCCGCAAGGCGCTCGGCGAGGCGTTCATCGAGATCGCCCAGACCGACGAGGGCAAGCAGATCATCAGCGTCTTCAGCCAGGTCGGCTACACCTGGGGCAAGGACTCCGACTACGACGGCGAGCGCGACGCGCAGGCCATGCTCAAGTCGGCGGGGAAGTAACACCATGCTGCTGGAAGCTGCACACATCTGCAAGCGCTTCGGCGCTCGGCCGCCGGTGCTGACGGATGTGACCTTTGGGCTGGAGGCGGGCGAGTTCGTGTCCGTCATCGGTCCGTCCGGCGCGGGGAAGACGACGCTCTTTCGCATCCTCAACGGCACGCTGCCGTGCGACAGCGGGGAAGTATGCATCGGCGGCCAGCCGTTTTCCCGCGCCCGCGGGCGCAAAAAGCGCGCGGTGCAAAAGCGCATCGGCACGATCTATCAGGACTTTGCGCTCGTCGAGCCGGTCACCTGCCGGCAGAACGTGCTCAATGCCTGCCTGCCGGATATGTCGCTGCAGGCTTCGCTGCTGGGGCTGTTTTCCCGCGCGCAGACGGCGGAAGCCGAGCGGCTGCTCGCGCGCGTCGGCCTTGCCGACAAGTGCGGCGAGCCGGTCTGCAGCCTGTCCGGCGGGCAGAAGCAGCGCGTCGCCATCGCGCGCGCGCTCATGCGAAAGCCAGCGCTGCTGCTCGCGGACGAACCGGTCGCCTCGCTCGACCCGGTCACCGGGCGGCAGATCCTCGCGCTGCTGCAGGATATATCGCGCACCGAGGGTGTCGCCATCCTTATGAACAGTCATAATCTCGACCAGAGCCGGGCGGTTTCCTCCCGGCTCCTCGGTCTGCATGCGGGGCGGATCGTGCTCGACTGCGCGCCCGATGCCGTGACGGACGCAGATCTTGCACGCATCTACGGCGGCGCGGAAAGCGAGGCCGCGCCATGACGCGTGCGCGTGCAAAACGCTGGGCGCGGGCACTGGGTGTGCTCGCGCTATTTGTGCTTGCCTTTTGGCTGACAGGCTGCGACCCCGCGGTGTTCTGGGCGCGGCGGGCACACCTGCGCGACATTGCCGCGCAGCTCTTCCCGCCGGACTGGAGCTATCTGTCCGCGATCGTTGCGCCGCTGCTGGCGACGCTGCGTATGTCCGTCACCGGCACGGCGCTGGGCGTCGCGCTGGCGCTCGGCTTCGCACCGCTGTGCGCGCACAATCTGCCGTGCCCTGCGCCGGTGCGCGCGGTGCTGCGCTTTCTGGTGCAGGTGCTGCGCTCGTTCCCGGCGCTGATCCTTGCGCTGCTGGCGACGTTTCTGTTCGGCCTTGGCACGTTTTCCGGCACGGTCGCCATCACGGTCTTTACGCTTGCGGTCATGACGCGCCTGACCTATGAGGACATCGAGACGCTCTCGCTCGCGCCTTACCGTGCGCTGTGCGCCATGGGCGCGTCCCCGGCGCGGGCCTATGCGCGCGCCGTCGTGCCGGAGATCGCATCGGGTTATCTGACCAACGCGCTCTACCTGCTCGAGACGAACGTGCGCCACAGCGCCATCCTCGGCTATGTCGGCGCGGGCGGCATCGGTCTGCTGCTCAATGAGAAGATCTCGTGGCGGGAATACGGCCGCGTCGGCGCGATCCTGATGTGCCTGTTTGTGACGGTGTGCTGCATCGAATGGCTCAGCCATGCGCTCGGGCGCATCATCCGCGGTGAGCGCAGCATTTCGCGCCCGGCAAAGCGCGTTCTTTGGGCGGCGGTGCTGCTGTGCGTGGTCGTCTGCACGGTGGGGATCGACCCGCCGGATCTTGCGCACACGAGCAAGACCGTGCTCTCAGCCATGGGCACGGGACTGCTGCATCCGGACTGGCGCTTTTTCTTCGGCACGGGCAAGGACGGGCTCGGCTGGCTGCTGCTTGAGACGGTCGGCATCGCGCTGGCCGGAACGGGGCTCGGCGCGCTGCTTGCCGCACCTCTGGCGTTTTTGAGCACGCCGAAGCTGCTGCCGCGCCCGGCCGCGCTGCTGTTCCGGGTGCTCATCGTGGCGATCCGCTCCGTACCGTTTTTGATCTACGGGCTCATCTTCATCCGCGTCTCCGGTCCGGGGGCGTTCACCGGAGTGCTGACGCTCGCGGTGTGCAGCATCGGCCTGCTGAGCAAGCGCTTCACCGAGGCAATCGAGGCGTTGGATTTTCGCGCCTATGACGCGCTGCGCGCCATGGGTGTGTCGCTTTTGCCGCGCATCCGCTATGCGGTGCTGCCGCAGCTCGCTCCGGCGCTCGCTTCGGCGGTGCTGTACCGGTTTGATGTCAATATCCGCGAGGCATCCGTGCTCGGGCTGGTCGGCGCCGGCGGCATCGGCGCGCCGCTCATCTTCGCCATGAACCAGTATGCGTGGAGCGATGTGAGCGCGATCTTCCTCGGCTTCGTGCTGCTCGTCTGGGGTATTGACGTGGGCAGCGCGCGTCTGCGGCACAGGCGCAGCACGGCTGCAGCTTCTGAATAACAGCTTCCGATCTGATCGACGGGCGGTGCGTATGCGCTGCCCACTTTTTATCATTTTTTTGTGATGGCAAGAGGAGAGTCCTGATTATAGGACTCTCCTTTTGCTATGATGTGGGAAACCGGGGAGGGAGGCAGAGCGCGGCTGCATGCAGAAATGGAACGACCATGCTGGAAGCTGTCTCCGAAAACTGTATCCGGGTGCCAAAAACGATGTAAATTGTGCAGAAAACTGCGCACTTTCTGCATGGGTGCTTTTTTGTGACAGATATTTGTGATAAAATGCAACCATTCCATGAGTTGGATATGTGCGCGGAAGCAGAGAAGAGGGGGAGCTATGCCGAAATCACCGAATCAGAAATTGAAGCTGCTGTACCTGATGGAGATCCTGCTGCAGCAGACGGATGAGCGCCACCCGATGACCGTACCGGAGATGATCTCGGAGCTTGCCAAGCACGGCGTCGCGGCGGAGCGCAAGAGCATCTATAACGATCTGGAGTCCCTGCGCATCTTCGGGCTGGACATCGTGCAGACGAAATCGCGCACGACCGGGTATTATATCGGCGCGCGCTCGTTTGAAGTGCCGGAGCTCAAGCTGCTGGTCGACAGCGTGCAGTCGTCGAAATTCATCACGCACAAAAAAACGCTGGCGCTCATCAAGAAGATCGAAGGCCTTGCGAGCATTTACGACGCGCAGCTCCTGCAGCGGCAGGTCTATGTCCGCGGCCGCGTCAAGAGCATGAACGAGAGCGTATACTATAATGTAGACGAGATCGCCGATGCCATTTCCCGCGACCGGCAGATCCGCTTCCACTACTTTGAGTACACGATCGACAAGCAGCGGCACTACCGTAAGGACGGTGCGTTCTACATCGTCAGCCCGATGGCGCTGATGTGGGATAACGAAAACTACTATCTGCTGGCATGGGACGCTGAGGCGCAGCTGCGCAAGCACTACCGCGTGGACAAGATGACGGATATCTCCGCGCTCGATGCGCCGCGCGAGGGTATGGAGGACTTTTCCGAGCAGGACCTGTCGGCATACACCAAAAAGGTGTTCAGTATGTTCTCCGGTGAGGAGTGCACGGTGCGTCTGCGCTTTGCAAACCATCTGGTCGGCTCGGTGCTCGACCGCTTCGGCAAGGATGTGATCGTGGTCGCCGACGGGACGGAGCATTTCACCGTCTCGCTCAACGTGGTCACGAGCCCGAAGTTCTACGCGTGGCTCTTCGGCTTCGGCACGGATGTGGAGATCCTCTCGCCGCCGTCCGCGCGGCAGGAAATGCAGGAGATGCTCGCGCGCATCGCGGACACATACGCACGATCCGACGCGCAGTGACTTGACAAAGCGCACGCGTGCGTGTATAAATGAATACGGAATATCGGGGGGCTGGGTAATTCCCGGCTGAGACGAGCGAAGCGAAGCTCGAGACCCGCAGACCTGATCCGGATAATGCCGGCGTAGGAAACGAAATCTATACATTTTTATCGTTTTCTATGGACTGCATTGTTTCGGCAATGCAGTTTTTTCTTTGAGGAGGAAATGATATGACCCAAACGAAGTCCCATCTGCGCCTGCGCGCGCTGTGCGAGGGCGCGATCTTTATCGCGCTTGCTCAGGTACTGAGCTATCTCAAACTCTATGAGCTGCCGCAGGGCGGCTCGATCACGATCGAGATGCTGCCGATCTTCCTGTACTGCGCGCGCTGGGGATTTGGCCCCGGCATGCTCGCGAGCTTTGCCTACAGTATTCTGCAGGCGCTGCTGAGCAGCACGTATGCGTGGACATGGCAGTCGCTCATCGGCGACTATCTGCTCGCATTCACGGCGCTCGGTCTTGCCGGCTCGTGCGCGAAGCTCAAGGGCGGCTTTTTCTACGGCACGGTCGTGGGCAGCGTGGCTCGCTTTCTCGTGCACTATGTCGTCGGTGCGACGGTCTGGGCGGAATACATGCCCGAGACTTTCTTCGGTCTGACGATGACGACGCCGTGGTTCTACTCGGCGCTGTATAACGGCAGCTTTATGCTCATCGACATGGTGCTCGTGCTCGTGATCGGCGCGCTGCTTTGGAAGCCACTGAGAAAGTACATTACCGGCGAGGATCTGCACGGTGCGGCGAATGCGAAAAATGAAGGTTGACAGACCGGAATTTTGTATAGTATAATATGTATCCGGCGTCAGACGTCTGGCGTCGGATACTTTTTGCCAACTACGGCGGCACAAGCCGCTGTTGAGTATGATCGAAAGGAGAAATCACCATGTTCCGTACCTACCAGCCCAAGAAGCGTCAGCGCAAAAAAGAGCACGGCTTCCGCAAGAGAATGGCGACTGCCAACGGCCGCAAGGTTCTGTCCCGCCGCAGAGCGAAGGGCAGAAAGCAGCTCACCTACTGAGTTGTTGCGCGTGAGCAGGCAGACTTCTTAATGATGTTTTTCAGGGCGGGATCTTTCCGCCCTAAAGGCATTTGTCCGGAAGCTGCATCGGAGAGAATCGGGGGAGACTTTTGGAATTTACCAGCACACTCAAAAAGAACTATGAATTCCGGCGTCTGTACTCGAAGGGGAAAAGCTGCGCCAACGCCTATCTGGTGGTCTACTGCCGGAAAAACCGCTCGGGCCGCAGCCGCATCGGCTACACCGTGTCCAACAAGGTCGGCCATGCCGTTGTGCGCAACCGCATCCGCCGCCGCCTGCGGGAGATCTATCGCCTGCATGAGCGGGAGATCGTGCGCGGATATGATCTGGTCGTCGTGTCGCGCGTGCGCGCGTGCGCGGCGGACTATCATCAGCTCGAGACTGCGTTTTTGTCGGCCTGCGCCAAGCTTGACCTGCTGACGGAAGGGGATGGCGGCGCATGAAGCGTCTGCTCATCGCCCTCGTGAAGTTTTACCGCCGGTACATTTCGCCGCTCAAGCCGCCCTGCTGCCGGTTCATTCCGACCTGCTCGGAGTATGCGCTCGAGGCTCTGCAGAAATACGGAGCGCTCAAGGGCTCGTGGCTCGCCGTCAAGCGCATATGCCGCTGCCATCCGTTCCATACGGGTGAGCACGAATTTTACGACCCGGTGCCATGACCGGGAAATCCTAAGAATTTAAGAATTGGAGTCGTCTTATGTCCTGGATTACTGCACCCTTTGCCTGGCTGCTCAAAGCGCTCTACGATCTGACCGGCAGCTACGGTTGGGCGGTCGTCCTCTTCGGCGTCGTCGTGAACCTGATTTTGCTTCCGTTCATGGCCAAGAGCAAGAAGAGCATGATGCGCACCACCCGCCTTCAGCCGCGGATCACGGAGCTTCAGCGCCGGCACGAGGGAAACCAGCAAAAGCTCAATGAGGAGATGGCCAGACTCTATCGGGAAGAGAAGATCAACCCGATGTCCGGTTGCCTCTGGAGCCTGATCCCGTTCCCGATCCTGATTGCGCTCTACAGCGTCATCCGTCAGCCGTTGACGAAGATGATGGGCCTTGGCGCGGAAGCAGTCACGCAGCTGACCGACTGGGTCACGACCAATGCGGGCTATGTCGTACAGGCGAAATCCGCCTATCAGGAGATCCAGATCGCCGACCTGATCCATCAGAACTGGGACGCCGTGACCGGCGCCCTCGGCGATTATTCCGGCAAGCTGCTGGATCTGGACTATTCCTTCATCGGCCTGAACATGGGCCAGCAGCCGTCGTTCAAGATCTGGACGTTTGACTGGAGCAACAAGGCCGTCTGGCTTCCGGCGCTCGGTCTGTTCCTGATCCCGATCATTTCGGCGCTGCTGTCGTGGCTGTCGATGAAGATCAGCACGTCGATGACCCCGCAGCCCGCCGGCAACCAGCAGGCCGCTGCGACCAACAAGACCATGATGCTCATGATGCCGCTCGTGTCGCTGTGGATCTGCTACACGATGCCGGCCGCTCTGGGCATTTACTGGATCGTCAACAGCATCCTCGGCATCCTGCGTGATGTCAGCCTGACGAAGGTCTTCAACAAGCAGCTCGACAAGCTCGACGCCGAGCGCATCGCGCGCGAGAAAGAGCGCGACGCGGAACTCGAGCGCAAGCGTCTCGAGACCGAGCGCCTGAAAGCTGCCGGTGAGACCGTTGTCAACCCCAACACCAGTAAGAAGAAGATCCAGGCCAGCCAGAAGCAGAAAGATGACGAGCGCAAGGCTGCGGCGATGCGTGAAGAGCGCGCCGCCCGCCGCGAGCGTCTCGGCGTCGAGCCGAATGCTGTGCCGGAGTCTCAGGTCGGCAACCGCCGCTATGCGCGTGGCCGTGCCTATGCGCGGGATCATTATCAGTCGGACGCGACTGCCGCTCCGCAGACGGAGCAGCCGGTGTCCGAGGGTTCCGAAGGAAAACAGGAGAGTACTGAATGATGTTAAAAACACTGGAAAAGTCCGGCAAGACGGAAGAGGCGGCCATTGCCGCCGCGCTCGAGGAGCTTGGCCTTGACCGGGATGATGTTTCCGTTGAGATCGTCGAGCGCGCCAAGTCCGGCTTCCTCGGCATCGGTGCCAGCCCCGCGGTGATCCGCGTGCAGTATGAGGCGCCGGATGAGGAAGCGGAGCAGGAGGCTGCGCCCGCCGAGACGCAGGCGCCGGCCGCCGAGCCGGAGGCGAGCGTGGAGCCCGCCGCACCGGCGGACGAGCCGGAGAGTTATGCGCGCATCCGTGCGTTCGTCAGCGGCCTGCTTGAGCACATGGGCATTCAGGCGCAGATCGACATCACCGCGCGTGACAACGGCGGTGTAAACGTGAATCTGTCCGGCAGCGGTATGGGCGCCGTCATCGGCCGCCGCGGCGAGACGCTCGATGCCATCCAGCACCTGACCAACTATGCGGTCAACCGCGGCAGCGATAAGCACATGCACATCAGCGTCGATGCCGAGAGCTACCGCGCCAAGCGCGAGGAGTCACTCGTGCATCTGGCTGAGAAGATGGCCGCCAAGGCCGTCAAGTACAAGCGCAGTATGGCGCTTGAGCCGATGAATTCTTATGAGCGTCACGTCATCCACACGGCGCTGCAGGATTACGAAGGCGTGACGACGAGTTCGACCGGTACCGAGCCGAACCGCCGCGTTGTGGTCTCCTACGAGAAGCCGCAGCGCCCCAGCAACAAACCGGTCAGCCGCGAGTGGAGCTGACGAGAGACTTAGGAGGAAACGGTATTATGTTCGAACAAGTGAGAAAACTGCTTGCCCACCAGTTTGAGGTGGACGAAAACACCATCACCATGGACACCAACATCGCGGACGATCTCGGCGCAGATTCGCTCGACGTTGTTGAGCTGGTCATGTCCATCGAGGATGCCTACGGCATCACGATCGAGGACGAGAAGGCGGCCGAGCTGACCACCGTTCGTCAGGTCGTGGATTACCTCGAGAAGAACGCCTGAGCACGTACATTTGAAAAAGCAGACAGCCGCCGTGCTGTCTGCTTTTTTGTGCCTGCGGGCGCGGGCTGGCACGGGCTTTTTTGTTTTCACCCGCAAATGTGATTGACGAAACCGGCCGCAGCGGGTAAAATAAACAATGTATGCTGGAAAGGAGCGCGCGTATGCTGCAATTTCAACCGCAGGAGCATCTGCTGCATTCGTATATCGTCGTGTCGCAGTCTGAACAGGCGCGCGAGCGGCTGGCGCTCGATCTGACGGCGGCCATGCTCTGCCGCAGCGACGGCGTGCGCCCGTGCCGCGCGTGCAGGGACTGCCGCAAGGTCTATGACCATGTGCATCCGGATGTGATCTATGTTGAGCCGGATCGCAGCGGCAAGACCCCTGTGATCAAGGTCGATCAGATCCGCAGTGTCGCGGCCACGGCATACATCCTGCCGAGCGAGGCGGAAAAGAAGGTCTACGTTCTGCGTCAGGCAGAGCTGATGAATCTCAATGCGCAGAATGCGTTTTTGAAGCTGCTGGAGGAGCCGCCGCGCAGCGCGGCGTTTATTCTTGCGGCCGCAAGCCCGGATTCGCTGCTGACGACGGTGCGCTCGCGCTGCGCGCTGCTGCGTGACCCGACCGAGCAGCCGCAGGAGTCGGAGGAGATGCGCACTTTGGCGGACGATTACCTGCACGCGGTCGCGTCGCAGGATCGCATGACGCTCCTGCGCTGGTGTCTCGCGCACGAGGGCATGGAGGCACAGACGCTTGCGGAGTTTTTGCCCGCGGTGCAGCACCGGCTCGTGGAGCTGCTGGCGCAGCCGGGGCAGACGCTTTTGCCGGAGACGCTGTGCGCGCAGCAGCTGCGCCTGATCGAGACCTGTGAGCAATACCGCCGCGCCAACGTCAGCGTGAAGCATATCTTTGGCCTGCTGTCCGTTTCCGGCGTGCAGGCGCGTGTTCAGAAGTGAGGATACCAAATTGACAGAAGTAATCAGTGTGAAATTCAAAAACCGCGGCAAGGTCTATTTCTTTGACCCGCACGGAATCGCCGTGCGCACGGGCGACAAGGTCGTCGTCGAGACCTCGCGCGGCTTGGAGCTGGCCGAGTGCGTTCTCGGAAACCACGTCGTGCCGGATGAGACGGTCGTGCAGCCGCTGCGCTCGCTTGCGCGCATCGCTACGAAGGACGACCTGCGCATCGAGGAGATCAACCGCCGCCGCGAAAAAGAGGCGTTTCAGATCTGCAAGCAGAAAATCGCCGAGCACGGTCTGGATATGAAGCTCGTGGACGTCGAGTGCAGCTTCGAGGGCAACAAGACCATGTTCTTCTTCACGTCCGACGGGCGCGTTGATTTCCGCGAGCTGGTCAAGGATCTCGCCTCCGTGTTCCGCAACCGCATCGAGCTGCGGCAGATCGGCGTGCGCGATGAGGCGAAGATGCTCGGCGGCATCGGCATCTGCGGCCGTCCGTACTGCTGCAGCCAGTTCCTGGACGACTTTCAGCCCGTCTCGACGAAGATGGCGAAGGTGCAGTCCATGTCGCTCAACCCGTCGAAGATCTCCGGCGCCTGCGGCCGCCTGATGTGCTGCCTGCGCTATGAGCAGGCGGCGTATGAGGATCTGGTCAAGGCCGTGCCGAAGGTCGGCGCCTTTGTCGAGACGCCTGCGGGCTACGGCACAGTGTCGTCGGTCAACATCCTGCGCAGCAGCCTGAAGGTCAAGCTTGACGGTCAGGGTGAGGATGTGTTCAAAAGCTATCAGGCCGATGAGATCGCCGTGATCCCCGGCGGCCGCCCGAAGCCGGGCGAACCGCTGCCGTCGCTGCTCAAGGACCGGCCGAAGCCGGTGCGCGATGAGGAGCCGAAGGAAGATCCGTGGGCGCTGCCGCAGCTGTTTGCGGACGATGTCTACGGCGACAAGAAGCCCGACGGCGCGAACACCGAGCAGGGCGAGAAGAAAAAGCGCCCGCGCCGCCGCTCCCGCGGTCATGGCGGGAAGAAGCCTGCCGATGCGCAGACCGCCCCGAAGGCGGAGCACGCCGCAAAGGAGGGCGCGAAGGACGGCGCGAAGGAGGGCGCGAAGGAGGGCGCAAAGCCCAAGCAGCCGCAGCGCCAGAAGTCGCAGTCCAACCGCAAGCCCGGCGCACGCAAGCCCGGTGATAAACCGGCAGGTGAGCATCCGGAGCGCAGCCGCGCGCAAGCTCCGGCGGCTAAGCCGGCCGACGGCGCTGCGCAGAGCGGCGAAAAGCGCGCGGACAATCACCGCCGCCGGCATCGCGGCGGCCGTGGACGCAACAAGTCCGCAGCGCCCGGCAATGCCAAGCCCGGCAATACCGCGCCCGACACGCCGAAGACCGAATGAAAATGAAAACAGGTGCATACCGGAACGGTATGCACCTGTTTTTTGCGCCTGATTCAGATGAGCAGTCCGCCGTCCACGCCGAACACTTGCCCGGTCACGAAGCGGGCGCGCTCGCTCGCCAGCAGCGCGATCGCATCGCCGACTTCCTCCGCCGTGCCCATGCGCCCGAGGGACGTGCTCTCGGCGAGCTCCGCTTTATCCTCGGGGCTGAGGTTTGCGATCATGTCGGTGTCAATGCAGCCGGGGGCGACGCAGTTAACGCGGATGCCGGACGGGCCGAGCTCCTTTGCCATCGCCTTCGTGAACGCGACGATCGCGCCCTTCGTCGCCGAATAGGCCGCCTCACACGAGGCGCCGTTCATGCCGAGGATGGAGGTGAGATTGATGATGTGTCCGGCCTTTTCGTGCACCATCGGCGGGATGGAGAACCGGCAGCAATTGTAGGTGCCCGTGACGTTGACGTCAAAGAGCCGCTGCCATACGTCGGGTTCGAGATCCGTCAGCAGACCGTAGACCGCGATGCCGGCGTTATTCACCAGCAGATCGACCGGTCCCGTCTGCTCGAACATGGCGGCGACGGCCTGCGCATCGCTCACGTCGGCGCGGATGGCAAGCCCGCCGGTCTGCGCCGCGACTGCCTCGGCAGCCGCCTGCGACTGTATGTAGTTGACGTGTACCGTCCAGCCGTCGCGCGCCAGCGCCAATGCGGCGGCCTTGCCGATGCCGCGCGATGCGCCGGTCACGAGTGCGATTTTTTTCATGCAATGATCCTCCCAAAAACGAACATTTGTCAAAACGCTGCGTCTATGCTATTATATACTTGTTTCATCGAAATTTCTATCCATCCTGTTGATCCGGAGGAAAAAATATGAGCCAACCCAAAACCACACGCCGCCACCGCGTCCGGCGCATGAGCGAGCGCCGGCGCCTGACAGTCACAGCGATCACGGCGATGCTCGCACTCGTTACGGTCGTGATCTGTGCGCTGTCCGGCGTGTTTAATTTCCACAAGGGCAGCGAGCGTATCCTGCCCAATCTCGTCGGCCAGACCGAGGAGTCGGCCAAGGCGCAGCTTGCGGAGCTTGACGCGGAGCCGAGCATCACCTATGAAAACAGCAGTGAGACCAAGGGCATCGTCATCCGTCAGGACGTGAATGAGGGCACGCAGCTCAAGCACCGGCAGACAGTTGCATTCGTTGTCTCGCTCGGACCGAAGGAGGAGACCACCGCTCCGGAGGACACCCCGGTCGCGATCCCGAGCTTTGTCGGCCTCTCGTTCGAGCAGGCGCAGGCGACGGCCAAGAGCCTCGGCGTCACTGTGGAGAAAAACGGCACGGCCTACGATGACAATGTGCAAAAGGGCTCCGTTGCGCGCCAGAGTCCGGTCGGCGGTACGATGGTCAAGCCCGGCACGACGATCTATGTCACCATCTCCAACGGGCCGGAGAAGAAGGAATTCACCGTCACGGTCACGTGCGGCGCCGGCGGCAGTGTCAGTCCGAGCGGTAATCAGAAGGTGGCCGAGGGCGGCAGTGTGTCGTTCACGATCACCCCGAAGGAGGGCTACGAGGTCGCAACGCTGGTCATCGACGGAATGACCGTCCTGCCGCTGACGAGCTACTCGTTTATGAACGTCGACAGCAACCATACGCTCTATGTGACGTTTCGCGAAAAGTAAACAAAGCAGCAAAATGCTCCCTCGCAAGGTCGAGGGAGCATTTTCATGCCTCGGGGATGGCGTGGATGCCAGCGCTGCGGATCGCGCCGTCTCGCGTCTCGATGCAGGCGTAGGTGCACATCGCGCCGACGCCCGCCGTGCCGGGGTTGACGACATAGAGCCCCTGCATCATCTCGCTGAGCGCGCGGTGCGTGTGGCCGAAGAGCACGATGTCCGTCCCGGCGAAGTAGGCCGCGTTGAGCAGCGCGTCGAGCGTATACTTCACGCCGTAGCGGTCGCCGTGCGTGCAGAAAAACTTCACGCCGTCGAGCGTGCACTGCAGCACCTCGGGATTGACCGGCTCGCGGTCACAGTTGCCGCACACGCGGTAGAGCGGCAGATCGGGAAACTCCTTTTCCAGCCGCTGCGTGTCGCGCTCGCAGTCGCCGAGGTGGAATACGGCGTCCGGCTGCTGCTGACGGACGACACGCACCATGCCGAGCGTTCGGCCGTGAGAATCGGAAAAAACAAGCACCTTCGTGGCAAGTCACCTCTGTATAGGTCATAGAATACAATAAAGCAGGATACCCGGTACTGCCGGGCTATCCGCATTATACGGGACGCGGCCTGCAAAGTCAAGCCGCCCCCGACTGGAGCGTGACCGATATGAAGGACTTGGATGCGCTGAAGCAGGAGCTCGCGCGCGACGGGCGCCTGCAGCGGCTGCAGGCGATCGCCGATTCGACCGATGGGCAGCGGTTTGCCGATGCGCTCGATGCGCAGAAGATCGAACAGGCGGCGCGCACGGGCGACACCGAGCTGCTGCGGCAGATCCTCACGCAGGTGCTCAGCACGGACACGGGGCAGCGTCTGGCCGGAAAAGTGAAGGACGCGATGCAGGATGGATGAGCTCGGCGAAAAGCTCGATGCACTGCTGCATGACCCGCAGCAGCTCGGCAGGATCGCGCAGCTGGCGTCCTCGCTCGTGGGCGACGGCGGCGAGACACAGCCGCCGTCCGAGCCGCAGCCGGAACCTGGCTTTGACGCAGGACAGCTGCGCCGGATGCTCTCGGCCGTGCGCGGCAGCGGCCGTGACTCTGCCAGCCGTCACCTGCTCGAAGCCATGAAGCCGTATCTGGCCGAAAAGCGCCGCCGCAAGATCGACCGCGCCATGAAGCTCGCGCGGCTCGCATCGCTCGCGGAGCTAGCCGCCGGGGAGATGGGGGAGGACGACGATGTATAATCGCTATCAGGGCAACAGCGGACAGGTGGAGCGTATGCCGGACGCGCCGCATGCGGAGTTCCGCCCGCGGCCGAGCATGCCGCCGGCTGCAAAGCAAAAGCCGCCGCCGGGTACGACCGGCGGCGGCTTGCAGCAGCTGCTGCAGAAGTTTTCGCTTGCAGACCTCGAATCGGAGGATCTGCTGCTGATTCTGGTGCTGTATCTCCTCTACCGCGAGAGCGGCGACAAGGAGCTGCTGTTCATCCTCGGCGGGATGCTGTTTCTTTAGCGTGCGGGTGCAAACGGCTCGGGCGGCTGTACATCCGGCAGGAAGTGGCTCAGGATCGCCTGCGCGATGCGCGGGCAGGCCTGTCCGTCACCATAGGGGTTGACGGCCTTGGCCATGCGGTCATAGGCGGCCGGATCGTCGAGCAGCTCGGTGGCCAGACGGTAGATGTCCTCCGTGTCCGTTCCGGCGAGCTTCACGGTGCCGGCGGTGACGGCCTCCGGACGCTCCGTCTCGCGCCGGAGCACGAGCACGGGCTTGCCGAGAGCGGGGGCTTCCTCCTGAATGCCGCCGGAGTCGGTCATGACCATGTAGCTGCGCGCCATGAGCCGGTGCATATCCACGGCGTCAAGCGGCGCGATGAGCCGGATGTTCGGCACGCCGCCGAGCAGCTCCTCGGCGGTGCTGCGCACGACGGGGCTCAGGTGCACGGGGTAGACGATCTCCACATCCGGGTAGTCGAGCGCCAGACGGCGCACGGCGGTGAAGATGCTGCGCATGGGCTCACCGTAATTTTCCCGCCGGTGGCAGGTCATGGCGATGACCCGGTGCGAGAAATCGACCTGCTGCAGCTCGTCGGAGACAAACTGCTCGCCGCGCACGGTGTAGTTCATGGCGTCGATGACAGTGTTGCCGGTGACGAAAATGTCACCCTCCACGGCCTCGCGTTCAAGGTTGCGGGCATTGTTCGCGGTCGGCGCAAAGTGCAGCGTGGCGATGCGTCCGACGAGGGCGCGGTTCATCTCCTCCGGGAAGGGGGACCAGCGGTCATACGTGCGCAGACCGGCCTCCACATGGCCGACCGGGATCTTGGCGTAAAACGCGGCGAGCGCGCCGGCGAACGTCGTCGTGGTGTCGCCGTGGACAAGCACGATGTCCGGCTGCACGTCGCTGAGCACGTCGCGCATACGCTCAAGCACGCGCGTCGTGATCGCGGTCAGATCCTGACCCTGCTGCATGATGTTCAGATCATAGTCCGCCCGGATGCCGAAGCAGTCCATGACGGAGTCGAGCATCTCGCGGTGCTGCGCCGTGATGCACACGACGCTCTCAAGCTCCGGATGCTTTTGCAGCTCGAGCACGAGCGGCGCCATTTTGATCGCCTCCGGCCGTGTGCCGAAGACGGACATGACTTTAATGCGTTTGCTCATCATTGCCCTCCTGTACAGGCGCAGTGTTTTCGGCTGCTGCGGCAGTTTCCGCTTCCGCTGCGGCTTTTGCCTCCTGCAGCTCCACGTCAAGGTGATGCTTGTGCACGCTCTTACGGATAAAGGCGCACACGACAAAGCCGATCAGCAGCGCAAGGATCAGCAGCGCGATGCGGATCGTGCCCTTCGTCGTGAGCACGACGGCGGCGAGGCCGAGCGTGGCGCTGATAGCATACAGGATCGCGACGGCCTGCTTCTGGTTCAGACCGAGATCCATGAGCTTGTGGTGGAAGTGGCCGCGGTCGGCGTGAAACGGGCTCTGACCGTGCAGGATGCGGCGGCAGAACGCAAAGAGCGTGTCCGACAGCGGCACCGCCAGTGCGAGCACCGGCACGACGAATGTCACGATGGCGTAGAACTTAAACAGACCGAGCACCGACACCGTTGCCAGCACATAGCCGAGTAGCAGCGAACCGGTGTCGCCCATGAAGATGCGGGCGGGGTTGAGGTTGTAGGGCATGAAGCCGATGCATGCGCCGGCGAGTGCCGCGACGATGAGCGCCACGTTCGGCTCGGACACGAGCAGCGCCACGACAAGGATCGTCACGCAGCTGATGGTCGACACGCCGACGGCCAGACCGTCGAGCCCGTCGATGAGGTTGACGGAGTTGGTGATGCCGACGATCCACAGCACGGTCAGCGGGATCGCGACCCAGCCGAGGACAATGGCCTCCTGATTGCTGAACACGTTCGGGTTCGACACGACGTTGATGACCACGCCGTGCAGCACGGCGATGACGGCGGCGAGGATCTGGATCAGAAACTTTGTCCACGCGCGCAGCGAGACGATGTCGTCGATCACACCGGTGATGACGATGATGATCGACCCGATGAGAATGCCGCGCACCTCCTGCGTGATGTCCGCAAACAGGAGCGTCGAGACGATGAAGCCCAGAAAAATGGCCAGACCGCCCATGCGGGGGATGGGATGGTCGTGCACGCGCCGCGCCTCGCCGGGCACGTCCACGGCGCCGACCTTCACGGCCAGCCGCTTGACGAACGGGGTCAGGGCAATGCTGACCACGAAGGCGACGAGGATCGCGAGCATGACTTTGATCCAGACAGCAGTGTTAAGAAACATGAGAATCGATCTCCAATAATGTAAAGATTATTTGGCGACGAAGCCGACCTTCTTGTAGACCTTGCGCAGCGTCTTGTTTGCGATGTAGGATGCCTTTTCCGCGCCGGCCTTGTATACGCTCTCAAGGTAGGCCTTGTCCTTGAGCAGACGTTCGGTCTCTTCGCGGATGGGGCGCAGCGTCTCGACGACGGCCTCACCGACTGCGGGCTTGAATGCGCCGTAGCCTTTGCCTTCAAACTCCGCCTCGATCTGCGCAAAGGTCTTGCCGGTGCAGGCAGAGTAGATGCTCATGAGGTTGGCCACGCCGGGCTTGCTCTCCACGTCGAAGCGCACGCAGCGCTCGGTGTCGGAGTCGGTGACGGCCTTTTTGAACTTGCGCATGATGTCTTCCGGACGGTCGAGCAGGTACACGGTGCCGTTGGGGTCTTTGTCGGACTTGGACATTTTGTTCTCCGGCGAGGAGAGGCTCATGACACGCGCGCCGACCGTCGGGATATACGGCTCGGGGATCTTGAACACATCGCCGTAGATGTTGTTGAAGCGGGTGGCCACATCGCGGCAGAGCTCGACGTGCTGCTTCTGGTCGCTGCCGACGGGGATGTAGTCCGGCTGGTAGAGCAGAATGTCCGCCGCCATCAGCGAGGGGTAGGTGAACAGACCGCCGTTGATATTCTCTGCGTTCTTGGCGCTCTTGTCCTTGAACTGCGTCATGCGCGAGAGCTCACCGAACATGGTGTAGCAGTTGAGCACCCAGCCGAGCTGCGTGTGCGCGGGGACATGGCTCTGGATAAAGAGCGTGTTCTTTTCCGGATCCAGGCCGCAGGCGATGTACTGCGCGAGCTGCTCAACGGTGCGCCGGCGCAGGTCGGCGGGGTTCTGGCGCACGGTGATCGAGTGCAGGTCGGCCATAAAATAATAGCAGTCGAAGATTTCGGCGCGTTCGCTCCAGTTTTTGATCGCGCCCAGATAAGACCCGAGCGTCAGGTCGCCGGAGGGCTGAATGCCCGAGAGCATGACTTTCTTTGCAGTTTTTTCTTCCATAGTTGATTACTTCCTTAGTTATCTTGCTGAAAATTCGCATTTGTTTGAATATTGTACCACAACCTGTTGTGGAATACAACATCGAAAGTTCCCTTGACAATCCCTGTGATGTAAAATAAGATATAAATAATCTGAGCAAAGTGATCCGGAGGCTATCAAAATATGAAAGATCAAAAGTGGTTTGAAGACATGGAGCAGCGCATCCCGCACGGAGAGGTGCGCACGCGGTTCGCGCCGAGCCCGACGGGGTATATGCACGTCGGCAATCTGCGCACGGCGCTCTATACGTATCTGATCGCGCGGCACGCCGGCGGCAAGTTCATCCTGCGCATTGAGGACACCGATCAGGGGCGCTATGTGGAGGGCGCGGTCGATGTCATCTACAGCACCATGCGTGCCTGCGGCCTGACGCACGACGAGGGGCCGGATGTCGGCGGTCCGGTCGGCCCGTACGTCCAGACCGAGCGGCGCGGGCTCTATAAGGAATATGCCGAGCTGCTCATCGCACGCGGCCATGCCTACCGCTGCTTCTGCGATAAGGACGACGCTGCAGAAGAAAATGTTTCCGACGGCACGGTCATCCACAAATATGACGGCCGCTGCTCGCGTCTGAGCGAGGAGGAGATCGCGGCAAATCTCGCGGCCGGCAAACCCTATGTCATTCGCCAGAAGATCCCGCGCGAGGGCAAGACCACGTTCCATGACGAGATCTTCGGCGACATCACGGTCGACAACGACACACTCGACGACCAGGTGCTCATCAAGCGCGACGGTCTGCCGACGTATAACTTCGCAAACGTCATCGACGACCATCTCATGGGCATCACGCACGTTGTGCGCGGGTCGGAGTACCTGTCGTCGACGCCGAAATATAACCTCCTCTATGAGGGCTTTGGCTGGGAGATCCCGAAGTATATCCACTGCTCGCCGGTCATGCGCGACCAGCACAACAAGATGTCCAAGCGCCACGGCGATCCGTCGTATGAGGATCTGATCGCGCAGGGCTATCTGTCGCAGGCGGTGGTCAACTATGTGGCGCTGCTCGGCTGGGCGCCCGGCGGCGAGCGGGAGATCTATTCGCTGCCCGAGCTCGTGGAGGCGTTTGATATCAAGGGCATCTCCAAGTCCCCGGCGATCTTCGATATCGACAAGCTCAGGTATTTCAACAGCGAGTATCTCCGCGCCATGACGCCGGAGCAGTTTGCAGCCGTGGCCGCGCCCTACATCCGCCAGACGGTGCACAATCCCGCCATCGACCCGGCGCAGATCGCGCCGCTGCTGCAGCAGCGCTGCGAGGTGCTCACGGATATCCCCGAAAAGGTCGATTTCTTTGACGCGCTGCCGGAGTATGATCTTGCGCTCTACACGAACAAGAAATCCAAGACCGATCCGGCCGTCTCGCTCGAGATGCTGCACGCGGTGCGTCCGCTGCTCGCGGCGCTCCCAACGTGGGATGACGAGACCCTGCTCGCATCCATGAAGGAGCTGGCCGAGCGGCTGGAAGTGAAAAACGCCAAGGTGATGTGGCCGGTGCGCATTGCGGTGTCCGGCCGTGCGGTGACGCCCGGCGGCGCGGTGGAGATCTGCCGCATCCTCGGCAGGGAGGAGACCCTGCGCCGGATCGACGTCGGCATCGCCAAGCTGGAAGGGTGAACGGTATGAAAAAACGCACGGGCGTGGAGCGGGCGGTCATCGTCATGGCCGTCGTGGTCGTGCTGCTTGCGATCGCGCTGATCGTGGTCAACGTGGCCGATATCCGCATTCGCCGGCCGGCTGCGGGGCCGGAAGCACCGGTCGGGACAACGCTGCCGCAGTTCCCGTTCGGCGATGAGCCGGAGCTCATCCTCGGCAGCGGCGAGACGCCTGCGCGCGATGCGGAGCAGGCCGTGCCGGTCGACGGGGAGAACAAGACCATGCAGCTGGTCACGGGCTCGTTTGCGCAGCGCGGCGGCCCGGACTTCTCGCTCTATCTTGACAAGGGCGTGTTTCTGAGCACGGAGCTGGACGGCAAGTGCTGCTTTGCCCGCGCCGACGATGCGAGCATGGACGCCTATCTCGAGATCGGCTATCACATGGGCGCGGATGCGCAGACGCTTGCGGGCTCGCTCCTGAATGATTACGGAACCATTGCGAGCATGGAGACGCTCGGCGAGGTCAAGCTCGGCAGCTTGACCGCCTACGGCGTCAAGGGCGTCACGGTACAGCGCGAGCTCGAGGCGTACCTGATCCCGACGGCGAACGGCTGCATCTCGGTCGTGCTCTGCCATGCGGGTACCGCACCGGCGAGCTGGTATGACAGTCTGCTCGCCTCGGCGCAGACGCTGCAGATCACCGGCTGAGAAAAATTGCACATGAAAACCGCCCCTTCCGGCAACAATAGTCCGGAAGGGGTGGTTTGCTATGAAAAAGAAAACGCGTGTGCTCGTCATTTCCTACACGGCCGCGCTCGTTGCGGCGCTGGCCGTCGGGCTCATCGCCTGCCGCACGGATGCCGATCGCCGCCAGACGGCGATGGATGCCAACTATCGCCACGCCTATGGCGAAGTGCTCAACGCCGTGCAGGAGCTCGACGCCGCCCTGCAAAAGAGCCTCTATGCGACGACACCGGCCATGGCGTGCACCGTCTGTATGGACATTTACAGCCATGCGCAGACGGCGCAGATGGCGCTCGGTGTGCTGCCGGTGCAGTCGCACGCGCTCGCGCGCATCGCGCGCAACATTGCCCTCGCCGGGGACTATGCGCGCACGCTCTCGCGCAGCGCGGCGGAGGGCAAAGCGTTTGCGGCCGAGGAGCTTGCGCAGCTGCGCGCGCTTTCTGAGACGACGACGCAGCTGAGCGTCCGGCTCGGCGCGCTCGGAGCGTCGCTCGCTGACGGCGCTGTCACGACGGCGGCGCACGTGCGCAGCACACAGTCGCTGGCGAATCTCGACGCAGAGACGGAGCTGCCCGATACGCTCGAGGCAGAGCTTGCGGCGCTGGCAGATTCATTTGAGGATCTGCCGCTGCCGATCGCTGACGGCACGTATTGTGGGCGCACGGCGGCGGAGTACGCCGTGCTGGCGGGCCGTGATGACGTCACGGAGGGGCAGGCACAGACTGCGGCTGCGGTGTTTTTGGACATGGACGCATCGCGCCTGCGCGCGACCGGCCGCTCGGAGGGCGCTGTCCCGTGCTGGAACTTCGATATCGATGATGGGGACGACGCGTCTTATATCTCGCTCACGGTGAAGGGCGGGGAAGTGCTGCGCTACTACTCCTCGTGTAACGGCGGCGAGCCGGTGCTCTCCCCGGAACAGGCGGCGGAGACAGCGGCAGATTTTTTGCGCGCGCGCGGCTATACGAATATGCGCCTGCTCGAAACGGAGGATGCGGGACGGTCGGTCATCTGCACGTTTTGCTATGTGCAGGACGGCATGCTGTGCACGGCGGACCGGCTGCGTGTGCGCATCCGGCTCGACAGCGGCGCGGTCTGCGGCTTTTCGTCGGCGGAGTATCTTGATACGCACCGGGCTCGCACGCTGCCGGAGGACGTGATCGGCGCGGAGGCGGGGCGCGCTGCCGTGCCCGGGTCGCTGCAGGTTCTGGATACGCGCACGGCGCTGCTGCGGCTCTACGGCGCGCGTGAAAGGCTGTGCTATGAATATCTGTGCGAGACGGACGACGGGCAGCGCTGCATCATCGCCGTCAATGCCCGCAGCGGTCAGCAGGAGCGCATCCGGCTTCTGGACGCACTCGACAGTGTACAGCCGCAGTTTTGATCCGCTGTCAAGAGGGGGCGAGTGCTCCCTCTTGACGAAAAAAACCGAACAGTGTATGATAAGGCAGGAAAAACATATGGATTCTTTACTTACTGGAGGCTTTTTATGAGCGTCATTCCCAAAATCACATGTCGGCGCTGCGGCCGTGAATATTCCGGCCTGCGCAGCCGCTGCCCATACTGCGGCACGAGCCGCAAGAAATCTGCCGAGCGCATCCCGCTGCGCACATCGAGCGAAAATGCGGGCACGCCGGCGGCGGAGCATGCCGCCGTCAACACGAAGTGGCAGCTGCTGTTCGGCGGCATTTTGCTCATCGCGGTCGTCGCGGCTGTCATCGTACTCATCACCGTGAGCCTGAATGCGGAGAAAAATTCGTCCGCTGCGGTCGATCCGACCCCGCCGGCGACCGTTTCGAGCGCCGCACCGGTCACGACGCCGACCCCAACCCCAACGCCGACTCCGACCCCGACGCCGACGCCTTCGGTCACGAGCGTCACGATCACGTTCCTCGGCAGCAAGCGCACGGAGTTTGCGGCCAAGGTCGGTGATGAGGTGCAGCTGAGCGCAACGGTTTATCCGACCGGCACCGAGCAGACGGTCACGTGGTCGAGCAAGGACGAGTCTGTCGCCAAGGTCAGCGACAAGGGCGTTGTGACCGGTGTCGGCAAGGGCACGACGACGATCACGGCCGAGTGCGGCGGCGTAAAGGCTGACTGCACGGTATATATTTCGGCCAAATAACGCCCCCCGGTTCGACGGCTCTGAAAAATCAGAGCCGTCGAAAAAAAGGGGTTGACAAAGTACTGCAGATGCGTTAGAATAAGCAAGCTGACACGGACGATTAGCTCAGCTGGTATGAGCATCCGCTTGACGTGCGGAGGGTCACAGGTTCAAGTCCTGTATCGTCCACCAGCAAAAACCCGGCAATCCATTGGGATTGCCGGGTTTTTGCGTTTAGTGGTACGCTCGTATTGCATCACGCTTTCGGGTGTGCAGGTGTGCATTGCGGGCCGCGCTTGCGACTTCCGGCCGGAGGATAGGGTTGCTTTTCATCCGTCAGCCCCAGCAAATAGTCAATGCTGGTTTGATAGAACTTGGCAAGCTTGATGAGAATATCCGTTGGTATGTCCCGTTTGCCCATTTCGTAATGTGAGTAACAGACCTGTGTGCATTGCAAATACTCAGCGATATCTTTCTGATACAGGTCTCGATCCTCACGCATATCGCGAATTCGTCTATACATATCTTTCTCCTTTGATAAAGCTGAAAAAAGTATAGACAAAACAAAATGTTATCTTGCGTTATAAAACAAAATGTTATATACTGTTTGCAGATTGCAGCTTTGAGCTTGCAAAAAACAAACAAATGGAGGTATTCAGCGTGGGAGAAAATCTGAATATGCACGAGGAAGTTGTGGCGGAACCGGTCGAAGAAATGGCTGCGCCTGCTCTGGACACAGGAGAGGAACCAGTAGCGCAAAACAAAGCAAAAGGAGACAAGGCTGGAGCGTGGATCAAATCCTTGTTTTCAACGAAAAAGCGGAAGATTATAGCTGTCGTTTTGTTGGTCGTGATCGTACTCGGCGGCGCGGCGGCGGGCGTTTTTTCCTATTTTTCACCGTCTTCTACGGCGGAGCGGTTCTGCAAAGCCTCCTATTGCGATGCGCGCACATTTTTTAGTATGACAGCCTATGATGCGCAAAGTGCGCTTTTGCATTCCTACGATGGGGATGAAGAAGCGTTTTTTGAGGCCAAAAGCGATGCTTTGGAAGCGGATATCGCTTCCTGGGACGATTACTATAAAGCCTTAGATACCACAGAGGAAGAGAATTTAACAGACAAGTACGGTCGTTATAAAATCACCGTTGAGACAACAAGAGCGCGTGATGTTTCGGTTAGAAAGCTGGAGGAAGACTACGGGAAATGGCTCGAACAATTGGAGAGCCAGGGGCTGTTTGACCGCGATAGTATCCAGGCCGTGAAAGAGGTTACGGTAAAAGCAAAGCTGACAGGTGAAGACGAGACAGCGCGCGAAACGTTTGAAGTCTATCTTGTGAAAGTTGGTTTCCAGTGGAAAGTGATTACATATGACGATTAAGGTGCATATAGGGGTATATAATCCGCGGTGGTGTGGTCTGGCTGCGCGGGCACGGTGAAGCAAAAAAGGGAGGCTGGCACAAATGCCAGCCTCCAAATATGTAGTCAGCAAAGTTTGCAAGACAGAGCTGACCATAATTATTTTATTTTAGAGGAATTCCGAAAAACTGTCAAGGCGAAATTAGAAGAAAGAAACATTTCTTCATTTCCAAATTTTGTGCAGATAATTGTGGTTTTTGCGGATCTGTGCTACAATACTTCTGACAATAAACCATGCTGCGGTGCGATATGGGGCTACGGCCGCTGGTACTATGGTCACGGCCATGTCTACGGCTGCGAATTCGGCGCACCTCACAGTGCTGGTGGTGATCGAGATTGCTTTTTTCAACTTCCTTGTATAGAAAAACAGATATAATCGGAGGAGACTTATGAAAGCACTGACCTATATCGAGCACGGCCGCTTTGCCGTGACGGAAAAGCCGAAGCCGGTCGTGACCGACCCGCGTGACGCCGTTGTGCGTGTGACGCTCGGTTCGATCTGCACCAGTGACCTGCACATCAAGCACGGCTCTGTGCCGCGCGCCGTGCCGGGCATCACCGTCGGCCATGAGATGGTCGGTGTCGTGGAGGCTGTCGGCGCGGAGGTAAAGACCGTCCGTCCCGGCGAACGGGTGACGGTGAACGTGGAGACCTTTTGCGGCGAGTGTTACTTCTGCCGCCACGGCTGGGTGAACAACTGCACCGACCCCAACGGCGGCTGGGCACTCGGCTGCCGCATCGACGGCGGGCAGACAGAGTTTGTGCGCGTGCCTTACGCCGATCAGGGGCTGGATAAGATCCCGGACGGCGTTACCGATGAGCAGGCGCTGTTTGTCGGTGACATTCTGGCCACCGGCTTCTGGGCGGCGCGCATTTCGGAGATCACGCCGGAGGACACCGTGCTCATCATCGGCGCAGGACCGACCGGTGTGTGCACGCTGGCATGCGTCCTGCTCCAGCAGCCCAAGCGCGTCATCGTCTGTGAGAAAGACCCGACGCGCATTGCGCTCGTGCGCGAGCACTATCCGGACGTGCTGCTCTGCCAGCCGGAGGCGTGTGAGGACTTTGTGCGCGCACACAGCGACCACGGCGGCGCGGATGTGGTGCTCGAGGTCGCGGGCGCGCGGGACACCTTCGAGCTTGCGTGGCGCTGCGCGCGTCCCAACGCCATCGTGACGGTGGTCGCCCTCTATGACGAGGCGCAGACGCTGCCGCTGCCGGATATGTACGGCAAGAATCTCATCTTCAAGACCGGCGGCGTGGACGGCTGCGACTGCGCGGAGATCCTGCGCCTGATCGCGCAGGGGAAGATCGACACCACGCCGCTCATCACGCACCGCTTCCCGCTCAGCGAGATCGAGGAGGCGTATCGTATCTTTGAAAACCGGCTTGACGGCGTCATCAAGGTGGCGATCACGGCGGAGTAACGCAGCGGGGAGGGCGCACAATGACCAGAGACGAGCTGCAGCGGTATATATTCGATCATTACAGCACCGAGCCGGACTATCCGTGGGCCGATGCGCCGAACCATGCCGTGTTCCGGCACGGCGGCAACCGGAAATGGTTTGCGCTGGTTCTGGACGTGCCGCGCAATAAGCTCGGTCTGCCCGGTACGCAGATGATCGACGTGGTGAACCTCAAGTGCGACCCGATCCTCATCGGCTCGCTGCGGGGTGAGCCGGGGATTTTCCCGGCCTACCATATGAACAAGGACAGATGGCTCTCCGTGGCGCTGGACGGCAGCGCGGCGGACGATCAGCTCCGGCTGCTGCTGGAGCGAAGCTATGCGGCGACGCTCCCGAGACCGCGCAAACGAAAGCAGCCCTGACACCGCAGATACATAGAAAACGCGCAGCAGGGGCGGCCATTGGCCGCCCCTGCTGCGCGTTTTGTGATATGCTCAGGCTTGCTCGCCGTTCGTGTCTGCTTCGGTTTCCGTCTCCGGGGCTTCCGGCGTGTCCGAGCGGCTGCGGCGCGTGCGCATTTTGCCGAGCAGCCGGTTGAGCTGCTTTTCAATGTCGCGCGAGAGCTCGGCGGCCTTGGCCGCAACTTCGTCGGTGGGGGAGGGGGCACCGTCCGCGTCCGCGGGCGCTTCTGCATCCGGGGCTGCAGGCGCTTCGGTCTCCGTCTCCGGCGTCTGTTCCGGCAACTCCGGCTGCGCGAGCAGCGTCTGGAGCAGCTCCATGTCCGTCACGATCCGCTCGGACTCGATGCCGAGCGCGCGCGCGTCATGCTCGAGCACGACGATGAGCAGGTCGTAATAATCCCCGTCGCACTTGAGCGCCTTTGCGATCTGCGGCAGCGCCTTCTCGTGGAACGTGCGCAGGGAGTGCTCGCCGAGCCCAATGTACTCGAGCAGCTGCTGGCGCGCCGTGTCCTCGGACATGGTGCGGTCGATATAATACGTGCTGCCGTAGAGCCCGTAGAGCACGCGCTGTGCGTCAAAATAGCCGAGGCGCATATTCCGGCGGCTCTGTTCGGCGTCGAAGTTCAGGATGTTGCCGAGGTCGACCGTCGGGCCGATCGTCGTCACGTGCACATCGTCCGGGATGCGAAAGCGCTTTTCGATGCCGAAGCCGAAGATGCGCAGCGCGATGATGTCCTTGCAGCCGTCCTCCACGAGCGCATGGATGGGCACAACGTCCTGCACGCCGCCGTCGGCATAATACTTGCCGCCGAGCTTTTCGAGCCGGAACGCCGGCAGATAGGCGCTGGCAAGCAGCATGTCGCACAGCTCATCGCGGCTCAGGTCGGAGGCGCGCAGCTCCAGCTCCTGATGGTCGGACAGGGAGTAGGTAACAATGAAAAAGTCCGTGTCGGAGTTGCAGACCTTGTCCGCATCCACGACCTCTGCGACCCATTTGCGCAGCGGCGTTACGTCAAAGCCGCGGTTGCGGATGATCTCGGCCACGCTGCGCAGGGTGTTTTTGAGCTCCGAGAGGGGAATGTCGCGGTTCATCAGGCGGCGCATTTCCTCGTCGTCCACGTCCATGACCTGGGAAAAGTGGATGTTATTCCAGACATCCTCGGCCTTTTGCAGATCGTCCATGACGATCATGGCGCCGTTGAGCGCGCCGACGGATGTGCCGGATACGGCGGAAAAACGGATGCCGGCCTCGCGCAGCGCCTTCCATGCACCGATCTGGTAGGCGCCCTTTGCGCCGCCGCCCTCGAGCGCCAGACCATAGGTCTTGTTACGATCCAGTTTCAGTTCCATGTCGATTCTCCAATCTGTAGATTTGCGCGCTGCGCGGCGGCAGGTCGAACGCGGCCACGCCGTCGTGAATGGCGGCGCGCGCGCCCGTGACGCACTCGAGCGCACGGTCATAACTGCTGCGCACGAACGAGAGGCGTGTCTCCTCGTTCAGACCGGCACCGGGGCAGGTGAGCTCCACATGGCAGCGCACCGTGTGCGCCGCACGGTTGACGGCCAGCAGCAGCGCCTCATCCTCGGCCTCAGCGCCGAAGGCGTCGTGCCCGCCCGTGATGATGCGCAGGATGCACACCACGTCGCCCGCCGGGGCGAACACGGCGATCTCGCCGCGCTGCAGCGCCGGATGCGCATGGCGCAGTGCCGAGAGCTTGGCGTACCATTGCAGCATCTGCGTATCGCACATCTGCAGCGGTGCGCGGTTGAAGGGGTCGCACAGCCCCTGCATCCCCGCCTCGTCACCGTAGTAGATCGACGGGATGCCCGGCAGCCAGAACTGCACGGCCGCCGCGAGCGGCTGCAGCTGCGCACCGCGCGCTGCCATGGCGTCCGTAACGTCGAGCGCTGCCAGCTGTGCGCGTGTGCGGCTGCGGGGGTCAAAGTCCAGCGCCAGCGCCGAGCGCGTGCGCGCCACGTCGTGGCTTGCCGTCAGGTTCATGAGCGCGTAGTACAGCGGCTGCGGATAGTTCAGCCGCTGACTCAGCAGCAGGTCTGCGAGCGCACGCGCCGTGCTGCGCCCGGTCAAAAACAGGATCAGCGCGTCGCGCAGGGGGTAGTTCATGACGCTGTCGAGCGCATCGCCGAGCGCGTATTGCCGCCGCGCACCGTAGCTGACCTTCGTCACGGCATCCTCCCACACCTCGCCGAGGAGTACACTGTCGGGATCGGCCTGCTTGGCGGCGGTGCGCAGGTCGCGCAGTACATCGTCCGGCAGCTCGTCGGCTACGTCCAGCCGCCAGCCGGACGCGCCGTCGTGCAGCCATGCTTTGACCACGCTGTGTTCGCCCGTGATCATGTATTTGCGCCAGTCGGGGTTGGCGGTGTTGATGGCGGGCAGGTCGCGGAAATTCCACCAGCACCTGTAGTCATTGGGGTAGTGGGCGAAATCGTACCAGCGCGCATAGACGGAATTGCTGCTGTTATACGCGCCGCAGCCGGGATAGTGCCGGAAGCGGTTGAAGTAGCGGCTGTCTGCGCCCGTGTGGGCAAACACGCCGTCGAGCACGATGCGGATGCCGCACGCTCCGGCGGCAGCACACAGCTTCTTGAAGTCCGTGTTCGTGCCGAGGATCGGATCGACCTTCCGGTAATCTCCGGTGTCGTAGCGGTGGTTGGAGGCGCTCTCGAAGATGGGGTTGAGATACAGTACCGTCACGCCGAGCTTTTGCAGATACGGCAGCCGGTCCGCGATGCCGCGCAGCGTGCCGCCGTAGAAGTCGACGGGCGCATATTCGCCCTCGGGGGTGTTGGCCTGCCACTCGACCGGCTCCTCCCAATCGGCGTGCGCATGCACGGTCTGCTCCATGCGGCGGTGGTGTTCCATGCCGCGCTGCGCGGTAGCGGAGCTGTCGCGCGCAAAGCGGTCGGGGAAGATCTGATACATCACGCCGGTGCGAAACCACTCCGGCGTCGCAAAGCCGGCGCGATAGACCGTCAGCCGCCAGCCGTCCTCCGGCTCGTCACAAAGGCGGGCATGCCGTCCGTCCGGTGCGGCGCAGAGGTAGCGGATCCCGCCGTCGCTGCACGCGACGCGGAAGCGGTAGCGCAGCGCCTGCGGTGTTGCGGGCACGGTCACGGACACGGCAAAGCCCGCAGCCGTCTGCGCCATGGCGACGGTGTCACTGTACGCATCGCCGTAGAGCTCCACGGCGGCGTCGAAAACGAACGACTCCGTGTCCGTGAAGGCGAGGCGCACGGTCGTACCGGTCTCCAGCGCGCCGAGCGGACGGCGGAACGCCTCATCACCCGCGTCGTGCTTCGGCGCGGTGTCCTCCGGCAGCAGGAGCAGATACAGGTGCGCATAATCCTCCGCCGAGCGCGTGAAGCTGAAATCCTGCGCCATGGCCTGCCGCTGCACGCGGAGGTAGGCATCGTGCTCATTGTGATAGAGCGCGAGCGCGCGGCGAACGGTTTCGGCGAGCTCATAGGCGTTGAAATTTGCAAACGAGAACCCGGTGCCCTCACCGGTGAAGCGGTTATACGGCTGCACGCTGTCGCGCAGACCGCCGGTCTCGCGCACGATCGGCAGCGTGCCGTAGCGCATGGCGATCATCTGCGACAGGCCGCACGGTTCAAAGCTCGACGGCATGAGCAGAAAATCACTGCCTGCGTACACGCGGTGCGACAGCGCCTCGTCATAGCCGATGTAGGCGCACAGGCGTCCCTTGTGCCGCCACTCGGCGCTGCGCATGAAGTCCTCATATTCGGCGTTGCCCGTGCCGAGGAGCACAAACGCCATGTCCTGCTCCTCCATGAGCTCGTCGAGCACGCACTGCACGAGGTCGAAGCCCTTTTGCGGCGTCATGCGCGTGACCATGGCGACGATGGGCGTGTGTTCGCCGATCTCGAGCCCGAGCTCCTGACACAGCGCGGCGCGGCAGACCGCCTTGCCGCTCATGTCGTCCATGGAGTAGGGCGCGGTGATGCCGCTGTCGTGCGCGGGGTCGAATACGGCGGTGTCGATGCCGTTGAGGATGCCCGACAGCTGATGCTGCCGTGCGTTGAGAATGCCCTCGAGCCCCTCGCCGTAGGCCGCCGTGCGGATCTCGCCGGCGTAGCTCGGGCTGACGGTGTTGATGTGGTCGGCAAAGACACAGCCCGCCTTGAGCAGGTTTGCGCAGCCGTTGAGCTCCATGAACTCCGGCGTGTAGTAGCGCGCGTCGATGCCGAGCAGATCCTGCACGAATTCGAAGCTGAACTTGCCCTGATAGGCGATGTTGTGGATCGTCAGCAGCGTCTGCATCCGCGACTGCATCCGACCGGCGTACTGCGTTTTCATCAGCATGGGCAGCACGGCGGTGTGCCAGTCATTGCAGTGGAGCACCTCGGGCGTGAAGTCCAGCCTTGGCAGCGCCTCCAGGATCGCGCGGGCAAAAAAGGCGTACTGCTCACCTTCGGCCTCGCCGCCGAGATAAATGCGGTCTCCGAAGTAAAACTCGTTGTCCACGAGATAGATGACGATGCCGTCGAGCAGCAGCCGCTCGATGCCGACGTACTGATGCCGCCAGCCGAGGTCGATGTAGAAGTCTGTCAGATGCGTGACCTGAGCGGCGTATTTGTCCTTGATCACACGGTGATACGGCGTGATGATGCGTGCGTCAAAGCCGAGTGCCGCGAGGCTCTTCGGCAGCGTGCCGACCACGTCTGCAAGACCGCCGGTCTTGGCCAGCGGTGCACATTCGGCGGCTGCCAGCAGCACGCCGGGCAGGTCGCAGCGCCCCTTTTCGGCGAGCGCTGTGCGCAGTTCGGGTTTCATGGCGTCCCTCCTTTACCGGTTCGTGAAGGTGAAGTATACGGTCGAAAGCGGCGGCAGCGTCACGCGCGCGCAGCAGGGCAGCGCACCGAAGGGCACGTCCTCGCTGCGGATCTCGGGCGCGTTGCGGATGCCTGTGCCGCCGAAGTCCTCCGCGTCGCTCGAGAGCAGTTCGCGCAGCACGCCGCGCTTGGGCAGACCGATGACAAAGTCGTCATAGCGCACGGGCGTGAAGTTGCATACGCACACGACCCGGCGTCCGTTTCGCGCCGTGCGCAGAAAGGCGATGGCGCTGCGCTCAGCATCGTCCACGTTCAGCCACGTGAAGCCGTCCCAGCCGTCGTCGATGTCCCAGAGCGCGCGGCTGCCATGGTAGCAGGCGTTGAGCGCACTGCACCAGCGCTGCATGGCCTTGTGCATGGGGTAGTCGAGCAGCAGCCAGTCGAGCCCCTGCTTATAGTTCCACTCAATGAACTGTCCGAATTCCGAGCCCATGAACGTGAGCTTCTTGCCCGGATGCGCAAACTGATAGCCGTAGAGCGCGCGCAGCGCGGCAAACTTCTGCTCATATGTGCCGTACATCTTATCGAGCATCGACTTTTTGCCGTGCACGACCTCATCATGGGAAAATGCGAGGATGAAGTTCTCGGAAAAGGCGTACATCATCGAGAACGTCAGCTTGTCGTGATGGTACTTGCGGAAGTAGGGGTCAAGCTCCAGATAGTCGAGCGTGTCGTGCATAAAGCCCATGTCCCACTTGAAGCTGAAGCCGAGACCGCCGTCATAGGGCGGCTTCGTCACGCCGGGGTAGGCGGACGACTCCTCCGCAATCGTCATGCAGCCGGGCCATGCCGTGAGCAGGGTCGTGTTGAGCTTTTGCAGAAAGGCGACCGCGCCGAGATTGATGTTGCCGCCGTCGCGGTTGGGCGTCCACTCGCCGTCGCGCCGGGCGTAGTTGAGGTACAGCATCGAGGACACCGCGTCCACGCGGATGCCGTCGATGTGGTAGCGGTCAAAAAACAGCATCGCCGACGAGATGAGAAAGCTCTGCACCTCCGGCATTGCGTAGTCAAAAATGAGCGTGCCCCATTCCGGGTGCTCGGCCATGCGCGCCTCCTTGCACTCGTAGAGCCGCGTGCCGTCAAAGCGCGCGAGTCCGTGCGCGTCCTTCGGAAAGTGCGCCGGGACCCAGTCCATGATCACGCCGATGCCGGCACGGTGGAGCTTGTCGACAAAATACATGAAGTCCTGCGGCGTGCCGTAGCGGCTGGTGGGGGCGTAGTACCCCGTCACCTGATAGCCCCACGACCCGTCGTAGGGGTATTCCGTCACAGGCAGCAGCTCCACGTGCGTGTAGTGCATCTCGCGGCAGTAGTCTGCCAATTCATCCGCGACCGAGCGGTACCACGGCAGCCCGGTCTCCGGCCGGCGCCAGGAGCCGAGGTGCACCTCGTAAATGCTCATCGGCGCGCGGTACACATCACGCTCGGCGCGGCGGCGCAGATAGCTCCGGTCGTGCCAGACGTAGCCCTCGAGCGACCAGACCTTCGACGCCGTGGCAGGTCCTGTCTCGCAGTGCGCGGCAAAGGGGTCAGCCTTGAGCACCGTCTGCCCGTCTGCACCGGTGACGGCGTATTTATACAGCGCCCCGTCGCGCAGACCGTCCACGGTCTGCACCCATGTGCCGTCCGGCAGCCGGTCCATCGGCGTCGCGTCTATGTCCCAGCCGTTGAAGTCGCCCACGAGCGCGACGCGCTGCGCGTGCGGTGCCCAGACGGCAAAGCGGTGCCCCGTTGTGCCGGGCAGGGCGTGACAGCCGAACGTGCGGTAAGCGTGCGCGGCCGTACCGGTATGGAATTCCTGCAGCTCCGACTTCGTCAAAAAGCCGGGCGCGCGTCCTGTCGTATTCATGGCGCGCCTCCAATATCCCAGTCTGATATAAATATTATACCGTGTGCGGCATGAAATTCCAACAGTTTTTTGCGCGCATACTTTGACAACGCGCGCGCCGGACGCTATACTTGTGACACAGAGATTCTATTTGGGAGGCACAGTATGTTTACCTTCAACCACTTCAATTTCAACGTCCTCGATCTTGCGCGCAGCGTGCAGTTTTATCAGGATGCGCTCGGCCTGGAGCCCGTGCGCACGAAGGATGCATCCGACGGCTCGTTCCGGCTCGTGTTTCTGGGTGACGGGCACTCGCCGTTTCAGCTGGAGCTGACCTGGCTGCGTGACCGCACGCAGCCGTACGATCTCGGCGAGGGGGAGTTTCACCTCGCGTTCACCGTGCCGGATATGGATGCCGCGCACGCAAAGCACGCGGCCATGGGCTGCATCTGCTTTGAAAATCCCGGCATGGGCATCTACTTTATAGAGGATCCGGACGGGTACTGGATCGAGATCGTGCCGGAAAAGTGAACAGCGCATCAAACACAGAAGCCGCTTCCTGACTTCTGTGTTTTTTTGGCAAATCGATTGACAAATACAGGCACATGCGTTATTCTGGAGCTGGAAGCGAAATGGAATTTGCACGTTTTTCAGAAAGGAGCGACCGAACATGACGCGAAGAAAACGACTCTGCCTGCTGCTGGCGGTGCTGACGCTGCTGCTGGCGCTGAGTGCCTGTGGCGCGCAGAGCAAGCTGGTGCTGGCGACCACGGGCATGGAACCGACGCTGGATCTCACGCTGCCGGATACGATCACGCTCCCGGATAAGGGAAGGGATACGGTTTACAAATGCTATGTGGACAAGGCGTATTCCATGGCGCTGGCGGCCGCGCTGCTGGATATGGACGCGGACACGATGCAGACGCAGCTGGCCGGCCGGCTCTCGTATGATGCGCAGACCGGCTACATCCAGTACTACACGCCGACCGAGGAGCTGACGCGGGGTGACCTGAGCGAATTTCCGACGGACGCACAGCTCGAGCAGACCGTGCGCGAGCGGCTGAAAAAGGGCGCGCCGGAGCTCGCCGACACGTCCCGGATCGTCTTCAGCAGCGCGACCTATGAGACGAACGTGAGCAGCAAAACGGTCGATGTGACGCCCGAGATCAACGGCCGGATGGTGTATGGAAAGTATCACATCTCCGTCTCCTTTGACAAGGACGGCAATGTGACGGCGCTGACGCAGCAGTATGCTCCGCTCAAGGAGGGCGGCACCAAAACAGTCCGCCTGGCGGACGCTAAGACCGTACAGGCACGGCTGGATGCGCACGAATTTTCGGCGAATATCGCGCAGCAGCTCACAGGCTGCACGATCACCGGGGTTGAGCAGGCGTATTACATGAACGCCGGGTTCAATGCCGAGGGCGACTATGCGCTCTATCCGTTCTATGTCCTGCGTGGACAGGGCACGGCGGCGGACGGCGGCGTGCAGGACTTCGAAGTGCTCGTGTACGCGCTCGCGGGATGATAAAATGGACGAAATGACTCGCGCCCCGCAGATCTTTCTGCGGGGCGCGCTTTGCCGGGACGGTATGTGCGTTCAGTCGCCCGGCGGCGACAGGCGGCAGATGTCGAGCACGGACACCTCGAACGCGGTGCGCTCGACGGCGCCGGTGTCCAGCACCTTGATGTAGCTGCGGCTCTGCAGCCGTCCTTCGAGAGACACGCGCGTACCCACATCCCAGAGTGCGGTCTCGCACGCGCGCGCGCCCCACGTGATGCACGGCAGGTAGTCGCTGCGGCCGTAGTGCCGGTTCACGGCGAGCATCAGGTCGCAGATGTCGCGCCCCATCGGCGTCGTGCGCAGGTTCGGCGGTTTGCAGAGCGTACCGCTGAGCAGGATCAGGTTGCGGTCATACGGCTCGTCACAGGGCGAGATGTCGCGCGCGAACACCGTGATGACCAGCTTTGCGCCCGGCCCGCGGCGGTTGTTGAACGAGCGCACATCACCGGTAACGCACAGCCTTGCCGATTCCTCCAGCGGCATCTCGGCCAGCAGCCGCTCGCGCACGACAATGTTCACGCGGTCGACCGTGCCCGAGAGCCGCTGCGTCTCGAGCGGGAAGGTGAAAAAGCGTTCCTGCCTGTTTTCGTGCGACAGCGCGGGCGGCGCCGCCAGCGTGCCGCAGAGCTCGGCATAATTGTTTCGTTCCAGTTCGTCCATGTGCTGCACCTCTCTTGTTGGGTACCACAGCCTATGTGCCGGCGGCGCAAAATATGCGTCTTGTACAAAGCTGCCGGACGCGGTATAATATAACCAAATATCATTTGTGCCTCATCAGAAAGGATGAACGATCATGGAACTTCGAGAGATTCTTTCCCGCTGCGACCACACGCTCCTGCGCGTGGATGCCACTGCAGCGGAGATCCGCGCCCTCTGCGACCAGGGCATGCGCTACGGCTGCGCCAGTGTGTGCATCCCGCCGTGCCATGTCGCCGGGGCGAAGAAATATGTCGGTGACCGGCTGCGCATCTGCACGGTCATCGGCTTCCCGAACGGATATCACACTCCGGCCGTCAAGGCGTTCGAGGCGGCGGAGGCCATCCGCAATGGTGCTGACGAGGTGGACATGGTCGTCAATCTGGCCATGGTCAAGGACGGCTGCTGGGACGATGTCGCGGCCGATATCCGCGCCGTGCGTGAGGCCAGCCGCGGCTGTATCCTCAAGGTCATCATCGAGTGCTGCCTGCTGACCGAGGAGGAAAAGCGCATGCTCTGCCGCATTGTCTCCGACAGCGGTGCGGACTATATCAAGACCTCCACCGGCTTTTCCACCGGCGGCGCCACGGCGGACGATGTGCGTCTGCTGCGCGCCTGCTGCCCGCCGCACGTGAAGGTCAAGGCTGCCGGCGGCATCGCAAGCCTCGCCGACGCGGAGGAGTTCATTCGCCTCGGCGCCGACCGTCTCGGCACGAGCCGCGTCGTGAAGATCGCCATGGCGCAGGAGCAGGCTGCACAGAACGGTGCCGCGCCGGACGCTCCGGACGCGCAGGACACGACCTACTGAGCCGGGCGCAGGCAGGGGAGCGGCACAGCGCTGCGCCGCTCCCAGGCGCTTTGAGCGCATTTTTGCGCTTTGACACAGAAAATACTTGACAGACCGCGTGAGGACTGCTATAGTATAAAAGCTGACAACAAAGTGGGCGTCCTATGGACTGCCTCACCCGGCCGCAAAGGCGGTCCGCGGTCAATAAAACCTGCTCCCCACGGGGGCTGTATGTGTTTTATGCGCGCGGATGTGTTTGGCATCCGTGCTTTTTTGTTCTGGAGCGATCGCTCCCGATGCAACCAATGGAGGTGTGTTCGTATCGCAACTGCAAACTATCAGATCAACGAAGAAATCCGCGACAAGGAAGTCCGCGTCATCGGCGCAGACGGTGCGCAGCTGGGCATTATGTCCTCTGCTGCCGCGCTCGAGATCGCGATTGAAAAGGACCTCGACCTCGTGAAGATCGCTCCGGGCTCGAATCCGCCGGTCTGCAAGATCATGGATTACGGCAAGTACCGTTTTGAGCAGGCCAAGCGCGAGAAGGAGGCCAGAAGGAATCAGCATGTGATCGAAGTCAAGGAGATCCGCATGTCGCCCGGCATCGGCGAGAACGACTTCAACACCAAGCTGAAAAACGGCCAGAAGTTCCTGCAGGGCGGCGACCGCCTGAAGGTGACCATCCGCTTCCGCGGCCGTGAAATGGCACACACCAACATCGGCGAGCAGCTGCTGCGCGACTTCGCTGCCAAGTGCGCGGATATCGCCAACCTCGACAAGCAGCCCAAGCTCGAGGGGCGCAATATGTCTATGTTCCTGTCGCCCAAGGCGCAGAACACTAATAATAAGAAGTAAGCAAACCAAGGAAGGAGCCAATACAATGCCCAAACTGAAATCTCACAGTGGCGCGAAAAAGAGATTCAATCTCACCAAGAACGGCAAGGTCAAGCGTGCCCATGCGTTCAAGAGCCACATTCTCACGAAGAAGGACACCAAGCGCTGCCGTCGTCTGCGTTCCACCACTTATGCGGATGCGACTACTGAAGCGACCATCAGAAAAATGATTCCTTATAAATAAGGATTGACCGCACAATAGGAGGAAACAACAATGGCAAGAGTCAAAGGCGCGATGATGACGCGCAAACATAGAAAAAAGATTCTCGGTCTGGCTAAGGGCTACTGGGGCAACAAGTCCCGCCACTACAAGATGGCCAACCAGCAGATGATGAAGTCCGGCCGCTATGCTTACGTCGGCCGCAAGCAGAAGAAGAGAGACTTCCGTCAGCTCTGGATCACCCGTATCAGCGCCGGCTGCAAGGCCAACGGCATGAACTACTCCACCTTTATGCACGGCCTGAAGCTGGCCGGCATCGACATGAACCGCAAGATGCTCTCCGAGACTGCGATCCATGATCCCGCTGCGTTCACCGCTCTGTGCGAGCAGGCGAAGGCTGCCCTGTAAGACTGTATCAAAAAACCCGCCATCCGAACGGATGGCGGGTTTTTTGCTGCATAAGGGACTGGATTCCGTTCAGTCGATCTGCCGCGCTACGACCAGAAAGCGGCCGTTTGCAGTGTGGTATGCACAGGTGGACAGTGTCAGCAGCCGGTCGCCGGGCTGGATGGTGATGCCGGTGTCGTAGCAGCGGTTTTCTTCAATGAATGCGCAATACTGCGCAAACTGCTGCGCGTCCGTGCCGACGCAGTCATAATATCGAAAGGCGTCAGAGCTCTCAGCGGGGATTTCCGTTTCGATCGCGGCCACGACCTCGTACGAATGGGAGGCGTAGAGCGTGTCAAACTGCACGATCGGGTGCGCAGCGCGAAATGCCGCATCCTTGTAGGAGATCAGGGAGCCGAACATGCTGCCGTCTTTCATGTGGTGCCCGTAGATGAGGATGTTGTCCGCCGTGCGCACATCGCAGTTTTCGGCGACATACAGCGTGCCGCGGTACGACCACTTGCCGTAGAAGTCCATGTGCAGGTACTTGCCCGGCGTGCCAGGGGCAAACATGACGACGTTGTTGATGTTGGTGCCGTCGATGCGCAGCCAGCCGATCGTATCCGCATTGTCGGCGGCGACTGCGCGCACCTGCTCAATGGCTGCTGCGCTGGCCGCGTCATGCGCGGCGGCGAGCGCCTCGGCAACAGCGCGGTCGCTGCGGTCACTGTGCCAGTACCAGCCGAGCACACCGGCGCATACCAGAAAGCCGACGATGCAGATGACGCGGATCACGATGAGTACAGTTTTTTTCATACAAAACTCCTGATAAGAAAATGGGCAGTGTCATTTGACGCTGCCCATTTTAACTGCGTGAGAGTGAAGATCAGGCACCGTGGTGCTTGCTCTTCCTGCGGTTGTAGTAGGTCGCAGCGAAGGTCGCCACGAAGATCACTGCCAGCGCAATGACCAGCCAGATCAGACGTGTGTCGCCGGTCTTGGGGGTGTTCGACTTGCTGCCGTCCGGATTATTGCCGTCCGGATTGTTGCCGTCCGGATTGTTGGGGTCGGTGCCGTTGCCGTTATCGCCGCCGCCGTTGTCGCCGCCGCCGTTGTCGCCGCCGCCATTATCGCCGCCGTTATCATTGCCCTCGCCGAGGATGACAACGATATTGATGTAGTGCAGACCGAAGTTCGTGGCAAACGCCTTGATGGTGTTCGTGCCCTTGACGTGGATGCCCGTTCCGCCGGGGTAGGTGATGCCGCCGACACCGACGATGGTGGCTTCCTGCACGTCGGCATCAATGCTCCAGTCAATGACACGGTGGTTGGTGCAGGTGATGGTCACGGGAGACCACGCCGTCACTTCCATACCGGGCCGGTAGGGCTTCGTGTGCGTGCCGAGCGCGTCCGTGTACGTCACGGAGAAGACCGCATCGTGGTCATAGTCGCGCAGGATCGTCAAAAACAGGTGCGTGCTCACGCCTGCCACGTCACCGGCAGCGGCCGGGGTCGTGCCGAACGAAAACAGTGACAGCGTGAATGCCAGCAAGAAGATGGCAATCATGAGTGCCTGCTTGCGATGAGTTGCTTTTTTCATGTTGATTACATCCGCCTTTCACATTAGCTGGTGATCGATAAAAAGAGATCGCGAGGGAGTGCGTGGGAACGGTTGCTGTGGGTGAAAATTGCATTGTTTACAGTCTATTCATAAAATAACACATTGATGATCGCTCGTCAATAACTATAATGCATGAGACGCGGAAAATGTTGCATCATTTTGCAAATGTGCCAAATTTTTTTCCCGTTTGCGCAATTTTTTCACAGAGCGTCGCCATGTGTCCGGCAGTGGTGCAGCGCGTGAAAATAAGCATCGGATCAAAAGCACAGGAATCCCATAAATTAGGTTTGACAATCGCCGGGCGGAGTGTTAACATTACGAAATGCTGATTAACGGGGTTAACAAAAAGGAGGCGGCCTCATGGAACTGCAGCAACTGACCGAGCAAATGCTGCTTGCGGTCACTTCTCTGAACCGGTCCTGCATTCCGCAGAGCGTGCAGGAGCCGCTCAAGGGCGAAAACTTTTTGCTGGATTATCTCTGTGCGCAAAACGGCTGCAGCACGCCGGGTGCGCTGCGTGAGGTCTTGGGCGTGAGCGCGCCGCGCACGGCGGCGATGCTGCGTGCGCTCGAGGAAAAGGGGATGCTGCGCCGCTGCACCGATTGCTGCGACCGGCGGCGTGTCGTAGTGCATATGACAGATCTCGGCCGACGAACGGCGGAGCAGGCGCACGCGTCGCTGTGCGCGCATGTGCAGTGTGTGCTCCAACAGCTCGGCGAGCAAGACACGCGGGAATTGATTCGGCTTTTGAGCCGCATCACGGAGATCGAGGCACGCGCCTGATCGAACGATGCGCGCTCCGCGTATAAGGAGACGGTTTTGTGAAGAAGTATATTCAAGAACATAAATATGTATTGCTGGTGCTGTATGTGCCGGTCTATCTGATCTGGTTTGCGCTGGTCGAGCGGATGGTCCCCTCGACGGAGGGGTGCTGGGTGTCGTATCTGCCGCTGGATGATAAGATCCCGTTTCTGCCGGGCTTCATTCTGGCATATGTGCTCTGGTATCCGTTTTTGATCTTCCCGGTCGTCGTGATGCTGCTCAAGAACGACCGCCGTGCATTCATCCGCTACGGCGCGTTCATCATTGCGGGCTTTTCCATCTCGCTGACCATCTGCATGATCTGGCCGAACTGCCAGCTCCTGCGTCCCGCGGTCGTGGACACGAGCAATCTCTGCGGCTGGCTGGTCAATGCGATCTATACGGCCGATACCCCGACGAACGTTCTGCCGAGCATGCACGTCGTCGGCTGTATGGGCGTGCTGGCCGCGGTGTTTGACAGCCAATATCTCAAGAAGGCACGCATCCCGTCGGTCATTGTTGCCGCCGCTATCTGCGCGGCAACGGTGTTTGTCAAGCAGCACTCCATTCTGGATGTGTTTGCAGCGCTTGCGCTGTCGCTGGTGCTGTATCTGGTCATCTATGTCGCGGCGCGCCGCGGCGTCGACCGCCGGCATGCGCCCGCCGCGGCGTGACGTGGCCGAGATCATGTGAGAAATAGAAAAGAGAGGATAGCGCGTATGGATCGTCGGAAGATCGTAGAGAAGCTGGAACAGGCCGAGCAGGAGAATCTGAATACCAAGCCGAAGCGGGCGGTGGTTGCCGTCTACTGGATCCTGCGTCTGATCGTCATCGGCGTCATGGTCATGACGATCATTCATAAAAACTATGAGAGCACGTTCGTGTGCGTGCTGGTGCTGATCCTGTTCATGCTGCCGCGATTCGTGGAACGCAACTTCCGCATCGAGCTGCCGAGCACGCTGGAGATCATTATCCTTGTGTTCATTTTCGCCGCGGAGATCCTCGGCGAGCTCAAGAGCTATTTTATCACCTACCCGCATTGGGACTCCATGCTGCACACGACGACGGGCTTTATCAGCGCGGCGTTCGGCTTTGCGCTTGTCGATCTGCTCAACCGCAACAAGCCGCAGCATTTCAAGCTCTCGCCGGTGTTTCTGGCGCTGGTTGCGTTCTGCTTTTCCATGACGGTCGGCGTGCTGTGGGAGTTTTTTGAGTTCTCGATGGACTACCTGTTCCACATGGATATGCAAAAGGATACGGTCATCCACGCCTTCGCCTCCGTGACGCTCGACCCGACGAACAACAATATTCCTATTTTGGTGGATAATATCACGGACGTGGCTGTGAACGGCAAGTCGCTTGGTCTCGGCGGTTATCTGGATGTCGGTCTGTATGACACGATGCAGGATCTGTTTGTCAACTTTGTCGGTGCGCTCACGTTCAGCATCATCGGCTACTTCAGCGCCAAGTCCGGCAAGAATAAGATCGCCAAGCAGTTTGTGCCGGTGGTCCTGCCGGAGGAGACTGCGGATGCAGCGCCGGAAGAGACGCCCGAAGCAACGGAATAACGCCCAATACGAAAAGCTCCCCGCCGGATGCGCTGCATCCGGCGGGGAGCTCGGTTTTCTCAGAAGCGGAACTCAAAGTCAAGGTCGTAAATGCTCACCGTGTCGCCCTCCTCGATGCCCATGGCCTCGAGCCGGTCAAACAGACCGGACTGGCGCAGCACGCGGTCAAAGTACATCCGCGACTCGTAGTCGCCGAAGTTGATCGAGCCCATGAGCCGCTGCAGCCACGGACCCTCCACGACCCAGAGATCGTCGAAGTGGCGGATCTGCAGCTCGTCGCTCGTGCCGACCTCCGGCTCGGGCGGGACGTAGTCGGCCTCATACGGCTGCATCGGCGGGATCTCGGCGAGCTTTGCAGCGCACGCCTGCACGAGCTCACGCGTGCCGGTGTGGGCGGCGGCGCTCATCTCGAAAAATGCATAGCCCTGCGCTTCGACGTGTGCGCGCAGGCGGTCGATGTTTGTGCGGTCGTCGCCGAGCAGGTCGCACTTGTTGGCGGCGACGATCTGCATCCGTGAGCCGAGCACGTCGCTGTAGGCGCGCAGCTCGGCGTTGATGGCCTCAAAGTCCTCGACCGGGTCGCGTCCCTCGCTGCCGGACACATCCACCAGATGCACCAGCAGACGGCAGCGGTCGATGTGGCGCAGGAAGTCGTGACCGAGTCCCGCGCCGTCGCTCGCGCCCTCGATGATGCCCGGGATGTCCGCCATGACGAAGGATGTGCCCTCCGTCACGTACACGACGCCGAGGTTGGGGAAGAGCGTTGTGAAGTGGTAGTTTGCGATCTTCGGGTGCGCCTTGGACACCACCGACAGCAGCGTGCTCTTGCCCACGTTCGGGAAGCCGACGAGGCCCACATCCGCCAGCAGCTTCAGCTCGAGCAGGATCGTGTGGCTCTCGCCCGGCAGACCGGGCTTGGCAAAGCGCGGCACCTGCCGTGTCGGGGTGGCAAAGTGCTGGTTGCCCCAGCCGCCGCGCCCGCCGCGCGCTGCCACAAACGGCTCGCCCGAGGACATATCGTGCATGATCGCGCCGCTGTCGGCATCGCGCAGCAGCGTGCCGCGCGGCACACGGATGCGCAGACTCTCGCCCACGCGGCCGGAGCAGCGCTTATTTTGACCGTCGGCGCCGTTGGCGGCCACGTATTTGCGCTTGTAGCGAAAGTCCATGAGTGTGGACATGTTGTCGTCCACCTCGAAGATGATGTCGCCGCCGCGTCCGCCGTCGCCGCCGTCCGGGCCGCCGGCAGCCACGTATTTCTCGCGGTGGAAGGTCACCGCGCCGTTGCCGCCGTCGCCCGCGCGCACGGTGATGGTCACTTTATCAACAAATGGCGAAGCCATGGTCATTCCTCACTTTCGTTGCCGGGCAGCCCGGCGGGGATAGAAAAACGGGGCAGGCGCGATGCCCACCCCGTTTGCGATTACTGTGCGATCTCCTCGTAAACAGAGACCTGCTTGCGATCCTTGTCCTTGCGCTCGAACTTCACGACGCCGTCCACGAGGGCGAAGAGCGTGTCGTCCTTACCCTTGCCGACGTTGATGCCGGGGTGGATCTTCGTTCCGCGCTGTCTGACGAGGATGTTGCCGGCCAGAACGAACTGACCGTCGGCTCTCTTGGGGCCAAGGCGCTTCGACTCACTGTCGCGGCCGTTCTTGGTGGAACCCATGCCTTTTTTATGTGCCATTTCGAATTACACCTCCATGTGTCAAAATCAGTTGCGGAAATCAGGCCTCGATCTTCGTGATCTCGACCTTGGTGTAGGGCTGTCTGTGGCCCTGCGTTCTGCGATAGCCTTTTTTCGGCTTCATCTTGTAAACGCGGATCTTCTTGCTCTTGCCGTTTTTGACGACGTTGCCGGACACGACGGCGTTTTCCACCACGGGGGTGCCGAAAACAGCCTTGTCCTCGTCGATGACAGCCAGAACGCGGTCAAACTTCACAGTCTCGCCGGCCTCGACATCCAGCTTCTCGACGAAGATGACGTCGCCCTCGGCCACGCGGTACTGCTTACCGCCGGTAACGATGATAGCGTGCTTCAAACTCGTTGCACCTGCCTCTCTGTAGAGTCTCGCTCTTGTGGGCGGGAGGATGTCTCCGCTTTGTACCCACTCAATGCGGCCTTGACAGTTTACCATTGCGCCACATATTTGTCAACGGTTTTTCCGGGCGAAAGGCGAACTTTTTTCTGCCCATGCAAAAACCACGGCGCCGGTCGGCGCCGTGGCTTTATATTGCAGGAAGCTCAGCCGCAGATGGCCTTCGTATCGCGGGCGATGACGAGCTCCTCGTTCGTCGGGATGACGAACACCTTGACCTTGGAGTCGGGGGTGGAGATCATGATATCCTCGCCGCGCTTGCTGTTGGCGACCGGGTCGATCTTCACGCCCAGGTAGCCGAAGTACTCGGCGATGGCGGCGCGGGAGGACTTGCTGTTCTCGCCGACGCCGGCGGTGAAGATGATGGCGTCCACACCGTTCATGGCTGCGACGTAAGAGCCGACGACCTTGGCGACCCAGTAGTGGAACATATCGAGCGCGAGCTGGGCACGGTCGTTGCCGTCGGCAGCGGCGCTGTCGAGATCGCGGAAGTCGGAGCTGACGCCGGAGACGCCGAGCACGCCGGACTTCTTGTTGAGAATGTTGAGCATCTCGTCGATGCTGATGCCGTACTTGTTCATAATGAACTGGATCACGCCGGCATCGAGATCGCCGCAGCGCGTGCCCATCGGCAGACCGACCAGCGGGGTGAAGCCCATGGACGTGTCGACGCACTTGCCGCCGTCGATCGCGCAGATGGAGCTGCCGTTGCCCATGTGGCAGGAGATGAGCTTGAGCTCCTCGATGGGCTTGCCCATGAGCTCGGCGCAGCGGGCGGACACGTAGCGGTGGCTCGTGCCGTGGAAGCCGTAGCGGCGGATGCCGTCGTTCTGGTAGTATTCATAAGGAATGGCGTACATATAGGCCTTGCCGGGCATGGTCTGGTGGAACGCAGTGTCGAACACGGCGACCATTGGCACATCGTCGCCCATGACGGCGCGGCAGGCGTTGATGCCGGTGATATTGGCGGGGTTGTGCAGCGGCGCAAACGGCGTGCACTCCTCGAGCGCGGTCATGACGGCGTCGTCGATCTTCACGGAGCAGGCGAACTTCTCACCGCCGTGGACGACACGGTGGCCGACGGCGTCGATCTCCTTCATGGAGGTGACCACACCGTACTCGGCGCTGGTCAGCTTGTCGATGACCGCGGCAATGGCCTCGGAGTGGGTGGGCATCGGCAGGTCTTCGTCAAAGACGGGCTTGCCGCCGATGAGCGGGGTGTGCTTCAGGTGACCGTCGATACCGATGCGCTCGCACAGGCCCTTGGCCAGAAGGTGCTCGGTCTCCATGTCGATCAGCTGATATTTCAGCGACGAGCTGCCGGCATTGATGACAAGAATTTTCATACTTAGATTCCTTTCTCGTATTAAATATTGTAATTCCTGCAAAATCAAAGTATTATGATACCAAACACTCTTATTGTAATCATTTCGTAGGAAAACGCAAGTATTTTTCGAAAGAAGGTGCAAAAATGGGCAATGTCATCGGTATTGTGGCCGAATATAACCCGTTTCATAACGGGCATGCGCGGCTCATCGAGCAGACGCGCGCGCAGCTCGGCGCAGTGTGCCCGGTCGTGTGCGTCATGTCGGGCGACTTTGTGCAGCGCGGCAGTCCGGCGGTATATTCCAAGTTTGCGCGCGCGGAGGCAGCCGTGCGCTGCGGGGCGGATCTGGTGCTGGAGCTGCCGCTGCCGTGGTCACTGTCGTCAGCGGAGGGCTTTGCGCGCGGCGCTGTGGGACTGCTGGGCAGTCTCGGCGTCGTGACGCATCTGAGCTTCGGCAGCGAGTGCGGCGAGCTCGATCCGCTGCAGCGGGTGGCGGAGGCGCTGCTCGATCCGCTGCTGGGCGAGGATCTGCGCGCGGAGCTGCGCAGCGGCATTCCCTTTGCGGCGGCGCGCCAGCAGGCGGTCGCGCGGCGCGTGGGCGCGCTCGCAGAGCTGCTGCAGGCGCCGAACAACATCCTTGCCGTGGAGTATCTCAAGGCGATCTACGACCAGCGGCTGGAGCTGCACCCGCTGACGGTCCTGCGCACCGGCGCGCAGCACGACCGCTTCGCGGAGGGGAACATCCGCTCGGCGTCCGAGCTGCGCATGCGCATCGGCGCAGGGGAGGATGTGTCCGCGTTTCTGCCGCGGGCGGCGGCGGAGATCTTTGCCCGGGAAAAGACGCGCGGCCGTGGTCCTGTACTGCCGGAGGCGCTCGAGAGCGCGCTGCTGTCACGGCTGCGGATGCTGCCGCAGACGGCCTACAATGCGCTGCCCGGCGCGACCGAGGGGCTCGGCAACAGCCTGTACCGCGCCGCACACGAGGAGCCGACGCTTGACGGCGTGCTGGCGGCGGCAAAGTCCAAGCGCTACGCGCTCGCACGTATCCGGCGTATGACGATGTGCGCGGCACTGGGCGTGACCGCCGGCATGGACGGCGGCACGCCGCCGTATGCGCGGGTGCTGGCCATCGGTGCGCAGGGCAGGGAGCTGCTGCGCGCGATCGACATGCGCGCGTCGGTGCCGGTCATCACAAAGCCTGCCGCCGGGCGCAGTCTGCCGGGCCCGGCAGGGGAGATCTTTGCGCTGACGGCAGATGCGCACGATCTCTATGTGCTCGGCTGTCCGGCGCGGGAGGAACGCCGCTGCGGCGGCGACTGGCGCGCGAGCCCGTTTGTGCTGTAAATGCGGCGATACCCCTGTCCGCAAACATTTCAAAAATTAATATGAATATTTCGTGAAATTCATATTGCATTTTTGTCCAAACGATAGTATAATTCATGCATGTTCGTTTCAAGGACAAATGTTCGTCTTGCATGGACATCGCCTGAAAGGAAAAGAATGGAGGAATAACAATGAAGAAAGCGATTGCTTTGCTGCTCGCGTTGGTCATGGTGTTTGCTCTGTGCGCCTGCGGTGGCGGCGGTGACTCGGCCGGCGGCGACAAGGTCGTGAAGATCGGCGTGTTCGAGCCTGCCAGCGGCGACTCCGGCGCCGGCGGCAAGAAGGAAATGCTCGGCATGCAGTATGCCAATCAGGAGACCCCGACCGTCGAGATCGGCGGCGAGACCTACAAGGTCGAGCTCGTCTACTCCGACAACGGTTCCGACTCCGCCAAGGCTGTCTCGGCGGCTTCCAAGCTCGTCAACGAGAAGGTTTCGCTCGTGCTCGGCTCCTACGGCTCCGGCGTGTCCATCGCCGCGTCCGACACGTTCAAGCAGGCCGGCATCCCGGCCATCGGCGTGACGTGCACGAACCCGAACGTTACGGCCGGCAACAGCCACTACTTCCGCATCTGCTTCCTCGACCCGTTCCAGGGCACGGTTCTTGCCAACTATGCTTCTTCCGAGCTCAAGGCCAAGAAGGCCTACTGCCTCGGTGAGAACGGCAACGAGTATGACCAGGGCCTGGTCACCTTCTTCAAGCAGGCGTTTGAGAAGGCCGGCGGCACCGTCGTGACCGACTCCTTCCCGAAGGACAACTCCGACTTCAGCTCCTACCTGAACAAGGCCAAGGATCAGGGCTGCGACGTCATCTTCGCGCCTGTCTCCATCGCCTACTCCACGCAGATCGTCAACCAGGCGGCTTCCCTGAACATCTCGCTGCCGATGCTCGGCTCCGATACGTGGGATGACAACATGGTCCTGCAGGCTGCCAAGGGCAAGGACGTCAAGGTCTTCGTTTCCACCTTCTATGCCGAAGGCGGCAACCAGAAGTTCGACGACGGCATCAAGGCCTACATCAACGGCAATGCCGATGCCAAGACCACCAATGGCGGCGACGATACCGTCTCTGCTGTGACGGCCATGGGCTATGACGTTTACTATGTCGCGCTCGAGGCGCTCAAGGCCGCCGGCTCTACCGACCCGGCCAAGGTCATGGAAGCGCTGCCCGGCGTGGTGTATGACGGCGTTTCCGGCCACATCGCCTTTGACGATACCGGCGACGCGATCCGCGACACTGCTTACATCAAGACCATCGACGCCGCTGCCGGCGCGTGGACGTTCGTGACGCAGCAGAAGGCTTCCTGAGCCTCTGATCTCGTCTGAGACTCAAAGAACCCGGGGGGAGCTTCGGCTCCCCCCTTTGGGATTTTGAGCGGCTGCGAAAGCCGCGGAGGCTCCGCAGTTTTCGCGGCGGCTCAAGCTCCGCATTTGCAAACGATAGAGAGGGAAACAAATGGAATTTTTCGTCGCTCAACTATTATCCGGCATTTCGCTGGGCGGCCAGTATGCGCTCATCGCCATCGGCTACACGATGGTCTACGGCATCCTGCGCCTGATCAACTTCGCCCACGGTGATGTGTTCATGTGCGCCGGTCTGATGATGGTGTTCATGTGCGCGTCGCTGCCGGTGTATGTGTCCATTCCGCTCATGCTCGTGCTGACGGTGCTGCTCGGCTTCGTCATCGAGCGCGCGGCCTATAAGCCGCTTCGCAGCGCGCCGCGTATGTCGGTCATGATCTCGGCCATCGGCGTGAGCTACCTGCTGCAGAACGTGGCGCTCTATGCCACCGGCGGTCAGCCGCAGACATATCCGTCGCTGCCGTTCGTGTCCGACACGGTCACGATCCTCGGCGCGACCACGCATGTGGTCACGGTCGTCACGCCCGTGCTCGTGCTCGTGCTCGTGCTGCTGCTGCAGTGGCTCATCAACCACACCAAGATCGGCATGGCCATGCGCGCGGTCGCGAAGGACTTCGAGACCAGTCAGCTCATGGGCATCCAGATCAATAAGGTCATCTCCGTGACGTTTATCATCGGCTCGTTCCTTGCCGCTGTCGGCTCGCTGCTGTACTTCACGAATTACCCGACCGTCATCCCGACCTCCGGCGCCATGCCGGGTCTGAAGGCGTTTGTCGCTGCGGTGTTCGGCGGCATCGGCTCGATCCCCGGCGCCGTGATCGGCGCGTTCATCATCGGCATCTGCGAGACGCTCATCAAGGGCACCAGCATGACGGTGTTCTCCGATGCGTTCACGTTCGCGCTGCTGATCGTTATCCTCGTGGTCAAGCCCACCGGCCTGTTCGGTGAAAAGGCCACGGACAAAGTCTGAGAGGGGGGATCACTGTGCTGAAAGCGAAAGACAAAGAAGCGCGCCGCGGCAACTGGATCACCTTCGCCATCGTGCTCGTGCTCACGCTCATAACGATGGTGCTGGAAAACGTCATGTCTCCCGGCTCTCTGCTCTTTACGGTCATCAAAAAGGGCGCGGTGTACTCGCTCGTCGCCGTGTCCATGAACCTGCTCAACGGCTTCACCGGTCTGTTCTCGCTCGGTCAGGCGGGCTTCATGCTGCTCGGCGCGTATGCCTATGCGATCTTCATGATCCCGGATGCCGCGCGCGAGGGCGTGTATTACCTCTTCGGCGGGTCGAGCGTCCACTTCTCATTTCAGGAGATGTTCCAGCACCTGTTCGGCACCAGCGGCTTCGGCGGCGGCGTGAGCCTGGTGCTCGGCGTGCTGGTCGCCATCATCTTTGCGGGTCTGGTCGCGGCGCTCTTTGCGTATCTGATCGGTCTGCCGGTGCTGCGCCTCAAGAGCGACTATCTGGCCATCGCCACGCTCGGCTTTGCCGAGATCCTGCGCGCCATCTTCCAGTGGCAGGCGCTCGGCAAGGTCACCAACGGCGCGAACATCCTCAAGGGCTATCCGACGTTTGCCGACTTCAACATCACGAACGCTTCCGGCAAGGTGCTCTTCCGCTTGAGCGCGGTCATGCCGATCCTGCTTGCCGGCGGGTGCATCTTCATCATCGTCCTGCTCATCAACTCCTCCTACGGCCGCGCATTCAAGGCCATCCGCGACGATGAGATCGCGGCGGAGGCCATGGGTGTGAACCTCGAAAAGCACAAGAGCCTGTCCTTTGTCATCAGCTCGTTTTTCGCGGGCGTGTCCGGCGCGCTCTTTGCGATGTTCGCAACGACCGTGCAGGCCAAGGTCTTTACCTCGGCCATGACCTATGAGATCCTGCTCATCGTCGTCATCGGCGGCATCGGCTCGGTCTCCGGCAGCTGCATCGCCTCCTTCCTGTACATCGCCTGCTCCGAGTGGTGGCTGCGCTTCCTCGACAACGAGGCGTATATCGGCGCGTTTAAGGTGCCGCTGCTGCGCAACGGCTTCCGCATGGTCGTGTTCTCGGTCATCATCATGATCGTTGTGCTCTTCTTCCGCAAGGGCATCATGGGCGAGCGCGAGCTGCCGGATCTGTTTGGCAAGCGAGCGAAAAAGGCAAAAAAGAACGTAGTTGAGGAGGGCAAAGCAGATGCGTAAGGACATCCTCAGCGTGGAGAATATCACGATGCAGTTCGGCGGCGTCGTCGCCGTCAACAACCTCTCGCTGCACATTCCCGAGGGGCAGATCGTGGCGCTCATCGGCCCGAACGGCGCCGGAAAGACGACCGCGTTCAACTGCATCACCGGTGTGTATGAGCCGACCAACGGTCTCGTCAAATTCCTTGACGAGCCAATGGTCCGCAACCATCCGACCGGCAAGATGAAAAAGCTCTATAAGGGCGAAAACCCGCTGCTCTACACAAGCCAATACGATCCCGGTGACGAGACGAAAGAGCAGATGCTCCTGCGCGACCCGCTGGCACGCACGGGCAAGATCCTCTCGCCGACGCCGGATAAGATCACACAGCTCGGCATCGCGCGCACGTTCCAGAACATCCGCCTGTGGAAGAGCATGACGGTATTTGAAAACGTGCTCGTGGCAAAGCACATGCGCGCCAGGCAGAACGTTTTTTCCGCTACCTTCCGCGGCAACGCCAAGGAAGAAAAGCGTATGCGCGACGAGACCATGGCGCTGCTCGCGGAGCAGGGACTGGAAAAGTATAAGGACGACATTGCCACGAGCCTGCCCTACGGTATCCAGCGCCGGCTCGAGATCGCCCGCGCGCTGGCGACCGATCCGAAGCTGCTGCTGCTCGACGAGCCGGCGGCCGGCATGAACCCGCAGGAGACGCTCGAGCTCGCGGCGTTCATCCACGAGCTGCGCGACAAGTACGACCTGACGATCTTTCTGATCGAGCACCACATGGATCTGGTCATGCGTATCTCCGATTATATCTACGTCATCGACTTCGGCAGCGAGATCGCGCAGGGTGTCCCGCAGGAGATCCAGAACAATCAGCACGTGATCGATGCCTATCTGGGGGTTGTGGAAGATGAGTGAACCGATTCTGAAAATTGAAGACCTGCAGGTCAATTACGGCGGTATCGAGGCCGTCAAGGGCATCTCGTTCGAAGTGCAGGAGGGGCAGATCGTCACGCTCATCGGCTCCAACGGCGCCGGCAAGAGCTCCACGCTGCGCACGATCTCCGGCCTCGTCAAGCCGAGCGGCGGCAAGATCATGTTTGCAGATGAGGATATCACCGGCAAAGATCCGACGCAGATCGTGACGCAGGGCGTCACGCTTGTGCCGGAGGGACGGCGCATCTTCCCCGACATGACCGTGCTGGAAAACCTCAAGATCGGCGCATATCTGCGCAAGGACGATCTGTCGGAGGATCTCGAGTGGGTGTACAGCCTGTTCCCGCGCCTGAAAGAGCGCAGCTGGCAGGCCGGCGGCACGCTCTCCGGCGGCGAGCAGCAGATGCTCGCGGTCGGCCGTGCGCTCATGAGCCGCCCGAAGCTGCTGATGATGGACGAGCCGTCGCTCGGTCTCGCGCCGCTGGTCGTGCGTGACATCTTCTCCATCATTCAGGAGATCAACAAGCAGGGCGTGACGATCCTGCTCATCGAGCAGAACGCGAACATGGCGCTCAAGATCGCCGACGTCGGCTACGTGCTCGAGACCGGACGCATCACGCTGACAGGCAGCGGCAAGGAGCTGCTGAGCAACGACGCGGTGCGTGCGGCGTACCTCGGCGCATAAACGGATACAAAAACCGAACGGGAGACCGCCAGCGGCGGTCTTCCGCTTTTTCGGAACATTTCTTGACCGTGCGCGTCGAATCCTGTACAATACCGTAGAAACCATCGAAGGATCGAGAGGTGTACTATGAAAAAAATTCTTTCCGGAATTCTGGTGCTGTGCCTGTCGCTTGCGCTGCTGAGCGCATGTGACCGCGGCGGGCAGCCCGACAAGACGGTGACGGCCGGCGGCCTGACATTTGCCAAAAGCTACAGTGAGGTCTATTCCGCACTTACCGACGCGCAAAAGGCGATCGCCGAGCGCAACACGCTGCTCAACACCGGTGCAGATTCATCTGAGCCCAACGGCGCAGGCGCCGCCGGCGAGGGCTCGGAGGGCACGTTCTACTCCGGCACGAACGTGCAGGTCGAGGGCGTGGACGAGGGTGACATCGTCAAGACGGACGGCAAGTATATCTACATTCTGCGCGGCAGCGAGATGGTCGTCATGCAGGCCGACGGCAAGGATGTTACGGACGTGTCCAACGTCTTTGTCGGTCAGGACTGGGAGCAGACGACGACGGAGGACGGCCTGGCGCACACGCAGGAAAAACTGCCGACGGAGCTGTATCTGTCAGGCAGCCGTGCTGTCGTTGTCTCGGCCTATTCCGACTGGACGGATACGGGCAGCGCGGATGACAAGGCGACCGGCTTCGGCCAGGATTACGTCGCAGTCGATATCTACGACGTGACCGACCCGACCGCGCCGGCGCTTGTCAAGTCGTTCGGGCAGGACGGCTACAAGATCGCCTCGCGCATGATCGACGGCGTGCTCTACCTGTGCTCGTCGTATTACCCCGCGAACCCCGAAAAGGGCGATGAGACAACGTTTGCCCCCCGGCTGTACGATGGAGACGCGGCGACGGTCGTGCCCTGCGGCAGCATCGGCCTCATGCCGGACGGCAATTCGATGACCTATGCGGTCGCGGCGTCGTATGACATCGCCTCCGGCGAGCGGCTGTCGAGCCAGTCTGTGCTCGGCGGCGGCGACAATGTGTATATGAACAAGGATAATCTCTACCTGTGTGCGAGCATCTACGATGACGGTGCGGGCAAGACCTATAAGGACGGCAGCTATACCGTCACGGACTATACCTCAAGTGTGAACACGGTCGTCAACCGCTTCGCGATCGCGGACGGCAAGCTCACCTTTGCCGCCAACGGCGCGGTGCCCGGTGCGCTCAATAATCAGTTCTCGCTCGACGAGCGTGATGGCTATCTGCGTATGGCCACGACCGAGCAGACCTATTCTTACAGTGTCTACCGTGACGAGAAGCATGACTTTGAAAACACGAAGGCGGACGAAGACGGCATGCAGACGCGCAACGATGTCTATGTGCTCGATGCCTCGCTCAAGACCGTCGGCAGCGTGACCGGCCTTGCGGAAGGAGAGCAGGTGTTCTCTGCGCGCTTTGACGGCGATTACGGCTATCTGTGCACTTACCGCCAGACCGACCCGGTCTTTGCGGTCGATCTGACCGAGCCGACAAATCCGAAGGTCGTCGGTGAGCTCAAGCTCAGCGGCTACTCGGACTATCTGCACATCTGGTCGGACGGGCTGCTGTTCGGTCTCGGCATGGAGACGCAGTCGGTCGGCGCGAACACGACCGTGGACGGTATGAAGCTCGTCATGATCGATACGTCCGATCCCGCGAAGCTGCACGATCTGCACACGCAGGCCATTGACGCAGACTACAGCGAGGCGCTGAACAACCACAAGGCCATTCTGGTCGACAGCGGCAAGGACATCATCGCCTTCCCGGCGGAAAACAGCTATCTCGTCTATGGCTATTCGGCGGATGACGGCTTCACGCTGCGCAAGGAGATCTCCGTCTCGCAGTGGGACGGGAATAACCGCGGCCTCTATATCGGCGACTACTTCTATGTCGTCGGTTCGGATCAGATCAACGTGCTCGACCTGAATACGCTCGAGAATGTGGCACAGGCGATCATCCCGCGCGGATGAAGAAATTTTCGGCTTATACTTGCGGGCGGTGCGCTTCGGCGCGCCGCCTGCTTCCGTTTCCCTAAAAGCCTCGCAGAGTTTCGCCGCCGGGCGGCGAAAGAAAATTCGATCATTTTCTCCGGCGACATGTGCGTCGGAGAAAATACTTTTCAGGCTGCAAGTGTGGAATTTGTGCGCCGCTGGCACACAAATTATGCGCGCAGCAGACTGCAGACCTTTTGTCGGAAAACCACTTGGGTTTTTCGACAGGCAACAGGCGGTGCGCTCGAGCGCACCGCCTGTTTACATTTTTGCGCCGCTGTGGTAAACTGATATATTGAGCGAATATCGCAACGAGGGAGGCGGCACTGTGCTCGAAAAGCTGCGACAAATTGAAAACCGGTATAGTGAGCTCGAGAGCAAGCTGGCTGACCCCGCGTATTATTCCGATCCAGCGGTGTTTACCGGACTCTGCCGCGAGCAGCGCGAGCTGCAGCCGGTCGTGGAGGCATACCGGGCGTATACGGCCTGTCAGGCGCAGATCGCGCAGGCGGAGGCGCTGCTCGGCGATCCCGAGCTGCACGAGATCGCGCGCGAAGAGCTCGAGAGCGGCAAGACCCGCCGCGCGGAGCTCGAGCAGACGCTGCGCGTGCTGCTGCTGCCGCGCGACCCGAACGATGACCGCAATGTCATTCTGGAGCTGCGCACCGGTGTCGGCGGGGAAGAATCGGCGCTCTTTGCGCATAGTCTCTATCGGATGTACACCATGTACGCCGACGCGCACGGCTGGAAGACCGAGCTTGCAAACCTCAACGAGACGGAGCTCGGCGGCGTGCGCGAGGCGAGCCTGCTCATCAGCGGGCAGGGGGCATATTCGCGCCTGAAGTTTGAAAGCGGGGTGCACCGCGTCCAGCGCGTACCGGAGACGGAGACCGGCGGACGCATCCACACCAGCACCGCCACCGTGGCCGTGCTGCCGGAGATGGACGCCGTCGAGGTGCACATCGACCCGAAGGACCTGCAGATCGACACCTACCGCAGCTCCGGCGCGGGCGGTCAGCACGTCAACAAGACCGAGAGCGCCATCCGCATCACGCACCTGCCGACGGGCACGGTCGTCGAGTGTCAGGATGAGCGCAGCCAGTATAAGAATAAGGATCGCGCGATGAAGATCCTCGCCTCGCGCCTGTATGCCGCCGAGAGCGCCCGGCAGAGCGCCGAACGCTCGGCCGAGCGGCGCAGTCAGGTCGGAACGGGGATGCGCAACGAGCGCATTCGTACCTATAACTTCCCGCAGGGGCGGGTGACGGATCACCGCATCGGCCTGACGCTCTATAAGCTCAATCAGGTGCTCGACGGCGATCTGGATGAGATCATCGATGCGCTCACGCTGGCCGATCAGGCCGAGAAGCTGCGCGCATCCGTGGAGGAAGCATGAAAACACAACGGATCACAACCGAGATCGCGCAGGCGGCAGATGCCATCCGCGCCGGGCAGCTCGTCGCTGTCCCGACGGAGACGGTCTACGGCCTTGCCGGAAACGGCCTCGACCCCAAGGCCGTCGCGCAGATCTATGAAGTCAAAGGCCGGCCGAGCGTCAAGCCGCTGTCGCTGATGGTGCACGATGCCTCGGCGATGGCGCGCTACTGCGACCCCGTGCCGCAGGCGGCCCATACGCTGGCCGAGGCCTTCTGGCCCGGGCCGCTCACGATCGTGCTGCGCGCCAAAGCCTGCGTGCCCGAGATCGTGCGCGCGGGCGGGCAGACCGTCGGCCTGCGCTGTCCGGATCACCCGGCCACGCTCGCGCTCATTGAGGCGGCGCAGCTGCCGCTGGCCGCGCCGTCGGCCAATCCCTCCGGCGCGCCGAGCCCGAAAACGGCGGACGATGTGCTGGCGTATTTTGACGGACAGATCGCAGCCGTCATCGACGGCGGCCCCTGCGGCATCGGGCGGGAGTCCACGCTCGTTGATCTCTCGTGCACGCCGTACCGCATCCTGCGTGCCGCCGCCGTGCCGGACGATGCTGTCTGGGACGCGCTTGTGCGCAAGATGCACATCATCGGCATCACGGGTGGCACGGGCTGCGGCAAGACGACCGCGCTCATGGAGCTGGAGCGGCAGGGCGCGCTCGTCATCGACTGTGACGCGGTGTATCACGAGCTGCTGGCATCGAATGCCGCCATGCTCGCGGAGATCAGCGCCCGTTTTCCGGGTACAATAGAAAATGGGGCACTGCAGCGAAAGCGGCTCGGCGCGGTCGTGTTCGCGGACGCGGCGGCGCTCGGCGATCTCAACGCCATCACGCACAGGTACATCCGCGCCGAGGTGCGCGCGCGCCTGCGTGCGTGGGCGCGGCAGGGCGGCACGGTCGCGGCGATCGACGCCATCGCGCTCATCGAGAGCGGGCTGGCGGAGCTGTGCACCGTTACCATCGGCGTGACGGCGCCGCGCGAGGTGCGCATTGAGCGGCTCATCGCGCGCGAGGGCGTAACGCGCGATTATGCCGAGGCGCGCATCGACGCGCAGAAGCCCAACGAATGGTTTGTCCAGAACTGCAGCCATGTGCTGGATAACGGCGGCACGCTCGCCGAGTTTCAGCGCCGCTGCCATCAACTGATACAGGAGGTGCTCTCATGAGCGAAGATAAGGAACTCAAGCAGTGGAAGGAAAAGCTGTTTTACCGGCCGAAGAACGGGTACGATCAGATCGACGCCGAGCAGACCGGTGAGATCTTTGCCTATGCCGAGGGGTATAAGCGCTTTCTCGACGCCGCGCGCACCGAGCGCGAGGCCGTCAAGGAGGCGATCCGCATGGCGGAGGACGCGGGCTTTGTGCCGTATACGTTCGGCATGGAGCTGCAGCCGGGCTCTAAGGTGTACGTGAATAACCGCGATAAGGCGCTCATGCTGGCTGTGCTCGGCGAGCAGACGCTCGACCACGGCTGCGTGATCGCGGGCGCGCACGTCGATTCCCCGCGCCTCGACCTCAAGCAGACGCCGATGTACGAGGATTCGGAGCTGGCGTATTTTAAGACGCATTATTACGGCGGCATCAAGAAGTACCAGTGGGTCACGATCCCGCTGGAGCTGCACGGCACGATCGCGCTCAGAGACGGCAGCACGATCGACGTCGCCATCGGCCGCGAGCCTGATGAGCCGCAGTTTGTCATCACCGACCTGCTGCCGCACCTCGGCAAGGATCAGCTGCGCAAGACCATGGAGGAGGGCATCACCGGCGAGGCACTCAACATCGTCATCGGCAGCATGCCGTATGCCGGTGAGGGCGGCGACCGCGTGAAGCTCGCCGTGCTCTCGCTGCTGCATGATGAGTACGGCATCACGGAGGAGGACTTCCTGTCGGCGGAGCTCGCCGCCGTGCCGGCGTTCCCGGCGCGCGACATCGGCTTTGACCGCAGCATGATCGGCGCCTACGGTCAGGATGACCGCGTGTGCGCCTACGCCGAGCTGCGCGCGATCCTCGATCTCGAGGGCGCGCCGGAGCGCACGGCTGTGTGCATCCTCGCCGACAAGGAGGAGACCGGCTCGGACGGCGTGTCCGGCATGCAGTCGCAGGCGTTCGAGGCGTTCATGGCCGATCTCTGCGAGCAGCAGGACGTTGCGCTGCGCCACTGCTTTGCCAAGAGCTTCTGCCTTTCGGCGGATGTGTGCGCGGCCTATGACCCGAGCTTCCCCGAGGTAAGCGCCAAGCGCACCGAGGCCAAGCTCAACTACGGCATGGGCATCTGCAAGTTTACGGGCGCGCGCGGCAAGTCCGGCACGAGCGACGCCTCGGCCGAGCTCGTGGCCTATCTGCGCCGCCTCTTCGCCGACAACGGCGTCGTCTGGCAGCTGTCCGAGATGGGCAAGGTCGATCAGGGCGGCGGCGGCACAATCGCCAAGTTCATGGCTGACCGCAACATTGATACCATCGACGCGGGTGTGCCGGTGCTGAGCATGCACGCACCGTTTGAGCTCGTGTCGAAGTTTGACTGCTGGATGACGTATCGCGGTGTATTGGCTGCTTACTGCGACACGCAGGCGTGATCCGTCCGACCGGGGAAAGCGGGCGCTGCGTCCGTTTTCCCTTGTGGAATAACGGGAACTGTGCTATCATAAAATGTTGCTATTTGCGCACTGGGAGGTGTATCCATGACCATCTGGAATGCGATTCTGCTCGGTCTGGTGCAGGGTATCGCAGAGTTTCTGCCGATCTCCAGCTCCGGACATCTGTCGATCCTGCAAAATCTGTTTCATATGTCTACCGCAGAGGACGGCCATCTGTTTTTTGACGTGCTGCTGCATCTGGGCACACTCGTTTCGATCTGCATCGTCTATTGGCGGGACATCGTGGCCATGGTGCGCGAGACGTTTGCGTTTTTCGGCAATACGCGCCTGCCGGCTGAGCAGCGCCGGAAGCAGTTTCCTGCGGCGCGCATGGTACTTATGATCATCCTTGCGACGCTGCCGTTGTTTCTGATCCTGCCGATCAACGACAAAGTGGAGCAGCTGTATTACCACACGTTTTTCATCGGCCTCATGCTGATCCTCACGGGTTGTCTGCTGTTCGTGGCCGATAAAATGCCAAAGGGCACGCGCACGGAGAAAAATATGCGCGTGCACGACGCGCTCATCATCGGAGCGTGTCAGGCTGTGGCGACGATTCCGGGCCTGTCCCGGTCGGGTACCACGATCGCGGCCGGCATGGCCACGGGGCTGGAGCGCAGCTTTGCGGTGCGCTTCTCGTTTCTGATGTCGCTGCCCGCGGTGCTGGGCGCGAACATCCTGGCCTTGGTCAAAGCGGCCAAGACGGGCATTGATGTCTCGCTCCTGCCGGCATATCTGGTCGGCATGCTTGTGGCGATGGCTTCCGGCATCGTGGCCATCGGCCTTGTCAAGCGCCTGACATCGAAGGGGCACTTCGGCGCGTTCAGCTACTATTGCTGGGGCGCCGGTGCAGTGACGATGCTGCTGTCTCTGATTTTCTGAGAGGACGTTATTACATGGCAACTTCATCATCCAAAAAGAAAACCGGCTCGGCAAAAAAGCCTGCTGCAGCGCCGAAAAAACAGCCGGCAAAAAAGCAGCCTGCTGCAGCGCCCACGCCTGCGCAGACTGCGCCGACGTGGCCGTATGCCATCGTGTGCATCGTGCTGTCGCTGCTCGCGTTTCTTGGCCTGTTTCACGCCGAGGGCGTCATCATCGACGGCTTTGCGGGCTTCCTGTCCGGCATTATGGGCTGGGGCTATTGGGCGTTCCCGTTTGCGGTGCTGCTGCTGGCTTGGGTCTTTGTGCGCAATCCGGAGCGGCACTTCGGTCTGCGCGTGACGGCGTCGCTGCTGATCGCGCCGCTGTTCGGTACGATCGTGCACCTCATGGTCTGCCGCGTGCCGTTCACGGCGCAGACGTTCGGCGCGATCGTCGGCCAGCTCTATGACGGCGGCAAGGCGCTCACCTCCGGCGGCGTCATCTCCGGCGGCGTGGGCTACCTGCTCAAGGCCGGCATCAGCGTGTACGCGGCGCTGCCGCTGACGATGGCGGCATTCGTGGCCTGCGTGCTCGGCAGTATGGACCTGACGATCGGCAAGATCATTGCCTGGTGGCGCGCGCACCGCGAGGCGCAGTACATCCCGGATGACGGAGACCAGCCGCTCTTTGACGACGAGGACGAGCCTGCCGTGCCGCCGCAGCCTGAGCCGCAGCGCAGGGCGCGCCGCGCCGCGCCGGACAAGCCGGTCGCCAAGAAAAAGCTCATCGATATTCCGGTCGAGGACACGCCGTCCGAGCCGGATGACGAGCCGATCGATCCCATCCCGGTCAAAAAGGCCGCCCGCGGTGCGAAAAAGCCCGCGCCGGCGGAGGCGACGCAGAATGTGCAGCCGCTGTCCGTGGAGGAGGCGGCGGACATCTGCGGCGTGGATGTGACGGCCGCGCAGGAGATCCATGATCCGCCGAAGCCGTCGAAAAAGGCGGCCAGCGCCGCCGTTGCGGCAGAGACGGCGGCGATCACCTCCGCGATCGAGCGCGAGAACGCCGACCACTCTGCCTATCAGCTGCCGCCGGTGTCGTTTCTGCGCGCGGGGAAGAAGGATCAGACCGACGCAACGGAGGAGATCCGCTTCAACCGCGACCGGCTCGATACCGCTCTGAGCAGCTTCGGCGTCAATGCCACGATCCGCGACGTGACGCGCGGCCCTACGGTCACACGCTACGATCTCGAGCTCGAGGCGGGCGTGAAGCTCAACAAGATCACGAACCTTTCCGGCGACCTTGCGCTCGCGCTCGGCGTGGAGAACGTGCGCATCGCGCCCATCCCGGACAAGATCTCGACCGTCGGCATCGAGGTGCCGAACAAGATCGTCAGCGCGGTCTGCCTGCGCGATATTATCGACTCGCCCGCATTCCGCAATGCCAAGTCCAAGCTCTCGTTTGCCGTCGGCAAGGACATCGGCGGCAACTGCATCATCGGCAACATCTCCAAGCTGCCGCATATGCTCATCGCCGGTACGACCGGCTCCGGTAAGTCCGTGTGCATGAACTCGCTCATCCTCAGCCTGCTCTACAAGGCGACGCCGGACGAGGTGCGCCTGATCATGATCGACCCGAAGATGGTCGAGCTCGGCATCTATAATGGCATCCCGCACCTGTTCATCCCCGTCGTGACCGACCCCAAGAAGGCGGCCGGCGCGCTGCAGTGGGCGGTCGTGGAGATGCTCAAGCGCTACCGCCTGTTTTCCGAGGCGCAGGTGCGCGACCTGGCAAGCTACAACGCCCTGCAGAAGAACGAACCCGATGGGCAGACGCTGCCGCAGGTCGTCATCGTCATCGACGAGCTGGCCGACCTCATGCTCTGCGCAGCCAAAGAGGTGGAGGAGAGCATCTGCCGCGTGGCGCAGATGGGCCGCGCTGCGGGTATGCACCTCATCATTGCGACGCAGCGCCCGTCGGCCGATGTCATCACCGGCCTCATGAAGGCGAACATCCCGAGCCGCATCGCCTTTGCGGTCTCATCCTCACTCGAGAGCCGCATCATTCTCGATACCTCCGGTGCGGAAAAGCTCATCGGCATGGGCGATATGCTCTACGCGCCCATCGGCACGGGCAAGCCCCTGCGTGTGCAGGGCTCGTTCGTGTCGGACGAGGAGCGCGAGGAGGTCGTGCGCTTCATCAAGCAAAACTCCGAGGCGCAGTACAGCGACGATATCATCGCCCAGATCGAGAAATCTGCCGCCGAGGCCGACAAGAAGTCCGGCCCCGCACCTGAGGCGGACAAGTCCGCCAAGAGTGACTATGACGAGCTGCTGCCGCAGGGAGTGGACGTCATTCTCGAGACGAAGCAGGCATCGGTATCCATGCTGCAGCGCCGGTTGAAGCTCGGCTATTCGCGCGCCGCGCGTATGGTCGACCAGATGGAGGAGATGGGCATTGTCGGGCCGTTCGAGGGCTCGAAGCCGCGCAAGATCCTCATCACGAAGGAGCAGTGGCAGGAGATGCAGTATGTGCAGGGCACCGCGCCGAGCGAGGTGCTGCAGGCACAGACGGAATTTGCAGATGTGAACGAAGAGGAACCTGAAGACGATGAATCATGATCTTCACACGGGGCGGCCGGAGCGCCGCCCCGTCGGCACGATAGCCTTTCCCGGCGGCACGGACTTTGCCCCGGAAATGACGCCGGCGCAGGTCGGTGCCTACAGCACGCTCGCCCTCGCGCACATCGGCGACGGGGTGTACGAACTCATGATGCGCACGGCGCTGTGCGCCGCTGGACTCACCGCCGTGACCGACCTGCACCGCGAGACCGTGCGCCGTGTCAACGCGCCCGCACAGGCGCGCGCAGCGGAGGCGATCCTGCCCCTGCTCACAGAGGCGGAGCACGCTGTTTATAAGCGCGGGCGCAACGCGAAGGTGAACTCTGTGCCGCAGCATGCGGACGTCGCGCAGTATCACGCGGCCACGGGGCTTGAGACGCTCTTTGGCTGGCTGTATCTGCTCGGACGCACGCAGCGGCTGCGCGAGCTGTTCGCCGTGATCACGGAGGTGCTGTAACATGCCAATGGACGCAGTTTTTCTGCACGGCCTGACGCAGGAACTCACGCAGACGCTGACCGGCGCGCGCATCGACAAGGTGCAGCAGCCGGAGCGCGACCTGCTGCTGCTGTCCGTGCGCACGCAGAGCGGCAATGCCAGGCTGCTCGTGCACGGCGGTGTGGGCAGCGCGCGTGTGCATTTCACGCGCGGCACGTTTGAAAACCCCGCCGAACCGCCGATGTTCTGTATGCTCCTGCGCAAGCACCTCGTCGGCGCGCGCATCACGGGTATTTCCCAGCCGGATTTTGAGCGTATGCTCGTGCTCGACCTTGACGGCCGGGACGAACTCGGCACGCCGGTCAAAAAGCAGCTTGTTGTCGAGATGCTCGGCCGCCAGTCGAACGTCATCCTCGTCAGCGGCGACGGGCACATCATCGACTGCATGCGCCGCGTGGATTCCTCCATGAGCGAGACGCGGCAGGTGCAGCCGGGGCTGTTTTACCGTACGCCGCTGCGGCAGGATAAGCCGGTGCTGTTTGATACGACGCCGGAGCAGCGCGCGCAGGTGCTCTCCGCCCCGGTCACGGCGGCGACGGTCGATAAGTGGCTGCTGGGGCTCTTTTCCGGTGTGTCACCGCTGCTGTGCCGGGAGGTGTGCTTCCGCGCGCTCGGCGATGCCAGCCCGCGTTTGGAGCGGCTGGACGATGCGCAGCGTGCACGCCTGGCGCATGAGCTCGATGCGCTTGTGTTTACCGTCGAGACGAACAATCTTTCCCCGACCATGCTGCTCGACGGCGAACGGCCGAAGGACTTTTCCGCCGTGCCGATCCTGCAGTATCAGGGTGCGCTCTCAAGCCGCGGCTGCGGCTCGTTTTCCGAGCTGCTGGATGAGTTTTATCTCCGCCGCGACAAGGCGGAGGCCATGCGCCGCCGCTCGCAGGAGCTGACGCATCAGGTGCGCACCGTGCGCGACCGCACGGCCAAAAAGCTCGCCATCCAGCGCTCGGATCTGCTGCGCTGCGCCGACCGTGAGGCGCTGCGGCAAAAGGCCGATCTCATCAAGGCGAACCTCTACCGCATCCAAAAGGGCGCGCGCACCGTGACGGTGCAGGACTACTACGCCGAGGGCTGTCCGGACGTGACGATCGAGCTTGATCCGCGCAAGAGCCCGCAGGAAAACGCCGCCGCGCTCTATAAGGCCTACCGTAAGGCCAAGACGGCCGAGCAGCACCTGACCGGCCTGATTGCCGAGTCGAGCCGGAATCTTGAGTACCTCAACAGCGTGCTCGACGAGCTCGCGCGCGCTGAGAGCGAGCGTGATCTCATGGACATCCGTGCCGAGCTGCGCGCGACGGGCTACCTGCGCCAGCCGCGCAATGCCAAAAAGGAAAAGGCAGCGCCGCGCGCGCCGCTCGCCTTCGTGTCGAGCACCGGGTATGAGATTCTCGTCGGCCGCTCCAACACGCAAAACGATGAGCTTACGCACCGCACTGCCCGCCGCACGGACATCTGGCTGCACGTGCAGAAGGTGCACGGCTCACACGTCATCATCCGCGCGCATGATACGACGCCGGACGCGCAGACGATCGCCGAGGCGGCAAGTCTCGCCGTGTACTATTCGCAGGCGCGTGACGGCGGAAAGACGCCCGTGGACTACACCATGGCGCGCTTTGTGCGCAAGCCGTCCGGCGCGCTGCCGGGCATGGTGCTCTATACCGATTATCAGACCTGCATGGCCGAGAGCGATGAGGCGCTCGTCGAGCGCCTGCGGCTGCGATAGGAGGGCAGGGGCATGGGTCAATCCGGCGTTCTGCTCGACCTGCTTGTGCTGGTGGCCGTCTATGCTGCATGGCTGCTGCCGAAGTGGCGGCGGCTGGGGAGAAGACCGCTGCTCGTCTATACGCTCATGTATGGCTGCCTCGCCGGGATCGTGCGCTTTACGCTCATGCCGGTGCTCACGGCGCTGCCGTACTGCTTTGACCATCCGTACATCCCGATGCATATGGCTCCTTTTGAGGATGTCATCCACCGCCACGGGGACTATGTGCGGCAGATCGTGCTCAATGTCGTCCTGTTTCTTCCGTTTGGAGTGCTGCAGCCGCTGTGCGATCGCTGCCGCGGCAGGCGGCCGCGTTTCTGGCGCTGCCTGCTGCTGGCACTGGCGCTCAGCGCCGGCATCGAGCTCGTGCAGCCGCTGCTGCACGTTTTCCGCAGAGCGGATATTACGGACGTCATCACGAACACGATCGGCGGCGTGCTCGGCTATGCACTCTGGGCGCTTGGAAACGTCTGCTGCAAAAAACGGCAGGGATAGGCGCTGAACTACCGGCGGCTTTTCCGGTTGAAAACAGGCAGAAGTTCCTGTATACTGATGTTGTTACAAAAACGCGAAAACGCGGATAACAGAGAAATCAAATTCGGAGGAAAATCATGGATAAGCGGATCTATCGCGAATATGTCGCGATCCTGAAAGAGGAGCTGCAGCCCGCCATGGGCTGTACCGAGCCCATCGCCGTGGCTTACTGTGCGGCGCTTGCGCGCCAGACGCTCGGCGCGCTGCCGGAGACGGTGGAGGTGCTCGCAAGTGCGAACATCATCAAAAATGTCAAGAGCGTCATCGTTCCGAATACGAACGGCCTGCGCGGCATCGCGGCCGCGGCCGCGGCGGGCATCGTGGCCGACAACGCGGATGCGCAGCTTCAGGTGCTCGCGGAGCTCACGCCGGAGCAGGTAGAGTCCGTCGGCACCTATCTGGAGCAGGCGGCGTTCACCGTCGGGCGTTCGGATAAGGACTATGTGTTTGACATTCAGGTGCGCGTCACGGCGGGAACGGACAGCGCCTTCGTCGAGATCGCGGGCTTCCATACCAACGTGATCCGTGTGGAGAAAAACGGCGTCGTGCTGCAGCACAAGGACTATCAGGAGTCGGCCGGTCAGCACACGACCGACCGCAGCCTGCTGACGGTCGAGAATATCATCGCCTTTGCAAACGAGGTCGAGATCGCCGATGTGCAGGAGATCCTCCAGCGGCAGATCGACCTGAACTGGGCGATCGCCGAGGAGGGGCTGCGCGGGGACTACGGTGCGAACATCGGCCGCATCCTGCTGCAGTCTTACGGCACGAGCGTCCACAATCGCGCCAAGGCCTACGCCGCTGCGGGGTCGGATGCGCGCATGAACGGCTGCGACCTGCCGGTCGTCATCAATTCCGGCAGTGGCAATCAGGGCCTGACGGCGTCCCTGCCGGTCGTGATCTATGCCAAGGAGCTCGACGTCACGCAGGAGATGCTCTACCGCGCGCTTGCGGTGTCGAACCTGATCACCATCCATCTGAAGACCGGCATCGGCAGCCTGTCCGCCTATTGCGGCGCGACGGCGGCCGGCTGCGGCGCGGCAGCAGGCGTGACGTATCTCTACGGCGGTCAGTTCCGCGAGATCGCGCACACGGTCGTCAATGCCGTTGCCATCGCCTCCGGCATGATCTGCGACGGCGCGAAGGCAAGCTGCGCGGCCAAGATCGCCTCGGCGGTCGAGGCGGGACTGCTGGGGATGCAGATGCAGATGCACGAGAGCCAGTTCTACGGCGGCGACGGTATTGTTGTCAAGGGCGTGGAGAACACGATCCGCAACATCGGCACGCTTGCCAGCGAGGGCATGCGTGAAACCGACCGCACGATTATCCGCATGATGATCCAGGAGCATTGACACGTATGGAATTTGCCGGCTGCCGCATGGCGGCCGGCTTTTTTGCGCGCAGCGGCGCGTGCCGCTTGCATTTCAGGCGCACAGCGCGTATAATAACTCATATTTTTTGATCCATGATCTGCGGTCTGTTTTGCATCCAAGGAGGCGTATTATGCGTTTATTTGATATTCTCGGGCCCGTGATGGTCGGCCCGTCCAGCAGTCACACGGCCGGCGCTGTGCGCATTGGCCTGACGGCGCGCAAGCTGCTCGGCGACCGGCCGGTGCATGCCGGCATCTTGCTGCACGGCAGCTTTGCCCTGACCGGCCATGGCCACGGCACGGACTGCGCGCTGATTGCGGGCCTGCTCGGTATGCAGCCGGACGACCTGCGTATCCCGGAAAGTTTCGCCGTCGCGGCGGAGCAGGGGCTGACGTTCACATTTCAGAACGTTCAGATGCGCAATGCGCATCCGAATACCGCGCGCCTGAAGCTCACGGGAGCAAACGGCCGCGCGCTCGATATCGTGGCCGAGAGCGTCGGCGGCGGACGCATCCGCATCCGCTCCATCGACGGTATAGAGACGAACTTTTCCGGTGAGCATAACACGCTCATCGTCCATAATCAGGACACGCCCGGCCATGTCGCGGCCGTGACGGCGGCGCTCATGCAGCGGCATGTCAACATCGCCACCATGCAGCTCTACCGTGATGAGCAGGGGGGCTATGCGGTCATGATCCTCGAATGTGACCAGCCGATCCCGAAGGACATCGAGCAGTGGCTGTCGCACATCGAGGGCATTCAGAAGATCACGATCTTTAATCAGGAGGAACCGGTATGAGCTTTTCGAGCATTGCGGACATGCTTTCGGCGGCGCAGGAGCGCACCCAGCCGCTCTACGCCGTCATTCGCGACGCAGACTGTCTGGAAAACGGCTATGACGCCGCGGCCTCCCACCGACAGATCGCAGCGCTCTGGGCGGCCATGCAGGCCTCCAGCCGGCAGTACTGTGCGGACGACCGCTCCAACAGCGGGCTCATCGGCGGCGACGCGGAAAAGCTCCGTGCGGCGGCGGAAAAGGGCTTGCTGCTTGGCGGGACATATTTTCAGCGCGTGACGGAGCAGGCGCTCAAAATCGCCGAGTGCAACGCCTGCATGAAGCGCATCGTTGCCGCACCCACGGCGGGCAGCTGCGGCGTGCTTCCGGCGGTGCTGATCCCGCTCACCGACGAGCGGGACGTTCCGGAGGAGACGATCCTGCAGGCGCTGTACATCGCGGCGGGCTTCGGTCAGGTCACGGCGCTGCGCGCGAGCGTTGCCGGGGCGCAGGGCGGCTGTCAGGCGGAGATCGGCACGGCCAGCGCCATGGCCGCCGCCGCGCTGACGCATATCCTCGGCGGCACGGCGCAGCAGTGCGCGGATGCGTACGCCATCGCGCTTGCAAACCTGCTCGGGCTTGTCTGCGATCCGGTCGCGGGGCTTGTGGAGGTGCCGTGCGTTAAGCGCAACGTCATCGGCGCGGTCAACGCCGTGAGCGCGGCGAATATGGCCGTCGCCGGCATCACGAGCCGCATCCCGGTCGATGAGGTCATCGACGCGATGGGCGAGATCGGCGACGCGCTCCCGGCCGACCTGCGCGAGACCGGGCTCGGCGGTCTTGCGGGCACACCGACCGGGCGAAAGATCGCGCGCGAGGTCACGCAGGCCGGGCTCTGAGCGGCGTATACGAAACCTGCTGCACCGCCGATGCAGCAGGTTTTTGCACAAAAAGGCTTGACAGAAGCGCAAAATGACGGCAATGTATATCTGAAATTATGAGACCGATCAGGCGTGACCCGCTTGGCGGGCAGAAAGGCGGAGCTATGGAATACAACAAACCCATTGCGGATATGTGCCCCGGCATGGATGTCGAGGGCTTTTACATCCTGCGCGCAGCGGCGCTCAAGACGACCAACAGCGGCAAGCCCTTTCTCGGCGGCACGATCTGTGACCGCACGGGCAGCGTCGAGATCAAGGTCTGGGACTACAGCGGCCCGATCGGCGCGCGCGCGGACGATGCCGGCCGCGTCGTGAAGATCCGCGGCAGCGTTTCGGAATACCGCGGCGCGCTGCAGGTGAGCGTGCACCGCATCCGCATGGCCGAGGCCGCGGACACATATGATAAATCCCTGCTCGTACCGACGGCACCGATCGACGCCGATGCTGCGCTCGCGGACGTGCAGCGGCTGGTCGCCTCGATCGCGGACGCGGATTACCGCAGCGTCGCCGAGACAATGCTCGCGCGCCACCTTGATGCGTTTCGCCGCATCCCGGCGGGAAAGACCGTGCACCACAGCTTCCTGTCCGGCCTTTTGATGCACACATATAATATGCTGCGTGCGGCGGATTTTCTCGCCGGGCTCTATCCGGAGGTCATCGACCGCAGCCTGCTGCTGACCGGCACACTGCTGCACGATTTTGCCAAGGAGCGGGAGTTCGTGTTTTCCGACCTCGGCATCGTGACGGAGTATTCCACCGCCGGGCAGCTGCTCGGTCATCTAGTCATGGGCGCGCAGGAGGTCGCGGACGTCGCGCGTGAGCTTGCCATTGCCGAGGAAAAGTCCCTGCTGCTGCAGCATCTGCTGCTCTCGCACCACGGCGAGCCGGACTTCGGCGCGGCCGTGCGCCCCATGTGCGCCGAGGCGGAGCTGCTGTCGTACATCGACCTCATTGACAGCCGCATGGAGATCTATGCCGAGACGCTCCCGGGCGTGCCGGCAGGCGGCTTCAGCGGTCGTATTTTTGCGCTGGAAAAGAAGATCTATCACCACAACTGAGGAGCTTGCCCATGATGACCCTGCCGTCACAAGTGCATACGGCACTCGACCGCCTCAAGGCGGCGGGGTGGGAGGCCTTCGTCGTCGGCGGCGCGGTGCGCGATGCGCTGCGCGGCTGCGCGGCGGGGGACTGGGACATCACGACCAATGCCGAGCCGGAGCAGGTCGAGCAGGTCTTTTCCGGCGAGCGGCTCATCGAGACGGGGCTCCGGCACGGCACGGTGACCGTCCTGCTTGACGGTCTGCCGCTGGAGATCACGACCTACCGTGTCGACGGCGGCTACTCAGATCACCGGCGGCCGGACAGCGTGACGTTTACGCGCAGCCTGCGCGCCGATCTGCTGCGCCGCGATTTTACGATGAACGCGCTGGCTTACAACCCGCAAACGGGGCTTGTGGATATCTGCGGCGGCGCGGAGGATCTTGCACGCGGTGTCGTGCGCTGCGTGGGTGAGCCCGAGCGCCGCTTTCGTGAGGACGGGCTGCGCATTTTGCGTGCGCTGCGCTTTGCGTCCGTGCTCGGCTTCACCATCGAACCGGAGACGGCGGCGGCTATCCGCCGCTGCGCCGAGCTGCTGCGGTATCTTGCGGCGGAGCGCGTGCTGAGCGAGCTGACAAAGCTGCTCTGCGGGCAAAACGCAGGCGCGGTGCTGCGGGAGTTTTCCGATGTGCTGGCCGTCCCCATACCGGAGCTGCGGCCGATGTTCGGCTTTGCGCAGCACAACCCGCACCATGACCGGGACGTCTGGCAGCACACGGTCGCGGTCGTGGAGCATATCCCGCCCGAGCCGGTGCTGCGCTGGGCAGCGCTGCTGCACGACGTCGGAAAGCCGCCGTGCTTTTCGCTTGCAGACGACGGCGTCGGACACTTCTACGGTCATGCCGCCAAGAGCACGGAGCTCGCGGATGCGATCCTGACGCGGCTGCGCATGGATACGGCCGGGCGCACGCGCATCACGCAGCTCATCCGCTATCACGACCTGCCCATTGCCCCGGAGCCGAAGCCCATCCGGCGGCTGATGCATAAGCTCGGCGTCGAGCCGGTGCGCCAGCTCTTCGCGCTGCACATCGCCGATACCTGCGGGCAGTCCGCCATCTGCGCCGGACGCGTGCAGACCTATCAGGAGGCCGGGCGCGTGCTCGATGCGCTGCTTGCGGCGGATGCCTGCTTTTCGCTCCGGGATCTCGCCGTCAACGGCAGCGACCTGCTCGCGCTCGGCCTGCGCGGACGGGCTGTGGGCGCGGCGCTGCAGGCGTGTCTGGACGCCGTCATGGATGAGCGGGTCGCAAATGAGCGGGCGGCACTGCTGGCATATGCGGCGGAAAATTTGCACCGCTTTGCAAATTCCTGACCGACAGGTCTTGAAAATTGTGGAGCGATGTTATAAGATGAAGAACAATATCTAATTACATTGTAATAGAATATGCGGAGAACAGGACAATGGAGCAGATTCGGTCGCGGAAAAATCAATATATCCTGCACCTGCGCGCACTGGCAAAGTCAGCGGATGCGCGCCGGGAGGCAGGAGAGTACGTCTGCGACGGCGAAAAGCTGCTGCGCGAGGCGCTGCAGTTCGGCGCGGAGGTCACGTCCGTGCTCTGGCGCGAGGCGGCGGCGTTTTCGCTGCCGGACGGTATCGCGCAGTACGCGGCGGATGCCGAGCTCGTCGAGTATGCCTCGCCGCTCATGCACTCGCCGGGTCCGGTCTTTACCGTGCGCATCCCGGCGATGCGTCTGCCGGATCCGCTGCGCCGGGTCATCGTGCTCGAAGGGGTGCAGGACCCCGGCAACGTCGGCACGGTCATCCGCACGGCCAACGCCCTCGGCATGGATGCCGTGGTGCTCACCGGCGCGTGCGCCGATCTCTACGGCCCGAAGACCGTGCGCGCGGCGATGGGCGCGCTCTTTCGTCAGCCGGTGCTGACGTGCACGCTGGACGAGCTGATGCAGCTGCTGCGCGCAAACAGGCTCAAGCTCTACGGCGCAGCGCTGACGGACACGGCGCAGGATCTGCGGCGCGTGCCGCTCACACCGGCTTCCGTGGCGATCGGCAGCGAGGGGCGCGGTCTGAGTGCGCAGCTGCTCGCGCAGTGCGATGGACAGATCATTATCCCCATGCAGCCGGGCGCGGAGTCGCTCAATGCGGCGGTGGCCGCGGCGGTCGTCATGTGGGAGATCGCCCGCACCGAGACGTGAGGAGGGCGTGAGATGTCGCAGCTCAAATACTGGGTCTGGCTGTCCATGCGCTTCGGTGTGCGGCCGAAGGTGAAGCTCGCGCTTGTGGAGCACTTCGGCACGCCGCGCGATGTGTATTTTGCCACGGAGGCGGACTACCGCGTCCGTGCCTCGCTGCGCCCGGAGGAGCTGCGTCTGCTGCTGGATAAGGACCTGCATGAGGCTGAGCGCGCGCTCGCCATCTGCGACCGGGAGCATATCCGCGCCCTGACGATCCAGGACGCCGCCTATCCGCAGCGGCTGCTGCAGATCTATGACCCGCCGCTCGTGCTCTATGTGCGCGGCACACTGCCGCCGCTGGATGACCGCGCGGCCGTCGCCGTCGTCGGTACGCGCAGCGCCACGCCTTACGGGATGCGCACGGCGCACAAGCTTGGCTCGGAGATCGTGCGTCACGGCGGCATCGTGCTCTCCGGTCTCACCGCCGGCATCGACCGCTCTGCCGCCGAGGGTGCGCTGGACGCGGGCGGTGTCTGCGTGGGTGTGTCCGGCACGGCGATCAATCTGGATTTTGCGGGCGCGTGCACGCAGAGCGTCGCGCGCTGCGGCGCGGTCGTGAGCGAGTTTGCGCCGAATATGTCCGTGTCGCGCTTCGGCTTCCGCTTGCGCAACCGCATCACCTCCGGACTCGCCGTGGCGACGGTCGTGGTCGAGGCGCCGGAGAAAAGCGGCGCACTGCTCTTTGCCGAAGATGCGATCACGCAGGGCAGGGAGGTCTTTGCCGTGCCCGGAAACGCCGATTCCTACGCCTCCGTCGGCAGCAACGCTCTGCTAAAGGACGGGGCGCGTCCGGCGACGTGCGCATGGGATGTGCTGGGCGATTTTCGCCGGATGTTCCCCGGCACGCTGCACGAGCGCATCGCGCCCGAACCCGAGCCCACAGCGCCGCAGGCCCCGCCCGAGACGGGCGACGGCTTTGCACAGGTGCGCCGCCCGGTCGCGGAGAAAAGGATTGACAAGCCGCAGCCGGAGGCATATATTGACTTGGAAGCGCAGCTGCGATCGCTCACGACGGAGCAGCTGCAGATCGTCGCGGCGATCGATGCGCCCGCCACGCAGGTGGATCTCATCATCGCCAGGACCCGGCTGCCGGCGAGCAAGGTGCTCGCGGAGCTGACCGTACTGCAGATCCGCGGCGTGGTCCGGCAGGAGCCGGGCAAACGCTTTTCATTAAATATACGCGCAGGCACTGCGCAGGAATCATAAGGAGTTGGAACAGACCCGATGGCAAAAGCAAAAACGGATCTGGTGATCGTCGAGTCTCCGGCGAAGGCCAGAACAATCGAAAAATATCTGGGCAGCAACTATCAGGTCGTGGCCTCGATGGGGCATTTGCGCGACCTGCCCAAGAGCACGATGGGCGTCGACATCGACGGCGACTTCACGCCGCAGTATCTGCCCGTGAAGGATCGCGCCGACGTGATCGCCGACCTGAAAAAGCGCGCCAAATCTGCCGGAACCGTCTATCTCGCGACCGACCCTGACCGCGAGGGAGAGGCCATTTCGTGGCACCTGAAGGAGCTGCTGAATCTGCCGGACGATAAGGCCAAGCGCGTGACCTTCAACGAGATCACGAAGAAGGTCGTCACCGAGAGCATCCAGCACCCGCGCGAGATCGATCAGGATCTGGTCGATGCGCAGCAGGCGCGCCGCGTGCTCGACCGCATCGTGGGCTACAAGCTCAGCCCGCTGCTCTGGCGCAAGGTCAAGCCCGGCCTGTCCGCCGGGCGCGTGCAGTCGGTGGCCACACGCATCGTGGTCGACCGTGAAAATGAGATCCGCGCCTTCCAGCCGCAGGAATACTGGCTGCTCGACGCGCTGCTTGACTGCGGCGCGGGCACGTTCAGTGCGCGCTTTTACGGCACGGCCGATAATAAGAAAATGGACGTCCCGGACGAGGCCACGGCTGACAAGATCATTGCCACTGTGTCCGCCGAGCCGTTTCAGATCGCGAGCGTCAAGCGCGGCGAGAAGCAGCGCAGCCCCTCGCCCCCGTTCATCACCTCGACCCTGCAGCAGGAGGCTTCCCGCCGTCTGGGCATGACGCCGCGGCGCACCATGTCGGTCGCGCAGCAGCTGTATGAGGGCGTGGATATTACCGACCGCGGCACGATCGGTCTCATCACCTATATGCGTACCGACTCCCAGCGTCTGTCGGACGAGGCGCTCGCCTCGGCACAGGCGTTCATCGTCGAGCACTACGGCCCGGAGTATCATCCCGGCAAGCCGCGCACGTATAAGACCAAGGCCGGTGCGCAGGACGCGCATGAGGCCATTCGCCCGACGGATGTCACGCTCACGCCGGATCGTGTGCGCCACGACCTCACACCGGAGCAGTACCGTCTCTACCGGCTCATCTGGGGCCGCTTCACCGCCTGCCAGATGTCCAACGCCGTGTACGATAATGTTGTCGTGGATGCCGGCAGCGCGGGCTATCTCTTCCGCGCCAACTACTCCGAGCAGAAGTTTGCGGGCTACACCGCCGTGTATGAAGAGGCGAAGGACGAGGAGACGAGCGAGGTGCGCCGTCCGCTGCCGTCGCTCAAGCAGGGCGATGCCGTGGAGCTCAAGAACGTCACGAAAGAGCAGCAGTTTACCCAGCCGCCCGCCCGCTACACGGAGGCGACGCTTATCCGTGCGATGGAGGAAAAGGGCATCGGCCGCCCGTCGACGTATGCGCCGACGATTTCGACCATCCTCAGCCGCAACTATGTCGTCAAGGAGGGGCGCTATCTGCGCCCGACGAATCTCGGCATCGTCGTGACCGAGATGATGGAGGAGTATTTCCGCAATATCGTCGACCTGAAATTCACCGCCAACATGGAGACCGATCTCGACAAGATCGAGGCCGGAACCGTCGCGTGGAAGGACCTGCTGCGCGAGTATTATAAGGACTTTGACGCAAACCTCAACAATGCCGAGATCCAGCTTGAGGGCAAGCACCTCAAGGTGCCGGATGAGGAGTCGGACGAGGTCTGCCCGAACTGCGGGCGCAAGCTCGTGTACAAAAACGGCCGCTTCGGCCGCTTCCTCGCCTGCCCCGGCTACCCGGAGTGCAGCTTCACGATGCCCATCGTGGTCGAGATGCCCGGCAAGTGCCCGGCCTGCGGCGGCCGCCTGCTCAAGCGGACGTCGCGCAAGGGCTTTGCCTACTATGCCTGTGAGCGTGGACATGACTGCCCGGGTCACGGCGAAGGCGAGGGCGGCGAGAACATTCAGGGCTTCATGACGTGGGACGTGCCGACGAAGGACTACTGCCCCGAGTGCGGCAAGACCATGTTCAAGCGCGCCGGCAAGGGCGCCAACAAGCCGTTTTGCATCAACCCCGAGTGCCCGAACTATCTGCCGCCGGATAAGCGCGGCTATAAGCGCAAGCCGAAGCCGGCGGACGATGCGGAGACGGCCAAGACCGAGCCCGAGACCGCCGAGGCTGCCGCCGAAAAGAAGCCGGCCGCCAAGAAAGCGCCCGCCAAAAAGCCTGCCGCGAAGAAAACGGCAGCCAAGAAGCCAGCCGCCAAGAAGCCGGCAGCGAAAAAGCCCGCCGCAAAGAAGCCGGCTGCAAAAAAGACGGCAAAACCCAAGGAAGAAGCATAAGTAGGAAGCATAATTGGAAAGGCGGCCTGATCACGGCCGCCTTTTTTGAGGAGGAACGCTATGACCCCAGTGACCGTGATCGGTGCGGGCCTGGCGGGATGCGAGTGCGCGTGGCAGCTGGCCGGGCGCGGCATCCCGGTGCGCCTGATCGAGATGAAACCCCAGAAAATGTCCCCCGCACACGTATCGGAAAACTTTGCGGAGCTCGTCTGCTCCAACTCGCTGCGCAGCGATGAGCTCACCAACGCCGTCGGCCTGCTCAAGGAGGAGCTGCGGCGGCTCGATTCCGTCGTGATCGCCAGCGCGGATCATAACCGTGTCGCCGCCGGCGGCGCGCTCGCCGTCGACCGTGAGGCTTTCGCCCGCGAGATCACGGAGCGCGTCTGCGCGCACCCGAACATCGCCGTCGAGCGCGCGGAGGCGACCGCCATCCCCGAGGGCGAGGTCGTCATTGCGACCGGTCCGCTCACGAGTGATGCCATGGCCGAGGAGATCCAGCGCCTGTGCCCGGAGTTCGACCTGCATTTTTATGATGCCGTCGCGCCCATCGTCACGCTTGAGAGCGTGGACATGGACAGTGCCTTTTTCGCCAGCCGCTATGATAAGGGCACGGCGGACTACGTCAACTGCCCCATGGATCAGGCGGAGTATACCGCCTTCGTTCGGGAGCTGCGCACCGCCAAGGAAGCGCCGGTGCACGGCTTTGACGACGGCGCGGTCTTTGAGGGCTGTATGCCGGTCGAGGTCATGGCGCGCCGCGGCGAGGATACGCTGCGCTACGGCCCGCTTAAGCCGGTCGGCCTGCGCGACCCGCGCACCGGAAAGGACAATTATGCTGTCGTGCAGCTGCGGCGCGACAACGCCGAGGGCACGCTGTATAACATCGTCGGCTTTCAGACGCATCTGACGTTCGGCGAGCAAAAGCGTGTCTTTTCCATGATCCCCGCGCTGCGGGAGGCGGAGTTCGTGCGCTACGGCGTCATGCACCGCAACACCTATTTAAATTCCCCGCAGATGCTCGACCGCTACTACCGGCTTCGGAGAGCGCCGCGCATCCGCTTCGCCGGACAGATGACCGGCGTTGAGGGCTATGTGGAGTCGTGCGCGTCCGGCGCGCTCGTCGGCATCGAGACGGCTGCGCAGGTGCTCGGTCTGCCGCCCGTGGATTTCCCGCAGGAGACGGCCATCGGCGCGCTGTCACTGTACATTTCCGGCGGCAGTGTCGGCGATTTTCAACCTATGAACATCAACTTCGGCATCATCACGCCGCTCGACCACCGCGTGCGCGGCAAGCGCAACAAGAACGCGGAGATCTCGGCACGAAGCCTGCAGATTTTGGACGGGCTGAAACAAAAGGAGGTTTTTCATCTATGAGAATACTTGTGGACGCAATGGGCGGCGACCTTGCCCCGGACGAGATCGTGAAGGGTGCGGTGCACGCGCAGCAGGAGCTGGGCGCGGAGATTGTGCTCGTCGGCCAGCGCGCCGCCATCGAGTCCTGCCTGCGCAACGAGCAGGCCGAGCTGGAGATCATTGACGCGAGCGAGGTCATCACCATGGACGATGACCCCAGCACGGCGACTCGCCGCAAGAAGGATGCTTCCATGACGGTCGCGCTCAATCTGCTGCGTGACGGCAAGGGCGACGCGGTCGTCTCCGCCGGCAGCACCGGCGCACTGCTCACGGGCGCGACGCTCATCGTCAAGCGCATCCACGGCATCCGCCGCGCGGCGCTTGCCCCCGTGCTGCCCAACGGCGACGCGGGCGTCATGCTCATCGACTGCGGCGCGAACGCCGACTGCACGCCGGAGTACCTGCTGCAGTTTGCCTATATGGGCAGCTACTACGCCCGCACCATGCTCGGCATCGCCGCGCCGCGCGTCGGTCTGCTCAGCAACGGCACCGAGGATCACAAGGGCGCGCAGCTTCAGCATGAGACCTTCCCGCTGCTCAAGGCGGCGGATGCCGCCGGGCGCATCCGCTTCATCGGCAATGTCGAGGCCTCGCAGGTCTTTAACGGCGATGTGGACGTCGTCGTCACCGACGGCTTCACCGGCAACGTCCTGCTCAAGGGCATCGAGGGCAGCATCAAGTACATGACGCGCCAGCTCAAGGGCATCTTCATGAAAAACTTCAAGACCAAAATGGCGGCGCTCGCCATCAAGGACGAGTTCAAGGCGCTCAAGGCCTCTCTCGACCCGAACGAGGTCGGCGGCACGGCCATGCTCGGCATCAGCAAGCCCGTCATCAAGGCGCACGGCTCGTCGGATGCGCGCGCGATCTATAACGCCATCCGTCAGGCGATCTCGTTTGTCGACTCCGGCATCATCGACGACATCACGGCCAACATTTCCTATATGCGTGTGGACAAGCACGCGGCAAAGGAGCTGGACTGATGGAGGCACTGGAGGCTCGTCTGGGCTATACATTCCGTGACCGGTCGCTGCTGGAGAATGCGCTCATGCACAGCTCTTACGCCAATGAAAACCGTGCGCGCGGCTATACCAGCAACGAGCGGCTCGAGTTCCTGGGTGACTCCGTGCTCGGCATGGTCACGGCGACACGGCTCTACCGGCTCTATCCGGATATGCCGGAGGGGAAGATGAGCCGGCTGCGCGCCGAGCTCGTGTGTGAGCAGGCGCTGCACGGCGTGGCGTGCGCACTGCATCTGGGCGATTATATCCGCCTTGGCCACGGGGAGGAGCGCAGCGGCGGACGCGAGCGCCCGTCCATCCTCGCCGATGCGGTAGAGGCGGTCATCGCCGCCATGTACCTCGACGGCGGGCTGGAGCCTGCGCAGCGCTTTATCCTCGCGCACATCCTCAACGGTCTGGCCGAGGGGGAGATCCACCACGTCGCAGACTATAAGACCGAGCTGCAGGAGCGCGTGCAGCGCCGCGCCGGGCAGACGCTCTCTTATACCGTCTGCGCCGAGAGCGGTCCGGACCACAACAAGACGTTCACCATGGCCGTGCTGCTCAACGGCAGCGAGATCGGCCGCGGCACAGGGCGCACCAAAAAGGAGGCGGAGCAGTCCGCCGCCCGCTGCGCGCTCGAAACGCTGAGCGAATAACGGCAAACAGCCGCCTGCAAAAACAGGCGGCTGTATTTTTCATATCTGAAAAAATGCGCTCCTGCCGTTGCAAAATGGCGTTTTTGGCGGTATACTTTACTTTGTATTATTTTCATTTGAGATACCGGCGGCGCCCCTGCGCGGGGCTGGGCCGGGTATGCGAGGGATTTTGTGTACTTAAAAGCATTGGAGATCCAGGGCTTCAAGTCCTTTCCGGACAAGACGCGCCTGAATTTTGACCAGGAGATCACGGCGATCGTCGGTCCGAACGGGAGCGGCAAGTCGAACATATCGGATGCCATCCTGTGGGTCATGGGCGAGCAGCGCACGAAGACGCTGCGCGGCGGCAAGATGGAGGACGTCATCTTCGGCGGCACGGAAAAGCGCAGCCCCATGGGTTTTGCACAGGTGTCGCTCATTCTCGATAACAGCACCGGTATCTTCGACACAGAAAACACCGAGGTCATGATCACCCGCCGCTATTACCGCAGCGGCGAGAGCGAATATTCCATCAACCGCGAGCCCTGCCGCCTGCGCGACATCAATGAGCTGCTCATGGACACCGGCCTCGGCCGCGACGGGTACTCGATCATCGGACAGGGGCGCATTGCAGAGATCGTCTCCGGCAAGAGCAACGAGCGCCGCGAGATCTTTGAGGAGGCGGCCGGCATCTCGCGCTACCGCTACCGCAAGGAGGAGTCGGAGCGCAAGCTTGCCCGCACGGAGGAAAACCTTCTGCGCATCAACGACAAGGTCGATGAGCTGGAACTGCAGGTCGAGCCCCTGCGCAAGCAGGCCGAGACGGCGAAGAAGTATCTGCACCTGCGTGACGAGCTCAAGAGCGCCGAGGTCTCCGTCTGGATGGAGACGCTCGACCGGCTGCACGCGCAGGCCGAGACCGTGAACCACGACTATCAGACCGCGAAGGAAAACCTTGCCGGCGCGCAGCGCGAGCTTGAGCAGCTCTATGCGGCGTCGGAAAACATCGCGCAGAAAATGCGCGAGAAGGATCTGGAGTCCGAGCGCACGCGCGAGCAGATCTCCGAGGCGGAGAGCGCCGCCGCCGAGTGCGAGAGCGCCGCAGCTGTGGTGCGCACGAACCTGCAAAACAGCGCCGACAGCATCGCGCGTCTGCGCGTGGAGGTGTCTGAGCAGGCGGATCGCGCCAGCGCTATGCAGGCGCAGATCGACGCGCAGCAGCGGCGTTTGGAACAGATCGAGCGTGAAAAGGCGCAGCACGCGCAGCAGATCGACACCGTGCTCGAGGACATCGAGCGCAACGCTGCATCCTCCGGTGAGGCCGAGCGTGCGTATACGGAGCTGCTTGCCCGGGAGAGCGCGCAGAGCAGCGCACTGGCCGAGTGCCGCACGCGCATCACGCTTCTGGCCGACAAATCGCAGGAGCTGCTCGACCAGGAAAACGCCATCGTCACCGCCGCTGCGGAGGCGGCCGAGCGTCTGGCCGCGCTCGAGGCGCAGGCACAGGAAAAGCAGACCGCGCAGCAGCAGGCGCAGTCCGCCTGCGACGCGCTGCGCACGCAGCAGAGAGAAAAAACACAGCACCTTTCCGCCTGTGAGCAGGCGCTGGCAAAGCGGCAGGAGCGACTGTCCGCTCTGACGGTCGACCTGCGCAGCACCGAATCGCGCATCCGTATGCTCACCGAGATGGAAAAGGACTTTGAAGGCTACAACCGCGCAGTCAAGGCCGTCATGCACGCGGCCGAAAAGGGGACGCTGCGCGGCGTGCGCGGCCCGGTGGCAAACCTCATCAAGACCGGCGACCGCTATGCCCTCGCCATTGAGACGGCGCTCGGCGCGGCGGCGCAGAACATCGTCGTCGAGACACAGAGCTGCGGCGCACAGGCCATCGAGCTGCTGCGCCGGCGCGATACCGGCCGTGCGACATTCCTGCCGCTCGATACCATCCGACCCATGCACCTAAACAGCGTGCCGGATCAGGAACCGGGCTATGTCGGCGTGGCCGACACGCTCGTCACCAGCGCGGCCGCTTACCGCGATATCGTCAGCAATCTCCTCGGCCGCACCGTCGTCGCCGAGACGATGAAAGACGCCATCGCCATCTCCAGGCGCTATGACCACCGCTACCGCATCGTCACGCTTGACGGGCAGCTCGTCAACGCCGGCGGCTCGCTCACCGGCGGCAGCGCCGCCAAGGGCAGCGGCATCCTGTCGCGCGCCAACGAGCTCAAGCGCCTGCGCGAGACGCTGGATGCGCTCACGCTCGAAAAGCAGCAGTGCGCGCTCGAGCTCGAGGATGCGCAGGCGGCGCTCGATGCGGCGCACGCACAGCTCGACACCGCACAGGCACAGCTGGAGCAGGCGGTCGAGACGCTGCATAGGGCGCAGAGCGAGGCGGCACAGGTCGTGCTGCTCCAAAACGCCGCACAGGAGACCATTGCGGGGCAAAACGCGTCCATCGACGCCTGCCGCGCGCAGCAAAAGACGAATCAGGAGCGCATCGCCGCTGCCCGCGCCGATGCAGCCTCGGCGGAGGAGACGCTTGCACAGCTTCGCGCCGAACGCGATCAGAGCGAGCTCGGCCGCGGCGCGTTTGACCGCCGCCGGCAGGAGCTGGCCGACCGGCTGGCCGGGCTGCGGGCGGAGACGGCGTCGCTCGAGGCCGAGCGCGAGACCATCCTGCGCACCACGCAGCAGATCCACGATCTGTTCGAGGAGATGGCCGGTGACCGCAAGGCACGCCTTGACCAGATCGCGCAGGCGGAGACCGGCACGCAGCAGCTGCAGCAGACGCTGCAAATGCACGAGCGCCGTCTGGCTGAATTGCGCCAGCGCGCTGAGACACTGCGCGGCGAGCTCGCCGCGTGCAGCAGCCGCAAGCTGGAGCTGGAGGGACAGCGCACGCGCACCGACCGCGATGCGCAGGCGCGCAACCGCGACCTGCTGGACATGCAGGGGCTCGTGTCGCGCTTTGAGCAGAAAAAGCTCTCGGCCGACATGGAGGAAAAGCAGATCCTCGACAAGCTCTGGGACAATTACGAGCTCAGCCGCACGGCGGCCGAGGCGCTGCGCCAGCCGATCGAGAATATGACCAAGGCCAGCCGCCGCATCGCCGAGCTGCGCCGCGGTATCGGCGCACTGGGCACGCCGAACCTCGGCGCGATCGACGAATTCACGCGCGTGAACACGCGCTACACTTTCCTCACCGGTCAGCGGGACGATATTCTCAAGGCCAAGCGTGAGCTCACCGGCATCATCGCCGATGTGACGGGGGAGATGGAGGGCATCTTCACCACGCAGTTTCAGGCGATCGATCAGGCGTTCCGCCAGACCTTCCTGGAGCTCTTCGGCGGCGGCAAGGCGGCGCTCGTGCTCGAGGATCCGGAGCACGTGCTCGACAGCGGCATTGAAATCAAGGTGCAGCCGCCCGGCAAGGCGCTCTCAACGCTGAGCCTGATGTCCGGCGGCGAGATGGCGTTCGTGGCCATCGCGCTCTACTTTGCCATCTTGAAGGTGCGTCCGACGCCGTTTTGCGTCATGGACGAGATCGAAGCCGCGCTCGACGAGGCGAACGTCACGCGCTACGTGCAGTATATGCGCCGCCTTGCCAAGAGCACGCAGTTTCTCGTCATCACGCACCGCCGCGGCACCATGGAGGAGGCCGACCACCTGTTCGGCGTGACCATGCAGGAAAAAGGCGTGTCGCGCATCATCGAGCTCTCGCTGGATGAAGCGGCTAAAACCATATCGTAACGGAGAAGATAGTCTATGGGATTTTTTGATAAGATCAAACAGGGTCTGACCAAGACCAAGACGAAGATGGACGCCCAGCTGACCGGCATCTTTGCCGCCTATGCGCCGGGCGATGAGGAGTTTTTCGAGGACCTCGAGGAGACGCTCATCCTTGCCGACACCGGCGTTGAGACGACGACCAAGGCCATCGCGCAGCTGCGCAAGGCCATCGAGCTCAAAAAGCTGACCACCGGCGCGGAGGTGAAAAAGGAGTTCGTGCAGATCCTCACGCGCATCCTCAAGGTGCAGGATACCATGCTCCTGCTCACGACGCAGCCGTCGGTCGTGCTCGTCGTCGGCGTCAACGGCGTCGGCAAGACGACGACGATCGGCAAGCTCGCTTCCCAGCTCAAGAAGGAGGGCAACCGTGTGCTCCTGTCCGCCGCGGACACGTTCCGCGCGGCGGCCGCCGACCAGCTCACCGTCTGGGCGCAGCGCGCCGGCGTGGAGATCGTCAAGCACGAGGAGGGCTCTGACCCCGCCGCCGTGGTGTTCGACTCCATTCAGGCGGCAAAGGCGCGCGGCGTGGATGTCGTCATCATCGACACCGCTGGCCGTCTGCACAACAAGGCAAACCTCATGAACGAGCTCAATAAGATCACCCGCGTTATCCGCCGCGAGCTGCCGGAGGCCGACATTGAAACACTCATGGTGCTCGACGCCACGACCGGTCAGAACGGTCTCATTCAGGCCAAGCAGTTTCTCGACACGGCGGATCTCACAGGCATCGTGCTCACGAAGCTCGACGGCACGGCCAAGGGCGGAATCGTCTTTGCGATCGCAAACGACCTGCAGCTTCCGGTGAAATATGTCGGCGTCGGCGAGCAGATCGACGACCTGCTGGAGTTCAAGCCTGCGGAATTTGTGGAGGCGCTGCTGTCATGATCCTTGCAAGCAATAATGCACATAAGTTAGATGAGTTTCGCGCCATCTTTGCCGACATGGGCATCGAGATCATCCCGCAGAGCGCGGCCGGCTGCGACTTTGAGGTTGACGAGACCGGCGAGACCTTCGAGGAAAACGCCTATCTGAAGGCCATCGCCGTGACCCGCGCGACAGGGCAGGCCGCCATCGCGGACGACTCCGGCCTCGAGGTCGATGCGCTCGACGGCGCGCCCGGCGTGCACTCGGCGCGCTATACCGGCCGGCACGACGATACGGACGCCGCGCGCAACGACCTTTTGCTGCACAACCTCGGCGCACGCACCGACCGCACGGCGCGGTTCGTGTCGTGCATCTGCTGCACATTCCCGAACGGCGACGTGCTGCGCGCACGCGGCACGTGTGAGGGCAGCATCCTGTTTGCCCCGCGCGGGGAAAACGGCTTCGGCTATGACCCGCTGTTTTTGCCGGAGGGCTATGACTGCTCCATGGCGGAGCTGCGCCCGGAAGAGAAAAACGCCGTTTCCCACCGCGGAAATGCGCTCAAAATCCTGAAAGAAGAATTGAGGAATTACTATGCTGACAAGTAAGCAGCGCGCCCAGCTGCGCGGACTCGCCGCGACGGAGGACACCATTGTCCACATCGGCAAGGGCGGCATCACCGACAACATCGTCACCCAGATGAACGACGCGCTCAAGGCGCGCGAGCTCGTCAAGGGGCGCGTGCTCGAAAACTCGCTCCTGACCGCGCGCGAGGCGTGCGACCGGCTCGCCGCGACCTGCCGCGCTGAACCTGTGCAGGTCATCGGCTCAAAATTCGTGCTCTATAAGCGCAACGAGCAAAAGCCGAAGATCGAGCTCGTGAAAAAGGCGAAGAAATGAAGATCTGCATCTATGGCGGCAGCTTTAACCCGCCGCACCTCGGCCATACGGCGGCACTGCGCGCCGTGCGCGCGGCAATTGAGCCGGATGTGACGCTCGTCATTCCGGACCGCATCCCGCCGCACAAGGAGCTCACACCGGGCAGCCCGGAGCCGTCGGAGCGCCTGCTCATGACGATGCTGGCCTTTTCCTCCGAACCGGGGGTGGAGGTCTCCGACATGGAGCTGCACCGCTCCGGCAAGAGCTACACGGTCGACACCGTGCGCGAGCTGCGTGACTGTAATCCGGACGCGGAGCTGTACCTCGTCGTCGGTACGGATATGCTCACGACGTTTGAGCAGTGGCACGATTACCGCGCGCTGCTTGCGCAGGTCACGCTCGTCGCGCTTGCGCGCACGGGCGATGAGCACGCCGAGGTGGAGCGCTTCAGCGCCTATCTGCGCCAGACGTACGGCGCGCGCGTCATTGCGCTGCCGGCAGAGCCGATCCCGGTCACGAGCACGGACGTGCGCCGTCTGCTGCCGCAGCGGCGCGGCAGCGAGTATCTCGCCCCCGACGTGTACGCACACATCATTCAGCAGCGGCTCTATGGCGCCAGGCCCGACCTCAACTGGCTGCGCGAACAGGCATATCCCATGCTCAAGCCGCGGCGCATCTCCCATGTCTGGGGCTGCGAGCACGAGGCGCGCCGCCTTGCCGAGCGCTGGGGCTGCGACCCGGATGCTGCTGCCGAAGCCGGAATTTTACACGATTGCACGAAAAAATTCGAGCTATCTGACCAATTGCTATTGTCTGATAAATATGGTATCATAAACGACACGGTCGAAACGGCCAACACCAAGCTGCTGCACGCAAAAACTGGCGCTGCCGTGGCGCGGGTTCGTTTCGGCGTACCACCTGAGATAGAAAATGCCATCCGCTGGCACACGACGGGAAAACCCGATATGACCACGCTCGAAAAGGTCCTGTATATGGCCGACTACATCGAGCCTGCACGGGATTTTGACGGCGTGGACGAGCTGCGGCGCCTTGCTTACATCGATCTGGACGCGGCCATGGTACTCGGGCTGCAAATGAGCCTCGAGGATCTGCGCGCCGGCGGCATTACGCCGCACGAGAACACGGTGCAGGCATTAAACTGGTATCAAGGCAGGGAAAAAGAATATGAAAAGACGACAGAATGACGGCCGCTATCCGGATGACTATGCCGGCTATCAAAACGCGGGCTATGACGATGGATATGACGACGGCAGCGGCTTTCAGGACGACCCGTTTTCCGAGACGTCCGCCGCGGCCAATCACCGCGTGAAGGCGCAGCAGGCACAGGATAAGCGCCGGAAGAAGAAAAAAGTGCGCATTGCGATCATCGTGGTCGTTGTGCTGGCGCTGCTCGTGGGTGAGTTTATCGTACTGATGGATCACTGGGTCAGCCCGCCGAGCCTCAGCGGCGGCCTGAGCGACGGCAACCCCGACGACGGCATTACCACCAATACCGAGGGACGCAAGAAGGGCTGCTATACCTTCCTGATCGCGGGCAAGGACCGCGCGGCCGGCCTGACGGATACGGTGCTCGTCGGTGTGCTCGATACGGAGAACAAATCTCTGAAATTCGTCAGCATTCCGCGTGACACGGCGGTGAACGTGGCCTACCGGCCCAAGAAAATGAATCAGTACTATGCCGCAGCCGAAAACAACGGCAGAGACGGTGTGGAGGCAATGCTTGACGGCGTGGAGAAGCTCCTCGGCTACCGGGTCGACAGCTATGCGATCTTTGATGTCGAGGTGTTTGTCGAGCTCATCGATGCCATGGGCGGCATCGACTTTGATGTCCCCGTGGATATGGACTATGAGGACTGGGGGCAGGATCTGTCTATCCATGTGAGCAAGGGGTATCAGCACCTTGATGGCTATGAGGCCATGGGCGTGTTCCGCTTCCGCAATTCCTATGCCAACGGCGACATCGGCCGCATTGACGTGCAGCACCAGATGCTCAAGGCCATGACGAGTCAGTTTTTGAAGCTGCACAATATTCCGAATCTCAGCAAGCTTATTGATATCTATGAAAAGGAAGTCATCACGAATCTGTCTGCCGGCAACGTGATGTTCTACGTCAAGGAGTTTTTGAAGCTCGATGAGAGCGCCATTGGGTTTGAAACGATCCCGGCCAACTACAACGGCGTGAAAAACGGCATGTCCTATGTGTTTATCCACGTGGACGAATGGCTGGAGTATCTCAACACATGGCTCAACCCCTACACGACGGAGATCACGGCCGCGAATGTGGACATTCTCTATGAGTCCAACGGGCAGGTCGTGGCCACCTCCGGCACGGTTCAAGGGCCGAACAAATGGTAACGAAAAGGAAGGATGTTTGCTTATGATGCCTGCTAACGAGCTCGCCGCGGTCATTGTCAAGGCACTGGACGCGAAAAAGGGCGAGAATATTCAGCTGCTCAAGACCCGCGACCTGACGACGCTGGCGGACTATTTCGTCATCTGTACGGCCGGCTCTTCTACCCACGTCAAGACGCTGACCGACGCCGTGGAAGCGGCGGCGGATGCGGTGGACGAACCGGTTCTGCGCCGTGAGGGACACCGCAGCGGCAGCTGGGTGCTGCTCGACTACGGCTGCGTGATCGTGCACGTGTTTCAGGATGAAGCGCGCAAGTTCTACGATCTGGAGCGCCTGTGGAGCGATGCCGAGGTCATTGACATCACCGGCATGCGCGCCTGAGCCCACAGTAACCGTTCGGGGCGGTCATCACGCCGCCCCGCTTACCAGTTTTTGATTTTTTCAGAGAGAAGTGAACGCTATGAAGTATGATTTTCAGGCAATCGAGAAAAAATGGCAGGCGCGCTGGGAAACGGAAAAGCCGTTCGCGGCCGTCACCGGTGATCCGCGCCCGAAGTTTTATGGGCTGATCGAGTTCCCGTATCCCTCCGGACAGGGGCTGCACGTCGGCCACCCGCGCCCGTTCACGGCGATGGACATCATCTGCCGCAAGCGCCGGATGCAGGGCTATAATGTCCTGTTCCCGATCGGATTTGATGCGTTTGGTCTGCCGACCGAGAACTATGCCATCAAAAACCATATCCATCCTGCCATTGTCACGAAAAACAACATTGCAAACTTCACCAAGCAGCTCAAGATGCTTGGCTACAGCTTTGACTGGGACCGCGCGGTCGACACGACCGACCCGTCCTACTATAAGTGGACGCAGTGGATCTTCCTGCAGATGTTCAAGCACGGTCTGGCCTATAAGACCACCATGCCGGTCAACTGGTGCACGAGCTGCAAGTGCGTGCTGGCAAACGAAGAGGTCGTCAACGGCGTCTGCGAGCGCTGCGGCAGCGAGGTCGTGCGCAAGGAGAAGAGCCAGTGGATGCTCGCCATCACGAAGTATGCCCAGCGCCTGATCGACGATCTGGATGATGTGGATTACATCGAGCGCGTCAAGATCCAGCAGCGCAACTGGATCGGCCGCTCCACCGGTGCCGAGATCACCTTTAAGACCAATGTCGGCGATGACATTACCGTTTACACCACCCGTGCCGACACGCTCTTCGGCACGACGTACATGGTCATCTCGCCCGAGCACCCGCTGCTCAAGCAGTGGCAGCCGCACATCGCCAACTGGGACGCTGTCGCCGCCTATCAGGAAGAGGCTGCGCACAAGTCCGACTTCGAGCGCGGCGAGCTCAACAAGGAAAAGACCGGTGTCCGTCTCGAGGGCATCGAGGTCATGAACCCCGTGACGCACAAGGCGCTGCCCATGTTTGTTTCCGACTACGTCCTCATGGGCTATGGCACCGGCATCGTCATGGGCGTTCCGGGCCACGACCAGCGCGACTGGGAGTTTGCCACGAAGTTCGGCCTGCCGATCGTCGAGGTCGTCGCCGGCGGCGACGTGACAAAGGAGGCCTTTGTCGCCAAGGACGACAGCGCCGTCATGGTCAACTCCGGCTTCCTCAACGGCATGACCGTCAAAGAGGCCATCCCCGCCATGAAGAAATACGTCGTGGAGCAGGGGATCGGCAAGGAGCAGGTCAACTACAAGCTGCGTGACTGGGTCTTCAGCCGTCAGCGTTACTGGGGCGAGCCGATCCCGCTGGTCAACTGCCCGAAGTGCGGCTGGGTGCCGATCCCGGAGGATCAGCTTCCGCTCGTGCTGCCGCAGGTGGACAGCTATGAGCCCACCGATGACGGCGAGAGCCCGCTGAGCAAGATGACCGACTGGGTCAACACCACCTGCCCGCAGTGCGGCGGTCCCGCCAAGCGTGAGACCGACACCATGCCGCAGTGGGCCGGCTCGAGCTGGTACTTCCTGCGCTACATGGATCCGCACAACGACAAGGCGCTCGCCTCCAAGGAGGCTCTGGATTACTGGAGCCCGGTCGACTGGTACAACGGCGGCATGGAGCACACCACGCTCCACCTGCTCTACAGCCGCTTCTGGCATAAGTTCCTGTATGACATCGGCGTTGTGCCGACCAAGGAGCCGTATCAGAAGCGCACCAGCCACGGCATGATCCTCGGCGAGGGCGGCGAGAAGATGTCGAAGTCCCGCGGCAACGTCGTCAACCCCAATGATATCGTCGATCAGTACGGCGCAGATACCATGCGCCTGCACATCATGTTCATCGGCGACTTTGAGAAGGCCGTTACCTGGTCGAACGAGGCCGTCAAGGGCTCGAAGCGCTTCCTCGACCGCGTCTGGAATCTCGGCGAGAGCTGCACGGACGACCCCGGGATCTCGTCCAAGAACGAGGCGGTCATCCACAAGACCGTCAAGAAGGTCACCGAGGATATCGATGAGCTGAAGATGAATACCGCGATCGCGGCCATGATGAGCATGGTCAATGAGTTTGCGGCCAACGGCTGCACGAAGGGCGACATGGAGCAGCTGCTGCTCCTGCTCAGCCCGTTTGCGCCGCACATCGTCGAGGAGATCTGGGAGCGGCTCGGCTTTGCCGCCAAGTACGGCAAAATGTGCTGCCAGTGTGACTGGCCGACGTATGACGAGACCAAGACCGTCGACACGACCGTCACCATGGCCGTGCAGGTGCTCGGCAAGCTCAAGGGCACCGTCACCGTGCCGAAGGACAGCGACCAGCAGACCGTTGTTGACGCTGCCATGGCGCTCGACAAGGTGCAGCGCCAGATGGACGGCATGCAGATCGTCAAAGTCATTCACGTTCCGAACAAATTGGTCAATTTGATTTTGAAGCCGAAGGCATAAGTTCGTCTTGACATTCGGCGTGATAGCAATTATAATGTTAACGCTAAAGCCATGCATGATGGCCCTTGAAGCGCCGCGAGGCGTATTTGGAGGGAGGGAATAAAATGTCTGAAATCTACGTCAAGGAGAATGAGTCTCTGGACAATGCGCTCAAGAGATTTAAGCGCAGCTGTGCCAAGGCCGGCGTCATGTCCGATCTGCGCCGCAAGGAGTACTACCAGAGCCCCAGCGTGCGTCGCCGCAAAAAGTCGGAGGCTGCTCGTAAGAACAAGAACAAGCGCTACTACTAAGTCATAAAAAATCCTGCATCCTCGGATGCAGGATTTTTTTCTTTTCATGCCTCAGGTCTCCGGGGCATATACCGGCAGGTCGACATATGTCGGCGCGTGTGCCAGCGCCGGGATGAGCACGTCGACGGCGTCCGTCATGCGCAGCTTGAGCGTGGACGTGTTGATGCACGGGTGGCAGCAGAGGTATGCATCGTCCAGCAGGTCGCGGTCGATGAGCAGCCGCACGCGCGCGTCGCGGTCGTTCATCAGACCCAGCACGCTCACAGAGCCGGGCGTGATATCCAGCAGCTCAAGCATATGCTCCGGGGAGGCAAACGACAGCCGCGCGCTGCCGATCTGGTGCGAGAGATCCTTCGTGCGAAACGGCTTGTGCCCCGGCATCAGCAGCAGATAAAACGCCGTCTGCTGCCGGTTCGTGAGAAAGAGATTCTTGCAGATCCCGGCACCCAGCACCTGCTCCACGGCGGCGCAGGCCTCGATCGTGTCGGCGGTGTCGTGATCGACGCGATCATAGCTCAGCCCCAGACGATCGAGCAGGTCGTAGCAGCGCAGCTCCTTATCGAGCCGGTTCGCGTCCTCGGCCCGGCCGTGATATACGGTTTGGTCAACAAACATGGTGTCACTCCTTGAAAAGCAGTCTGCCGCTATTATAGCGGCTTTGCACTGCAGGTTCAAGTCCCGCGCAGACGGTTGACACATCGGGTCAAAATGAGTACAATATATGCTGTGAAATTGTGCAGAAAGGGATTTTTCATGGCCTATCAGCTCATCGCCGTCGATATGGACGGTACGTTGCTCAACTCAAAAAAAGAGATCACGCCGCGCACGGCCGCCGCTGTGACGCAGGCGCTTGCGCGCGGATACCATGTCGTCATGGCGACCGGGCGCTGCTACCGGCAGATCGCACCGTATATGCGCCGGTTCCCGGCCATGCGCTATGCCATCACGTCCAGCGGCGCGGCCGTGGCTGACTGTATGGAAAACCGCATCATCTCGTCGCAGAACATCGCTGCCGATACGGCGGCGGGTGTTATGCGCGCGTTTGTCGGGCTTGACGGCTTTCCGATCATCTTTTCCAACGGCGAGGCCCTCTATCGTCCGGAGCTGCTCAATGACCCGCAGCGTTTCGGCATGGACGCCTATGTGGATAATTTCAAGGCCAACGGCACGGCCGCCGAGGAGATGGAGCGCAGCTTCCTTGCCGCGCCTTACCCGGTCGAGAAGCTCGACTTTTACTTTACGGACGCGGCCGAGCGCGCCAAGTTTCTCGCGCGTGTGCAGGGTGCGCCCGCATGGGTCGTCCCGTGTGAGAGCGCGGGCGTGGAGGTCAACGCCACCGGCGTTGACAAGGGCAGCGGCCTGCAGGCGCTGTGCCGGTGTCTGAACATCCCGGTCAGCGCGGCAATCGCCATCGGCGACTCGGAAAACGACTGCCCGATGCTGCGTGACGCGGGGCTGCCGCTCGCCATGGGCAACGCCATTGACGATGTGAAGGCGGCGGCACGGTATGTCATGCCCGACTGCGACCATGACGGCGTGGCCGAGGCCATCGAGCGCTTTCTGCTCGCGCAGCGTTGACCCGCCGCGCAAAGCGTTGTATGATAAAAGGTAGCCGTTCGCGGCCGGATTTTATGGGAGGCGGAGTTCATGGATAACATTCAGCAGCTCAGACAGTGGATCGACGGCAGTGACCGCATCGTCTTTTTCGGCGGCGCCGGTGTCTCGACCGAGAGCGGCATCCCGGATTTTCGCAGTGTGGACGGCCTCTATAACCAGAAGTATGACTATCCGCCCGAGACGATCCTGAGCCACTCGTTTTTCATGGCGCACCCGGAGGAATACTATAAATTTCATCGGGACAAGCTCGTCGTGGACGGCGCCAAGCCCAACCGTGCACACCTGCGCCTTGCGGAGCTGGAGCGCGAGGGGAAGCTGCAGGCCGTCATCACGCAGAATATCGACGGGCTGCACCAGGCGGCCGGGAGCAAGAATGTGCTCGAGCTGCACGGCAGCATCCACCGCTGCTACTGTATGCGCTGCGGTCGGCCGTATCCGGCGGAGCGCGTCAACCACGGCACCGGCGTGCCGCACTGTGACTGCGGCGGCATCATCCGGCCGGACATCGTGTTTTACGAGGAATGTCTGGACGAGGACGTTTTGTCCAAGTCCATCCGCTATATCCGCGAGGCGGAGGTGCTCATCGTCGGCGGTACGTCGCTGGCCGTGTACCCCGCGGCGGGACTTTTGAATTACTATTCCGGGCATAAGCTGGTGCTCATCAACCGCAGCGCCACGCCGTATGACGCGCAGGCGGATCTCATCATCCATGAGAAGATCGGCGAAGTCTTTGCTCAGGTATAACGGAGGAAACAGGTTTTCATGCGAATTGATGTAATGGGCGTCGGGTTTGACAGCCTGACGATGGATGAAGCGGTCGCGCGTGCGCGTGACCTGATGGCGGAGCGGCGCGCGGCCTATGTCGTCACGCCAAATCCCGAGATCGTGATGCGCTGCCGCGAGGATGCGGCGGCCATGCAGGCCGTGCAGAATGCGGATCTTGTGCTGGCCGACGGTATCGGCGTGATCTACGGCGCGAAGATCCTCGGCACGCCGCTGCGCGCGAAGCTGCCGGGCATCGACTTTGCCGCGGCGCTGATGACGCAGATGGGCCGCGAGGGCAAGAGCGTGTTTTTGCTCGGCGCGAAGCCTGGCGTCGCCGACGCTGCGGGCGAGAAGCTGCGCGAGCGGTTTCCCGGTCTCGTCATCGCCGGCACGAACGACGGCTATTTTCAGGACGATGATCCCGTTGTGGAGAAGATCAATGCCGTGCAGCCGGATCTGCTGCTCGTATGCCTCGGCGCACCGAAGCAGGAGCTGTGGATGCAGCGCAACGCCCCGCGTCTGCGCGTCGGTCTTATGGCGGGTCTCGGCGGCAGTCTGGACGTGTTTGCCGGCAACGTCAAGCGCGCACCGAAGTTTTTTCAGAAGCTCGGTCTCGAGTGGTTTTACCGGCTCATCAAAGAGCCGAAGCGCATCGGCCGCATGATGAAATTGCCGAAATTCCTGTTTGCGGCCATCGGCCGCAGGCTGCGGGGGAAGAAACACCATGGCGAAGGGTAAACTGATCGTATTGGAGGGCATCGACGGCAGCGGAAAGTCCGCGCAGTACCGTCGCCTGTGCGCGCGTTTTGACGAGGCGGGCATGGCCTACCATCATATTGTGTTCCCGCGCTACGACCAGGAATCGTCGGCACTGATCCGGATGTACCTCAACGGCGCGTTCGGTACGCACCCGTCGGACGTCAACGCTTATGCAGCGTCCACGTTTTTCGCGGTCGACCGCTATGCGTCCTACCGCACTGACTGGGGCGAGATTTATGAAAACGGCGGCCTGATCCTCTCCGACCGCTACACGACCTCCAACGCCATCCATCAGGGCTCGAAGCTGCCCGAGGCGGAGCTGCCGGCGTTTTTCGACTGGCTGTATGATCTTGAGTACGGCAAGCTGGGCCTGCCGCGCCCGGATCTGGTGCTCTATCTGGACGTAGACCTGCCGACCTCGCTCAAGCGGATGCAGCACCGGCAGGAAAAGCAAAACACCAAGGCCGACATCCATGAGCAGGATGAGGCGTATCTGGAAAACTGCCTGCGCATCGGCCGCCTCGCCGCTGCGCATTACGGCTGGACGGTCGTGCCGTTCATGAAAGACGGCGCAGAGCGTGCGCTCGAGGAAAAGCACGAGGAGATCTTCTCGATCATCCGCAGCGCGCTATGAGCATTTCCGAGGAAAAGTCCGCCCTGCGTCAGGCACTGCGCCGGCGGCTTGCGCAGAGCGATCCCGCGGACAATGCCGCGTGCGACGTTGCGATTACGATGCAGGTGCTCGCACTGCCGGAGTTTCAGGCAGCGGAGCGGATCTTTGCCTATTGCAGCGTCGTGCCGGAGGTGGACACGCACGCGATTCTCGCGCAGGCGCGTCGCCGCGGGAAAACGGTGGCGCTTCCGGTCCCGGAGGCCGGCGGGCAGATGCACTTCACGCGCTATGACGGCGCGCTCGTGCCCGGACGCTACGGCATCCCGCAGCCGCCGCGCAGCGCACCGGTGCTGCAGCCGCAGCCCGGCGATCTGATGCTTGTCCCGGCGCTCGCCTATGACCGCGCGGGGCGGCGTCTCGGCCGCGGCGGCGGGTACTATGACCGCTGTCTCGCGCAGCTTGACTGCTGCGCTGTGGGACTCATCCGTGCGGAATTTTTGCTCGACGCGCTGCCGACGGCGTGGAACGATATGCCGGTCGCGGCCGTCGTAACTGAGCAGGGCATTTTGCGCCCGCAGGAAAAACCGGGGCTCCCGGAGGAGCCCCGATCCCTCAGCGGCTGTTAGCAGCCGCAGCCGCAGTTGTTGTTGTTCTCGCAGCCGCAGTTGCCCCAGCTGCCGCCGCCGCAGCAGAAGAGCAGAATCAGAATGAGGATAATCCACAGACAGCTATTGTTATTATTTGCGCAGCACATAACCAAAACCCTTTCTCCGCGCAACGGATTTTTGCGCAGCCAGACCCCGCGCGGTGCATGGATCTGACGCGAAGTTTTCCGGCAGGACCGGACAAACGGCGCCGTTTCCGTCCGTCGCCTTATCATATGCCCCAAGGGGAAAGGGGGTTCCTGCGCCGAGAGGCCGCAGGGACGCATTCCAAGTTGACAGGGAGATCAAGCCATGGCCGATCATTTTAAGAACTTTGATGAGCTGTTTCGTGACGAACGAGAGCCATCCCGCCCGCAGCGCCCACCGCAGCGTCCGGCGCAGCCCGCCCGCCGCCGTCCGCAGCAGCAGGAGGGACAGCCGCGCGCTGCCCGCCCGCGCCC
>OLFT01000032.1_pt1 | contig 189158 bp, 143 predicted proteins | sample 1604921 | NCBI WGS metagenome assembly OLFT01 (sample SAMEA3888897, study PRJEB22519) | human gut metagenome | biome: human gut; feature: human-associated habitat; material: faeces | place: Denmark | collected 2013 | reverse complement strand
GGCTTTATCGTCAATACCTGAAGCCTTGATGAGCTGTGTTTTCGTAGGGACTTTCCTTTCGAGCCTTGCCCATTGCCAGGCAGCCGTATCACCACCTTCATGCGACATTTTCTCTACCCATACAAGCATCTTGTTCTTGGCAGCGTCATCCTTTGCCATTATCAGGCTTGAGAGATAGGCCTGCCCGTCCCAGGGAGCCGTCACGATGTTGGATTGCCTTAACAGCTCGTAAATGGGTATCCTGTCGTTAAGCGGAAGGGTGAAGTAACATTCAATCCTGTCCCCTTCGAGCCTTTTTTGGTTGAGTTCATTCACTGAAACAAACCTGTGCCCTCCATCGATTATCACAAGGATTTTGTCAACTCCCGGTGTTTCCAGTGTTACTTGCCTGCCATCCTCGTCTATGACTTCAAGACCTTCATTAAGGCATTTCCTTGCTTCTACAATCATGCAGGGAGATACGACCCCGAACTTTGATATTGACTTTTTCTTTTTGTTAAGGGCGCTCTTTTTCGGAATCCTGTTCGTCCTTAGCGTTGCGAACCTGTAGCCCTTGAAACGTAAATCCGATTCACCGTAAATTGTGAACTTTGACAAGTCTCCAACTTTTGTTTTTAATTCATTTGTCATCATAAATTGTTTTTTTAATTTTAAATAAGGTTCCTGCCGCTACGTAAGCGGTTGCCTTCTCTGAGTGAACAGTCGAAGGACTAATACATTGTTTTATTTTCATAGTTACCCATGAGTTTGTCTATATCAGACTTCTTGTAAAAAGGTTTACGTCCACACTTAGTATTACAGAGATAGCCTGATTTGTTCCACCGCCACAAAGTGTTTGTGGACACTCCTAGCATTTTCGCCACTTCTTTATGCGTGAGATACACTTCCGATGCATTCACGTCTTTTTCCATTGCCAAGACCCCCTCAATTTCTGATTGGACGAGTTCCCTTAGGTCATCGACATCAACCATCATCAATGAACTTGGCCTTATCTTTTCTTTTTCCATATCAATTAATATTTGAGCGGTTTCTTCATACGTTCCTGCCTTAGGTTATACCCAACCGTACTTTTACCGCTTATTTAACTATGTCCCAGTATCAACGGCATAAAGGCAGGGCTGCCGTATCAACTTCGACGGGGCAAAGGTAGTGCATGCTTTTTTATAGACCTCGGCAGAATTGAGATTTTACGCCGTTGGTTGATTAACATTGATCAACGTTGTTCAACATTGAATTCAACGCACAGTGCTAACAAATATGTAAAATACTGACAATTAGAGTATTAGGCGTATTTAAAGACCTGATTTTACCCTAAATGTAGAAAATCTCAATGTTTTTCAATCCGGTAATTATCATTCAACAAAAACCTTATTTCATACTATGAAAATCATAAAATTTAAGAAAGTTACCTGCATTATTCAAAATAAATAATTATCTTTGCATAATAAACACCAATGGATAATTTGTGAATGAAGAATCCGTTCATCATAACAGGGAACATACCTGAAAAATATTTTTGCGACAGACGTGAAGAGGCTGCAAAAATTATACGTACCTTGTCAAACGGAGGTAACATATGCCTGATGTCGCCAAGAAGGATGGGTAAGTCGAAACTTGTGAAGTTCTGTTACGATAAGCCTGAGATTACAGATAATTTCTATACTTTCTATATTGATATACTGCATACTTCAGGTTTACGTGAATTTACGTATGTTTTTGGGCAAAAAGTATTTGAGGTGTTGCATAGCAGAAGCCAAAAGATGTTTACGGCCCTTGTGCAAGGATTGAAGTCGATAAATGCAAAATTCGGTTTTGACCCAATAAACAACACCCCGACTTTTAACATTGAGCTGGGTGATATAAGCAAGCCAGAATACACATTGACTGAAATTTTCGATTGCTTGGAACAAGCAGACAAACCGTGTATCGTAGCATTCGACGAGTTTCAACAGATAATGAAATACCCTGAAAAAAACGTTGAGACACTTCTACGATCGCATATCCAGCAGTTGTCCAATGTGTATTTTATCTTTTCAGGCAGTGAAAGGCATCTTGTCTCGGAAATGTTCTTGTCATCGGCCCGCCCTTTCTATAATAGTGCATCTATAATGGAACTGCACCCAATTAAGTCGGAAATCTACACCAACTTCGTATGCGGACTTTTCAACGAATTCGACAAAAGCGTCGAAGGCAATGACGTGATGAAAGTGTACGATGTATTTGAGGGTAACACGTATTACATGCAAAAAACATTCCATGAGGCGTTCATAAATACTGCTGAAGGCGGGACGTGTTCATTGTCCATACTTCGCCAAACGATAGATTCTATTTTGGAGGAGGCAGGTGACGGTTACCGCTTATTGCTGTCACGTATTTCGGAACGTCAAAAGGAATTGCTGTATGCCATAGCGACGGAAGGAAAGGCCGAAAAGATAATGAGCGCTGCTTTCGTCCGTAAATATTCCTTGTTGTCTGCCAGTTCAGTGCAGGCTGCATTGAAGAAACTAATGGAACTGGACTTATTGACAGTTGAAAATGGATTATATTATATTCCGGACATCCTTTTCAGAATGTATCTTTTGAGATTAAAAGATAGAAATAGAGAGTTTATTTAGTAAATTAAATATTATTGAAATTTATGACTATGTATGTTCGTAAAATATCGGAAGTTATAAAGAAATTTATAAATATGATGTCAAAAATGCTTCCATGCAAATATAATGAAAACTATCTTATTGCGAAGGCGCTTGAAGAGTTGTTGTCGATGTATACCAATAGTGATAGCAATTTTCGCAAGAAATTCTATAAAGATGAAAACGCACTACCTATCCTTCATTATATAGGTACGTTGTATAAAGAAAAAAACAAAAAGACATTACATATTAGTTCCGAAGAATTAATACTTACAAATTCGGCTATAAAAATCATGTATATAACATCTCAATGTTTGGAACCAATATATAAAATATTATACCCGGACGGATTACCAGATATAAGTTTAAATGATACGATTAAGCTTCAAAAATCGTTGAAAAAGTTAAAAGGGATTTTACCTCCATTGACACCTGAAGAAGTTTATTATGCTTTCAAATTCTTGGATGATATTGAAATCCGAAATGCACTGTCATTTGTGGATGGTAATGCTTTTAATAAAATATACAAAGCTTATGAAACAAACCGTAAATCTGTATTTATAAAGGAAGTTGATGAGGTTAATAATATAAAACTTTCTTTATATGTATATATTTCATTAATAAGAAGCAATAAATCGAATTCTTTATTAAAACAATATTTACATACTATTGATTTTAATAATAACTTAAAATATCAACAGATTATGTATGGATTTTCGCCATCACTTATGAAGGCATATAAAATCAATCAAGATAGAGAATCTTTTGCCAAAATGAATGTATCTAAATTGATCAAATTACATAACGATGTCATATCGGATTATAAAATACTCATTAACTCAGCAATATCAAATCCTGATATACCGCTTGCTTTTAGAGAGCAAGCAAAAGATTTTTGGCAAAAACGTAATTCTGTTTTTGATGATATTAAAGTCAAAAAAAACAAGTCTAAGAGCAAAGAGCTTTATGACCCAATAGTACTAAACTTTATAATTGAAGGAATATTACATGCCATTCATAAACTGATGCAAGAGGATACTTCTTCCGATAAGGATGATTCAACTAAAACGGAAAAGGAGCAAGAAGAACAAGTCGGTGCTTTGGAAAGTAAGAAAAAGAAAGAGGGGTTTGAGCAGAATGTCATTAATACAGATAAATGTACTCTTGGTAAAAGTAGGTTTGCTTGGAGATTGATGGGAAGCTGTAATATTGATATTTGTAACAAAACATATCGCAAATTTCTGGAGTTATTATTCCTATATTTGTCGGGAAAGGACAGTAGACTGGAGGAAATTCATGTTTTAAATGTAAAACTTAATGAAAATTATTGTAATACGACCAAATATATTGATACAAAAATAAATGATTTTATATTCATTCTTGGAGGTGAATTGTATGAAGAAGAAAATATTAGCGATAATCCTGTTCTAAACTGGAGTTATTCCCCACAGTATGAACTTGTCTCATTTTTGTATGCTTTTTATGGGACTGAATATCAAAAATCAAACACGAAAGTGAGCAGAGAGGAGAAAAAACTTGTTATAAATGCTCCTAGATTAAAATCTAACGGGAAAAATAATTGTTATAGCTTCATGGGTAAGCATATAGATTTAGCGATAAATTATAGAGAAAATGCAAAAGCAAGAGTTGAGCACTGGGTTAAGATTATTGAAGATTGTTGTACAATAGCAAGATATAAAATCAGTGAAGAAAAGAAAGAATAAAATATCAATAACGGTGTTCAAACTCCTTCATATTATGAACATATTTAATCCCATAGTTTACATGGAATTACATTCAACCACTTCAAAGACGGGGAATTTGACGGGGAATTTGGATAAAATAAAAACGTTAAATAGCTGATAATCAACCACTTAACGTTTACAAGGGTGCGCCTGATAGGACTCGAACCTACACGGCGTAAGCCACCAGATCCTAAGTCTGGCGCGTCTACCAATTTCGCCACAAGCGCATGTCTCTCAGGTTATTGATTATAACCAGAATCTGACAGTTTTTATTTACTAATGTCCGTCATAAGACGGTTACAAAGGTACATTCTTTTTGCCGAATAAGCAAGAATATTGCGGAGTTTTTGTGTAATAAGCGTTTTTATATGCCATTAGGTTGTATATTGCCAGCTGTGTTGGTTGTCGTTTTTGTGCAAAAATAAAACGGAAGCCTCGTTCGATGGCTCCCGTCACAATTATCAACATTAACTATGAAACTTTTTCTTAAATAAAATCGGAGGTCGTGTATTAATGCTTTCTCCACCCCCGAATCCTGTTGCTGTGAAACACAGCAAACAGGTTTTTAAACATCTGTTACCTAAACAATCCTTTTTACCTTGTATACCTATGAAAACTTTTGGCGATGCCTCACGGCATGGTTGTTATCCTGTATCAAAGCAATCTTAACTTTACCTTATAACTTAATACCTATTGAACTAACACCTATTGTTTTGTTTTGACGATGCAAAGATACTACTGTTTGCGCACACAGCAAAGACTTTTTGCTGTTTTTTGCCATGAAAGTGCATATTTTTGACCTAAATCAAAATATGTATATGTACTTGAATTTTTTGCATTTTATATGGTTACATTTCACGATGAAAGCTTATGTGGGCGATATAATATAGAAGAAAGAAGCGGAAATCATAATTCTATGTTTCCGCTTCTTGCCTTGTTATATATACCTTTTATTCGGTTATCCATCCGCTTTCTGCCGAACGCCAAGGTCCCGGCGATACGCCCGCGCGGTAGTAAGCAATAAGAGCGATGTCGAAAATAAGAGTGCTATAACCCGGAATCGATGTCGTGCCTGATACTCCGTAGCCCAGCTGGTAGGGGATATATACACGCCAATGGTCGCCTATGTGCATGTGCTGAAGGGCCGTGGCGAAGCCGTCGACCACACCGCCAACATATAACTGTGCCGGCATTGCCGTGGCTGGATTGTACTCTCCTTCATACGACTCGTCGAAAACGTAGCCGTCGGCGTACGACGTCGATGGGATGAGCCGTCCACGGTAGTTCACCAGAACCGAGTCGGTGTACATGGGGCAACCGCTGCCCGTACCCTCGGTTAGCACCTCAACGGCGATGTAGTCGTATGTATCTGTCGGGATGGTATCCTCGAGCGAGTAGTTCAGAAACAGTTTCCAGTTACCGTCCGTGTTAGCCCTGGCTTGCTCGTATATGTTGTTGAAGTAAGTCTCGTTGCGGTTTTGCCAGTCGGGAAATTCCTCTACGGTATTCTCGTCTTCGCTGCACGACGTTAGTGCCAGTGGCGATAACAATGCCAGAAGCAGGATTAATATGTTGTATCTCTTCATTTATTGTAATTTTTTTAACAGGCTCGTTATGCTTACCTTGTCTTCGATGATACCACGCAGGTCGGCTATGTTGACACGTTCCTGTTCCATTGTGTCGCGGAAACGCAGTGTCACGGTATTGTCTTGTAGCGTGTCGTGGTCTACCGTTACGCAGTAAGGCGTGCCTATTGCGTCCTGGCGGCGGTAGCGTTTGCCGATAGAATCCTTCTCGTCGTACTGGCAGTTGAAGTGGAACTTCAGGTCGTTGATTATTTCGCGGGCTTTCTCCGGCAGACCGTCTTTCTTCAACAGAGGCATTACGCAGAGCTTGACGGGAGCGAGGGCAGCAGGCAGTTTCAGTACAACACGTGTCTCGCCGTTCTCGAGCTGTTCCTCACAATAAGAGTGGCACATAACCGACAGGAACATGCGGTCTACTCCGATACTGGTCTCGATGTCGTACGGGGTGTAGCTTTCGTTGGTCTGCGGGTCGAAGTACTTGATTGACTTGCCCGAGAATTTCTCGTGTTGTGACAGGTCGAAGTCGGTGCGGCTGTGTATGCCTTCCACTTCCTTGAAGCCGAACGGCATGCGGAATTCGATGTCGGTAGCTGCATTGGCGTAGTGGGCCAGCTTCTCGTGGTCGTGGAAGCGGTAGTTCTCCGCGCCGAAGCCAAGTGCCTGGTGCCACTTCATGCGCAGCTCCTTCCATTTATTAAACCATTCCATCTCGGTGCCGGGCTTAACGAAGAACTGCATTTCCATCTGCTCGAACTCGCGCATACGGAAGATAAACTGGCGTGCTACAATTTCGTTCCTGAAGGCCTTGCCTATCTGTGCTATGCCGAACGGTATCTTCATGCGGCCCGTCTTCTGCACGTTGAGGTAGTTCACGAATATACCCTGTGCCGTCTCCGGGCGCAGGTAAATTTTGTTTGTAGCGTCGGCGGCCGAGCCCATCTCGGTTGAGAACATCAGGTTAAACTGGCGCACGTCGGTCCAGTTCTTTGTTCCGCTGATGGGGTCAACTATCCCTTCGTCAAGGATTATCTGCTTCAGTTCTTCAAGGTCGGGGCCTTGCATCGCTTTCGTGTAGCGCTCGTGCAGGGCGTCGCGCTTCTGCTGGTGCTCAATTACGCGCGGGTTGGTCTCGCGGAATTTGGCTTCGTCGAAAGCCTCGCCGAAGCGTTTGCGTGCCTTGGCTACCTCTTTTTCTATTTTCTCGTCGTACTTTGCGATCTGGTCTTCTATCAGGTTGTCGGCACGATAGCGTTTTTTCGAGTCGCGGTTGTCTATCAGCGGGTCGTTGAAAGCGTCTACGTGGCCGCTGGCTTTCCATATAGTAGGGTGCATGAAGATGGCCGAGTCGATACCCACGATGTTCTCGTGAAGCAGCACCATGCTCTTCCACCAGTATTCCTTAATGTTGTTTTTCAGTTCAACACCGTTCTGTCCGTAATCGTAGACGGCTGCCAGACCGTCGTAAATGTCGCTGCTCGGGAATACGAAACCATACTCCTTGCAGTGGGACACTATTTTCTTAAAAACATCTTCTTGTGCCATTTGTATATATGTTAGCTTAATATTAAATCAAAACTAATGTCTGCGTAAGGATACGAAAACATAACATCTTAACGCCTTTAGGCTGCAAAGATAGTGCAAGTTGAGCGAAATGCAAAATAAAAGTGCGAGAAACAAACTTTATTTAGCATTTCCGAGACGCAGCCTATTTTATCCAGAGATAGTGCAAGTTGAGCGAAATGCAAAATAAAAGTGCGAGAAACAAACTTTATTTAGCATTTCCGAGACGCAGCCTGTTTTATCCGGTTATGATACATTTAACGGCGAAGCGCAAAATAAAAGCGTTATGAACAAACTTCCATTTTGCGCCCCGTGGTGTGTTGCGCGCCATATTTAATTATTGTTTTTTGCGCGATGCGTATTATTTCCGGCGATGGAACATCCAGTAGTCGAAATACATCAGGCGTCCCGGCTTGTTGCCTTTGCATACGAAGTACAGGTCGTGTACGCCCTTGATGCCGGCCACGTCGGCTGTGACAAGCGCCCAACGGTCGTCGCCTCCGGTCATCGGTACGTCCAGCGTGGCCAGCAACGTGCCCTGAATACCGTCCGCCCTGACTTCCATTGTCACCCCGCTATGGTGTGTCGTGCCAATGCGTACCGTGACCTTGGCCGCTCCTTCGCTGCCGAAATCAACACCTTTCACTTTTGTGTACGCGCCGTCATGCATGGCGTTGACGAATACTCCTACTTCGTTATTGGCGTCTGACTTCATCCATTCAGAATAAGCCATCGTCTCTGCCTCCGTCTTGCGGTAAGGGTTCAGCGGCAAGAGGCCTTCCTGTATGCCGTCGGTCATTTTCATTTGCCTTATGGTCCCGTCGTCGTTGAAGGTTACCTTGTCGGCGCATACCGACCGCGTAAAGCCCGAACCGCCGGGTAACGCTCCGTTATGGTAGAACAAGTATGTGGAGCCCTTGTAGTCTATTATGCCTGGATGGTTGGTAAAGCTGCCTCCTTCGGTGGGCATCAGCGTGCCGGCATACTTCCACGGCCCCGTCGGGCTTTGGCTCATTGAATAGCCAAGGTGCTCGGGTATAGGGCCGCCGGCCCATAACAGGTAGTACCATCCGCCACGCTTGTACAGCCAAGGGGCTTCCTCGTAGAGTGTCGGGCGTTCCGGTATGTTGCCCTCACGGCGTCCGAACGCCTCCTCGGTCATGGACACTGCAGCTATGTCTCCCGAATAGGAAATCATGTCTTCGTTTAGTTTTACGTAATAGCAGAACGGATTTCCCCAGTAAAGATACGCTTGTCCGTCATCGTCAATCATCACCGTAGGGTCAATGTCTCCCTTCCCGCTCGACACAAGAGGCTTGCCCAGCGGGTCGTGGAATGGGCCGTATGGACTGTCGGCTACGGCCACGCCGATGGCTCCTCCGCCGCCTTTCATCGTTACCGGCACGTAGGCATAGAACTTGCCGTCGCGCTCAACGCACTGCATTGCCCATGCGTCTCCTTGCGCCCATCCGAACGTCTTGTAGGACAGAACCGTGCCGTGGTCGGTCCAGTTGACCATGTCTTCGGTGGAATATAGTTTCCAGTCGTTCATCGTAAACCATGTTGACTCGTCCTCGTCGTGGCTCGTGTACAGGTACATACGTCCGTTGTACACCATCGGCGCAGGGTCGGCGGTGTATGCGGTCTGTACTATCGGGTTCTGAGCCAAAGCCTGAACGGCGTACATTGCGGCAGCCAACACAGGCAAAAACTTTACATTGCTCATTGTTTTTATCAGTTTAAGTTTTTATATTACAGGATACAAAGATAGTAAAAAATACACTTAATACAAAATGAAAACCAAGGAAATGCTTTTCAATATTTTGCCACCATGTTTGCAAAAGGCCGTATTTCACGTTACGAAAGGCCGTCTTTTACACAACAAAAGGCCATCTTTTAGCTTGTAAAAGACGGCCTTTCGTAACGTTGTCTGTAATTTGCTGACTTACAGTAAGATACGGCATACGCTGAAGCGGAGCGTCATTTCATGAAGCGTGAAGTGTCAACCTCCTTGTGTTCCTTTTCCTTGTAGCTGCCGAAAGCGTAGCTGAAGGTCACTCCTACGTGGCGGAAGCTCGACATCTTCATGTTGAAGTCCTGCCCACGGAAGCGGATGTAAGGGTCAATGTGCGACGTCTCGAATATGTCGTTGCAGTACACTTTCAGCGTGGCGCGTTTGTTCTTGAGGAACCTCAGCTGCACTGCGGCGTCCACACGGCCCGCCGCTGGCAGGTCGTAGTTGCCCTGTATGGCCTTTGTCTGCACCTGCCCGTTGAGCGAAAGGACTATTTCGGGGTTCTTGGAGATGGTGAACTCGTTTTTCAGAGAGAATATCCCGAGCAGCTTGGAGCGGTCGAAGGGTATGTCGTAGAAGTCGCTGTCCTTATGTTTCATCCATATTCCCATGGCCGTAAAGTTGCCGCTGTACCAGCCGCCGAGCTTCAGCGGAACCGTCGCCATAAGCCCCGCCTGCTGTTGGAAGTCGAAGTTCACCCAGCGGAACGTCTCCGTCAGCTCGTCTGGACGCTGGTACAGTGTCTGCATGAAATGGTCGTCGGTGTACGAGAACCAGCCCGTAAAGACGTATTTGTTCTTCAACACGTATGTCAGGTTTGCCTGGTATTCGTGCGAAGGCTTCAGTTCCGGGTTGCCAACGATTTGGTCATAGCCGCCGTTACTGTAAGTTATGAAGTCCTGCACGGCCCAATATTCGGGATAATTTGTCGAGCTGCCCACGCCAAGTTGCAGCACATGGCCCTCCGCCGGAAGGTAAGTCACGTTCAGGGTGGGCAGCCAGTTCCATTCGTTCCACGCCGTGCTGTTGTAGTATTCGGCTGCAAGCGATGCGTCGATGATAACCTTATTATTGAAATTCTTGTTGAAACCTGCGTACAGATTCACTGTATTCTCGATTTTTTTAGCAGACGAGTTACGAGTTGACAAGTCAACAAGGGGTGAAGTTTCAGCAGACAAGTAACGAGCAGACAAGTCGACAAGGAGATTTGTATCGTCACTTGATGACAACAAAGAAGGCATATCTCCTTGTCTGCTCGTCCCTTGTCTATTTGTCAACTCCTCATACTCCTGGCGGCTGTTGTCCGTACTCCGCAGGTACGACGCTCCGTAGTTGAGGCCCCAACCGCCTTTAAGCGTATGCTCCTGCTTGGCATATACGCGCCAGATATCCAGTCTTTGGTGGTTGTCTACGAGGTAGTTCATTTCGCGGTCGGTCAGCACACTGCTGAGTCTTTGCGTCTGCGGACTGTTATAATAGGTGTATTCAGCGCCGACGTTCGTGCCGAACGGCAGTTTATAGTCAAGCGAAACGTCGTGCAGCCACGGCTTAGAGTCGAGGTCGTTGCGCCCCGTTATCGAGCCGCTCATGCGCTGGCGGTTGTCCGTTGTGGCATAGTTGCCGTAGTAACTTAGGCTAAGGCGGTGATTGTCCGAGAAGTTGTAGCCCGCAGAAAGGCGGAACTTGTGGTTGTGTCCGGTGCCGAGCGTACGCTCAAACGACTGTATGTCGTGCACTGTTCCGTCGTTGAGGGCGTGGTGGGTTGTTATCTCCCGTGTGCCGTAAGAGTCGCCGTGGTCGTGTGAATACATAAGGTCGGCACTCAGTTTCTTGCCCGAATATACAACAGTAGCACGCTCCTGGAACGCCGCGTGGTGGCTCTGGTCATACAGACCGAACACCTCTCCCGTAAGCATTTGCCGCTCGGCGGTCTCGTGTTTGAAGTTAATGTTGATGCAAGCGCCGCGCACCTGGTACTTCGCCGGCGCGTTATACATAACCTCTACGTCGCCAACCCTGTCTTTGGGCACGCTCTTCAGCACCTGCGTTAGCTGCTCCTGGCTGAGGTTTGTCACCTGTCCGTCCATGATAACGGTCACCGCCCGCCCGCCAAGGGTAAGGCTTCCGTCCGTCTCCACGACGCCGGGCAGCGCCTTCAAGGCGTCGTATGCGTTGTCTGTAGTTGTGTTTCCTGGCAACCGGTTGACGTCATACACCAACGCGCTGCCCCTTACTTTCACCACAGGACGCTCTCCGCTGACCATCACTTCGGGCAACGTGCGCACTATACTGTCAAGTCTTAGCGAGTCGTCGGCCGCCGTCTGCGCTTTTATCGTCAGACAAACGGATAGCAAAAGGAATGAAACAAGTATTTTTCTCATCGTCGTATGTGTTTTGGTTTACGGCGACAAAGGTATTAAAACGCCATGAAACAGCTTGTAAAAAATCGTCCGCCATTTTCTACAATATTCTACAACGCCCATAAACAGGGCGTTGTAGAATAGGAAGTTAACGGGAGTTAGGCGCTTCGCGCCGGAGTTATCGGGAGTTAACGGACAATAGTTTTGCTCTTGACAGCAAGGCATTTGTCCGTTAACTCCGGCGAACGCAGTGAGCCTAACTCCCGTTAACTCCGGCTAACTCCCTAAAAATCATCTGACAATCCCTATGATAAAATCATCAAACTCGGCGGGTTTACCGTCGTGGCCGAGTACCTTCTGCAAGAGCCTTCGGCGTATTGCGGACACGTTTTTCTGTGAAATGCTGGTGAGGTTGCTTATCTCCAATGGCTTGAAATGCAGGCGGAGGAGGATGCAGAGGTCGTATTCGTCGGGGCGCAGAACGTGCCCGTTGTTCAGCGTTGAGTAAAAACCGGGCACCTCAGAGTTTATCATCGAACGCAGTTCCTGCCATTCTTCGGGCGTCGGGTGGGCGAGGGGATTGTCGGCTATCTGCCTGAAACGGCGGGCAATGTCGGCGTTGGCAAGACGCTCTTCCACGGTCGCCGCGTCAACGTTACGCTGTAAAGTCTCCATGCTTTGCAGGCGTTCTATGGCCTCGCGCTTGTCCTTCGCCAGCTCGTCGCGCTCCTCCTCGGTAAGCGTAAGCAGCTGTTGCAGGTCGGTTTGGGCGCGCGTCAGGGCGTCAATGTCTTGCCTGTGGCGCTGTTCACGGCGGCGCATCTCGGCACGCCTTTTCCTTATTATATATACAGAAGCGGACAAGACGGCGAGCAGCACAAGGGCAACGGCCAGGGCGGTGGTCTTCATCCGTTCGGCCTCGAGGGCCTTGTCAGCCACTTGGCTACGCAGGTTAGCGCGCTCATACTGCGCTTGCACAACCGAGCATGTGTTTCTCATAATCTCCGTTGTCAGGCTGTCGGAGAGTTCACTGCTCACCGTTGCGTATTTCAGTGCGGAGTCCTTGGCACCCATCTTGTCGTATATCTGCCACGCGGCGTATGCCGCCGCCTCGCGGATGTTGAGCGACGGATTGTCTATCTGCCGTATCTTGCCTAACCAGTAGGCGGCGGAGTCAAGGCGGTTGGTGCTGACTGAATAGATGGCTTTTACGTAATAAATGCCTTGGTAGTGGGGTTCTACGTTGTCATCAACGCCTATTACGCGCGAGTCGCGGTCGAACACGGTCATGCAGCGCGCCGCATTGGCCGTGTCGCCACGGTCAAGATATATCTCTATGAGCTTTGCCTGCGATATTGCCGAAGCCTCAACGTAGCCGCTCTCACGGAAAAGGCGCGATGAGCGGAGTGTTACCGCGAGGGCAGAATCGGGCTGTCCCATGAAGATGTAGGCGTTGGATATATGGTCAAGGCCGCTCAACGCCGTGAGCGTATCGCCCGCACGCATTGAATATCGGTAGCAAAGGTGCGAGGCGCGGATGACGTTACGCGGCATGTACTCGTCAAGATAAACCTGCGAAAGATGGGCGTACACCTGGCCGAGCACCACGTACAGGCAGTCGTCCGACGTAGTGTCGGCGCTGGCGGCAGCCGCCTCGAGGTTGAGCATGGCCTCGGTGTTGTCGCCCATGCTACGGTTTACGCACCCAAGCAGCAGTTTGGAGAACATTCGGTGGTTGTCGTCGCCGTGGCGGTCGTAGAACTTCTCGACAGCGCGTATCGTGCTGTCAGACGTGAACCGCGCGTCTGAATTGAGCATATACTTGGTCTCCATCAAGCCGTAATACGCCTTAATGCGCTCCGGAGCGTTCTCAATCTTAGGCTTCAATGCCTCAAGCAGGCGCAGGGCGCTGTCAGGATGGGTAGACGAAACGCTGTCGATGGGATAAAACATGGGTTCATACTTGGCGTACCTGTCGCACGAAAGCATAAGGAGCGCAAGCGTTATGATGAGTGGAAGAAGTCGTTTCATACCGCAAAATTACACATTTTACACAACACACGGACACCATCCTGCATAAAACTTGCCGCAAGCCGTCGTGCCGTAGCATATTTTCGGGTTGGCAAAAGACGGCAAACAGCAAGGCAAAAGGCCGTCAATCGCACGCTAAAATGCCGTCTTTTGGAGACTAAAAGGCGGCATTTTGTGGTGGCTGAGGTAACATGCTGATTATCAACTGGTTATGTTTGTGTCAAAAATTACGGTCTTTTCGTGTCGTATAAAAGGTGTTAATTTTTGTACGTTTCAGACTATTTAAACTATATTTGCACCCGTTTTCAAGATAAATAGAACAATAAACATGACAAAAAGATTGCTTTTATGGCTGATTTAAGACATGCTGCCATAGCCACGACGGCCGGTAAGGCCGGGTTGGCCGGGCTGTTGATGACACTCGGGATAGTGTTCGGCGACATAGGAACGTCGCCCCTTTACGTGATGAAAGCCATCGTAAGCACCGGCGAGACGCTCGACACTGACTATATCCTCGGCGCGCTTTCGTGTATAATATGGACGCTTACGTTGCAGACTACGGTAAAATACGTGCTTATCGCGCTGCGTGCCGACAACAACGGCGAGGGCGGCATACTGGCCCTCTACGCCCTGCTCAGGCGACACAGGCGCAGGTGGATTTACGTGATAGCCGTTATCGGGGCGAGCACCTTGCTTGCCGACGGCGTGATAACGCCCGCCATCACGGTGACTACTGCTATCGAGGGACTGGAGGGAATAAGCCCCGACCTGCCCGTAATGCCCGTGGTGATTGCGATAATCACTGTGATATTCTTCGTCCAAAGGTTTGGAACGGAGCATATAGGGCGCACCTTCGGCACGTTCATGCTGCTCTGGTTCCTGCTGCTCGGGGTGGCTGGCGCGGCGGCGCTGACGGCCTGTCCGCAGGTATTGAAGGCTTTTAACCCGTATTATGCGGTGCGTTTGCTTGTTGAGTCGCCCAGCTGGTTCTTCATACTCGGCGCCGTATTCTTGTGTACGACGGGTGCTGAGGCACTGTACTCTGACCTCGGGCATTGCGGCCGTCGTAACATAACGATAAGCTGGCTGTTCGTAAAGGCAATGCTGATACTCAACTATCTCGGGCAGGGAGCGTGGATTCTGGCCAACGCAGGACGGATAACTGCTGGCGTAAACCCATTCTATGCCATCGTGCCACAGGACATGCTGCTCTTCGCTATAGTAATGGCCACGGGGGCGGCAATCGTGGCCAGCCAGGCACTTATCAGCGGTTCGTTCTCCATATTGAGTGAAGCCATGAACCTGCACTTCTGGCCACGCATGCGTATCAAGCACCCCACAAACGTGAAAGGACAGCTGTTCATACCGGCGGTGAACCTGACGATGTACGTGGGAGTGGTGCTTACGGTGCTGCTTTTCCGTGACTCGTCGCGCATGGAGGCTGCTTACGGACTGGCGATAACCATCACCATGCTGATGACGACGCTGCTATTGGGGTTCTACCTGCGCATGAGCGGTACGGCACGTGCGGCCGCGTTGGCGTTTGTCGGCGCCTACTGCGTGATTGAAGGGATATTCCTTGCCGCCAATCTGTCAAAGTTCATGGCGGGCGGTTGGTTCACGCTGCTTATCGGCGGACTGCTGTGTTTCATCATGTTGGTGTGGGTTGCCGCGCTGAAAATACGCCGCCGACATCTTTCTTCTAAACGGACGAGCGACTATTACGGCATAATATCCGACATAAAGGCTGACGATACAATACCTAAGTACGCCTCAAATCTTGTATATGTAAACCATTCACACGGCGAAGGGAGCGTGGATGACAAGCTGGTTTACTCCATAATAAACAAGCAACCCAAGCGTGCCGACCACTATTGGCTGCTAAACCTTGAGTTCGTCGACACTCCCGACACGTTGGAATATACCTTTACGCCGCTCGTAAAGGATACTCTTTTCAGCGTGACAATGCGCATCGGATTCAGGATTGAACCCCGTGTGAGCCTTTACTTGCGGCAAATAGTTGAGGACCTTGTGGCCGACGGCAAGCTTGACCTTACCAGTACGTACCCTTCATTGCGCAAGAACGGCATACCGGGCGACTTCCGTTTTGTTATAATTCACCGCATATATTATCCTGAAGACTCGCACAACCGCCGTCAGAACCTGCTGATGAGCCTCTACGCCATCATCCGCAAAATCGGTATTGACGAGCCTAACGCGCTCGGACTTGACACATCAGTCGTGGTTGTAGAGCGTGTTCCGCTGATTATATCGGGCCGTGCCAAGCATTTGAGGCGTATAGAAAAAGTTGTGGATGAAGAGTAAGTAAAGGAAGTAAAGGGAATAAAAGAAGTTAGGGAAGTTATAGCCATCACCTTTATTGGTTGTCATCAACAAGGCATTTGGCTATAACTTCCCTAACATCTTTTACGTCACAAACTTCTAAAAAGCCATTATTTCTTGATTAACTTTATAATGGCGAAGCCGCCGAATATCTGCACCAGCATGCCAGGCCAGCCCAGACGGATGTCCTGAAGGGCTGCAGTGAGCGAGTCGGTCATGCCCCATTCGGCCATCATTCCTATCCCTTGGTAAGCCACTACGGCAAGGGCAACGGCCCAAAGAGCCACGCGGTGCACCTTTGAAGCGATGAAAGCAGCAGCCAAGGCGAGTAGTACCGACTTGGTAAGAATGATTGGAAGCATTGACGCTGCCGGCATTCCAAAAAGTGAGCTGTTGACAATCGGGGAGACGATTGCCGTGAGCAAACCTGCCGTAAGGCCGTATTTATAGGCCGCTACGAGCGTAAAGAAATAGATGGGAAGCCATATTAAGCCGCCTTGCGGCATGAGATGGCATAGCTGTGGCAGCAGGATGTTACCTATGACGAACAGTGTCGCTGCCACGTAAGTTTTGCTTTCACGGTAACTCAGGGAGTAAACCGCAGTTGATGATGTTGTTTTCATTGTTGTGTTATTTAGTTGATTGTTGTTCTTTTTTGAAGTAATAGAACTTAAATAAGTTATCACTCGCTGCGCTCGTTAGAAGTTAAAGCCATTACTTCAGCCATATATAACAAGGCATTTGGCTATAACTTCTTTAACTTCTATGACTTCTTTAACTTCTAATTTTCATGTTTTCGAGAAATTGTTTTATCATCACGTAAGCCTCGTCGGGCGAAGATGTGTCGGCCGTAAGCTTCTCAACGGGGCATATGTCTGTGCCTGTACGGTTGATGATGTTGGCCACAAGCTGGCCGTATTCCACCTCAATGCCTGCTTGAATGAGAACTTCAAGGGCTCCGGAGCTGATTACTTGGGCGTAGACTTCAGCCGCGCCGCCTTTCACGAGCAGCAGTGCTGCGCCGCGTCCGATTATCCTGTCCGCAACGGAAGCTCCCCTCAGAAAGTCCGGCTCGTCGGTAACGAGGCAGAAAAGGTCGGCTACGCCGCGGCGCTTGAACGTCCGAATCTCACCTTGAACCGAACGCGCCACGCCGCGGCAGCCATCATCAACCAACATGTTTCTTAGTTCTTTGTCCATTGTTTATTTGGTAGTTAAAGGAGTTGGAGAAGTTATCACTCGCTACGCTCGTTAGAAGTTAAAGCCAAGTGTATTGCTGATTATAAGCCAGTAAAGGTAATAATGGATAACCTTTTGCCAGAAGCTAAAGCCTGTAGCCCAGCCAATTATAAGCAGCAAAGGTAATGGCTATAACTTCTTTAACTTCCCTAACTTCTTTAAATTCTTATATTACACGTCCTGCTTGAGCGTTTCCACGAACTTGTCTATGCGCTGCATTTCCTTCGGAATGTCGATACGCTGGGGACAATGGCCCACGCATTGGCCACAACCTATGCAATGGCTGGCCTGGCGGAGGCGAGGAACGCTGCGGTCATAGCCCACGAGGAAGGCCCTACGCGCACGCCGATATTCACTCCGTTCAGCAGACGAGGCACGAGCAGACGAGTTGACAAGTCCATCTTGCTTGTCTGCTTGTCCACTTGTCTGCTTGTCCACTTTCGGAAGATTGCCCTCCTTTATGCACTTATTATAGTGCGAAAGCACCGCCGGAATGTCTATTCCGTAAGGACAAGGCATACAGTAGTTGCACTCGTTGCACGGTATAGTCTTGAGGTTGTAGATGTCGTTGGCGATGTCGGTGAGGAACTTTTCCTCGTCCTGCGTCAACGGTTTCAGTGGCGAATAGGTACATAGGTTCTCGCGGAGGTGCTCCATGTAGGTCATGCCCGACAGCACTGTGAGCACGCCCTCGGGCGTTCCGGCGAAGCGGAAGGCCCAGCTTGCCACGCTCATTTCCGGCTCGCGCTCTTTCATTTTGGCTACGATGTTGTCGGGAACGTTGGCCAGGCGTCCACCGAGCAGCGGCTCCATGATTACCGCGGGAATGCCGCGCTTGTGCAGTTCGCCGTACAGGTAGACGGCATCTGTGTTCCTCGGGTTAATCTCGTCGGCGTAGTTCCAGTCGAGATAATTCAGCTCTATCTGGGCGAAATCCCAGTGGTAGCGGCCCTCGTCGTGCCATTTCAGCAGCATGTCGAATATCTTTATGTCGCCGTGATACGAGAAACCGAGGTTGCGTATGCGCCCTTTCTCGCACTGCTCGACGAGCCAGTCGAGTATACCGTTGTCCATATAGCGGTGGTTGAACTCGGCAAGCGCATCGTTGCCCATGCCTATTCCGTGGAGCAACAGGTAGTCGATGTAGCTAACCTGAAGCTCTTTCAGCGAGTTCTCGAACATCTCTATTGAGCCTTCCCGTGTCTGGGTCTCGGGCGAGAAGTTGGACATTTTCGTCGCGATGAAGTACTCCGAACGCTTATGACGGCTCAGGGCGATGCCCGTGGCGCGCTCCGACATGCCCTGGCAATAGGCCGGTGACGTGTCAAAATAGTTCACTCCGTGCTCTATGGCGTAGTCAACCTGGCGGTTTACCATGTCCTGGTCGATAGGCGTTTCCTCCAATTCACGGGCCGAGGCCTTGTCCTCTCCCTTGGCGGGAAGGCGCATCATGCCGTAGCCTAACAGTGAAACCTTTTCTTTCGTCTTGGGGTTTAGCCTGTATGTCATCTTCCCTTTCTCGGGCTCCTGCGCCTTGGCAGCGCCCTGCTTGTCGTCCTTGCACGCCGTAAGCAGCGCCGACGACGCAACGGCTCCACCGCCGAGAGCCTTCAGGAAGTTTCTTCTTGATATTTCCTTTGCCATGATTTTCAGTAGTTAAAGTAGTTAGAGGGAGTTAAAGTAGTTTAAGACGAATGCCTTGTTTGACGTCGGCCATATCCTCGTTTCCCAACTTCCTCCACTAATGTTTTAATCTTTTAAATTGCCTTTTGTAACCCATTGTGTATCAACGCTTTGTGTTTCGCGTTCCAAAAGATCGTCTTTTGGCTTCCAAAAGGCCGTCTTTTAGGGGCTCAAAGACGGCTTTTTACAGTGCGAAAGACCGTCTTTTGCATGACGCCTTTATAATGGTTGATTTACAAGCTATGTTTTATGAATCAAAAACCAAGGTTTACCTGGATTTGAATTCTTCACTTTTCATTCTTCATTCTTAACTTAAATCACCCTGTGCACCTCGTGTCCTTCAACGTAGATTGCGCTGAACGGACGTGCCGGGCACAAGTTCTCGCACGCTCCGCAGCCTATGCAACGGGCCTCGTTCACGGCAGGTATTTTCGGTGAATGCTCGTCCTTGGGGTCTGACGGAATCATTGTTATCGCCCCAGCAGGGCAATGGCGCGCGCAGTTGCCGCACTCAACGCCGTCAGTCAGGGGCACACAGTTCTTCTTAATCCATACCGCATGGCCTATCTGCGTTGACGACTTGTCGGCTCGTGTAATCGGCTTGATGGCGCCGGTGGGGCATACCTCGCTGCATTTTGTGCACTCCGGACGGCAATATCCACGCTCGTAGGACATCGTTGGCTGCATGAACTTCGACAAATCCGTCGACGGACGCAGCACACCGTTAGGACATTTGGACACGCATAGCTGGCATGCCGTACAATGCTGTGCGAAATGTTGTGCCGACAATGACCCCTGAGGGGTGATGGGAGTAAGTCTTTCGGGGGCTATCTTGTCCTCGATTACTGCCAGTCCACCGTCCACTTTCTTCTTCTCCTGCGCCAAAGCGGCACCAGTTGTGGCCATCGCTGCGGCAAGGAGGAACGAACGGCGGCCTGTATCAGTCGGTACTCCGACAGTTGACAAGTTGACAAGTGACGAGTCAACAAGGAGATTAGCCTTGCTGTCATTTGCTTGTTTGTTTATCATATTGTCTGCCTGCACGCTCGTTTGCTTATTGACTTGTCCACTTGTCCACTTGTCTGCTTGTCTGCTTGTTGACTTGTTGACTCGTTGGTTCGTAAAACTCAGCGCGCCTTTATGGCACTTGCCGAGACAGTCTCCGCAAACAACGCAACGGCTGTAGTCTATCTTATGGTTTTTGAAATCTATCGCAGAGGCTTTGCAGTTCTTTGTGCAAAGGCCGCATTTAATGCACTTGTCCTCGTCAATACGTACCTTGAACCACGAGAAGCGGGCAAAGAAGCTGAGGATAGTGCCCACCGGACAGATCGTGTTACAGTATGTACGGCCGCCACGCCATGCAAGAATGGCGATGATGATGAACGTCACAACGGCGATGATGAATGTCGGCATGCTCTTAATCCACACGTCAACGCTGTAGAAAGCGTAGCTGTCCACGCTCTCGGCTATGCTTGCAAGCACGTTGTTTCCGGCCTCATAAACCGGTTTGAACAGGTTGCTCGCGATGCGTCCGTACGAACTGTAAGGCGCAAGGAGCGACACTATGACGTTAATCCCGGCTAAGGCGGCTATGATGAATACCGCCAACAGGCCGTAACGTAACCAACGTTTCTCTTTTGAATAGGTAAACCTGTTCTTCTTCCTGCGGCTATGTATGTTCGAAACTACGTCCTGCATTATGCCGAGAGGGCATATTACAGAGCAATATATTCGGCCGAAGACAAGCGTAAGGATTATCAAAGCCGCCACAACTCCTGCGTTAAGCGCCAGCAAGGCGGGCCAGAACTGTATCTTGGCGAGCCATCCAAGATAAGAATGTAACGTGCCTGTGACATCAAGAAACAGCAATGTAATCAGCACGAATACAATCGTCGCCAATGTAATTCTTATTTTCTTAAGCATAAAATTATAATGTTTCTGATGTATTTCTCACCTTTTCACTCTTTCACTTTTTCAATTTTTCTTTTCCGTAATCCTGACTATCAGCACGCTGGCTTCGTACAGCAGCCAGATTGGCAACGACACCATGAACAGTGTAAATACGTCGGATGTAGGAGTGATGACTGCCGCCACTATGACGATTGCAACTATTGCGTGGCGCCGGTAACGGCTCATCCATACGCTCTTGAGCAACCCGAAGCGTGCAAGAAGCCAGCTTACGACCGGTATCTCGAACACAATGCCGAACACGAGGCTCATCATGGCAAGCGTGTCTACATACGAGCTGATGGTCAGCAGGTTATGGATGTCGTCGCTGACTTGGTAGGTTCCGAGGAAACGGACGGTCAACGGAAAGATGACAAAGTAGTTGACGGCCACTCCGAAGAGAAACATCAGGTACGCCGCAACCGTAAGCCGCACCGAATATCGCCGCTCGTTGTCGTACAACGCTGGCGAAATGAAGCGGAACAACAGGTAAAGGATGTACGGTGAGGCGATGAGTATGCCGGCAACGAGCGACACTTTCATGTGTATCATGAATTGCTCGGTAAGCCCGGTGTTCACCAACTCTATCCTGAACGGTTCAACTCCGAGAAGCCGGTATGTGATGAAATCGCTACTGCTCGGCGCAAGTACGACGTCAAACAACCAATCCTTAAGCAAAAACGCCGCAACTCCCGCCACTATAGCAGCCACGAGCATGCGTATCAGGCTGCCCCGTAGAATGTCGAGATGCTCCCAGAACGTCAACGAACCAGAGTCATTCATCTTTCTTCTTCGGCTCTTCCTGTTCGTCGTCCAGCTTTCCGTTCATGCCGTCCTTGAAACTCTTAACGCCCTTGCCGAGGCCCTTCATCAGTTCGGGTATCTTCTTTCCGCCGAACAACAACAGGATTATTAACGCAAGGACAAGTACTTCTTGAAATCCGATACTCATAGTTTTTTACGGTTTTGCGGTTCTTGGGTTTTGCGGTTTTAAGGTCTTCTTGCAGGTAAACCGCATAACCTTAAAACCTTAAAACCGTATAACCTTATATTAAATGTTTATATTCACGCCACCCATGAATGTCGCTTTTGGCATTGGGTAGCCATAGTTGATTTCATATTTCTGCGCCAGCAGGTTCTCTCCTTTTGCCCAGATGTTGAGCCAAGGCAACGCCTTATATGCGGCTGTGACGTTCAACAGGATGAAGTTCTCTTGTATTTCAGTGGGGTCAACCTGGGTGTACAGTCCGTCGATGTACTGCAGGCCGCCAGCCAACATCCAGCGTCCGCGGTGGTAATCGGCGCCAAGATACGCTTTATGTTCTGGCGCCGCTAGCACCTTGTTGTGCATGTGCAGGAAGCTGTAGTTGCCGTTCAGGCTGAGATATCTGTTCGCTTTCCACGCAAACTCGGCTTCTACGCCGCTGTTCTCGATGGCTCCCGTGTTGACGTTCATCGGCCTGTTGTCTACCATTGCGGTCTGTATTATGTTGTCGCCGTTGATGTAAAACAGGTTGATACCGTATGAGAAAGCTCCTCCGCAGAGCCTTTGTTTCCATGAAAGCTCGTAGTTCATCATGCGCTCTGGACGCAAATCTGCATTTGCAGGACGCCAAAGGTACATCTCGCGGATGGTCGGATTGCGGAAGCCTTTGCTCACCATGGCCTTTAGTTCGCCGTCTTTCACCATGCGGAACACCAGTCCTCCCTGTGGCACCCATTCCGTTCCAGTCTGAGAGTGGTGGTCAACACGCACTCCAGCGTCAACCGTCAGCCAGCGGAACAGGTCTTGGCGGAAGTCAACATAGCCTGCAATCTCGTTCTCGTGGTGGTGTCCTATCGGGTCGAGGTCTTCTCCTGTGGCGATTACCCGGTTCCATGCCTTGCCGTAGATGTGCTGGTAGTCAAGGCCGACGGTTATTCGGTTGCCCGTGAAGAACGTCGCGCTCTGGTATATCGAGAAACCCGTAAGGGCGTCGTTTGAGAGGAAGTAGTTTTCCTGAGGCTGTTCTCCGGGGGCGTATCCGTCGTTGATTTTATGCCGTCCGAAGTTGTGGTACACGCTCACTGCTCCTGAAGTGCGTCCGTAGTGGTTCTCAACCACAGCCGAAGCAACACCGCGCGTAATCCACTGTCTTGCCCCCAGCAGCGGCTCGTAGGTGCTTCCGGGGTACGACGAGTTGAAATGCGTCACGTTCACGTCGGCGTATGCCGTCCAGTGCGGCGAGAAGTCGTAGCCCAGTTTGGCGTATCCGCCGTACTGCTCGAAGCCCATCGAGGGGCGGTTGTTGTCGCTACGGCCGTACTGTCCGGCAACGCCGCTGTAGAATTTGCCGCTGCGTATGCGGTTGGTAAACTCTCCCTGGAATGTTCCGTAAGAGCCTGCGCCAAGATTGATGTCCGTCTTGACGCCGTCCTCGCGCATGCTTCTTGTTACGATATTGACCACTCCGCCCATGGCGTTAGAGCCGTACAGCATTGAGGCGGGGCCTCTGAGTACTTCCACTCGGTCTGCCATCATCGTCTGGTAAGAGTCGCTTATCGAGTGGCCGAATATTCCCTGGTATTGCGGATGTCCGTCGATGAGCACCATCATGCGCCCCGCGCCGCTGCCGAGTCCGCGCAGGCTGATACCTCCGGCGGCACCGTCGCTGACGGCGTATCCCATCATCGAGCGTGCCGTGACAAACAGTCCGGGCACCTGTTCCGACAATGTCGGCAGCACGTTGACGCGCTGGTTCTCCGTCAGTTTATCCCTGTTAACCACCGATATGGTCATTGGCAGGTGGCGTATGTCAGTTACGTTGCGTGTTCCTGTCACCACAACGTTGTCGAGAGTGTGTGCAGTAGTGTCTCTCTGGGCATGCACCTGGCCTGCGGCGGCCGTGAGAAGAGCTGCTGCAAAAATAAGTTTTTTCATTAAGAATCAAGAATTTTAGATTTAAAAATATGTTATCGTGAAGTATGTGTAACGGCTTTTTCAACAGCCTTTCCCAGCGTTCCTCATGTCATCGTAAGCATTAGCTTCGGATGTCTCTCTTTGTAATGCATGGCGGCCATGCGCTCACCGCAAGCCGCCATGCGACGAAGAAGTTATTGATTGTCTATATCTATGAGAGTGTAAGCCTTGCTCCCAAGGCCTATTTTCTCTGCATAGTCAACTATATGGGTTCCGTGCTGACGGTTGATGCGCTCGATTAAAGGTTTTGCGTCATCACCTTCGGTCGACTGGTGGTTGAACACTTTGTCAAGGCAAGCCTTGTCGAGGGCCACCGGGTCGAGCGAAGCCATTATGCCCATGTCCTTCAGTACGGGGTCTGCCGGATGGCTGTCGCAGTCGCAGTCCACGCTCATGTTGTTCATGACGTTGATGTACAGCACGTTGCCCTTCATGTATTCATGCACGCCTTGGGCAGCCGACGCCATGCTTTCGAGGAAATAATCCTGTGCGGGCAGGTTGTTCCACAGCTCGGCCGGACTCTGTACCTTGCCCGCCGTGTGTATGTACGACTTGCCGTTGCTCGACGCAACGCCGATTGAGGCGTTCTTCAATACGCCGCCAAAGCCGCCCATGGCATGCCCCTTGAAGTGCGCGAGGTTTACCATGAAGTCGTAGTTGGCAAGGTGGAAGCCTACGATGTCGTACTTGATGTGCGTCGTGTCCTTTACCGGAATGCGCATGTCGCCCTCCTCGTCCATGATGTCCACCTTGGCAATCTTGTCGAAACCGTGGTCGCGTATCACTTTCCAGTGGTCCTCCGAGCTCATCCGTTTGCCGGCGTAGGCCGTGTTGCATTCCACTATCGTGCCGTTAACCTCGCTTACGAGCTTGCCTATCAGCTCAGGCTTCAGGTAGTTGTGGCCGCCGGCCTCGCCCGTGCTTATCTTTACAGCAACGCGCCCTTTTGCCTCTTTGCCCAGTGCCTTGTATATGCGTACGAGGGCTTCTGGGGATATTTCTTTCGTGAAGTAAACCTTTGATTGTGCCGACGCGCCGATAGCCATGAGCAGTACGGCCGCCAATAAAATCAGTTTTTTCATTTCCGACGATATTTAATTAAACTTTTTCACGTTGCAAAATTACAACGAAAAAACTTTCAATCAAGTATATTTTTTACCGAAATGTTTACCAATTTTACAGCAGATAGTTTTTTTATATATTATAAACATTTATGCCACTCTTTGCCGGCAGTGTTCCGATATGCCGCCTTTCGCCTTGCAAAAGGCCATCAATCACAATGCAAAATGCCGTCTTTTGGCCTCCAAAAGACGGCATTTTGGAATGCGTTTTGTAAGTTGTTGTATGTCAGCGGATTACGGATTTGTCTACCGTTACGTGCAAGGTGCTCTTGTCGAAGGTTATTCCCGAGCGTTCGACAAAGGCGGCGAGGGCGCCGTTTTCTGCCAGTTCGCGGGGCGTGCCGATGCTTATCTTGCCGTCGCCGGCCATCAGCCATAGCGTGTCGGCGGTCTGCAGGGCCAGCTCGAGGTCGTGGGTTGACATGAAGATGGTCTTGCCCGCTTCGTGGCTGAGGCGCATCAGGAGGAGCATTGTCTCCACCTTGCTGGGGTAGTCGAGGTATGCGGTAGGCTCGTCGAGGAATATCACTGGCGTCTGTTGTGCCAAAGCCTTGGCTATCATCATCTTCTGGCGCTCGCCGTCGCTCAGCGTCGACACGTTGCGGGCGGCCAACGGCGTTATTCCAACCTGCTCCATGCTTTCATTGACGATGTGTTTGTCGTCGCTTCCGGCCATGCCCCAGAATCCCGTGTACGGCGTGCGGCCGAGCGTAACGACGTCACTCACGGTCATGTTGACGCCCTCGGGCTTTGACGTCAGTACTACTCCTACGGTACGTGACAGTTCTTTGTGCGTATATTCGGATATCTCCTTACCTTTTATATATATGCTGCCGCCGAGTTTGGGGATGAATGCCGCCAGCGTTTTTAGCAACGTAGACTTGCCCGCTCCGTTCGCCCCAATCAGGCATGTTAGGCGTCCGCCCTCAATATTGGCCTCAATGCTTGAAGCCACAAGGCGGTCGCCGCCGTGCTGGCGGTAGCCGATGGATAGGTTGCTGATATGTATCATGGTTCTTGTTTAATTGAGAATTTATAATTGATGATGGAGAACTGTAAGTTAGCGTCAGGCTAATTATGGTTTGCTTTGTTGTCATAGTCTGCAAGAGTAATCATAATTGGCCTGACGCTGACTTGCAGTTCTTCATCCTAAACCCTCCATTCTCAATTATTAATAATCGTTCTTGCGTATTCAATTATTGTGTCACGGCCGCGAAGGAAGTCGTCGTCGGTCAGTGAGATGTTGTAGTCCGGCTCGATACCGAACTCCGTACACTGCATGTCCTTGTCGTACATCGGACATGCGCTGAACCTTACCGCCCATCCGTTAGGCATTTCGCTGCTGAACGGCATGCCGGCTCCGCCGCCCGTCTTGTCGCCCACTACGGTTACGTTGGGGCAGCACTTCATGTACTTCACGAACTCGTTTGCGGCGCTGAACACTTCGCGGTTGGTCAGCACTACAACCTTTTTGTGCCACCTTATGCCGCTCGACGGCTTCAGGATTTGCTCCTCCGGTTCGGAAAAGTCGCTGTGCCCGGTGCCAGTCTTGTGCTGTATGTAGCCTACGTGAATGCTCTCGTCGGTGAAGCGCGCCGCCAGTTTCTCGGCCATCGTTAGCTGTCCGCCGCCGTTGCCGCGCACGTCGACAATCAGTCCTGTGCACGAAGCAAGGTAAAACATCACCTCGTCGAGGTTGCCGTCGCCTATCCCGTTCTCGAACGAAGAACAGTATATGTAGCCGATGTTGTCGTCAAGCTTGCGGTATTGCAGGCCCGATGCTATCTTGTAATCCGTGCCGAGATACTTTCGGAGGAGCGAGTCGCTGAAGTTGGTGGGGTAGTCTTCCTTCCAGCTCCAGTACCTTGCGTTGTCGAACGGGGAGTACATGTTGACGTGACCGTCGCGCAGTTCGGCGAGCATATTGCCCAAAACCTCGAACAGCTGGTCGTCCGTCATGCCCTGGTCTATCTGTTGGCTGTACTTCAGGTACACCTGGTTCCAGTCCAGTCCGTAGGCCTCGTTCTTGTAGTCGAAGAAGCAATAGTGCTCGTCCATGATTTTCCAAAGCGCCTCGAAGTTGCCTTCCGGGTTGTCGGCGTACTCCTCCTCGTCAACGCATGACGTCTGTACAAGCCCCAGGATGAGCGGTATTATGACGTAAAGAAGCTTTTTCATGGGATGATATGGGTGAGTTTAAATGTCCTGACAAAGCCTATCAGGAACATGTTTGAATACGTGTGGTACTTCAGGTTGTTGACCTTTGCCTGGCGGAAGTCGCCGAGATAGCCAACGCGTAGCGTCGTCTTGCCCAGCGTGAAGTCAAGAGTCAGCATCTGGCGGAGCGACGGTGTTGTGGCGATTGTCGTCGGAACGACGTTGTGGTCGTAGTTGCCGCGCGAGAAAATCTCGTAGTATGACTGGCCGTAATTAGGGCTGAACATCACTCCGAAGAGCGGAGCCGACACTTCGTAGCGGGCCTTCAGCGGCACTTTTCCGAGCCTGAAGCGGTACGCCGCGGCAGCGCTCGGCGATATGTTGAGCGCAAGGCGGGCCTGCGCGGGGTTGTTGCCGTTGCGCGTGTTGTACAGAAATCCGAGGTCAATGTCGGCCTGTCCGCCCGCCATGATGTTCAACTTGCCGCCCATCAGGTCCCAGTTGTAATGCACGCCGTAGGTAAACGTGTACATGCCGGATATCTCATTGCCGTTGCCCGAGCGGTTGTCGGCGTACGCGAAGCTGCCCTGGTGAACCAGCATACGCGACCACCTGGCGCCCTCGCGGCGGCGTATCGTATGCGAAATGTAACGCACTTCCATTCCCGTATATTTCTCTGGCGACAGGTAAGTGTCGAGTATGTTCACGCCGCCTACGCCCAACATCTGTGCGTTGGTTATAACCTTGGCGCTCGGAATGGTGTCGGCCTCCTGCGCGGTCATGGCCGCAGGCAGTATGAGCAGGGCCTGTACGATGAATATCTTTAACGCTTTCATTGGCTTATAGGCTGTCGTTCGTGACATTTTCAGTTGTCGTTGTTGTCGCCGAAGAGGTTTAGCTGGCCCGTAATCTCGTCTATTACCTGCTGCTGGCTCTTGCCTGCGTCAGGGTCAAGATTCTCGTTTTGGGAAGTCTCGGGCTGTTTACCGTCGTCGGATATGTCGTCATCCGCCTCGTCGTCGTCACGTTTCAGCGGTTCAAGTTCCTCAATCCTGTCGACCGTCCACGTCGTTATACGCTTGCCCTTGGCCTTGAAGCCCTTGACGGCGACGAACTCTTCGGCGTTGATTTCCTGCGCCTCACGGAACTCGTCGTTGCCTCCGAAGGTCACACGGAAGCGCGGATACGGCTCGTCTGTAAGGCAAACGAGGCGGCTGTCCTTGTTTTCGCCGATGTAGTTCTGCTTCCTTTTCGAGCCTTCCATAAGGAAACGCTTGAGATAGGGATAACCTTGCTGATCGGCGTCGAAGAGCACTGCCGTCCACACTTTGTGCTCGTCGTACTTCTCTATAACCTTGATGTTGTCCTCGTAGTGGTTGTTTACGTCGAAGTTTGACAGGTAGAAGTCACCGTTGTCGAGAACAACGAGAATGCTGTCGCCCTCGTTAAACTCGCCCAACAGGCGTCCGTGGTCGTCGTAGTTGAGGCGTTTCACGTCGGGGTCGAACCAAACCTTGCGCCCGCCGAGCGTGCTGTGGCCGTGGCTCTTCAGCGAAATGCGGTGTACGTTGAAGCGGGTCATCACCACGCCTTTGGCTCCACGCCCCTTGATTGCTACCTCGGAGAAGTCTTTTTCCTTGAAAATCGTCTTCAGGCGGGGTGCCGGGTCGAGTGTAATCTTGATTATTTCGGCCTCGCCGTTGGGGTTGGCAGTGAAGTAAACCACGCGCGAACCTGGCGTGCCTTGCGTCAGGTCGTACTCGCGGTCGCGGGTAATGCTGGTCACGTTAAACCTCTTCATGTAGTATTTACCCAGCTTTCCGTCACGGTAAACGGCGTTGTATATCGTCCGGCGGTCGTTCTTCTTGAACACGGCAACGTGCATGATGTTCTTCCCGACGAATATTTTGTCGGCCACCTTTACCACCTTATACTTTCCGTCTTTATAGAAAATGATGATGTCGTCGATGTCCGAGCAGTTGCAAACGAACTCGTCTTTCTTCAGCGCCGTGCCGATAAAGCCTTCGTTGCGGTTGATGTATAGCTTCTCGTTAGCCTCTACCACCTTGGTAGCCTCTATCGTGTCGAAGTTCTTTATCTCGGTAAGGCGTGGATGGTCGGCGCCGTATTTGTCCTTAAGATACTTAAACCAGTCGGCCGTAACGTCTACCATGTGGGCCAGCTTGAAGTCAATCTCCTCTATCTCCGCCTTTATCCTGGCCATCATCTCGTCGGCCTTGTCCTTGTTGAACTTCAGTATCCGGGCCATCTTGATGTCCATAAGGCGCAGTATGTCGTCCTTGGTCACCTCGCGGATGAACTGCGGATAGAACGGCGTAAGGCGTTCGTCGATATGCGCGCAGGCGGCATCCATGTCAGGAGCCAGCTCGAACTTGCGGTCCTTGTATATGCGTTCCTCGATGAATATCTTTTCAAGCGAGGCGAAGTGGAGCTGTTCCTGCAGTTCGTTCTTGCGTATCTCAAGTTCCTTGCGTAGCAGTTCCATGGTGTGGTTGACCGAGTAACGCAGCACGTCGCTTACCGTAAGGAACTTCGGTTTGTCGTCCTCGATAACGCAGCAGTTGGGCGAAATGTTTATCTCGCAGTCCGAGAAGGCGTACAGGGCGTCAAGAGTCTTGTCCGACGAGACGCCCGGCGCCAGGTGCACTTGTATCTCAACCTGCGCCGCGGTGTTGTCGTCTACCTTGCGTGCCTTGATTTTCCCCTTCTCGATAGCCTTCAGGATTGAGTCGATAAGCGTTGAAGTAGTCTTGCCGTAAGGTATCTCACGGATGACGAGCGTCTTGCTGTCGAGCTTCTCTATCTTGGCTCTCACCTTCAGCACGCCGCCCCTCTGTCCGTCGTTATACTTGCTTACGTCAATGCTTCCGCCAGTGGGGAAGTCGGGATACAGCGTGAACGGCTCGCCGTGAAGGTAGCTTACGGCGGCGTCGCATATCTCGTTGAAGTTGTGCGGCAGGACTTTCGACGACAGGCCCACGGCTATACCCTCGGCGCCCTGGGCCAGAAGGAGCGGGAATTTGGCAGGAAGCGTGATAGGCTCTTTGTTCCTTCCGTCGTAGCTCAGCTGCCATTCGGTTGTCTTTGGGTTGAAAACCACGTCAAGGGCGAACTTCGACAGTCTTGCCTCGATGTATCGCGGGGCGGCCGCACGGTCGCCGGTGAGGATGTTACCCCAGTTACCCTGGCATTCTACGAGCAGGTCTTTCTGCCCCAGCTGCACCAAGGCGTCGCCAATCGAGGCGTCGCCGTGGGGGTGGAACTGCATGGTGTGTCCCACGATGTTGGCCACCTTGTTGTAGCGTCCGTCGTCCATGCGCTTCATCGAGTGCAGTATTCGCCGCTGCACGGGCTTCAGTCCGTCCTCGATATGAGGCACGGCGCGCTCGAGGATGACGTACGACGCATAATCGAGAAACCAGTTCTGGTACATCCCGCTGAGGTGATGCACGGCCGAAGCGTCAAACCGGTTGACCGGCTTGAACACGTCGCCTTCGGGCACCGGCCCGTCGTTTACGTCGTCGAATATGTCCTCGTTCTGTTCCTCTATGCTTTCGCTTTCCTTTATTTCGTCGTCCATGTATAGTTAAATGATTGTCGGCGTGACGCTATTACATACCTGCGCACGCAATTATAAATAAGGTGTGAAGTTACCTCCATGCAAAGATACATGAAAAAATCAACATTTACAAGAAAGACAACGCAAATCAATAAAAGTTGTAGACAAATGCTTGCGGAACATAAAAGGCCGCAGTATTGATGTTAATTAATACTAACACGCCAACATCCTGTAATCACGTTAAGCCTCCGTGAAGGTCCGCGGCGCGCGTAGGTCGGGCTTTTGACTGAAAAAACGGCAAAATACAGCGTATGAATTAATGTATTGATAACCAGTGAGTTACGATTGATAATACAGCCACTGGCCGTTAATGGCGATGCGAAAGATGGTCTTTTACAAGCCAAAAGACCGTCTTTTGCCTTACGAAAGGCCGTCTTCGGCAAGGGTAAAAGCCGCTTTTAACGACCGTAAAGACCGTCATTAACCGTAAAATAGACTGGAAAATATGTTTTCAGTGATGATTTTCCGCCTTTTTTACTGCCGTTTTTGGTCTTGCGTTTTCTATTTCGTGATTTTGTAATGTCAAGAAAAACGAAACGGTGAAGGTTAAATATTGTTTATGCGGAAAGGCTTTGCCACATGCAGTTTAATGACGATACGCTGATTTTCCTGACACCGATGCACGTACTTACGCATGTTTGTATTACCTTTGCAGGTCTGAAAACATCATGCGGTATTACCAACCCGCGCAATCCGACAACTACAATGATATACGGACATGGCGACGACCTGTACCGCTACGGCGGACGTGTCAGGACAAATTTCAGCTCGAACATCTGCCAGAATGCCGACCTCGGCGCCCTGAAAAGACATCTTGCCGCGCGGCTCGACGTCATCGGCAACTATCCCGAACCGGCTCCGCTATCGCTCGAAAAGGCACTTGCCGGGGAGCAGGGCGTTGACGAAGACAACGTGATAGTGACCAACGGGGCCACCGAGGCGATATACCTCATAGCGCAGAACAACGCTATGAGGTGGGGCGCTGATTGCCATACGAACATAATTCCGCAGCCTACGTTCAGCGAATATGCCGACGCCTGCCGTGCCTGCGGTTCACGCATTTCAGACGGAACTGCGGCTACGGCGGGGCGAAAGGTCGTCTGGTTGTGTAATCCCAACAATCCTACGGGCAGCGTAAAGCTTGCCGTTGAGTTGCTTTCGGAGATTGACGCGCGGCCGGACGTGCTCTTCGTCATAGACCAGAGCTACGAACATTACACCAATGAACCGACGATTGCCGACAAGGATGTTGCTGTACGGCGCAACATAATACTGCTCCATTCAATGACAAAGCGGTTCTGCATACCGGGATTGAGGCTCGGCTACGCTACGGCGTGCCGTGAAACGATAAGTGAACTAAGGCGGTTGCGCCGCCCGTGGAGCGTCAATGCCCTTGCCATAGAGGCGGGACTGTTCCTCGTAAGCAGCGGTGCAGTGGTGATACCGCCGCTTGACGAATATCTTGCCGAGGCGCAACGGCTTAACCGTGAGCTTGGAATGATTGACGGAATAACCGTCGTGCCGACAAAGACCAACTTCATGTTGGCAAGCATAGAGGGACACACGGCGGCGGAACTGAAGGAGTTTCTCGTGGCGCGTTACGGGCTACTGATACGCGACGCGTCAAACTTTAGCGGGCTTGACACGTCATATTTCCGTGTCGCTGCGCAAGACCGCCGTGCCGACGACATGCTTATCGAAGCGATAAAGGATTTCTTAAAATGAACATTATATCCGTAATTCCCGTATTGGCAGGCTGGATTGCCGACAAGGTTTTCGGCGATCCGGAGCGCCTTCCGCACCCCGTTGTCCTGTTCGGAAAGCTCATTGCAGTAGGCGAACGCCGTCTGAACAAGGGTAGTTGGCGGCGGCTGAAGGGCGCTTTGCTTGCGTTGGTGCTCGTGGTTGCGGCATTTGCCGTGACCGCAGGGCTGCTGTCGTTGGCGGGGAGGCTGTCAGCTATACTTGCGGTGGTTGTTGAGGCCATGCTGATATTCTATTGTCTGGCCGGCACAACGCTTATCCGTGAGGTGCGCGGAGTGTTCGCCGCCCTTGACGTTTCGCTCGAACAGGGGCGCCGCCAGGTGTCGAGAATAGTGGGAAGGGATACGTCCGGCCTGACGGATAATGAGGTTCGCAAGGCCGCTTTGGAGACTCTTGCCGAGAATTTGAGTGACGGCGTGGTGGCGCCTTTGTTCTGGTTGCTGCTTCTCGGGGTGCCCGGCATGGTGGCATATAAGATGATTAACACGCTCGACTCGATGATTGGCTACCGCACAGAGCGTTACCGACGCTTCGGAACGTTTGCCGCGAGGCTCGATGACGTTGCCAACTACATCCCCGCACGCCTTACGGCGCTGCTCATGACGCTTGTAGCCGGCCGTCCTGAGCTTGTTAAGTTCGTGGCCATCAATGGCCGCCGGCATGCCAGTCCGAACAGCGGCTATCCCGAAGCGGCGCTCGCCGGCGTGCTTGATTGCCGTTTCGGTGGCGGGCATTATTATTTTAACGAGTATGTGGAAAAGCCGTTTATCGGCGATAACGACCGCCAGCTGACCGCCGCCGATGTCGACACGGCCGTCTGTATAAACCGCCGTGCCGAGCTGGTGATGGTCGTTCTCGTCGCGGTTGTCAGGCTCTTGCCTGCTTATGGTTGGCTTCTGTCCTGGTTGCCGGTATGTCGATAAAGCGCTTCTTTTTGTTGTCGGTATATGTTTTTTATGCGAAAAGTAGTAATTTTGCACCATGTTTTCAAGTAATAAGGATAATGTGCTGTTGACGATGATACGCAACGGCCAGGAGATGAGCGGCAACCAGAAGCTCAACCTGATAATTCAGCTTAGTATTCCGTCCATTCTTGCCCAGCTGACTACTATCATGATGTTCTATATCGACGCGTCGATGGTCGGTTCGCTGGGAGCCCGTGCGTCGGCGTCGATAGGTATCGTGGAGTCTACCACGTGGCTTTTCGGCGGCTTGACGTCGGCCGCCGCGCTTGGCTTTTCGGTGCAGGCGGCACACTTTATAGGCGCAAATGACTTCGAGAAAGCCCGCCAGGTGTTCCGCCAGGGACTTATGGCTACAGCCTTGTTCACCGTTATCCTCACTACGATTTGCGTCTGCATAGCCAAGCCTCTGCCTGTATGGCTGGGCGGAGGGGCTGATATCTGCGGCGACGCGACGTCTTATTTTACCATTTATTGCCTTTCCCTGCCTGTTTACCAGATAGGGATATTGTCGTCGAGCATGCTGAAATGCTCTGGCAACATGCGTGTGCCGAGCCTCATGAGCATACTGATGTGCCTGCTCGACGTGGTTTTCAATTTCTTCCTTATTTACGAAACTCGCCCTGTTTCGGTGTTTGGCACCGAGCTTACAGTGCCCGGCGCAGGCATGGGTGTGCCCGGTGCGGCGTTGGGTACGGCCTTGGCGTATGCCGTTACGGGTGTAATGCTGATATGGTTTGCGACGGTCAAGTCGCCAGAATTGTCCCTGAAGAATGAGAAATGGACGTTCGCGCCGATGTGGAACTACCTTCGCAACGCCGCGAAAGTAAGTCTTCCGATGGGCGCGCAGTACATGATGATGAGCGGGGCGCAGATAGTCAGCACAATGATTGTTGCCCCTTTGGGCAACATTGCGATAGCGGCTAACACGCTTGCGATAACTGCCGAGAGCCTGTGTTACATGCCGGGATACGGTATCGGGGACGCCGCGACGACACTTGTCGGGCAGAGTATCGGTGCGGGACGCCGCCAGTTAGCACGCAGTTTTGCGTATCGCACGGTGTTCATGGGCATGGGCGTGATGGCATTTATGGGCTTGGTGATGTATATCTTCGCGCCCGAGATGATTGGAGTGATGACACCCGACGAACAGGTTCGCCTGCTCGGATCGCAGTCTTTGCGCATAGAAGCGTTTGCAGAGCCGATGTTCGCCGCCGCGATAGTTACCTACAGCGTGTGTCTCGGAGCAGGAGATACGCTCATACCTGCCACCATGAACCTTGCTTCAATGTGGCTTGTGCGCCTTACGTTGGCCGCCCATTTCGCTCCAATTTACGGATTGCGCGGCGTGTGGATGGCAATGGCCATAGAGCTGACTCTGCGCGGAACGATGTTCCTAATACGCCTTTTCAGCGGCAAGTGGCTGAAGAAGGGGTTTAAGTAATCTATTTTATAATTAAGAATTAAGAGTTAAGAATTAAGAAAAATAGTCTTGCTGGTTAATACTGAGATATAAAGCTCTTTATAAACCAACAAGGCTATTTTTCTTAATTCTTAACTCTTAATTCTTAATTACATTATCTTTTCTTTCGCCCTTTCAACTCCGTCAACCAGTTCTTTCATTACTTCGGCAACGGGCCTGACGGCTTTTATAGCCGAGGCAATCTGTCCGATTTCGAGCTCCCCGCTGTCGATGTCGCCCTCGAATATGCCTCGTTTTGAGGCGGCCTTGCCCAAAATGGCCCGCAGGTCGTCGGCAGAGGCACCGCCGTCTTCGGCCTCTTTCACTTTATCATATAGCGAATTCTTTATCAGTCGGGTAGGGGCTATCTTCTTGAGGCATAGCATCGTGTCGCCCTCTTCCGTCGAGATACATCTTTGCTTGAACGCTTCCGAGGCCGAACTCTCCTCGGTCAGGGCGAAGAGTGTGCCTATCTGTACGCCTTCGGCGCCGAGAACCATCGAGGCAAGGATTGCTTCGCCCGAAGCGATACCGCCCGCAGCGATGAGTGGCAGGCTTGTCGCGCGGCGCACCTGGGGGATAAGCGTCATCGTAGTTGTTTCTTCGCGACCGTTGTGTCCGCCTGCCTCAAAGCCCTCGGCCACGATTGCGTCAACTCCGGCTTCCTCGCATTTGCGCGCAAACTTGCTGCTCGACACGACATGAACGACGGTTATTCCGGCTTCGTGGAGCATTGGCGTAAACTTCTTCGGACTGCCGGCGGAGGTGAAAACGATTTTCACGCCGCTGTCGATGATGAGCTTCATCAGGCGGTCTATCTCCGGATACATCAGCGGAACGTTTACTCCCCAAGGTTTATCGGTTGCCTCTTTCATTTTGGCTATGTGTTCCTCAAGCGTCTCGGGGTGCATAGAGCCGGCTCCGAGCAGGCCAAGTCCGCCGGCGTTGCTCACCGCAGAGGCCAGTCTCCAGCCGCTACACCACACCATTCCGCCCTGTACGATAGGGTACTTTATACCGAAAAGTTCGGTTATTCTGTTCTTTTCCATAGTTCTTGTCCGTGTTTTTGATGAATGACTCTTATGCAAAGATAGTGTAAGTCGAGCGAAATGCAAAATATTTTGGCAAGGAAGTTAAAGGTGCTAAATAACCTCCTGATAGTCAGTGTGTTATGAACGACGTTCCAAAAGATGGCCTTTTGGCTTGTAAAAGGCCATCTTTTAGACGATGAAAGGCCACCTTTTGCGATTCGAAAGGCGGCCTTTTGGAAAAAGATTGATTATATATTGATAGAGCGACAATCGTCAGGCGGTTTCTCCCTTGTGGTAAGGCAGGATGAAAACAAGTATCACGGCTCCTGCGATAAGCAGCACGGTCTGTCCCGTTATGTCCTTCATCGCCACGATGGCGGCCTGCACCGTCACCCTGCCTTTAAGCGAAATGGTGGCCAGCTGTTCGGCTTCCAGAGTGCCTTTGCCGCCGGCCTGTCCTACAAGTTTTGTCATGGTGAAGGTCTGTGCAGCGGTTGTGTTCTCGCGGTCTACGGTCTGCGCCAGCCGTGTGACTTAATGTTGCTGCCGTTCCGTAAGCCAGTTGGAGTATATCGAAGCGCCGACAACGGGCGCGATGGCGTTGCGCATCCATATCATCAGGAACACGTACGTGGCCAGATAACGTGAAGGCAGGCTCTTCATGCCGAACGCCGCCGCAAGCGAATACAGCATAAGCAGGCCCGTGAAGTTGAGTATCGTGGGCAGGGTCATGTTCTCCAGCAGTCCCGTCGTGCTGTACTGGAAGTACATGTACACGTCGGCCGACGCCATGATGATGAATGCCGTGGCGAAGATTGTGCGGAAACGCGCCTTGCGAAGCACCATCAGCAGAGACAGCACGAGGCCAATGAGGCAGCCGACGATGGCCCACCGGCTGATGAACGCGCCCTGCATGTTGTTTATCGGGGTGGCGATTTTTGCAAAGGCGGTGACAAACGAGTTGGCCGAATTGAACACCATGGCGAGTATGAAGAGCAACATCGACATCCATACGTTGCGGAACGTGAGCACCTCCGGCGGCAGGTAATAGTGCTCCCTGTGGCGGAAGGCCATGTACACGAACGCCCCGGCTGACAGCAGGAATACGGCAGTGGCGGCGCGGATGTACATCGAGTCGAACCAGTCGAGCATGTTGCCGTACACCAGCACGTAAGCCATTGAGCACAGCGCGGCGCCCATCAGCAGCATGTCGGGCACCATTGTCCACTCTATTTCCCATTTCTCCTTTTTCTCCTCGTCGGCCATCGTGAGCATTACAAGCAGCGAAGCCACGAGCAACATGCCGATGACGGCGTAGTAAGCGTCCTGCCAACTGTACTCGTAAGCAAACCAGGCGGTAAGCAGATTGCTTGATTGCGAGATTATAAGGATGTAGAAATACAGCACAGGCATCAGGAAAGTGCGCTTCCGTTCCAGTCCGTACTGCACGTCGGCAGGCGGTTCGGCCGTCATCGTGAACATCGCCAGCGTGTCCATTCCCGTCAGGTAAGGGGCTATTGTGAAAGTACAGTTGAGCATGACGGCGATACGTACGAAGCCAGTAAGCAGGCAGGCGGCCAGCAATACGGGCACCGATGTTGTGACGGCGCACACGTAATTGAGCGGTATCAGCATGAGGAAGCACCACAGATAGGTCTGTTTCGGCCTGCGAGCCTGCAGGAAACGCACCATGAACGGCGGCAACAGGCACATCCCGATGCTTGTGAAGAAGCTGGCAAGCTGTATGTCCTCCGTCCTCACCGCAAGCCCGCCGGACATTTCGGCGACGTTGCACAGGTAGGCTCCGCCAGAGAACGTGGGCGGAATGAACATCAACAGCAGCACCAGTATGCCGACAGGGCGCGGCACGGACGGGCGGAACGGGTAGTTGTTTCTTTCCTTCTCCATGCTCAATCGTCTTTTACGTCCACTTTGATTTCACACATCATGCCGGCCGCCATGCGGCTGTTTGCTGTATCGTCAAGGCTGCCGTTGAAGTCTATCCTGACGGGAACGCGCTGCTGAATCTTGACGAAATTGCCTGCCGAATTGTCCGTAGGAACCATCGAATACTTTGAGCCCGTGGCCTGGCTGATGGCCGTCACCGTGCCCGCAAACCTCTTTCCAGGCATTGCGTCTACGGTTATCTCCACCTTCTGTCCCGGTCGGATACGTGCCATCTGGGTCTCCTTGAAATTGGCAACAACCCACTTTTTGCTGTCGGGAATAAGCGTTGTGATTGTCTGTCCGGGGCTTACCAACTGGCCTTGCTCTATCGTCCTGCGTCCTAAGTAGCCGTCGGCCGGGGCGGTGATTACGGTGTACGACAGGTTCAGCCGCGCCATGTCGACCGCCGCTTCAGCGCGTTGTATGGCGGCGTCGGCGTTCTCTTGACACTGACTCACCTCGCTGACGGTCGACCGCGCGGCCTCCCTCTGCCTCATGAGAGCGCTCACCCGGGCCTTTGCCATGTCCAATTCGGTCTTGTATTGCTCAACGATGACGGGCGTTGAAGCCTTTTTCTCCAGCAGCGCGCTGTACCTGCGGTAGTCACGTTCGAGCTTTTCCACGCGGAGTTCAGCCTCCTCAATCGACGCATCCAGCACCGTGGCACTGCTCGAAGCGGTGTTAACGCTGTTACCTATTACCTTCCGTCCGCTGCGTGCGTCCATCAGTTGCGCCTCCGCCTGCTTCAAGGCGATGGCGTATTCGCGGTCGTCGATTATCAGAATGGTGTCCCCCTTGTGCACGAACTGGTGCTCGGTGAAGCGTATCTCCTTAATATATCCGGCCACCTTGACGTTCACAGGCGAGATGTATTGCTCCACCTGGGCGTCGTCGGTGCGCTCAACGCCGTTGTCGGTGAACATCGTCACTATGACGGTTGCCCCCGCGGCGAGCAGCAATATGGCCGCAGCCTTGCCAAAAGTCTTCTTTTCCATGATGTTATATGGTTATTTGTTATTTGGTTTTATTTGCTCAGCAGAGCCAGATTACCCGACAGCTTGAGCAGTTCCAGCTGTGCTATGTTGTACTGATAGTGCGCCTGCACGCATGCTGCCTGCGCCGTGCGAAGCTGCATTTCGTCCTGAAGCAGGGCGGTCATCGAGGCTACTCCCTCCTTGTAATTGCTCCTCTGTGACGTCATATACGGCCTCGGCCTGGCGGTAACTGTCGGTCTGCGTGCGGAACACTTCCATGTTGTGAGGCAGCTGAAGCATGGCGTTGTCATAGCTTTCGTTTATCCGTTGCCGTGCCAGGCGTATGTTGTTGGCGGCTTGCAGGGCGTCATGCTTGTACTGTCTTATCTGCAGTTTCCTTGCGTTTGTCTCGAAGATGGGTATCTTTACGGTAAGACCTACGAAGCAGTTGCCGAACCAATTATCAGTCGCTTCTTTTCCGTGGAAGAAGCGGTTGAACTCTTCCTGATAGCCTACGCCGCCCGCATAGGCGGTCAAAGATATGCTCGGAAGGTATCCCGCGCGTGTTGTCTTGATACGTTTCTCGGCCAGTTCCTTCTGTTTCTCGGCCAAACGCAGCTCGGGCAGGCCGTCGCTTACGCCGAAAGTCTGCACCGGAGTGATGTCGCCAGGCATGCGTTCAACGTCCAATGGATAGTCGGCGCCGACGTTCATCAGGAACCGCAGGAGGTCGAGCTGCTGCCCGTAAAGGGTAAGATACTGGCTTCGCTGCGCCTCAAGGTTCTTCATGTTAATGCGTACACGGCTTAAGTCGACTTCCATTACCACGCCCTGGCGGTACAAGGCGTCGGTTATCTCGCACAGCTCAGCCATGCGCCTGATGTTCTTTTCCAGCAGAATCTGCTGTTCGAGCGAGGCCTGCGCCAGGCAGTAAGTGCGGCTGATGTTCATCGTCAGGTCGTCAACGGCCTTCTCGTATGTCAACTGACTGATGCCCTCCACGGTCTTCGCGGCGTCTATCGCGGCATAGATGGTCTGGTTGAAGAGCGGCATCGAGAGCTGGATACCTGCGTTGGCGTTGTATTGCGTGCTTTTGATAGTCTGCCATGTAGGGTCGTCGGGGAAGTCGTTTCCAAGCACAGTGCCCGTCGTAACGTTGACAGGACTCTTCAGGTAGTCGGTCAACTGGAACGTGCCTATGACTGTGGGTAGCAGCCGCGAGCGGCTTTGCGACAGCGTGGTGCGCCCCTTCTGCATGCCTATGCGGGCGTTGTCGAGCGTGAGGTTGTTGGCTATGCCGAGGGCGACACACTCTTTCAGTGACATCGTACGGCCTGCGCATGTGGTGGCGATGACCATGCAACATAGGATATGAATATATGAGCGTTTCATCGTGTAAGTGTTTTTTACGTTGTTCTACGTTGCAAAGGTATGGCGTTTACATATTACTGTCGCATACAATTTTAGCCTATGATTGTGCAATTTTCCAACTGCTATATGTTTTTTACGCTGTTGTAGCGGTTATATGCATTTTATTTTGTTAATTTGCGGTATCTGATTATACAATAAACAAAAGCATGTTGACATACAAGAAGACATTGGACATCGACGAGCTTATTGCCAACCACGCCACGGTTTCGGTGCATAAGTACGGTTTTTTCCTGTGCAGGCAGGGGTGGGCGAAAATCCTTTTGGGCGCCAAGACATATAATATATCGCGCAACCACCTGTGCATTTACACCCCAAACACGTTTCTGCACATCCTCGAAAGGAGTCATGACCTGGCCGGAATACTCGAGGAAGACGACGTTGACGCTTATTATCCGGTGGTAAGCCTGATAGACATACGCAAGCGGTTAAGAATACGTGACGAGTCGTGCGTTGCCTTATCGGAGCGTGAGGCGGCGGAAATCGTTGCCCTTATGGACGTAATCGACGACGCTAAAAGGCCACGTCCCATTTCCGCCGCTTACGAACGCCACGGCGACGGAACACAATATAATCGGCAAGAGACCGTACCCCTGACAACCATACGCGACAACTACCTGCGCCATCTGTACTACGCGCTGTGCCTGAAAGTGCTTGACGTGTACTTCAGCAACACGCCGGTTGAGGCCGTACCACAAGACAGGGACGACACCGTGCTTAACCGTTTTGTCATCTCCGTACACGAGAATTGCCACCGTCAGCGCACCGTAAAGTATTACGCCGACGAGCAAAACCTGTCGCCATACTACTTTTCGTCAATAATAAAGGAGAGGAGCGGGCGCGCCGCGTTGCAGTGGATAGAGAGCGTAACGATGACTTTCATCCGCCAATACCTCAGGTGTACGGACATGAGCCTGAAGGAAATATCCGACCGAATGTACTTTCCCGACCAGTCTACGTTCAGCCGATACTTCAAGCACCATGAGGGATGCACGCCGTCGGAGTACCGGATGAGGCGGTAGCGTGAGGCTTTCCGCATATACGGAAATACCCTTGCGCATGCCGTGGGCGCATGTTCTGTCGGTAGATATGTATCGTATTGATAATCAGTGGTTTATGAAACGCAGCGTAAAACACGGCCTTTTGGAACGCAAAAGACCGTGTTTTACGTTCCAAAAGGCCATCTTTTACAAGATGAAAGATGGCCTTTTGCCGTTTATTGCCATACCACAAACTATCGGATAGACCTTCATCTGAAAAATAGAAACAGACAGTATGTATAACGGGTGGCGGTAAAATAAAAGACCGTTTCACTCTCTTTGATTTTGTTCTTCTCTCAATTTGAATAAATTTCTATCGCTCATAAAAGTATAATACATTATCCTTTTATTTCGCTTAACCGAAATTTTGCAGTAACTTTGGATAAGTTACGCTGCATTTCGGAAGAAAAAATAAAAGTCCGTTTCACTCTTTTTTATTTTGTTCTTCTCTCAATTTGCAGTAACTTTGCACCGGATTAAAGAGAAATAGAGATTTGTATGGATAACAAACAGGCAACACTTGAATTAGGAACGAAACCGATAGGCAAGCTGTTGGCACGCTACGCCCTGCCTGCCATCATTGCTATGACGGCCTCGTCGCTGTACAACATGATCGACAGTATCTTCATAGGTCAGGGCGTGGGGCCGCTGGCAATCTCGGGACTGGCCATCACGTTCCCCCTGATGAACCTCTCGGCGGCCTTCGGAGCCGCCGTCGGCATTGGCTCGTCAACATGTATTTCGGTGAAGTTGGGACAGAAAGACTATGCCATGGCCGAGCATATCTTCGGCAATAGTTTTACCTTGAACCTTGTGGTAGGTATAGCGTTCGGTCTTATAGCGCTGCTGTTCCTCGACCCGATACTGTATTTCTTCGGTGCGAGCGAGCACACAATTCCTTACGCACGCGACTATATGGTGGTGATATTGGCCGGCAACGTCGTCTCACAGACGTTCCTCGGAATGAACGCCGTGCTGCGCGCGGCCAGCAAGCCAAAGCAGGCTATGGCGGCGACTATACTTACCGTCATTCTGAACATTGTGCTTGCACCTATATTTATATGGGTGTTCAACATGGGAATATTCGGCGCCGCGCTTGCAACAATAATCTCGCAGGGCGTGGCTTTGGCGTGGCAGATCAAACTGTTCAGCAACCAGGACGAGATACTGCACTTCCAGCGGGGCATTTACAAGCTGAAGCGCGACATCGTGAAGAATATCGCCGGCATAGGCATGTCGCCTTTCGCGATGAACGTGTGCGCCTGCGTGGTGGTGATATTCATCAACGCCGGTCTGTCGCATTATGGCGGCGACCTTGCCGTAGGTGCCTACGGTATTGCCAGCAAGGTGTCGTTTATCTTCGTTATGGTGACTATCGGCCTTAACCAGGGTATGCTTCCGATAGCCGGCTACAACTATGGCGCGCAGCGTTACGACCGACTGATGAAGGTGCTCAAGTACGCTATGATTACCGCAACGGTAATAACATCTACGGGATTCATCATTGCGGAGTTCTTCCCTTACCAGTGCGCGCGGCTCTTTACGACCGACAAGACGCTCATCGACATGTCCATCGAGGGTATCAGGATACACATGCTGGCATTCCCGATAGTAGGTATGCAGATGGTTATCACCAACTTCTTCCAGTGCATAGGCAAGGCCAAGATCAGCATATTCCTGTCGTTGTCGCGCCAGATGCTGTTCCTCCTGCCATTGCTCGTCATTCTGCCGCCCATCATGAGGCTTGACGGCGTATGGACGGCAATGCCTGTTTCTGACACCATAGCCGCCATCGTGGCTCTTGTAATGATGGCAAGGTACATGAAGAAGTTTAAGAGACAAATGAATGTAAGTATTCAGCAGGCAAGTGACAAGTGACGAGTGACAAGGAGATATGTTTTCAGCAGGAAGTCAAATTGTCTGCTTTATTAAAAGAAGCAAATCTCCTTGTCCGCTCGTCAGCTTGTTACTTGTCAACTAAAAAATAAAAGCAATGGACGATAAAAAAATAATAATCAACGTCGGAAGGCAGCTCGGAAGCGGCGGACTGGTAATAGCCAAGAGGCTTGCCGAGGATTTCGGGTGCAACTTCTACGACCGTGAATTGCTGAACCTTGCGGCTAAGGAGAGCGGTTTCAGCGAAAAGTTCTTTGAGCAGAACGATGAGAAGAAAGGCTTTTTCCGTATGCTTTTCCACATGCATACACCGTTCGTGTCAGACAATAACTTCTACAACAACAAACTGTCGCAGGAGAGTCTGTTCCAGTTCCAGAGCGATGCGATACGCAAGGCCGCCGCAGCCCATTCGTGCGTGTTCGTTGGGCGTTGCGCAGATTATGTGCTTCGTGACTTCAAGAACACGGTAAGCGTGTTCGTTACAGCCAACCTCGACGAGCGTATAGCCCGTATATGCAAGCGACATGGATGTGACGAGGCAGAGGCGAAGAAAATCATCGAGAACAAGGAAGGCGCACGTGCGTCATATTATAATTATTATACCGGTAAGCAATGGGGGCACAGCACGTCTTACGACCTGTGTATCAACTCGAGCATTCTCGGTATGGACGGCACGGTGGAGTTTATCAAGGAATTCATAAGGAAGAAACTTGAAATAGGGTTGTGAGGTCATGCGGTAATAAGGTTATGCGGTTTTTTATGACTGTAGATAATGACTTCGTTGTTTCAAAAAGTTGCAAAACCTTAAAACCGTAAGACCTTATAACCTTAAAACCGTAACAGAACATGAAAAGAATCGGCATAATCAGCGATACACACTCTTACTGGGACGACAAGTACCTGCACTATTTCGAGCCGTGCGACGAGATATGGCATGCCGGCGACATCGGCTCGATGGAAGTTGCCGAACGCCTGGCTGAGTTCAGGATGTTCCGTGCCGTGTGCGGAAACTGCGACGGAGGCGACCTCAGGAGGATGTATCCCGAGCTGTTGAGGTGGAAATGTGAGGACGTTGACGTGCTCATGAAGCATATCGGCGGATATCCTGGTAACTACGACGCGAGCATTCGTGCGAGGATATACGCCAGTCCGCCACAGCTCTTCATAAGCGGACATTCACACATCCTGAAGGTAAAATACGACAAGAACCTTAACCTGCTGCACATCAATCCCGGTGCGGCCGGTCTTCAGGGATGGCATAAAGACCGCACGCTGGTAAGGCTGACGGTAGACGGAAGCGCGTTTAAGGACCTTGAAGTCGTGACACTTTCTGATCCAAGAAAAGACCATCTGCACAATATTTAGGCATAAGCCGGGTTATATATAATAAATAAGGTCTTGCGGTTATAAGGTCTTGCGGTTATGCGGAAGTTACATCAACATAGTCAATTTGTAATCTTCCGTTAGCCGCATAAACGTTAAACCCTATGACCGTAGTACCAAAGAACCTCAAAACCGAACTATATATGAAGACATATCTTGTTACGGGAGCTGCCGGATTCATAGGCTCCAATTTCGTAAAATATCTCCTTTACAGGAAATATAAGGATGAAGACATTAAGGTAATAGTGCTTGACGCGCTGACGTATGCAGGCAACTACGGCACGATAAAGGATGACGTAGACGGCAAGAGATGTGTGTTCGTGCATGGAGACATACGCGACCGCGAGCTGGCTGACAGCCTTTTTGCCGATAACGACATTGACTATGTTGTCAACTTTGCCGCCGAAAGCCACGTTGACCGCAGCATAGAGAATCCCCAGCTGTTCCTTGAAACCAATATACTCGGCACCCAGAACCTGCTCGATGCTGCCCGCCGTGCGTGGGTGACGGGCAAGGACGCTACGGGATACCCTACATGGAAAGAGGGCAAACGCTTTCATCAGGTCAGCACAGACGAAGTTTACGGCTCGCTTGGAGCCGACGGTTATTTCACCGAAGAGACCCCCTTGTGTCCCCATAGTCCGTACAGCGCCTCTAAAACAAGCGCCGACCTTATTGTAAAAGCATACCATGACACATACCACATGCCCGTAACAATTACTCGTTGTTCGAACAATTATGGGCCGTATCACTTCCCCGAGAAACTCATTCCGCTGATAATCAACAACATCCTTGAGGGCAAGCTGTTGCCAGTTTATGGCAAGGGTGACAACGTGAGAGACTGGCTTTATGTGGAGGATCACTGTAAGGCAATAGACCTTGTTGTGCGTGAAGGACGTGACGGAGAGGTATATAACGTTGGCGGACACAACGAGATGAAGAATATCGACATAGTGAAGCTCACCATAAAGACCATCCACGACATGATGGCTGAGGACAAGGGCTTGCGCAAGATACTGAAAAAGCAGGTCATTGATGCTAACGGCGATATTGACATTAGCTGGATAAACAACAACCTGATAACGTTTGTCACTGACCGTCTCGGCCACGACCAGCGCTACGCCATCGACCCGACGAAAATCAATAACGAGCTTGGCTGGCTGCCGGAAACTATGTTCGCAGACGGCATCGTCAAGACTATCCGCTGGAACTTGGAGCACCAGGATTGGGTAAACGAGGTTACCAGCGGTGAATACACCAAGTATTACGAACAGATGTACGGCAACAGATGAAATAAAAGCAGACAAGTTGACAAGCAGATGAGCGGACAAGGAGATTAGCCTTGTTGAATGGTATGGCTTAGAATAATCTCATTGTCCGCTCATCTGCTTGTCAACTTGTATCTTTAAGAAGAATATGGATATACTTTCACAAGAACTTCAGGACTTTCTGATACGCCTCGGCAAGGAGCCGGATTGCGTAAGCGAGAAGGTGGAACACTACATAAAGCATATCATGCATCTCGTGTATGCCGACGAGGAAGATATGCTACAGCAGTATTACGGATTGTTCGGCAACGACGTGAAGCCATTGGAAGACATCGCAAAGGAGCGTCATGTAAGTAACGAAACAATGCTTAAAATAATTGAGGCGAACCTTCGCAAGATGGCTGTTTCGCCTGAATGGCAGATGGTAAAGCAATTAATCAACAGACAAGTTGATGAGTGACGGGCAGACAAGGAGATATGACTAAATAGCATTTTGTAGCAAAATCAAATATCCTTGTCTGCTTGTATCTCGTCGACTTGTCAACTCTAAAAATAAGAATCATGAAGAAAATACTTTTGTTAGGCTCGGGAGAACTGGGCAAGGAGTTTGTAATCGCGGCGAAACGTGCCGGACAGTACGTTGTGGCTTGCGACCGTTACGCAAACGCTCCGGCCATGCAGGTGGCCGACGAGTGCGAGGTTTTCAACATGCTTGACGGCGATGCTCTCGACAATGTGGTAAAGAAATACAGTCCTGACATCATCGTTCCGGAGATAGAGGCTATCCGTACGGAGCGCCTTTTCGACTTTGAGGAGCAGGGAATACAGGTTGTTCCGAGCGCAAGGGCTGTCAACTTCACGATGAACCGCAAGGCAATACGTGATCTTGCCGCCAAGGAACTCGGACTGAAAACTGCAAAGTATTTCTACGCCAAGACGCTTGACGAACTGAAGGAGCACGCTAAGGAGATAGGTTTTCCGTGCGTAATCAAGCCGCTCATGTCGTCATCAGGTCACGGACAGAGTGTAGTAAAGGGAGACGACGAGCTGGAAGGAGCGTTTAACGCGGCGATGGAAGGTAGTCGTGGCGACGTTAAGGAGATTATAATCGAGGAATTTATACACTTCGACAGTGAGTTTACCTTGCTGACGGTGACCCAGAAAAATGGCCCGACTCTGTTCTGTCCGCCCATCGGTCATGTACAGAAAGGCGGTGACTACCGCGAGAGCTGGCAGCCGTTTGCAATTCCCGAAGCCGACCTTCGTGAGGCAGAGCGCATGGCAGAAGCCGTGACGGGTGCGCTTACAGGTGCCGGAATATGGGGCGTAGAGTTCTTTCTGAGTAAGGACAATGGCGTGATATTCTCCGAGCTTTCGCCCCGTCCGCATGACACGGGTATGGTAACGCTCGGCCATACGCTCAACCTTAACGAGTTCGAGCTGCACTTCCGCGCCGTCATGGGGCTGCCTATTCCTGCCATACACCTTGAGCATGCCGGAGCAAGCGCCGTTGTACTGGCAAAAGAAGAAGCCGACCATGAACCGGAATACAACCTACTTGACGTAACCAGTGAGGACTATTCGCGCCTGCGTATCTTCGGAAAACAGCAGCAACACGTAGGCCGCCGCATGGGCGTTGTGCTCTGTTACGGCGACGTTGACGCCGATACCACGGCCCTGAGGGACAAGGCCAAGCGCCTGGCGGACACCGTGATTAAGTAAGAAATCCGATGGGGATGAAGTTATGTAATAAGATGTAGATGTTTTAGATGGACAGAAACAATCTACGTTCACAAAGCCTGGACCTTCTAAGATTTCCATTGGCTGTTGTCGTTATAGCCATACATGTGGTATATCCGGGTGCTTATATTGAACTGGAGGGAAACACTACGCTTGAAGGACTTGTATGTCTTTTAAGCGGAATGTTTCTCGATCAGAGTGTACCTGTCTATTTCTTTATCTCAGGTTATGTGTTTTTCTTGAACATAAAGTTTGATAGACAAGTCTATATACGCAAACTGAAGAACAGGTCTAAGTCGTTGTTTATTCCCTATTTAACATGGAATACGGCTGTTATATTGAAAATAATGTTATTAACTTTCCCTTGTTTTGCATTTCTGTTCAAGCAACCACGTGTCATGTCAGACTATGATTGGTCTATCGGGGCAATATTAATGAGTTACTGGAATACCGGCTTTGGAATAACTCATGACGGTGTTTCTGAGATGAACGAAATTTATCCACAAGATAGTCCGCTTTGGTTTGTCAGGGATTTGATGGTCGTAGTACTATGTACTCCACTGGTATTCAAGATATTGAGTAGGTCCCGTTTGATAAGGAATGTCGTGATGATAATCCTCGGATTGTGCTGGTTCGTGGCAGGTCTTTTCCCGCTTGGCCATGTCAATCAACTTTTGATTGCGTTCTTCTTTTTTTCGCTAGGTTCAAGTATGAGCATAGGACAGAGTGACATGATGTCGACTTTTGGCCGATTATTCAAACCGGCAGCATTTGTGTATGTGTTAGTTTCGATAGTATATGCTTTAATGATACTTGATTATCCATTTGTTGCCAATGGATTGAAAAAGATAAATCAGCTTGCCGGACTTATTGTTGCGTATGACATATCAGCATTACTTATAAAGAAAAAAGTCTGCCGTGTCAGTCATTTCCTGACATCTTCTTCATTCTTTGTTTATGCATCAAACTGGCTTATATTGTACGAAATGAAAAGAATTGCCTACATTCTTATAAAGCCCGATACTGGTATTGAATATATCTTGGCGTATATTGCAACGATAACTTCCGTAGTCATGTTATCGCTTGGCGCATTTTACATGTTGCAAAGGTATATGCCATGGGTTGTAAAAGTATCTACGGGCCGGAAATAACGACAAAACAAGAGTGTAAGTAAAAGCGTAAAGTAACCTTAATTTTAATAAAAAACGAATATGGAAAAAACAATTGGCAAGGTTTTGTGCCTTCCGAAAATAATTGACCCTCGTGGTAATCTTACAGTGGCAGAAAGCATGAAAGACATGCCATTCGATATAAAGCGGGTTTACTGGGTATATGATGTACCTGGAGGAGAATGCCGTGGTGGTCATGCGCATAAGGAATGTAAGGAGTTTATTATTGCTGTTAGTGGCAGTTTCCATGTAACTCTTGATGATGGAAATAATAAAGATACATACCTGCTGAATCATCCTTATCAAGGATTGTTTGTCGAAACAGGGATATGGCGGACGCTTGATGACTTTTCTTCTGGTGCCGTATGCCTTGTCCTTGCTTCAGATTTATATGATGAGGGTGATTACATCCGTGATTATGACGAGTTTTTAGATTATGTAAAATGTTCGAGATAAACAGATATTCCGCCGACGAAAAATGTGCGTGGAATGGTTTTATTGACCTTTCAAAGAACGGAACGTTCCTGTTCAACCGCAACTATATGGATTATCATGCCGACAGATTCCATGATTTTTCGTTGATGTTTTATTGTAAAGGTAAGCTATTTGCAGTGTTACCAGCTAATATCCGTAACGGTGTGTTATATTCGCACCAGGGTTTGACATATGGAGGACTGGTTACGAATCGTAGTGCAAGGGCTGCTAACATCTGTTCATTGTTCAAGGAACTAAACGGATATCTGAAAGAAAATGGCGTTCGCAAAGTAGTGTATAAAGCTTTGCCATGGATATATTCAAAGTATATGGCGGAAGAGGATTTATATGCGTTGACGAACGTCTGCCATGCGAATATTGTATCACGTGACATCTCGTCAACGATTGTTCTTGATAATAGGCTCGGTTTCAGCGAATTGCGCCGGCGCGGGCGTAACAGGGCAAGAGCATGTGGAGTGGTTATTGAAAGCAGCGATGACGTGGCGGCGTTCTGGAATATCCTTGACAATAATCTTGAAAGTAAGTATGGCGTAGCGCCGGTACACAGCTGTGCTGAATTGGAATTGCTTATGGGTAGGTTCCCGTCAAATATAAAACTGTATATGGCATATCTTGACGGCGAAGCATTAGGTGGAGTAATCGTTTATTTATGTAACAACGTCGTACATACACAATATATCTCAGCGTCGCCTGAGGGTAAACGGATGGGGGCATTGGATTTATTGTTTGATACATTGATAGACTCCTGTTCAGGCTCTTTCAAATATTTTGATTTCGGTCGTTCTACCGAACATGGTGGCCGATATCTTAACGAGTCGCTGATATTCCAAAAAGAAGGTTTTGGCGGCCGGGGCGTATGCTATGATACTTATGAATGGACATTATGATTAAATATCTTGAATTAAGTAAAGTCACAGCCATGCATGCTGACGAGATACGGTCGGCAGTGGCACGGGTTGTTGATAGTGGTTGGTACCTGCAGGGCGAACAGACACGCTTGTTCGAGCAGGAGTATGCTGATTATATAGGCACAAGATATTGTGTCGGATGTGGTAATGGACTCGATGCCCTGACACTTATTCTGCGGGCGTATAAGGAGATGGGCGTAATGAATGACGGCGACGAGGTAATCGTACCTGCAAACACGTATATTGCGTCAATATTGTCCGTAACAGAGAATGGCCTGAAACCTGTTCTCGTAGAGCCACGTCTTGATACGTTGCAGGTTGACGACAGACTGATAGAACAAGCAATAACGCCACGGACGAAGGCTGTCATGATTGTACACCTTTACGGTCGTTGTGCATATACCGAATATATATATGATTTGTGCAGGCGTCGTGGACTGAGACTGATTGAGGACAACGCCCAGGCCCACGGATGTACATTCGGCAGCAAACGGACAGGTTCTTTAGGTGACGCAGCCGGCCATAGCTTTTACCCTGGTAAAAATCTTGGGGCGCTTGGCGATGCAGGAGCTGTAACCACGGATGACGATGAGTTGGCAAAGACTGTACGTACTCTTGGAAATTATGGTTCTGCACGCAAGTATGTATTTTGCATGAAGGGACGTAACAGTCGTATCGACGAGATACAGGCTGCTGTGTTGCGCATTAAGATGAAGTATCTTGATGCGGAGAATAACATTCGCAGGAGTATTGCAGAACGTTACATTGCCAACGTGTCCAACCCTTTGCTGCTGCTGCCCAGTGTAGAATATTGTGCAGCAAGTGTCCATCATATATTTCCTGTGTTATGTACAAGACGTGATGAGCTGCAAACCTACCTTTACAACAATGGTGTCCAGACAGTAATTCATTATCCCATACCGCCGCACCGACAGCTGTGCTATGCCGGATTTGCCGGTTTTAACCTGCCGATTACGGAGCGGATACATCATGAGGAACTTAGTATTCCGCTTAATCAGACGCTTGATGACAACGAAGTTGATACCATAATACAGCTGCTTAACGGTTTTAAGTGAGCTTTAATCAATAACTTTTATAACATATTGATTATCTGTTGGTTACATCATGGATATTGTCTTGGCCTATGAACGATGGCCTTTTACAACCTGAAAAGCCGTATTTTACGATGCAAAACGCCGTCTTTCGGAATGTGGAAGACGGCGTTTTATGTTGTAAGTGTTTATAACTGTTATGGTGGTCGGTTACCGGCGTCAGTCGGTAAGTATTACGGTTACTCCGCGGGCGGCCTGGGCGCCCATTACAAGAGCCTGGGCGATGTCGGCCGTCTTTGACGGGCCTGATATGAATGTGCCGTAGCCATAGTCGGTCATGTTTATGCGGGCATAGGCCTGGTGCATGTTGCTTACTATGGCGCGGCGGCTCAACACGATGACGAGGTATTCCGAGATAAAGCATACGGCGCGTTCCTTCATCGTCTGCGGTATCCATACACACCCGTTTTCGGCTACGCCGAGCTCTCCGCGCACAATGCCCACGTCGGTGCCGTTCAGTTCTTGCGCCGTGCCCACCGTGTCGGGATTGAGCGTAGCTATAGTTATCTCTGCCATGTTGCTTGCAAAGACTTTCGCTTCGGGATACAGTCTCTTGATTAGTCCGTTGATGTCTGCGTCCTTCTCGAGTTCGGCGACTTTTGCGCCTACTGTATTGCTCATGCTTATAAACTGGGCTACAGGGTCGGTGTATGTCACGCCTTGCAGTGCGTCAAGGTTAGGCATGTCGTATTGTTCCCCGACGTTGATGTTCTTTCTGTAGCGTGAAAGTATATGTTCTTTTGTTGACATGGTTTCTATAATTTCTTGAACACTTCATGGAACGGTTCTTTTGCGAATCGCGGCATTTCGTGGCCCTTGCCCCATGCGTTGAGGCTGTTGTACATCATCCATCGTGGCGCGTGGTTGGCCAGTGGGGCCAGCTTCAGTGCCGTGTTGTACAGTCCTGGGCGGTCGAAGAGGTACTTCATGCCTGTTGACATGGCTTTCTTCATCGGGTCGGCCTTGCCTATGTCGTCGAGTCCCTGGCGCCAGCGGTATATCTGTTCGGACAGGTTTACCTTGACGGGGCACACGTTGTCGCACGAGCAACACAGCGTACACGCGCTCACGTTGTCGTGGTATTTCCTGGCGTTCTTGAGCATGCCGAGGTTAATGCCGATAGGACCGGGGATGAAGTAGGTGTACGAATAACCTCCGCTCCGGCGGTAAACCGGGCATGTGTTCATGCAGGAGCCGCAGCGTATGCACTTAAGTGTCTCCCAGTGTTCAGGGTTTCCTATAATGTTGCTGCGGCCGTTGTCAACCAGTATTATGTGCATTTCTCCTCCGGGCCGCGGCTTGCGGAAGTGCGATGTGTATGCCGTGGTTGGCTGTCCTGTGGCCGCGCGGCACAACAGGCGCTGGAATACGGCCAGCGAGCGGTAGTCGGGTATTACCTTCTCAAGGCCCATTGCCACGATGTGCAGCCGTGGCATTGACGTAGCCATGTCGGCGTTGCCTTCGTTGGTGCATACCACCACGTCGCCCGTTTCGGCCACTCCGAAGTTTGCGCCGGTCATTCCCGCGCCGGCTGTCATGAACTCGTTGCGCAGGCTCAGGCGTGCCTGGTATGTCAGGTAAGTAGGGTCATAGTTTCCTTTTTCGCTTCCCAGCTTCTCCTCGAACAGCCGTCCGACTTGCTCCTGGGTGATGTGTATGGCCGGCACTACGATGTGGCTGGGCTTCTGATGCATCAGTTGCAGTATGCGTTCGCCAAGGTCTGTCTCCACCACGTCAATGCCGTGCACCTCGAGAAACGTGTTCATGCCGCACTCCTCGGTAAGCATCGATTTGCTCTTAACCATCTTCTTCACGCCGTGCGAGTTCAGAATGTCGAGCACGGTGTTGTTCATGTCTGCCGCATCCCTTGCCCAGTGTACTTTTACGCCGTTACGTTCGGCGTTGTTGGCGAACTGTTCCAGATATTTGTCCAGGTGTGTTACGGTATGCCGCTTGATGGCGCTTGCGGCCTCGCGCAGCTCCTCCCATTCGTCCAGTCCGTGCGCCATGTCGTCGCGCTTGGCCCTGAGCTGCCAGAACGTGGCGTCGTGCCACGTGGCGTTCTTGTCGTTCCTGAGGAAGTCCTGTGCCGCTCTTGAATGTTGTGTACTCATAATCCTGCCGATAGAATCTGTATTACGTGAATGAACTTTATGTCCTTGCCCAGCTTGCGTGCCACGCCCTCAAGGTGCATCAGGCAAGAGCTGTCGGGGCCGGTTATATACTCTGCGCCGGTGGCCATGTGCCGCTCCAGCTTGTCGCGCCCCATGCGTGCCGACACGGCGGGCTCCTCTACGGAGAACATTCCGCCGAATCCGCAGCATTCGTCGACCCTTTCGGGTTCTACCACGGTCACACCGTCGACCAGCGCGAGCAGGTCTTTAATCTTGTTGAACGGTGCGATGTTCCTCTCGCTGGGTGACGACAAGCCCAGTTCCCTCACTCCGTGGCACGAGTTGTGCAGGCTGACCTTGTGCGGAAACTTGCCCGGCAGTGCGTTGACCTTTACCACGTCGTGCAGGAATTCGCACACGTCCATCGTCCGTCCTGCCGCCGTGCACTCGTGGCCGGGAGCAAGCAGCCGGGGGTGGTTGAGCCTGACGAAGGCGGCACAGCTGGCCGACGGGGCCACTACGTAGTCGAATCCGACGAACATCTCGTCGTAGCTCTTGGCCAGGGATACGGCCTTGCGCTCGAATCCGGCGTTGGCCATAGGCTGGCCGCAGCATGTCTGCCCCATGGGGTAAGTCACGTCCAGTCCAAGCCATTTGAGCAGTTTGTATGTAGCCACGCCTACGTCAGGATACAGTGCGTCGACGTAACAGGGGATGAAAAGTCCTATCTTCATTGTTAAATAATCATTTACTACGTTGTATGTTAAATGAAAAACGTATGTGCAAAGGTATTAATTTTTGTTTATAATCGGCACACTGACCGTAAAAACTTCTGTTACAATCGTTTCCTGTAATGCGTATTGTCAAGCGCACATTACATTATTCGGAGTAAGGACAGCGCATAGAATCCGTGCCGTCAGCAACAGCCTTGCCTGTGTGCATACATCATGCTTGCCGTCAAGTAAAATCACCCGCATTTCAATACATGGCCTTTGGGCTTGTAAAAGGCTATCTTTTACAACGCAAAAGGCCGCCATTCATCTTGCGAAAGACGGCCTTTTGGGAAACGTTTTGTAAATGTTTGAATTTCAATAAGTTATGATGCGGCAATTAAGCGGCGTTGACACGTAGTTCAATCTCTTGCCGCCTCCTCGTATTTTTGCATGAGCCATTCTTTCTGTTGCTCGATGGTCATGTAACTGTTGTCCAGCTCAAGGGCGTCGTCGGCCTTGCGCAAGGGGGAAACTTCGCGGTGTGAGTCGATGTAGTCGCGCTCCTCGACGTTTTTAAGTATGTCGGCATAATCGGCTTCCATGCCCTTGGCGCACAGCTCGTCGTAGCGTCGCTTTGCGCGGACTTCGGCAGAAGCGGTAACAAACACCTTGAGTTCCGCATGGGGAAATACCGTCGTGCCGATGTCGCGACCGTCCATCACTACGCCTCCTCCGCGGCCCATTGCCTGTTGGCTGGCAACGAGTGCGTGGCGCACGAAAGGCAGGGTTGCTATTGGACTGACGTGGGCCGACACTTCCATGGTGCGGATGTCGCCTTCGACAAGCTCTCCGTTGAGGTATGTATCCGGCCGGCCTGTCGAGTGATTGAATTTGAAAGATATGTCGATGTCGCCCATACAGGCTCTTAACTCGTCGGCTTTTATCGACCCGTCGGCATTGAACAGTCCATTGCGCAGTGCGTAAAGTGTTACGGCGCGGTACATTGCGCCGGTGTCGATGTAGGTGTACCCGATGGTTCGGGCAAGGTCTTTGGCCATCGTGCTCTTGCCGCACGACGAAAGGCCGTCGATGGCTATCGTGATTTTTTTCATATTTATTATAAGCTGTAGGTTACGTTTACCGTCAGTGAACTTGATGATACGTGATATTTTCCGTATGCAAGCTGTAGCTTGAAGCGTTCGAGCTGCAGGCCTGCTCCGCACGAGAACCCGGCCCAATGGCTGCTCTCCTCGTCGGCTCCGCTCTGTATCTTCATTTCGTCGGCCCGTCTGAAGCTGTAGCCGGCGGCTACGTATATCTGCTGTGAAAGGATGATGTCCACGCCTGCTACAAGGTGGTTGATTACGGAATAGTCCCAGTGTGTAAGGTCTACGAGCGTGGCCGACAGTCGGAAAGGCAATGTGGCGAAGCGCTTGCTGGCGCCGAGCTGCACGTCAAGCGGCATTTTGTCGTATTCGTCATCATACGCCTTGAGCTGTCCGCCGAGGTTTTTGGCTACAAGGGATAGCGACCATTCACGGTCGGGGTCATAATAGTTGAGGCCCAGGTCAACACCTACGGCCCATGAACTGTAGTCGCCTATGTACGAGTTGATTACCTTTGCCGTTATTCCGCCGGACAACCGCTCGCTCAGCAGATAGCTGAACACACCGCTGATGGCAATGTCCTTGGCTGAAAATTCGCCCGTCTGCACGCCCGCCTCGTCCGTCTGTTTCATCTTTCCGTAGTCCATGTATTGCGCCGTGACGGCAACCGTGGCCTTGTCTTTTATTATCCTGTTGTATGAGGCACTGGCAGTGGTGGCGCCTGCCATGTATGTCATGAAGTTGAGGTTGATGCTCTTGTCGCTTACGGACGACAGCAGCGCAGGGTTGGCGAACATCAGCGAGGGGTCATCCTCTATGATCGTGATGTTGTCACCGCCCAATGCCGCGGCGTGGGCGCTTACCGGCAGGCGCAGGAAATTGTATGCCGTCTGGCTCTCCTGGGCGCCCGCCGTTATGGCTGAAAGCGCAAGTGTAAGCGAAAAAACGGTTTTTTTCATTTAAATCTGTTATTTTTTGCAGCAAAGGTACATCTTTTTCAAATATCTGAGTTACTTTTGCATTATTAATAATGGCCGGCTGGCACGTCTGTTCCACATTATAACGTAAAAAAAGGCAGATTAGTATGTCGGCGGCCGAAGGCGTGGAAACAATCTTGCCGAAGTGGACGTAAGGAAATCATACAAGGCCGATTTGGAGAACCAGCGCTCGTTCAGCTTCCTGCTTGGGCTGGTCGTAGTGTTGGCATTGTTCGTCGTGGCACTTGAGTTTACTACAAGGGCTGGGCTGCCCGAAGCCTCCGACGACGTGCTCGATGATATATCGCAGGACGTTGAAATGATGCCTGTAGTGAGTCATGACGCTATTGCGGCTGTATCAGCCGGACGCAAGGTTTCCGGGCAGACGGATAAGATTGCCGTGGTGGACAAGGCCGCTCCGACGTTGGCGGACAACAGTCGTGAAGGAAAAGACGATGTGTTGTCAAGACTCTCGGGCATGGGGATTGGCGGTGTGACGGCCATACAAGACACTCCTATTCCTGCCATGCAGGCAAATCCTGTAGATATGCGGGACAAGCCGCTTGATTTTCAGGTGGTAGAGAGGCTTCCGGAGTATCCCGGCGGCATGTCTGCATTCGTGCAGTGGCTGACGAAGAACCTGCGCTATCCCATAACGGCACAGCGCCGCAAGGTGCAAGGCACGGTGCTCGTGGCGTTTATTATAAATAAGGATGGTAGCATAACCGACCTTAAAGTCATAAAATCGGCTTCCGCTGAGCTTGACCGTGAGGCCTTGCGTGTGCTCCGTATGATGCCTAAATGGAAACCCGGTGAAGATCATGGTAAACCCTGCCGCACGTATTTCAGTATACCTGTGGTTTTTAAGTTGTAACAGCAAGACCTGCACTAAAGAAAAATAAAATACTATGTTGACAGCAAATGAAATCCTCGAGAAAGTAAACTCATACCTCGAAGCCCTACCGTACACGCGTAGGCCGCAAAGTTTGTATGAACCCGTGAAATACGTATTGTCAATGGGTGGTAAGCGTATCAGGCCGTCGTTGATGCTTATGGCGTACAACATGTACAAGGAAGACCCTGAAAGCATACTGCCGGCGGCATGCGCAATAGAGACATACCATAACTATACTTTGCTGCATGACGACCTGATGGACAATGCCGACATGCGGCGCGGCCACCCAACTGTACATGTAAGATGGAATCCTAACACGGCCATACTTTCGGGCGACAGCATGCTTGTATTGGCGTTTCGTCATATGATGGGGTGTCCGGAGGCAAAGCTCCGTCCTGTGCTTGACCTTTTTGTAGAGACTGCGCTCGAGATAGGGGAGGGCCAGCAGTACGACATGGATTTTGAGACACGTACTGATGTAACTGAGGATGAATACATAGAGATGATAAGACTGAAGACCAGTGTGCTGTTGGCATGTGCGTTGAAAATTGGAGGAATACTGGCTGACGCTCCTGACGTCGATGCGGATAACCTGTATAAGTTTGGCGAACAGGTTGGTCTTGCTTTTCAATTGCAGGACGACTTCCTTGACGTATATGGTGACCCTGCCGTATTCGGCAAAGCTATCGGTGGTGACATCCTTTGCAACAAGAAGACATATATGCTGATAAACGCGTATAACAGGGCTGGCAAGGCTCAGCGTAAAGAACTGGAAAAATGGATGACAGCTGAGGACTATGACCCTAAAGAGAAAATAACGGCAGTAACGTGTATTTACGACGAGCTTGGCATTGACCGTTTGGCTGCCGATAAAATCAGGTATTATTTTGAACAGGGGCGCAAGTATCTTGCGGCCGTAAATGTTCCGGAAGCTCGCAAGGATGTGCTTATGGCGTATACTGACGGGATGATGAAAAGAAAAAATTGAATGGACGGAGAGTGAAGAATGGAGGGTCAAACAGTTTCATTTGTATTTTTCTTGACTCTTCACTTTTCACTCCAAACTCTTCACCTTTAATTAAAAAATGCCTTACAGGAAACTTCCAAGGACTGACGCTGCGCGTTTGCGCGCGTTGAAGACGGTGCTTGAGAATAATGAACTCTACACCGTGCGTAACCGGTTTGTCGACTGGGACACGATTAACCGTGCCCAGCCTGCATACGACAGGCTGCTTACCGCAGTCGAACAATATCGTGTAACGTACACGGCCCAGCTTAGAAGTGTGGGTAAAGCCGACCGACTGCAACGTAACGCCGTAATGTACGTAAGCCATTTCCTGCAAGTACTGATGATGTCGGTAGAGAGAGGGGAAATCAAGAAAACCGCGTTGCGCTTGTACGGTCTTGACGACGATGCGCGTACTCTGCCTAATATCAAGAGCGTAGGTGGGCTGCTTAAGTGGGGAGCGATGGCCGTTGAGGGCGAAAAAACGCGTGTAAGGCAGGGCGGCAGGCCGATATATAATCCTACTATAGGCATGGTTGGCACACACCTTGACATCTTCAAGGACTGCTACGAGCAACAAAAGCGTCTGCGGGAACGTACCTCGCGAGCGCTTGATGCGCTTAGGGAGGTGCGTCCTGAGGTTGACGCGGTTCTGCTTGAACTGTGGAACCAGATAGAGGAACATTTCAAGGATGAGCCGTTGGAACGCCGTCTTGATGAATGCCGTAAGCTCGGAGTGATATATTATTATAGGAAAAATGAAAAAATTAAGAATGAAGAGTTAAGAATTAAGAAAAATAGCTTCAATGGATAAAGAGTAATTCATATTTCTCTTAATTCTTAACTCTTCATTCTTAATTTCCCCTATTCTCCCATAAAAAGAAAAAAACAATGACATTCATAGACACCCATACACATCTTGACGGGCATGAGTTTGACGCCGACCGCGACGAAGTTGTAGCACGTGCCAAGGCCGCAGGCGTAAGCATGGTATTCATTCCGGCAATAGACCTGCCGACCGTCGGCAGCGTGTTGGCAACATGCGCGCGTTATCCGGGCTTTGCCTATCCGATGTTGGGATTGCATCCGGAGGAGGTAAGGGCTGACTGGCGTGATGTCTTGGCCAAGATGAAACCGTATCTCGATACTTCTGACTGTCCTTTCATTGCCATAGGAGAGGTTGGCTTGGATTATTACTGGAGCCGTGAGTTCGAGAAGGAGCAGCTTGAGGCATTTGACGAGCAGGTGCGTTGGTCTGTAGAATATCGTCTGCCGCTAATGATTCATTGCCGCAAGGGACAGAACGAGATGGTAAGACTGTTGCGCTCGTACGGCAAGGATCTACCCGGTGGAGTGTTCCACTGCTTTACCGGCAACGAGAAGGAGGCTGCCGAACTGCTTTCGTTTGACAATTTCATGCTGGGTATAGGAGGCGTGCTTACATTCAAGAAGTCGCACCTGCCGGAGGTCCTGGCGTCAGCCGTGCCGTTAGAGCGTATCGTCCTTGAGACCGACTCGCCTTACATGGCGCCGGTACCAATGCGGGGCAAGCGTAATGAAAGCGCTTTCGTTAAATATGTGCTTGAGCGTGTTGCCGAGTGTTATGGCGTAAGCGCCGACGAGGTTGCCCGCATAACCAACGGCAATGTAGCCCGTGTATTCGGCAGCGTGTTGGCCTATAAGTAGAAGCCCTGTAATGGCTGTCGTTGCAAAAGGCCGTCTTTCAGCTTGTGAAAGGCGGCCTTTTGTCGTGTAATAGACGGCTTTTGACAAGCTGAAACGCCGCCTTTTGCAACATGGCTGTATGTCGGCTGCCATGTTGATGATTATAGGCTGGTCTCGTGTTCGGCATGTCCGGCAGATATGCCGCTACCTTGTGCCGAACTGTGAAAATACGAAAAAAAGGAGCGTAAAAGCAAAAAAGATGTGATTTTATGCTCGAAATAAACGGAAAAACGATAATTTTGCACCCCGTAAGCCGTATTATGCGGCCATGCAGGGAAAGATGCTCGAGTGGCTTAAGAGGCACGCCTGGAAAGCGTGTAGCCGGCAAAACTGGCACGGGGGTTCGAATCCCCCTCTTTCCGCGAATGTTTTTTTAATCCTTAAGGATATGAATAACCTCATTGCAAAGATTGCAATAATCACGTTCCTTGCTTTTTCTCAAAGCCTTACAGCTCCTGCACAAGGAGGCAGAACGGCTGTGTCCGGTGAGGCTAAGGCGCCGCAGGCAACGGTTGTGGCCGCTGGCGACAGTTCAGATACCGGCCAGCCGGCCGCGCTTGATGGCGACTCGGCCGGGGCAATGGCTGCCGACGATTCGCTCGGAATGGACTACGAGGCTGCTCCCGACTCAACCCTGGCTCCTGTTGAGAGTGTAGGTTTCCATAAAATGCTCAAGACAAAGTATATCGAGGGCAGCGCCGGTTTCATGTCGTTTGTGGCGTTGGCGTTGGTGCTCGGCCTTGCGTTTTGTATAGAGCGCATAATATATCTCACCCTGTCAGAAATCAACGCCAAGAAACTGATGGCCGACCTTGAGGGCCAAATCATGCAGGGCGACATAGAAGGTGCCATGTCCACGTGCAGGGACACACGTGGCCCGGTGGCTTCAATCTGTTATCAAGGCCTTTCGCGCATAGATGATTCAATGGAGGATATCGAGCGGAGCATAACGTCATACGGCTCGGTGCAGGCCGCCAATCTCGAGAAAGGCTGTTCGTGGATAACATTGTTTATCGCAATGGCACCGTCGTTGGGCTTCCTCGGAACGGTTATCGGAATGGTTATGGCGTTCGAGCAGATTCAGTCGGCCGGCGACATAAGCCCCGCTATCGTTGCCGCAGGTATGAAGGTGGCGCTTATCACCACGATTTTCGGACTTATAGCTGCCCTTATCCTGCAGGTATTCTATAATTATATTTTGTCTAAAATCGAGCACATTACCAGCCAGATGGAAGAGTCGGCGATAACGTTACTCGACATAATAATGAAGTATAAGCTGAAGAAATGACGGCGCAAACATCACACAAAATCCCTGTTAAGCTCGATGCCGAGCAGCTGTCTACGAACGTTTTGTACGTGCTCGTAGCGTTGGTCGTCATTGTTTTCGGGGCATTCTTCCTCATTGGCTACGACGTTCCGTACGAGGATGACCCGTCATTCAACGCTCCGCTGCTGACCGATGCCGTACTCGTGTTCATGTATGTGCTTGTGTCCGGGGCCGTACTGCTTGCCGTTGCGGCGGTGGCAGTAGGGCTGAGGCGTAGCGGAGGCTCGTCTTCCGTTGTCAACAACATCCCCGCGGCCAGGATAGCGTGGGCCACCGTGGCCCTGCTTGTGGGCAGCCTGCTCGTTACTTTCTTGCTGGGCTCGTCGAAGCCTGTGCTTGTCAATGGTGTTGAATATACGGATACGTTTTGGCTTAAAGCTACCGACATGTTCATCAACACGTCGTTCGTGCTGCTTTTCGTGGCTGTTTGCGGCGTCGTGTTCGGCTTGTCGGGATACAATAGGAAGTTAAAGAATGTATGGAAGGTAAATAAGAACAGATGATTTTACGTCATACAAAGCGTACGGTACCGCAGCTCAATACAACGTCAACAGCCGATATATCGTTCATACTGTTGGTGTTTTTTCTCGTGATGACGTCAATGGACGTAGACAAGGGCCTGTCGCGCACGCTCCCTCCAATCCAGGACGACAGCAGTACTGAAGTGACCGAGATATCGAGGGATAACGTATTGTCCATCACGTTGACGCCGTCCGGCAGCCTGCTCGTCGACGGGAGACCGTCGGATATAGGCCGTTTACGCTCGCAGGTAGCAACCTTTGTAGGCAAGACGGCCGACCGCCGTCGCCACATGCTCATGATTGACGTAGACCGCAGGGCTCCGTACGATTCGTATTTCCAAGTTCAAAACGAAGTGATAGCGGCTTACAACGCCTTGCGCGACGCTTACGCGCGGCGTAAGTACGGGCGTTCCTATGTACTCTGCACTTCGGAACAGCGCAAGGCCGTACGCGACTACTATCCACAGCACATAACCGAGACCACCACGGACAGTGGGGAAGGAGGCGGCAGATGAGTTTGTTCAGACAGACAAGGCGCGAGGTGCCCATGCTTAACACGGCTTCGTTGCCCGACCTTATATTTACGGTGCTCTTCTTTTTCATCACCGTCACCCACATGCGCGAGGTTACCTTGAAGGTAAGATACCGTGTGCCCGAGGGTACGGAGCTTACTAAACTGGTTAAGAAGTCGGCCGTTACACATATTTATATAGGGCGCCCGACCGACGGAATGGGGCATGTGACAGGTAAAGGCAGCCGCATACAGATTAACGATAAATACGTTGACGTGCCAACCGTTACCGATTATGTAGCCGACGAACGCGCCCGTATGTCGCCCGAGGATGTGCGCATGATGAGTGTGTCGATAAAGGCCGACCGCTCCACCGAGATGGGGCTGGTGTCAGATGTGCGCCAGGCGTTGCGTCGGGCAGGCGTTACAAAAATTAATTATTCTGCCACACAAAAAGGCGAAAAATAATTCTTGAAAATCTGTCAAGGTTTTAATCTATAACATAATCGTAAAAATTTGCTTACGATTTGTTGCGGAAATAATAATTTTTTGTATCTTTGCGGAAAAGTATTCCGCACGGATGAGTACGGCGTAAGGCCCGTGACGCTCGTCTGTGCCATTTATTATTAATAATTCATTAACGACACAATGGCGCATCACAATTTAGATTCATTAGACAAGAAAATCCTTAAACTCATTGCAGAGGACGCTCGCATACCGTTCCTGGAGGTAGCCCGCTCGTGCAACGTTAGCGGCGCAGCCATCCATCAGCGCATACAGAAGCTCAACAACATGGGTGTGTTGAAAGGCTCGAAGTTTATCATCGACCCGGAGAAAATAGGTTATGAGACATGCGCCTACATGGGACTCAACCTGAAAAATCCGGAGAAGTTTGACGCGGTAGTTGATGAACTAAAGAAAATTCCGGAGGTAGTTGAATGTCATTATACTACCGGCGATTATGACATGTTTATCAAAATCTACGCCGTTAACAACCATCACTTGCTTAATATCATACACGACCGCCTGCAGCCGCTCGGCCTGTCGAGGAGCGAGACGATAATCTCGTTCAACTCGGCGTTCAGCCGTCAACTGCCGATACTCGACATGCCTGTTGACGATGTAGAAACAGATGAAGATTAAGGGGCTGTTTTATGCGTAGATTTTTGTTGTCGATCGTACTAGTGCTTGCCTCGTTTTCGGTGCGGGCACAAGGTAATTATGTGATTGAAGGTAGTATAAACGGTGACGTGGATGGCGCTATCATAAGTCTTTATAAGAGTGATGGAGACATGCTTTTCATGTCAGCCAACGACACGATTCGTGACAATGCGTTCCGCTTTGAGGGCAAGACGTCGGGCGATGGGGTGCATGGATTCAGTTTGATGGCGAACAAAGACGGTGTTATAAGTATGCTCCTTGACCTTTATATCCGTCCTGGCAGCCATGTAAAGATAACCGGTGACGGCATGCTTGTGTACACTTGGGATGTAGAGAGCGATGTTCCCGAGCAGCAGACGAGGCAGAAAATCGTCGGTGCTGCGCGCCGATGGTGGAACGAAATGCAGCTTAATGACCGACTGGAAGATTCGTTACGTGCCAAGATGAAAGGCAAAGGCGTGACTGAAGGTCAAAAGGCAGACATGAAGTTGACGCTCGACAGCCTTTCAGAATACAAGGATATAACCATGGGCAACATCGTCCTTGCCGAAACAAAGACAATGGCCGGCATGACTGTAAACGGCGCTTGGCTTGACGCTTTGCTCGGAGATGCCTACTTTGCGAAGTATTCCGACAACCAGGAAAGCAAGAATGCCGTGAAAGTTTTGTACGATAGATTGTCTGACGAGTGGAAAAACACGACCGACGGAGCTGAGATCGGCGTGGTAGTTTATCCTCCAAAGGTGATAAAGGAAGACGAAGCCGTGGCTGACGGCGACTTGTTTGACATTGAAGGAAACGTGCATCATCTTGCCGATTTCAAGGGTAAATATGTCCTATTAGACTTCTGGAGCGAGGGTTGCGGCCCGTGTAGAATGGCTATTCCGGAGATGAAAGAGATTGCGGAAAAGTATAAAGACTCGCTTGTTATCGTTGGTTTGTCGCTTGACGGAGAGAAAATATGGAAAGAGATGTCGACCAAACACGGCATTACCTGGTATAACCTCAACGACCTTAAAGGGCGAAGCGGCATAGCGGCAAAGTACAGCGTGTCGGGCACTCCACACTATGTGCTGGTCTCGCCGTCGGGAACGATGACGGACAAGACGACAGGTTACGGTAAAGGTAGCCTGAAAGAATTTGTCGGAAAGTATCTTGACAATAAATAAACAACCAATAAAAAGAAGAAAGCCAAAGGTCTGGAGCAATTCCGCCTTTGGCTTTTTACGTTGTATCACGATGTTAACTTAACCGTAAACATCGGTTTTTTGTCATTTCCTTTCATAGTCTACGAAGGCAAATTCGTGGGCATGGCGCTCGTCCTTGCCGTGCTTCTCTCGGCTTACTTCATGCCAATCGTCGTACTCGGGGAAGAAAACGTCAGCACTGTCGGGCGTGTCGTTAACCTCGGTAAGGCATAGACGGTCGGCAAAGTGCATTGCCTGGGCATACACTTCGGCGCCTCCTATCACGTAAATATCTTCTTCAGGAGCGCAGTGTTTGAGCGCTTCCTCCATTGAAGCGTAGGCGTCGCAGCCTGGAAAGTCGTGCTTAGTGCGGCTCAATACAATGTTTCTTCTGTTGGGAAGCGCACCCTTCGGCAGCGATTCGAACGTCCGCCGTCCCATTATTATGGTGTGTCCCGTCGTCAGGGCCTTAAACCTTTTCATGTCGTCGGGCAACCAGTAAATCAGCTTATTGTCCTTGCCGATGGCACGGTTGCGCGCCACTGCGGCGATGATTGATATCCTCATATTTATTGTTTTTTATGAAGTTATAGAAGTTAAAGAAGTTATCGCTCACTTCGTTCGCTAAGAAGTTAAAGCCATTAGCCCTGTTTGTGTTAAGCCAATTATGCATTTGGCTTTAACTTCCCTAACTTCTTTAATTTCTCTAACTTCTTATATCACACGCTCACCTGTCCCGATATATGCGGCCAAGGGTCATAGTTCTCTAATTTGAAGTCCTCATACTTGAAGTCGAAGATGTCCTTGACGTCGGGATTGATTGTCATTGTCGGTAGTGGACGAGGCTTGCGGCTGAGCTGTAGTTTCACCTGTTCTACGTGGTTAAGGTAGATGTGTGTGTCGCCCGTAGTGTGTATGAAGTCTCCCGGTTTCAGTCCTGTCACCTGCGCCATCATCATCAACAGGAGCGCGTAAGACGCTATGTTGAACGGCACTCCGAGGAAAGTGTCGGCACTGCGCTGGTAAAGTTGCAGGCTCAGGCGGCCGTCTGCCACGTAGAACTGGAACAGGCAGTGGCACGGTGGCAGGTGCATCTCTTCTATTTCGGCCACGTTCCATGCGCTGACAATCATGCGGCGTGAGTCCGGCGTGTGCCTTATTTGCTCCACAACATTCTTTATCTGGTCAATGTGGCCTCCGTTATAGTCAGGCCACGAACGCCATTGGTGGCCGTACACGGGGCCAAGCTCGCCGTTCTTGTCGGCCCATTCGTTCCATATCCGCACGCCGTTTTCCTGAAGGTATTTCACGTTTGTGTCACCTTTCAAGAACCAAAGCAGCTCGTAGATGATTGACTTCAGGTGGAGTTTCTTGGTAGTAAGCAACGGGAAACCGTCCTCCAGGTTAAAGCGCATCTGGTTTCCGAAAATGCTGATTGTGCCCGTTCCGGTGCGGTCATGCTTCTTTACGCCTTTCGTCATTATGCGGTTAAGCAGGTCGAGATATTGTTTCATTGTCAGTTTATTTATTGGGTAATAGGCCAAATAAGCCTTATGGGCCGAATAGGAAATTTGAATTAAAGGAATATTCTTAGCTTATGGTTCTTAACTCTTAGTTTCTCAAGGGTATATTTTCTTAATTCTTAGTTCTTAACTCTTAATTTCCCAAAGGCATATTTTCTTAATTCTTAACTCTTAATTCTTAATTATCACATTGTTTTTCCCCTCTGGTATATGGGTGCTTTTTATCTTCCATTCGGCTGGGTAGAGGTTGTTCGCCCTGTTGCCGATGTTCTTCATAAAGCCAAGCGGCACGTCCTGGTATGTCATTACGACATATCCGCGTGGGGTGTCGGGCGGCAATGTGACGGCTTCCTTGCGCAGATAGCTTATTGCCTGGGCGTAGTTTAGGCTGACGGAGGGGAATGCTTGGGCGTTGAATGCCGTCGATAGTGCCAGCGCATGAGCCGGAACGATGTCCTTGCCCTTTATTTCGCCAAGCTCAACGCCGGCAGAAAGCACTTTGAGCGAGCGCGAGGCAAGGTCATATACGTCTTTCCACGCCTTAGGTATGGCGGTGAACGTATCGCCGTTTTCCGTTATCTCGTAATCGTCGGGCGAAGTAATCCAGCCTTTGTCTGGCCTTGCCGTGTTCTGTTTTTTGCCCCGTTCCCTGCCGTTCTTCTGCTTCTTTGTCTTCGGGCGGCCTTGTTCTGTTGCGCCGTCGCCGGGTTTTCTCAGCACAGCCATAAACAGACCTTCGCCACGGGTGAGGCCGGGCAGGAAGCGGTAGACGGGTTTATCGAAGCCATTGAGCAGCGACCCGGTTATCTTCCAGTCGTTATAGATGTCAACGGGCAGCACTTCCGCGCCTAATTCTTCACATATATAAGATACGTTATCCTCGTCTTCTTTAGTGTTGAACGTGCATGTAGAGTAAACCAGCAGACCTCCCGGGCGCAGGCATTGCCATGCTTCGGCCACGATTTCACGTTGCAGACGGCGGCATTTCTCCACGTTCTGCGGGCTCCATTCGTTTATTGCTACAGGGTCTTTGCGGAACATTCCCTCACCCGAGCATGGCACGTCGGTAAGTATTATGTCAAACATCAGGCCGCTGCGGCTTATCTCCTGCGGGTAGTTATTTGTCACGATGACGTCTGGATGGCCGAACTTCTGTATGTTTTCCGCCAGTATCTGCGCACGGGTACGCATCGGTTCGTTGCTTACGAGCAGGCTTCCGGCAGGCAGGGCGGCGCGCGCCACGGTCGACTTGCCACCCGGAGCGGCGCACATATCGAGCATTCTGACGGCCCTGCCGGTGACGTATTGGCGCAACACGAGGTCGAGAAACATTGACGAAGCCTCCTGAACGTAATACATGCCGGCGTGGAGCATGGGGTCGAACGTGAAGTTTGGTCTTGAGTTTAGGTAGTATCCGCTGCTACACCATGCCACACAGTCCGCGGCGTCAACCGCCGTCCACATGCCTTCACGGCATTTCCACGGGTTCAGGCGTATGCTTACCGGGGCCTCGGAGCAGAGTCCTTGCGCCAGCAAAGTCCAAAGTTCGTCGCCCATAGTGGCTTTTGCCTGGGTAATGAAGTCGTCGGGCAGTGTCATCGTATAATGTGATAATACATGGTTTGCAAAGTTACTAAATATTTTAAAGTTTTTAGATAAAATGTTGTATGATTAACTATATTAACCTAACTTTGCAGTCAAAAAGGTCGTAATTTGTCCTTTTTGGATAAAAACGCAACCTTATTGTTTACATAATTTAGCATTTTCAAGGTGTGAAAATATATAACATCAATAACAAATAAACATTTATCATGAACTTAAAACATCTTATTTTACCCCTGGCAATGGTATTCACGGCGTTGAACGTCAATGCCCAGGAAGAGGACAAAAACATGTTCAACCATCTTTCCGTAGGTGTTACGGCCGGTACTCCCGGTATCGGTTTCGACGTAGCTGCGCCCATCGGCAATTATGTACAGGTACGTGCCGGACTGGCATTTATGCCGTCAATCAAGTTCGGAACCGACCTCGACATTAACGAGATGCCCGACGTCAGCGGTTATGATATACCCGAAACGATGGAGGTTGAGGCTAAGGTAGGCTTTACCAACGGTAAGCTGCTCTTCGACGTGTTCCCCTTCAAGAAGAGCTCGTTCCATATTACGGCCGGTGCCTACTTCGGTTCGTCTGCCATCATCAAGGCTTACAACAAGGAGGACGGACTGCTCATGGACATTACGAGGTTCAACAACGCCAATCCAGACAACATGATAGGTTACGAGTTGGGTGACTATCTGCTTACGCCTGACGAGAACGGTAACGTCAGCGCAGAGATAAAGACGGCGTCGTTCAAGCCGTACATCGGCCTCGGTTTTGGCCGTGCGGTGCCCAAGAAGCGTATAGGCTTCATGTTCGAGGCCGGCGTACAGTTCTGGGGTTCACCCAAGTTGTATTGTAACGGCGACGAACTTACCGAGGAAGACTTTGACGGCGAGGACGGCGGACTTATGAAGACGCTCAGCAAAATCACCGTATATCCGGTAATAAACTTCCGCCTTTGCGGTAGAATACTTTAACATTTGCCTACAGGGTGCATGCTGTAGTGCAACCCGTTGATAATCAGGCGTATTGCAAAAGGCCGTCTTTCGCTCGACGAAAGACGGCCTTTTGCATTCCGATTGACGGTCTTTCACGACACAAAAGGCCGTCAATCGGAAAACCGTTCCAACTGTCTCGTGTTCGCGATTATTGCATTTGGACAACTTGTTTTTCGAAAAATTTGTGTATTTTTGCACTATGTAACAATATTGAACAGCAAGTGTTTCAATTATAACCAAGGTGAAACGTGCCGCAAGCAGGCTTTAAGCCTCGCTTTGCCAGCCGTCTTGCCTGTTGCCGTTATGCCGCTATGAATATTCTGAAGACCGTCATCGTGCTCGTGGCCGTTGCCGTATCGGCGCCATTGCCAGCGTTTCCCGCCGGCAAGTGGGACGGCATGTACCGTGAGGCCAAGGCTATGTTCGACGGAAAGAAGACGGCCGAGGCCCTTATATGCTTCAACAGGCTCGTTGACGTTCTTGAGTCGCCGTACTCAAAGCTTGCGCACAGTGACTCCGTCCTGTTGATGAACGCCTATACGTACAGCGGCCGCAGCAATGTCATATTAGGCAATAAGGCCGCGGCGATGAAGTGTTACAAGGCCGCGGCAGGCATTGCGGAACGGCTTGGCGACAGGCCGCAGCTGGGCCGGCTGTACAACAACCTTTTCGCCATTTATTACTCGTCGCGCGAATTCGACTCTGCGTCAGGACTGCTCGACATGTCGCTTGAACTCTGCAAGGAGGTCGGCGACTCGGCCGGGATGCGCAACATATACAACAACAAGGGGCTTGTGGCGTTGGAACAGGCCGACTATGAAGCTGTTTTCGGCTACATGCGGCGTGCCCTTGGCTACGCTCCTAAGCACGACAGGCAGGCCGTTGCGCCGATATATACCAACATGGCCGAGGCTTATTTCCGCCAAGGCCGCTATCAGGAGGCTGAGCGTATGCTCGGCGAGGCCGTGAGTATAGGCGGAGAAAAAGCCGACACGCCGGAGAAACTCCAGGCTTGGCTGAACATGGCTCTTGTGAAGACAATGCTCGGCAAGCATAGGGAAGCGGCGCGGATGGAGAAAAACATATACTCCGCACTCGACGGAATGCCGCTCCCCGTAAGGGTGAACTCGTACAGACAGCTGGCTGAAATAAACTTCATCTCTGGCGACTCGCTCGCCGGACTGCGTGACATCCTGACGCACGAGCAGCTTGCCGACTCTATGGAAAACGGCAAGGACGAGGCTTACTTGCAGGAACTTCTTGTAGAATATGATTCCGAACGCCTGAGACAGAGCAACAGCATATTGCGTCAGAACGTGCGGATGCGCGGCTATATGCTGTATGGCAGCGTCGTCTTTGCCGTGCTTTTACTGTTTATGCTCGCCCTTCTGTTCTGGAAGATGAGGAACGACCGCCGGAAAAACGCCCTCATCAACGAGCAGCGAAGGCGCCTGCAGCGTTACGAAAAGGAAGAACACGAACGGCAGCAGCGCGCGCTTTCGCTTGAGATTGACCACAAGAACCGCCAGCTTACGTCTTACAGTATGGAGCTGATATCCGTGAACGAGTATCACAGGAAACTTGAGGAGGAACTGCAAAGTGTGCGTGACGTGGTGAAAACGGGCAACACCGACGAAGCCGAACGTGGCTTCTCGGACATTATCAGTGGCCTGCGCCATTTCAGTACAACGCAAGTGAGCGAGGAGTTCCGCGTGTTTTTCGAGAAGGTACATCCCCATTTCGTCAGCAAACTGTCATCAGTACACCCAAATTTGAGCAGTAACGACCTGCGCCTGTGTACGTATCTATACCTTAACATGTCAACAAAGGAAATTGCCGCGCTGACCTGCCGCGGGGTGAGAAGCGTGGAGTCGTCGCGCAACAGATTGCGCAAGAAACTTGAGCTTGGTGCCGGTGAAGACATCACAAAGTACCTAAAATCACTTGTTTGACATCCAGCGGCATGGTTTTTAGATGTTTGCCGTAGTATTGCCGTAGTACTTAATACTTGCTTTCTGACGGAAAATGTTTTATTTTGCAGCGTATTCAGCCATTTAAGCGGCAAAAAGTAACAAAACATTTAAAAACAAAGTTGTTATGAAAAGATTTACATTAGTTATCTTAACCGTGCTTTCATGTACGGCTTTTGCGGTCGCCCAGACCAAGACAATCAACGTTGAAAGACCCGGCACACTGTGTGATTTGCTTACGGAAGAGGAACTTGTTACGGTAAGGGAACTGACAGTAACGGGCACTGTTAATTATGAGGATATGCCCATAATACGCGCGATGTGCGGTTATGACGGCGACAACAACACTACGGGAGTGTGCGAGAAGCTCGACCTTTCAGGTGCTACGGTGATAACGTTGGACGACTATGGCTCCGACCTTGTTAATGCCATAGGCATAAACGAGCTGGCCAACTGCGCCACGCTGAAGACGCTTGTGCTGCCCGACAACCTGCGTTACTACCAGAGCAGGGGGCTTGCATATAACAGCAACCTTGCCGAAATAACAATATCTGACGACAACCAGTACTTCATCGCGGAAGGATGCGCGCTGTACAATAAGGACAAAAGTGTGCTTTGCGTGCTCTCTGCGGCGGCCGAGGGTACGTTTGTCATACCGTCAAACCTTACCGATGCTTATCCGTCGGCTTTCCTCGGGTGCGACAAGGTTACGGCTTATGAGGTGGAAGAGGGCAACACTGTGTTCTCTTCGGCCGACGGTGCGCTCGTCAAGGGTGACGAACTGTATCTTGTACCAGGAGGCGTTACCGGTTTTCTGAACATCCCAGAGGGCGTGACAAGCATTTCGGCTAACGCTTTCAGTGGTTCGCAGGTCGAGGAAGTGGGCATTCCCTCTACGCTGACGGAGGTGGGGCAATCTGACTTCTCGGGAGCGGAGAACTTGGTGAGGTTCACCGTGGCCGACGCCAACCCTCACTACTTAGTGGTAGGCGAGAGCTTTCTTGTAAATAAGGACGACCCACGCATACTTCTCCTCGGCGCTCCCGGACTGTCGGGCGAGGTTACTTTGCCCGAAGGGATAACTGGCGTAAACAATTACGCCTGCTCGCAGTGCAGCAAGATTGAGAGGCTTATCGTGCCCGAAGGTGTGACCGACATATACGACTTTGCCTTCGGAAGCTGCACCGGTCTGACATATCTTTCGCTGCCAAGTACGCTGAAAACCATGACCCACCAGTGTTTTATAAACTGCAGGAATCTGCTTGACGTGTACATATACGCCACGGAAGTGCCGCAGTCAAATGGTTCGGTGTCGTTCTACGGAGGAGCCAAAGGCTGCACGCTTTGGGTGCCTGAGGGAACGCTTGAGGCATACAAGGCCGACAGGGGGTGCGGCTTCATGTGGTTTGCCTTGCAGACCGGCAACAGCATAAAAGAGATGACATCATCAGGCATCGGCGCTGTTGAGGCAGGCCGCGGCAGCGTTGAGGAGACAGAAAGGTACACACTTGACGGCCGCAGGATTGAAAAGCCTGTGCGCGGAGTGAACATTGTGCGTTTCAGTGACGGCTCCACGCGCAAGGAAATGGTGAAATAACCGGCTTGTTTGATTGCAGCTGAATACATGGCAGACTAACAGCCTGTAAGTGGTTGATAATCAGGCGTATTGTAAAAGGCCGTCTTTCGTAGAGCAAAAGACGGCCTTTTGCATTCCGATTGACGGTCTTTCACGACATAAAAGGCCGTCAATCGGGATATCGAGGATATAACGTGGTATTATATGAGGCGGCATGGCTTCTTGTTGGCTGGCCGGTATTGTCCGTATGTAATCACGCATGAAATTGGGTGAACAGCTCTTTTGACGGTCTGCCAGTTATATAATGGTGAATGCTTGACTGTCGTTCGGTTTGCCGCCGTAATAAGATTGATGGTTTCTTGGAGTGTAAATAAACGTTAAATGCAGAATTTTTTATGTCTGGATGCAACTTTTTCCATACATACAACGTCTAACATACAGAAACAAAAAACAGCGAAGATATGAAAAAGCTACTTCTTACCATCATGATGGCGGCGGTTATCGGTACGCCCGCCATTGCCCAAGCACCACGCAACGGACACGCCACGCCTGCGGCACAGACGACGGCACAAACCGACACAGCAGGCATAGAGGCATACTCAGACACAACTATGGTGAGCCAGGCTGACACATCGGCCTCACCCTCTCAGAACGTTTACGACAAGGACAACTTTATAAAAAATTTTTCATTAGACGATGTTGACGACCCGTTTAACCTCATTGCCTATCTTACTACGATAGGCGTTGGCGGCGTCATAGTGGCCGTATTCTTCGTCATATTGTGCTTGCTTACGGTATTCTCGCCGGTTATACTGATAGTGGTGGTGCTCTATATGGTGTTCAGGCGCAAGAAGGAGCGTTACCGCATAATAGAGAAAGCCATGGAAACCGGGAAACCCATACCCGACGAACTTCGCCGCACGGAGACAATGAGCCCTGACATGCTTTGGCGCAAGGGCATTAGGAATGCCTCGATAGGTCTCGGTATTGTGGCACTTGCGCTGTGCAAGGGCTCTAATTTCATCGGGGGAGTGGGCCTCATCATATTGTTCTACGGCGTGGGGCAGGCCGTGATAGCGCGCACCACGGGCAAGAAAGACGACAGGAAGGATGATGACGGCGTAGAGGAATTGTAGTATCCGGAGTGGCCGCGGACTAAGGTTTACAATACGGTTTTATCAGTAAATGAAAGTTTTTAACGACATATCGTTGGTTGCCAGGGTGGCGGCGTTTGACGACAAGCGGGCTTTCGACGCTATCGTCAGGAAGTACCAGGAGTCGGTACGCCGCTTCTTCATGACGCAGACGCTTGGCGACGAGGCCCTCAGCGACGACCTGGCGCAGGAAACTTTCATAAAGGCCTATACCCACATAGGGCACTTCCGCGGCCTGTCGGGCTTCTCTACATGGCTTTACCGCATTGCCTACAGGGTGCTGCTTGACGACGTCCGAGCCCGCAGACATACCGAGGACATCGACGGGAAAGTGGCCGACTGTGGTGTGAGCGCGCATGACGGCAGCCTGAAGATGGACATTTACCGTTGTATGCAGATGTTAAAGCCCGACGAACGTGCGTGTGTAACCCTGCAACTTGTCGAGGGACAGCCCATCGAACGTATCGCCGAGATAACAGGAATGCCCGCAGGCACGGTTAAGTCGCACCTGTCGAGAGGTAAATCAAAACTTGCAACATACTTAAAGGAGAACGGATATGGATGAGAAGAGGGACGAACTTCTGGTCAGGAAGTTTTTTGAGGAGAATAAAATAGAGATTCCCGACGCCGGTTTTTCGCGTCGGGTAATGCGGCGCCTGCCAGACCGCACGCGCCGCCTGAACCGCATCTGGACGGCAATATGCGTTGCCGTGGGGGTAGTAATGTGCGTGAAATTCGATTGGTTGTCATCGCTTTCGGCGCAAGTCAAGAGCCTTGCAGACACCGTAATGTCAAATCATATTATCTCGGAGAATCCTATTCTGCTGCTCTTCGGGCTCCTGTTCGTCATCTTCTTGGGAGGATATAACCTGATAATGGCGGAGAGATGAAGTTAATTTATGGGAATATAGGAGTTAAGGAGTTAGGGAGTAAAGGAGTTAAGACAAATGCTTTGATGCTGTAACATCAATTATAAGGGCTAATGTCTTAACTCCTTTACTCCTTTACTCCCTAACTCCTTAACTCCTAAATAAAGATTTACTCAAACTCAAAGTACAGCTCTTTCTCGTTGATGTCCTCGTTTGTCTGTTCCTGTGCTTTGGGCGGATTCTTCAGGTTACCCTTCTCGTCGTACATGCCGTATGTAATGCGCAGTACGATGAACTCTGTACGGCGGTTAAGCTGGTTGCATATCTCCTGTTTCTCGGGGTCAAGTTTCTTGATGAAGTCCTCGGTCAGTACGTCGCCTTCCTTAAGCCACGGGTATTTCTCGGTAAGTTTCTTGCGTATTGTCTTCGGTTTCTCCTTTCCGTAGCCTACGGGCGACAGCCGGTCGCGGGCTATGCCGTGCTCGATAAGGTAGTTGACAACGGCCTCGGCTCGTTTCTGAGACAGCGTCTTGTTGTATTCGGAACTGCCCTTGTAGTCGCAGTGGGCGCTAAGTTCTATCGTTACGTTTGGATTCTCGTTTAGCAGTTTGACAAGTTCATCAAGTGCGGTGACCGACTCCGGACGCAACGTATATTTGTCGAAGTCGTAGAAAATGTTGTCGATAAGTACCGGAACGCGTATCGACGCCAACGGGAATTGCAGTACGTATTCCTTTGATTCCTGCACCGGCTCAACACGAAGTTCCTCCTTATGGTTGAGGAAACCTTTGCATGTGGCCAGCATGATGTAGTCAACGCCGGGCTGGATTACCTGCGTAAACGAGCCGTCTCCCTTGACGTTGAGCTTCAGGTTGGTGCCGTCGCTGCCCACCATGTACACCAACGCGTCGGGCAACTCATAGCCTTCCATTTCGTAAACCCAGCCCTTGACAGTCTGTATTATCTCGGGTTTCTCGAAACTGTAGATGTGGTCCCAGCCCCTTGCGTCGCCTCTGTTGGAGGAGAAGAAACCACGGTTGTGAGGCCCCTCGAAGGTCATTCCGAAGTCATCGGCCTGTGAGTTGAGCGGATAACCAGGATGTTCTATCTTGAATTTATGTGTCTTGGGGTCTACTGTAGCGATGTAGATGTCGAGCCCGCCAAGCCCTTTATGCCCGTTGGACGAGAAGTACAAGTCGCCGTTAGGCCTGAACGTAGGGAACATTTCGTCGCCTTCCGTGTTGATAGGCTCGCCCAAGTTCTCCGCACCTCCTAATCCTGCGGAAGTCAACCGTATGCGCCAGATGTCGTAACCGCCCTTCCCTCCGGGCATGTCTGACGTGAAATAAAGCCACAGACCGTCAGGAGATACAGCCGGATGGGCATAGCTTGAAAGGGTGTCGCTTGATATTTCAAGTGGCGTAGGTTTGCTCCACGCCGCGTCACTTCTGTTGGATGTAACTATTGTTGCGTATCTTGGGTAGTTCGGGTCGGTAGTGCATTGGGTGAGATACATCATCCTTTGGTCTGGCGAAAAACAGCATGCACCCTCGTCATACTCAGAATTAAGGCCTGATTCGATGGTCTCCGGCCGTTGCCATTTGCCTGTTTCGTCCTTTTGGGAATAGAATATGTCACCCGCTTTCGTGCCCGTTATGCCACTAAGCTCATCTCCCTCAGCCTCGTTGCGGGTAGAAGTAAAGTATAATTGGTCGTACTCGTCGCCGAAAAGCATTGGTGAATAATCAGCCCTTCGGGAGTTGAAAACGTCCACTTTCTTCACTATATATCGTGAACCGGCGTCTTTTTCTTCCTGTGCTGTCTGTGCCGACAGCAGACCAGTCATGGCCTGCTGGTTGTCAGGAAGTGTGTCCAGAACAAGCTGGTATTCCTTTGCGGCCTCCTTGTAGCTGCCTGCCTTCATCAGCATACGTGCCAATGACAGGTGTGTGTCAATACTGTCCTGCTTATAACGAATGACGTTACGGTATGCGGCAATGGCTTTGGCGGTAGAGTTTATGCGGTCATAACAATAGGCAAGTTTGCGTGCGCGTTGTCCGCGTTTTGCCCTTTCCTTTGTTGGTGTTTTGTTATATGCTGTCTTGAATTCAGCCGCCGCATCATAATATTCGCCTATTGCAAGGAATTTTTCGCCCTTCTTCATGTAATGGTCAGCACCACACGAAACAGTCAGCAGCGCCAATATGCACATCGTTAGGTATATAGTGAGTCTTGCCTTCATATAATAAAAAGGATAAAAGCCTCTCCCGACCTCAACCGTAATGAGGAGAAAGACAGCTTAAACAGTAATCTTGCTCCTCCACGTGGGGAGGTCGGGAGAAGCTTTTATATAATAACTTATTTCCCCGTTATTTATTGTTTGAACGGCATTCTGAATGTGCAGCCCTCCCTCCAACGGTCGCATCCGTACGCTGTTTTGCCTTTTACGATATGCCCTTTGCCACAAACTGGGCATGGTGTTCCTATGATAGAATCGTCGGCGGGCAGGGATTGTACGGTCTTTTCGTCGTTGTTGTCGGTCTTGCCAACCTCCGTTTCAGTTTTCTTCTTTGGCGAAGTTGCCTTCTTTCTGCTCTTTTTCTTGAGGTCTTCGTCTGTCAGTACGGTTACGTGACGGTTGCTGTTGTCGGCAAGAACGTCGTTGACGATGGTCGTGATTTGCTGTTTCAGCTCGTTGATAAACTGCCCTGCGTCGTATTTCTTGTGCTCGATGTCACGCAGTTTCTTCTCCCATATACCAGTAAGCTCGCAACTTTTGAGCAGCTCTTCCTTTATAGTGTCGATCAGTTCAATGCCCGTGGGGGTGGCGACGATGTTCTTCCGCTCACGCTTTATGTATCGACGCTTGAACAGTGTCTCGATAATGTTGGCGCGTGACGACGGCCGCCCTATGCCGTTCTCCTTCAACGCGGCGCGCAGTTCCTCGTCGTCGACGAACTTTCCGGCCGTCTCCATTGCGCGCAGAAGCGTCGCTTCGGTGTAGTATTTGGGCGGAGTTGTCCACTTTTCGGTAAGCGTCGGCGTGTGGGGGCCGCTCTCTCCCTTGGTAAATGCGGGCAAGGTGCGCTCCTCGTCCTGGTTTTTCTTGTCGTCAGAGTCTACCGGCTGTGCGTCCTTGGCGTACAGGACGCGCCACCCCGGGTCGTTGATTTGCTTGCCGCTTACCTTGAATTCCACGTCGTCAACCTTTCCCATGACCGTAGTCGTGGAGAACTTACAGTCAGGATAGAACACGCTTATGAAGCGGCGGGCCACGAGGTCGTAGACATGTTGCTCCAAATCGGTAAGGTTAGAGGCCGGAACGCCGGTGGGTATGATGGCGTGGTGGTCGGTGACTTTTGATGTATCGAACACCTTTTTGCTCTTTGGCAGAGGCTTGCCGATGAGCGGTTGGGTGAACGCCTCATATCCCCGTAGCCCCTTAAGGGTAGCGGGGCACTTTGGATAGATGTCGTCGCTGAGGTACTGGGTGTCCACACGGGGATACGTAGTGAGCTTTTTCTCGTAGAGCGACTGTATCACATTGAGCGTGGTTTCGGCGCTCATGGAGAACTTTTTGTTACAATCGACCTGCAGGGATGTGAGGTCATACAGGTGTGGAGGCGCCTCCTTGCCCGCTTTCTTCTGCACGTCGGTAACGGTGAAAGGCTTGTCCGCTATCTTCGCGAACGACTGCTCGCCCTCCTCCTTGCTCGTAAACTTACCCTTGGTGGCGGTAAACAGCGTGTCGCGGTAGATGGTTGAGAGCACCCAGTAAGGCTCGGGCTCAAAGTTGTCAATCTCCTTCTGACGGTTGACAATAAGCGCGAGGGTAGGCGTCTGCACGCGACCGATGGACAATACCTGGCGGTTTTGGCCATATTTCAATGTGTACAGGCGCGTAGCGTTCATGCCGAGCAGCCAGTCGCCGATGGCCCGGCTCAGTCCCGCGAGGTACAGGGGCTGGTACTCCTGCTGGTCTTTCAGCGTGTGGAATCCCTCGCGTATGGCCTCGTCGGTCATCGACGAGATCCACAGGCGCTTCACCGGGCACTTAGCTTGCGCCTTCTGCATAACCCATCTTTGGATTAATTCTCCTTCCTGTCCGGCGTCGCCACAGTTTATTATACCATCGGCGTTCTGCATCAGTTTCTCTATTACCGAGAACTGTTTTATTATACCTTTGTCGTCGATTAGCTTAATGCCGAAGCGCTGGGGTATCATCGGCAGGGCGCTGAGGCTCCACCGCTTCCACATCGGGGTGTAGTCGTCAGGCTCCTTGAGCGTACACAGGTGGCCGAAAGTCCATGTCACCTGGTATCCGTTGCCCTCCATGTACCCGTCGTGTGAGGACGTTGCGCCCAATATCCGCGCTATATCCTTGGCTACGCTTGGTTTTTCGGCTATGCAGACAATCATTTTTTTAATTAAGAGTTAAGAATTAAGAGTTAAGAAAACATGTTGAATTAAGAATTAAGAGTTAAGAATTAAGAAAATATGATTATGCTCTTTTATAGTCAAGGCATATTTTCTTAATTCTTAACTCTTAATTCTTAACTTCTCAATATCCTAAGTCTTCGCCGACCAGTACTACCATATGGCGTCCTGCGGGATGGGAGTTTCGCATGAAATGTATGTAGTTGCAGATACTTTCGGGCGAGTTGCAGTTATGGCAAATGCCGTCGACTTGGCAAGGGGTCTTGATGTCGAAGCGTGCCGCGTTGATTGGGCTGGCCGTCGAACGGGCGCGCGCAAGGGCGCTCTGTACGTCCTGCGTTACCTTGTTGAGGCCGACGACAAGGATTACTTTCTTGGGTCCGAAGGTTATGGCGGCTACGCGGTTGCCGTTGCCGTCGATGTTGACTATCACGCCGTCCTCGCTTATCGCGTTGACGCCCGACAGGTAAAAGTCGGTCGAGAAGGCCTCGCGGTATATTCTCTGGGCCTCGTCGCGGTCGGCGGCAAGGTCACGGTCGAGCACGTTAAGGTTACGTTTGTGCAGGGCCTCGGTCAGTCCCATGTCACGTATTGTCATCGACCCGCCCCACGTTACGCTGCTTCCGTCGGGTATGAGGGCCGACACTTTCTCTACAGCCTCGGCCGCCGTAGGACAGTAGAAGGCCTCGAAGTTACGCCTCTGAAGGTTCTTTATCATCTTCTGGGCAAGCCGTTCGTTGCGTATTTCCTTTGGTGTCATAATGCTTTCGTATTTAAAAATGTATGCAAAAATAATAATTTTGGCCGACAAACGTAGCGTTAGCAGTGTTTTTGTTGGTTAAAATAATGACGTATATCGTTAGCGGTATGAAGCCGTGACGGGGTTACCTGTCCGATGTGTGCTTTTCGGTTGTAATGCTAAAGGTGCCCTTTTGCCTTTCAAAAGGCCGTCTTTTAGCGTCTGAAAGGCCATCTTTTGCACGCTAAAAGACGGCCTTTTATAATGTGTTGAATATCAATGTGTTACGGTGGTGATTTGAAAGCACGCCAGAAAGACGGCTTTTTCTTACCATAAATAAGGTGGTGCGGATGAGCGTGTCAAACGTTCGTTTCCCGCATTTTTGTTTTGCGTTTCGCCCGACATGCGTTATCTTTGCAGGTTAAAAAGCAACGGTTGAACGATGAACAAGCTCGCGACAATATTAGTTATACTCTTTTTCGCCGTGCAGGCAGGTGCCCGTCCTGCCGAGACGGCTCACAAGGTGAAGTATCCGGGAGGCAAGACATACATGTTCCGTGTCATGCTTAAAGACAAGCACGGCACGCCTTTCACGCTTGCAAAACCCAGGGCTTATCTGTCGGAAAAAGCCTTGGCGAGACGCCGCAGGCAGAACATTGCCGTCGATTCTACCGACCTGCCCGTTAATCCTGCTTATGTGAAGGCAATCAGGCGGACAGGTGTTGACGTGGTGAGCCAGAGCAAATGGAATAATACCGTGCTTGTTCGCGGCACTGACATCAGGCAGCTCAGGAGTGTCGACGCCCTCGGCTGCGTGGCAGGCATTAAGCTGGTGTGGACTTCGCCCGACTCGATTAACAAGCCGTCGTACAGATTGAAGTACCACAAGGAGTTCAACCGTTGGGACACGATATCGCAAAACAGGTATGGAGTGACCCGCGAGCAGGTCGAGATGATAGGCGGGGTGAAGATGCATGACCATGGATTCCGTGGACGAGGCATGACCGTAGCCGTGCTCGACGGCGGCTTCATGAACGCCGACCTCATACCCAGTCTTAAGAATGCCGATGTCGCGGGGTGGCGTGATTTTGTCGTTCCGGCATCGAGCACGGTGTTCAAGGAGATGGACCATGGCACAAAGGTGCTCTCGACTATGGCCGTCGACGTGCCTTATACCTTCGTCGGCACGTCGCCGGAAGCTACGTTCTGGCTGCTAAGATGCGAGGATAATCTTACCGAAAGCCTTGCCGAGGAGGATTTTTGGGCCGCCGCCGCGGAGTTTGCCGACAGCGTAGGGGTGGACATAATAAGCAGTTCGCTCGGATTCCATGCTTTCGACAATCCAGACGACAACTATGATTACCGCCAACTCGACGGCCATACTGCGCTCATATCGCGTACGGCCTCAATGCTGGCCGGCAAGGGAATTGTGCTTGTTAACAGCGCCGGCAACGACGGCATGGCTGCCTGGAAGAAAATCAATGTGCCGGCTGACGCCACGGATATAATAACCGTTGGCGCAGTGACTCCCGAACGCCGCAATGCCGCTTTCAGCAGTGTAGGCCCGACGGCCGACGGCAGGGTAAAGCCCGACGTAATGGCTTTGGGCAGTCCTACGTCGGTAATAACCGGCCGGGGCACTATAATAAAGGATGTCGGCACGTCATTCTCGACACCTCTCGTAGCGGGCATGGTGGCATGTCTGTGGCAGGCTCTGCCTGGCAAGACGGCCAAGGACATTATCCGTCTTGTGCTCGACAGTTGTGACAACACTGCCGCGCCGGACAATATTTACGGTTACGGAGTGCCCGATTTCTGGCGGGCATACGAAAGGGGAATGAAAAATTAAGAATTGAGGGTTAAGAATTAAGAAAAATACTCTTGTGGATTATCACGTCAGACATGTTTTCTTAATTCTTAACCCTTAATTCTTAACTCTTAATTCTAAGGATTATGGCAGCATTGACATTATACGAGCTAAATTCGATGGTACGTGACGTCGTGGAATTGGGCATGCCTGGTTCATATTGGGTCGAGGCAGAATTGTCCGAAGTCCGTGAGCGTAGCGGACATTGCTACATGGAGCTGGTCCAGAAAGACCTGACGGGCAACTCTACCGTGGCGCGCGCCTCGGCCCGTTGCTGGCGGTCGACGTGGGCTTCTGTGCGCCCGGGCTTCGAACAGGTTACGGGCGAGCATTTCCGTGCAGGGCTGAAGGTGCTGTTGCAGGTGCATGCGCAGTTTCATGAGAATTTCGGCTTTTCGTGGATTGTGACGGATATTGACCCTGCATACACCCTCGGCGATATGGCGCGCCGACGTCAGGAGATAATCCGTATATTGAAGGAAGAAGGTGTGTTTGACCTTAACAAGGAGCTGTGTTTATCTTTGTTTGCCTCGCGTATTGCTGTTGTCTCAAGCGAATCGGCGGCGGGTTACGGTGACTTCTGCAACCAGTTGGACACTAACGCCTACGGATTCGCTTTCAGTGTAAGGTTGTTCCCTGCCGTCATGCAGGGCGAGCGAACGGAAGGCAGCATAATATCGGCTCTTGACGCAATCAACAGTGAAGCCGATGATTTTGATTGTGTAGTGATAATCCGTGGCGGAGGAGCCGTCAGCGACTTGTCCGCATTCGACTCGCTTGCCCTTGCCGAGAACGTTGCCAACTTTCCATTGCCGGTCATTACAGGAATAGGTCATGAGCGTGACGAGTCCGTGCTCGACATGGTTGCCAACAAGCGGGTCAAGACTCCTACGGCTGCCGCAGCGCTGCTAATCGAAAACCTGAAACATACTTACGACCGCATTGTCCAGGCGCAGGAGCGTATTTCCGTTTCAGTCAGTCGCCGTATGGATTACGAACGTGTACGGCTTGAACGTGTATCGGGCCGTATTCCTGTGTTGTTCTCACTTGTCAAGACACGCCAGCAGGCGCGTATCGACTCGCTTTTTGCCAGGGTAGGCGCGGCTGCGGGACGAATCGTTGCGGAAGAAAGACTACGTCTTGACCGTCTTTCCGTGGCTTTGGCTCCTGCAGTAAGACAAAGACTCTCTGCTGAGAATCATCGCCTAGAGCTGCTTGGGCAGCGTATTTCAGCGGTTGACCCCGCTATCCTGTTGCGCCGTGGATATTCTATTACTCTGCATAACGGCCGTGCCGTGTATTCGCCAGGCCAGCTTTCCGACGGCGACGTGATAGAGACACGCCTTGCGGAAGGCAATGTAAGGTCGGTGGTAAGAAATAAGGATAATTAGTATAAATTATCCGGATAATGCAGATAAGCCCAACCCCAAAAAACTATAACCTCATAACCCCAAAACCTCAAAAAACAATGAAAGAACTGAAATATGAAGAAGCTCTCAAGCAACTTGAGGACATTGTCGCTAAGATGGAGAACGACGAGCTTGACATAGACACTCTGGGCCAGCAGCTAAAGACCGCCCAGAAACTGGTTAAGCTCTGCAAGGACAAGCTGACCAAGACCGACGAGGACATCAGAAAAATACTTGACGCCAACCAGTGACGCCAGGTGAGCATACGGCAGAGGGTAAAATAATCGGCTAAAAATTGTTTGTTAATGATATTATTATTACTTTTGCATGGGCAAGACGACCGGTCCGTGTGTAGGCGGTTGTGCCTTGTTATGTTGTAATACAGCAATCTTAAATTAAAATATTAGCTTATGAAAAATCTGGATTGGGCAAAACTGCCATTCGGCTATGTTCCGACAGACTACAACGTCCGTTGCTATTACCGCGACGGCAAGTGGGGAGAAATAGAGGTGTGCTCAGACGAGTATATCAAGATGCACATGGCCGCGACATGCCTGCATTACGGTCAGGAAGCGTTCGAGGGCCTTAAGGCTTACCGTTGTCCCGACGGCAAGGTGCGTGTGTTCCGTATGGACGAGAACGCGGCGCGTCTGCAGAGTACTTGCCGCGGCATACTTATGCCGGAAGTGTCTACGGAGCTTTTCGAGGAGATGGTTACCAAGGTGGTGCGCCTCAACCAGGACTATATACCGACATACGAGAGCGGCGCCACGCTGTACATTCGCCCGCTACTCGTAGGAATGTCGGCACAGGTTGGAGTGCATCCAGCTTCTGAATACCTGTTCATGATATTCGTCACTCCGGTAGGTCCGTACTTCAAGGGCGGCTTTGCTACCAATCCGTATGTCATCATCCGTGAGTACGACCGCTCGGCTCCGCTCGGCACGGGTATTTATAAGGTAGGCGGTAACTACGCTGCATCTCTTCGTGCCAACAAGATGGCGCATGATTTGGGATACGCCTGTGAGTTCTACCTCGACGCAAAGGAGAAGAAATACATGGATGAGTGCGGCGCTGCCAACTTCTTCGGCATAAAGAACAACACTTACGTTACGCCTAAGTCAACCAGCATTCTGCCGAGCATTACAAACAAGAGCCTTATGCAGCTGGCTGAGGATATGGGCATGACCGTTGAGCGCCGCCAGATTCCGGAAGAGGAACTCGCTACTTTCGAGGAGGCCGGAGCATGCGGAACGGCAGCCGTGATAAGCCCGATTTCAAAGATAGACGACCTCGAAGGCCACAAGAGTTACGTGTTCAGCGAGGACGGCAAGCCCGGTCCGATCAGCACGAAGCTGTACAACAAGCTGCGCAACATCCAGTACGGTATTGAGCCGGATGTACACGGATGGACAAAGGTAGTCATTGAATGATTAAGAATTAAGAGTTAAGAATTAAGAAAAATAGCTTTGTTGGATAATGGCAATGCATATTTTCTTAATTCTTAACTCTTAATTCTTAATTAAATTTTTGCTTTTAATTCTAAACTCTTAATTTAAAATGTCCAAGGGAAAGTTAGCCAAGTTTGCCGACATGGAGCGTTATGAGAACGTTTTTCAATATCCGTTCTCCGTTGTTGAACAGGTGCCGTTCGAGATGAAGGGCCGTTGGCGCGAGATGTATTTCCATAATGACAATCCGATAGTGCTTGAGTTAGGGTGCGGCAAGGGCGAATACGCCGTGGGGCTCGCGCGCATGTTTCCCGACGTCAATTTCATCGGCGTGGACATCAAGGGCGCCCGCATGTGGACAGGAGCCACGCAGGCACTTGACGAAGGACTGAAGAATGTCGCGTTTCTTCGCACCAACATCGAGATTATCGACCGCTTTTTCAGTGAGGGAGAAGTGCAGGAGATATGGCTCACGTTCAGCGACCCGCAGATGAAGAACGTGCGCAAGCGCCTTACCGGTACGGCCTTCATGGAGCGTTACCGCCGTTTCCTGGTTGACGGCGGCATTATACACGTCAAGACAGACAGCAATTTTCTCTTTACTTACACGACATACATGGTGGAGCATAACCACTTGCCGTTGCTCTTCCGCACTGAAGACCTCTACCATGCTACTGACATCGACGACGACACGCGCCGCATACTTTCCATCCGTACATATTACGAGAGCCAGTGGATAGAGCGCGGCAAGGACATACGTTACATGAAGTTCCGCCTTCCCCACGGGGGGCCGTTGGAGGAGTCAGGACGGGAGATACCCGTTGACGACTACCGCAGTTACCGTAGGCAGGGGCGTAGCGGGGTGGAAATGCGTAAATAATTTCGTATTTTATCTTTCATCTTTCATCCTTTTTGTGTATCATGCTGATAATGAGTATGTTATATAACGGATACATCACCCGTCTCTGTCAGCCATCTGTCAGCCATCTTTCACCGTCCGCTTCAAAAGATGTTGGATGACATGCAGTGAAAGATGGCTGACAGATGGCTGACAGAGACGGGAATGTCATTTGTTATGTAAAATGTTGATTGTCAATATGTTATCCTTTAAGAGCTGAAAGATGAAAGATTAAAACGCAAAATTAATTAAATGAGTGTCCGCAAATACCCCAATTACCGTTAATCAGGCAAACCCATACAATGCATTTGTCTTTAACTCCTTTAACTACTAATAAATATAATCTTTGTGGACATTCATTTTATTAATAAGTTGTGCCTTGCCTGTTAAATTGGCCTATGCCTTCGGCTTATACACTAAATGCCCTCTTTTGTATTGCGAAATACGGCCTTTTGCATCGCTGAACGTGGCCTTTTGCAACGCAAAACGGGTTAATCCGCCAATCAGTTGGATGACATATAAAAGTCAATCCCGGCCTCTTCGACGCCCTTATTAATTTATAGAACATCATTTGCGTTTTACTTTTATAAACATCCGCAAGCAGTCATACTGTCGTTAATCGTGCATAAGCAGACAATGCATTTGTCTTTAAATCCTTAAAGAGCAAAGCGAACGGTAACTACTTTAACTCCTTTAACTACTAAAGACAAGGCTATTTACCGTCAGGTTTGTCGCCCGGGGCGTAATGGGTGAAGTCAAGCAGCCGTATGCCCGGTACGTGTGTTTCGACCAGGGCCTTCATTTTTGCTCCAAACGGGCAAGGATAACCTATAGGAGTTCCCTTGCGTATGCATGACGCGAAGGCTATCGTGTCGGCACCTCGTGCGGCAAGCATTTTTGCGCGTAGTACGGCTTTCTTGCCCGGGCAGCCGCCGCAGTTGGTAAAGCCTACTATTTCAATGCCTTCGTCAATGTTTTCAAAGCTGCCTCCATGTTCCCTTATGGCCTTGAAACAGCCTGCGCCGGGGCAGTAGTCCTCGGTCTGCATGCATCTGATAATTCCTAATTTCATAATGTTTTTTATCTTATCGTGTTATGTCATGCCTTGGCGCGGCGTCTGTACAGTATGCATGTAGTGGTAAAATATACCACTGCCTGTATCCATAGCGTGATGTATTCGGGCTTGATGTCGGCCAACAGCGCTCCCATGGTGTTCATCCTTACGAAACCGCGTATGCCGAACGTAGACGGGAACAGGTAGGAGAACCACTGCCAGAAGTCGGGTATGGCGCTCTGGGGCCATGACACACCGGAGATGAACAGTAGCGGTACTGACGTGAATACTACAAGAAGGATGACGTTCTCGCGGTAGCGTATAAAGCATGCGACGGTCATCGAGAAGAATATGCACGCCAAGAGGTACGGCAGCATGAAGCATAATGTTGTGACGGGCTTCAGTAGCGAGGTGAAGCCGAACATCTGCGGTACGGCGAGAATGATATACGTGCCCATTATGGTGTATATCATGAAATAGCACAATGCCCGTCCTATGATGTCGGTTATTGTCGAGGCGGCAGGCTGCAGTGAGGTATTGTTGTCCGTGCCGGCCGTTGCGGCATTCCCCTCTGGAAGTGCCGTAGTGGTATGCAGCGCATTTATGCCGGGCATTCTTGACATGCGTTCTCTCCTTGTTCCGCCGATGAGGCCAATGCCGAGGAGCAGTGTCTGCTGGATGATGAGCATTAACACGCCCGGTATGATGAAGTTTCCGTAGCCTCCGGTGGTGTTGAACGACTGCACCTCTTCATAGTCGAGAGGCTTTGTAGTGATTTCGTCTTCACGATTGGTCCAGTTGCCCGCCCGCTCAATCTGTATTTTCGAGTTTATGTCTCCCGCAACGGCCGTTGCCGTCTGGAATATCGCTTTGTAGTATAACATGAAGCTCATGTCGCAGAAAACGCTGACGCGGCTCTGCTCCATCCGCATTATGTTGGTTTGGAAGTCGGTGGGGAAGTATATCACGCCGAATGCATTCTGTCGCCCGATGGCGTCTTTTGCCTCGTCAAGGCTGTTGCAGTAGCATGCTATCCTCGTGTCTGGTGAGGCGTCGAACTTACGTATGAAGTCGCGGCTCATGTCGCTGTGCGACAGGTCGACAACGGCCACCGGCACCTCACGCACTACTTCGTTGGTGTAAATCCATGAATAAAGCAAAGGATAAAGCATGGGCACGAGGATGAAGAAGATAATGACCCCCTCGTCTTTCCAGATGGTTTTCAGTTCATCTACAAATGCTTTACTTAATCCACGATTCATAATCTGCAATTCAAGTGTTCCTGATATTCCTGCATAAACCTTTCCCGTGTTATCCCAGCTTGCGGCTTATGGGATATATTGGTATGTCTGCAACGCCTTCTTGATACGTCCCGTTACGAGCAGAGGCAATGTCGCGAAAGCCATAAGCGCGACCATGTACGGCCATGAGAACTCAAGGGAATAGCCGTTGAAGATGTTAAGTTGGTATATCATGTAATAATGCCTCAATGGGAAAAGCAGGGCAATGGCTTTTATCTCGGAGTCCATAGCCGATAACGGGAATGCCGTGCCCGACAATGAATAGCTGAGAACCGCCCATAAGCAGCATATACTCATCGACATGCGTAATGACGGAACAACGCCGAAGACGAAAATCCCGAATCCCTGTGACGAGAGCACCGAGAGCACGCCGAGCAAAAGAATATAGCCGGGGCCGCCGGGGTGTGGAAAGTGGAGTACGCCGAAAACGTAGAACATGTAAGCGTACATTATTATTAGGAAGATAACGGTCTGCGGAAGCATTTTGCCCATTAGGGCTACAAATATATTGCCTCCTGAGGTGTCAAGCCATTCTTTCGCGGAGTTGAATTTCAGTTCTGTGCCGATAGAGTAGGCCGTAACGATGAAAATGAACAGCATAATACATCCCGGGATAAGCATGGTGTTAAGGTAAACGCTGTAGTTCACCAAGGGATTGTTTACCGTGTGCAGGTCAACGATAACAGGTTGCAGAAAGCTCATTACCTGTTCTTCCGACAGCCCCTTGGCGCTGAGCAGCGTCGCCCCTACGCCCGCCGAGCCGAGCGTTGATATTGTCTTCAGGTCGCGGTATAGCAGCGCTCCTGCTGTATATGATGTCGAGCTGTAATAGAAAGAAATCTTCGGCTGTCTCATAGAGAGCAGCTTGTCCGTTGTTCCTTCGGGAATGTATATGAATGCGTAAATCTTGTTCCGCTGTATATCGCGGCGCGCGTCGGCCACGCTTGCGTAATGTTTTACAACCTTGGTAGCCTGGAACGCATCGAGCTTTCGTACCAGCGTGCGTGTAGTATGAGTGTTGTCAAGGTCGACTACTCCCACCGGCATGTCGGTAGGCTGACCGCCCGACATCAGCGAGGTGAAGAATATCACGACAATGACGGGAAGCACCACCATGCAGAACAGATACATCCTGTTCTTGCGCATTATGCCGAATTCACGCCAGACTACTTGCTGCAAACGGGCAAACATATCATTCCTTTATTATAAGCGACATGCCTGGGCGCAGGCCTTCAAACTTGTCAATCGGGCGTGCCTTTACTTCAAATGTCTTAAGGTCATACTGGCCGTTAGTCTTGGTTGCCTTCCACACGGCGTAGCTTCCTTCGTCCTTGATATAGTAAACCTTCATCCTTATGTCCTTGTTGAACGCCGGGCAGTAAGCCGTGAACGTGTCTCCAATCTTTAATCCCTTCAACTGGTCTTCACGTACATTGAATGTTCCCCATACATCGTTCATTATGGATATGCTCATTATTGGCGAACCGGCCCCAACCAGTTCTCCCATTTTGGGGTAAACGTCGCTTACCTCGCCTTCCATCTGAGCCGTTTGTACAGTTTCGTTGATGTACGAATTGACTTCCTGCACTGCTCCCTTAGCCCTTATTACTTGGGCGGCGGCAGCTTCACGCTCCTCTTTCCTGGTACCTGCCACAGCCATGTCATACTGGCTTTTGGCGGCTTCTGCCTGTGCCTCCATTGCTTTGTAGTTGGCGTATGCTTCGTCGCGCTTTTGCTCGCTCATTACGCCTTCGTCAAACAAGCGTTGTACACGGCCGTAGGATTTCTCCGCGATATCCAGTCCTGCCTTGGCTTGCTGCCATACCTCGAACGCCCCGCGTACCTGCTCCCGCCTTGCTCCGTTGTCAGCCATCGCGCTCAATGCAGCAGCGGCGCTTTCCGCTCCTTCTGCCTGAGTACGCTTAGCCTCTATGTCTGGAGCATCGAGTATGGCAAGCGTATCGCCCACCTTGACGTAATCGCCCTCCTGGACGCATAATTCGAGTATGCGTCCAGGCACCTTGCTGGACACTCTATATTCAGACACTTCGATCTCTCCCTGGATGACGTCCGGCGTTCGGCCGAAGGCGAGGAAGCCTATTGCTCCCACTATTATGACGGCGGCCGCAAAGCATGCCGTGGCGATTATTATATTCTTATGTTGTGATTTTTCTGTCATGTCTTTTTCTTTGTAAGATTGTTTTACTGTGTGCACGGGCTTTATTTCCGGTTTATATGCCGGTATTTGGCTGCCGACGCGTATTATTCTTGCCTTTTCCTGTTTTTATTTTTTACTGATATAGTTCCTCGCCGAGTACTTTTTTCAGGTTTGTCTGTGTAAGTTTTACGTCAATGTCGGCGTCGATTTTTTGTGAGCATGCCTGTAACCATGCTGTCTGCGCGGCCATAACGTCCGTAACGTCCATTACTCCTTCCTTGAATCCAAGGTTGGCGCACCTTAGATTCTCCTCCGCGCGCTCTACGTTCTTGCATGCCATGGCAAGCTTCTTGTTGGCTTCTGCTACCTTGAAAGAGCTTTGGTTTACCTGTAACTCTATTTTCTCGCGGGCTTCGTCCAGTTCAAGCATAGCTATGCTTGTTGCTGTCTTGCCTGCGCGTATCTTGTATGTGCCCTCAAACCAGTTCCATACGGGTATCCTTACCATTACGCCTATGTTCCATACTCCTGAGAACTTTCGCTCAAAACCGTTGTAGAGCGAGGGATTGGTTATGAGATATCCGCCTGTGAGAGCTACCTGCGGCAGGTAAGCGGCGCGTACCAGCTTGGTTGATTGTTTGCTTATATCGACGGCGTTTTGCAGCATTTTCAGTTCCGTGCGGTTCTCCATGGCGTCGTCGACAGATGCAACCGGTATGTCTGCCGCAGCCGATACCATGTCTTTGTTTTCATCCTCAAGGGCCACTTTGTCGCTTATCTGTAGTCCGCATAGTTGGCAGAGCAGCATTTTGGCCAGTGACAGTCCGTTGTCGACCTGGGTCAGTTGCATCTCCGCCTCGTTGACCTTTACGTCTACCCTTAGTCCGTCCGCCCTTGTGGCTACGCCTTCTTTTATCATCTTGCCCACATCGCCGCTTAGCTTTTTCACGAGGTTATAGTAGCTTGTGGCGAGTTTTTGCTTATGCTTCAGCGATACTACGGTCCAATAGGCGTTGTCCACATCGTAGATTATGTCTTGCTTTCTGCTGTGCAAACTGTTGGCGGCGAGTTCCTCGCTTATGTCCGCAATCTTGTTTGCCGCAATAATGCTTCCGCCCATATATATAGGTTGTGTCAGCATGATTGAGGCCGCGAAGAAGTTGCGCGTGTCGGTCTTGAATGCGTCGCGTATGGTTTTGCCCATGTTGTTGCCGGCCTCTTCTATTCCGGGCATTATCCCTTGGGCTATGTTGCCGAGTGCCTCGGCCGTCTGCGAGGTTATGATTCCTTGTCCTGCCATTTCGGATATGACGTCAGACATGGTGCTGCCCAATTGTCCGGCAGCGTTGGTGCCGAGGCTTCCGAGCGCTCCTTTCTGCCTGTCGTTTAGTATGGATACCTCACGGCTTGTAAACTCGTATCCTCCGAGTACGTCTACGTGCGGCAGGTATTTCGTGCGTGCCGCCTTTCGTGCGTCGCGCGCCACGTCCTGCTTCAGTGCCGCTATGGCCAGCTGCTTGTTGTTGCGCAACGCCATGGCGCGGCAACTGTCAAGCGACAGTACCTGCTGTGCGTCGGCGCGTGATATGGCGCAGGCCAACATAATCAGTAACGGGACATGCTTCATTTTCTTGTATTTTTTATGACCGCAATGCTCAAACGGTAAAGGAGCAAGCATATATGGCGCGCTGTCCGTGTGGCTTGCGCGCTGGCGGGCAGCCTGTGCGCCCGTCACGACATATCGTGCTTACTCCTTTGCCTTCTTGCCGCTTGTTCGGTATTAATCAGTCGAACGTGAAGTTTCTTGAGCCTATCATGTTGCCGTCGGCGAATATGCTTACGTTGTAAGTGCCTTCGCCAAGAAATTCGTTCACGTTCCAGTAAGTTGTCACGGGGGTCTCGTTGCCGGTGTACTCTATGGCTTTCTTCATCGAGTATTGCAGGTTTCGGTTCTCGTATGGGAATGTTCCTCCGGCCGACAGTGCCTTGCCCGTAGGTGTGGTAATGCGCACATAAATCGTCTTTGTGCCGTTGGCGGCAGTAACGTTTTTGGCTATGTTGAAACTTACCTGTATTGTCTTACACCTTTTTAGCTTCTTGGTCGCCTTGCCGCGTTTGTTCTTCAGGGTCATGCTTATGCCCGTTGCGTCAAGCTGGGCGGCGATGGCCACTTTCTCCGACAGGGTCTGCTTGTCGGCGTTAAGTCCTTGTATTTGCCTCGTGGCCTCGGCGTACTGTCCTTTTACTCGGGTGTTTTCCGCCGTGAGGTTCTGGTTGAGGCGGTTGAGCGAGTCTATTTCGAGCACATAGCTGCGTATGACGGCGCGGCATGTTGCGAGTTCTTTTTTCAGTCGGGCTATCTCACGTGCGTCGGAAGCCTTGACGTTTTTCAGTTCCTCGAGCAGTTTTTCGGTCTTGAGCTGTTCCTGTGTAAGCTGTTCGATAATCGAGTCGTTGTTTATCTGGGTCTTCAGTTCGCTGTACTGGTCGGCGAACATCTGGTACTCGTTCTCCATTTCCTTCTTGTCGAGCTCGGCCAGTTCCTGCATGTCTTTGTTGGCCTGTTTCTGGTTGTTAAGGCTTATCGCAAGATATACAATGCCGCCGATTAGCAGCAGACCGACGATTACCGAGGGGATGATGAATTTCTTGTTCATATATTTTCCGGTTGTTGTTATGAGATGACTTTTAAATGTTTTGATTACAAAATTTATGCGATATGCAAAATTAACCTATTTATCTCAAATGTCACAAACTTTTGCTAAGTATAAATACATTAACTGGTAAAATTAGCAATTTTACCGAATTTTTGAACAATATTAAAAAGGTTTTCTTATATTTGTAACCGAGTATAGCGGCTTTAGTGCGCGTTTTGTGTGCGGATACGTTTGCCGTGTCGGTGAGTTTCGTCGCCGGTAGTGTTACGATATGTGCCTGACGGCAATGCGAAAGGCCGTGTTTCGGCCTGCAAGATGCCGCATATTGAAGGGTAAAAGACGGCCTTTCATATTGTAAGTGAATGGAGGCCGTACGCTGATAACCCGTGCGCGGAATAGCCGCCGGCTGACTGTAATGTAAGCAAAACGTGGCTGAATAGTTACGGTTTTTTGCCGCCGGCAGATAAATGGGACATGATATGATAAAGCGAATAATCAATTTCTATTACGAGGGATTCTCGAATATGAGGACAGGTAAGACCCTGTGGCTCGTTGTCATAGTCAAGCTTATTGTTATCTTCCTTGTGTTAAAGCTGTTTTTCATGCCCGACATATTGCAGGAGAGGGCAGGAGAGGGCAACGAGCCCGACTACATTATGCAGCGCCTCGGCGACATAAGCGGCGATACGCACTGACATTGTTGCCGCCGCGTGGTCCGCTCCGCAGGGCTCGCTCCACTTTTAACATAACCGCATAACCTTAAAACAACAAAGAATATGTACGATTTACTGTTGAGCATGAGTGCCGGTACGGTAGACTGGTCGAGGGCGCAGTTCGCCCTTACCGCCATTTACCATTGGCTATTCGTGCCGCTCACGCTGGGCCTTGCGCTCATCATGGGCATTATGGAGACATGCTATTACCGCACGGGCAAGACCTTCTGGAAAGACGCCGCGCGCTTTTGGCAAAAGCTGTTTGGTATCAACTTCGCCATGGGCGTGGCCACGGGTATCATTCTCGAGTTCGAGTTCGGAACGAACTGGAGCAACTATTCATGGCTTGTGGGCGACATTTTCGGTGCACCGCTGGCCGTGGAGGGCATAGTGGCGTTCTTCCTCGAGGCTACGTTCGTAGGCGTGATGTTCTTCGGATGGAACAAGGTGTCACGCGGTTTCCACCTTGCCTCGACATGGCTTACAGGTCTCGGCGCCACGATTTCGGCCTGGTGGATACTCGTTGCGAACGCATGGATGCAGTATCCGGTTGGCCAGGCGTTCAATCCCGACACCATGCGTAACGAGATGACGTCGTTCGCCGAAGTGGCGCTGTCGCCATTCGCCGTCGACAAATTCTTCCATACCGTCATCTCTGCGTGGGTAATCGGCGCGATATTCACCGTAGCCGTAAGCTGTTATCTTATGTTCCGTAAGCACGGTGACGCCGCAAGGGCTGGGCAGGACCGCAAGCTTGCCGTGCAGAGCGTCAAGATAGCGTCAATCGTCGGATTGGTAGCGTCGCTCCTGGCGGTGCACACCGGTGACAGCTCAGCTTACATGGTGGCCAAGGCACAGCCTATGAAACTCGCCGCGATGGAGGCACTTTATGACGGCGGCAAAGGCGAGGGGCTGACCCTCGTGGCGCTTGTCAACCCGTTTGAGCAGCCTGATTACGCCTCGGGAGAGGAGCCGGCAATGCGTATTGCGATACCCAACATGCTCTCGTTCCTCGCTACGCGCGACCTTAACGGTTACGTGCCGGGCGTGAACGACATCATCAAGGGCGGATATACACAGCCCGACGGCTCAACGGCGGTGTCGCTTGACGAGAAGATGCAGCGCGGACGGCAGGCTATTGCCTCGCTTGCCGATTACCGTGAGGCCAAGAAAGCGGGTAACGAAGCCGTGGCAGCACAGCACCGCAAGGTGTTGGACGAGAACATGAAGTACTTTGGCTATGGTTACATAGACAATGCCGAGCAGACCGTGCCGTACATTCCGCTGTGCTTCTGGGCGTTCCGTGTGATGGTAGGACTCGGCATGCTGTTCCTCCTTTTCTTTGCCGTGGCCCTGTTCCTGTCATATAAGAAGGACATAACACGCATGCGCTGGTTCCACGTAGCGGGCATGGCGTTGCTGCCGCTGGGCTATATAGCGAGCGAGGCGGGATGGCTCGTGGCTGAGTTCGGCCGCCAGCCATGGACTATCCAAGACATGTTGCCTACATGGGCGGCCGTGTCTGACGTCGGGGCTGGCTCGGTTATGTTGACGTTCTTCATATTCCTCGTACTCTTTACCGTACTGCTTGCCGTTGAAATCAACATCATGTGCAAGGCTATAAAGCACGGGCCTGAATATTCTACAGAGAAATGAAAAAGTAAAAAGGAGCGAAAACCGTAAGGGCTGACCACGCCAAAGACAATAGCGGCAGTGAACCATGCGCCTTTACCGGATTACGTTTCCACGTCACCTTTAACTATAATAAAAAAGAAAGATATGTCTTACGAATTTTTGCAACAATACTGGTGGTTCCTTGTTTCGCTGTTAGGCGCGTTGCTGGTGTTCATGATGTTCGTCCAGGGAGCTAACTCCTTACTGTTCTCACTGAGCGGAAACAATGACGAGCGCGGCCTTATAATCAATTCCACCGGTAAGAAGTGGGAGCTTACCTTCACGACGCTCGTCACGTTCGGCGGCGCTTTCTTCGCTTCGTTCCCGCTGTTTTACAGCACCAGTTTCGGCGGTGCTTACTGGTTGTGGATGATCATACTGTTTACGTTCGTGCTCCAGGCCGTAAGTTATGAGTTCCAGAATAAGCTGGGCAACCTGCTCGGGGCGCGCACGTTCCACTGGTTTCTCGTTATCAACGGAATACTTGGCCCACTGCTGCTCGGCGTAGCCGTGGCCACGTTCTTCAGCGGGGCAAACTTCATTGTGGACAAGTCTAACATCCTGGAGCCCGGCGCAAGCCCGATAATCAGCGGCTGGGCCAACGCCAGCCACGGCCTTGACGCGCTGCTGAACGGTTGGAATCTCATATTCGGCCTTGCCGTGTTCTTCCTTGCCCGCATACTCGGCATTCTTTATATAATCAACAATGTCGACAACGAGAACATCCGTTCACGGTGTACGGTGCGCCTGGTGGGTAACTTCGTGCCGTTCCTCGTGTTCTTCCTCGTGGCTCTTGTGCACATACTTTTGCAGGACGGATACGCCGCAGACCCTGCAACCGGCGAGATATACCTTGAGCCTTACAAGTACTTCAACAACTTCGTGGCCATGTGGCCGTTAGCCGTTGTGCTGCTTGCAGGCGTCACGTTATTCCTGTACGGCTGCGTGAAGACTATTTTCAACGCAGCGTACATTCGCGGAATATGGCCTGCCGGCATAGGCGCGGTGCTTGTAGTGCTGAGTCTGTTGCTGTGCGCCGGATGGAACAATACGGCTTATTATCCGTCGACGGCCGACCTGCAGAGCAGCCTGACGATAACAAACAGCTGCAGCAGTGAGTTCACACTGGGCGTCATGTCTGTCGTTTCGCTGATTATTCCTTTCGTCCTTGCCTACATAGTAGTGGTATGGCGAAAGATGGACAAGAAATAATTAAGAGCTAAGAGCGAAGAAAATTAAGAATTAAGAGTTAAGAATTAAGAAAAATAGCCTTGTCAAATCAGCATTGCATATTTTCTTAATTCTTAACTTTTAATTCTTAATTATTATTGATTTCCACGATTTTCGTCGGGCCTTGTTCCTTGTTGCGCCGGTTGGTAACGGTCACTACGGCCTGTGCCAGGTTGATGAATGCCAGTCCGGTAGCGGTGTCCGAGTTGAGCGCGGCGGGCTTGCCGTCGTCTCCGCTTTCGCAAATGCTCTGTACCATTGGTATCTGCGCTAACAGAGGAACGCCCATCTCCTTTGCAAGTTCCTTGCAGCCTTCCTTGCCGAAGATATAGTATTTGTTTTCAGGAAGCTCCGCCGGAGTGAACCATGCCATGTTCTCGACGAGGCCGAGGATAGGTACGTTAACCTTGTCGTTGCGGTACATGTCGATACCCTTGCGTGCGTCGGCCAGCGCGACTTTCTGCGGTGTGCTTACGATCACGGCTCCGGTGATGGCCAGGGTCTGCAATAATGTAAGGTGGATGTCGCTTGTTCCCGGCGGCGTGTCAAGTATAAAGTAGTCAAGGTCGCCCCAGTCGGCGTCGCCGATTAGTTGTTTTAGGGCGTTCGATGCCATGCCGCCGCGCCACAGCGTGGCCGTGTCGGGATTGACGAAGAAGCCGATGCTGAGCAGCTTGACGCCGTATTTCTCAACCGGTTCAATCAGGTCGCGCCCGTCTTTGTGCACGGCGTAGGGGCGAGCGTCCTCTACGTCGAACATCTTAGGCATTGAAGGGCCGAATATGTCGGTGTCGAGCAGACCGACTTTGTAGCCCAGCCGTGCCAGCGCTATTGCCAGGTTGGCGGCCACTGTGCTCTTTCCCACACCGCCCTTGCCTGAGCTTACGGCGATGATGTTCTTCACTTCGGGCAGCATTTTGCCGGCCTCGGGGCGAGGCTTAGACTTTGTTTCAACGCTTATTTCCACCTCCACGTCCTTGCTTACGTGGTAATGGATGGCGGCTTCGGCAGCCTTTACGGTAGACTTGAGGAACGGGTCGGTATCGCGCGGGAATATTAGTGAGAACGACACTTTCATACCGTCAATGCGCAGGTTGTCGGCAACCATTTCGCTTTCTACCAGATTTTTTTTCGTGCCCGGGTACGTAACGGTAGCCAGGGCGTCCATTATCAATTTAGGATATAACGTCATAATGTTTGTGTTTGATGGTGCAAAGATAGTGCAAGCCGAGCGAAACGCAAAATAAAAGGGAGTGAAACGAGCTTTTATTTTCGTTTCCGAGGCGCCGCCTATATTCTCCAGAGATAGTGCAAGCCGAGCGAACCGCAAAATAAAAGAGAGTGAAACGAGCTTTTATTTTCGTTTCCGAGGCGCCTGTGTGTTATGCGGTATTTATCCACTTTGAAATTGATGACTTTCCGAAAGGCCGTCAATCGCATTGCAAAAGACCACCTTTTAGTTTGCAAAAGACGGCCTTTTACAAGCCAAAAAGCCGTCTTTTGGAAACGCTTTGACTGTGTAACGCTTTTCGTGTGATAACCGTCGATTCTGTATTTTATTCGCTTCTTTACTTTCTAATCGTAACGGTTGTAGTGCGGGGCGAAATATATGGTTGAACATCAGGTAAATAACGATGTTTTCAACTGTAAGCTTTTTTCGGTAGGATGGAGTTTTGCCGTAAGAAAAAGGGATAAAAGAAAATGAAGAATGAACAACCGCTTTATGCGCAACAGCGCAAGCCTGATTGTCCACTCTTCATTCTTCTGTTGTATGTTATTTATCCTATTGATTTATGAATTTAGAAAATTCGTCCATTGCCGGAAGTGTCTTTCCTGTGTGGTTGTCGAACAGGCCGCGGTTAAGCCAGCTTTTTACGACGGTAGAGCCGGACTCGTTTTCTTCAGGGAACCACCAGAACAGACCGGTCACGTCATCGTGCTTGTTGAGCATTGTGACAAGTTCTTCTGTGAAACGGCGCTGACCCTCGGCGCTGATTGGGTATAGGTCGGAATAATGGTTGGGGTCTTTCTCCCAAATGTCGTTCTCGTGAGAGTAATAAAATGCTGTTTCGACAATCATCACGGGCTTGTTGAATGTCGTCTTGAGACTGTCAAGCACGACGTCAAGATGTTTTATCGTGCCGTGCCACATGGGGTAGTAGCTCAGTCCGATGATGTCGTAATCGAGTTTGCCGTCGCGCAGTTTTGCGTAGTATCCCTCAGTCGCGTTCCAGTCTTGGGCGTGCTCCGTATGTATTATTATCTGTGCCTTGGGACATGCTTGGCGGCAGGCTTTCACCCCGGCGTTGAGGAATGTCAACAGCGCTGGCCAGTTGTCGGCCTTGGTTGGCTCAACCCTACCCGTCGGCCAAAGCATGCCGAAGGTTATTTCGTTGCCCACCTGGATGAAGTCAGGCTCCGCTCCGGCCTGCTTCAGGGCGTTCAGCGCGTTGAGGGTATGTGCGTAAACCGAGTCGGCAAGTATCTTCACCTGCTCGTCCTTGCTCTTTCCGGCAATGGCTTCGTCCCATGCTTTCGGAGTAAACTGCTTGCCGGGGTCAGCCCAAGTGTCAGAGTAGTGGAAGTCAAGCATTAGCTTAAAGCCGTGAGCCTTTATCTGTTTGCATAGCTTTATTACGTAAGGCAGGTCTTGGCATACGCCCTCGTCCTTGTTGCCTTGCGGCGCGTTGTCGGGCTCAACGAACAGGCGCACGCGCATGGCGTTCCATCCCGCTTCGGTGAATAGCTTGTACGGACATTTTTCTTTGCCGTCAGCAGTCTTGTATGTGGTGCCTTTTTCCCTGTATGTCGGCAACAGTGAGATGTCGCCTCCGAGATACTTTTGGGCATTGGCGCCTGCGCATGTAATCAATGCAAGCATTACTAAGATGATGTGTTCTTTCATAATCAATTGTTTTAGTGTTATAGTCGTATTGTTGAATGTTGTCAAACGGTCATTATACCGGTGAATATCCTGCCAGACATTGTGCCCAGGCGGCGCGCCGAGAAGTAATCGCCTGTGTTGCCGAACGTGCATACGGGCGATACGTCAATGCTGCTTTCGGGTATTCCGAGCGATACGAGTTGACTGCGGTTGCATTCCTTCAGGTCGATATGCCATTTGTCCTTGCGAATGCTTATGCCGCTCATGTCGAATCCTGCGGCGGCGAACTCTTCATACACTTCGTCGCCCACCTCGAACGCGTCGAGCGAAATGCCAGGCCCGATTACGGCTTTCAGCGATTCGGGGCGTGAGCCATAACTCAGTCGCATGGCGTCAACGGCCTTCATGGCCACTCTTCCCACCGTGCCTCGCCATCCCGCATGAACGGCGGCAACGGCTTTATGGCATTCGTCATAGATAAGTATCGGAATGCAATCGGCCGTTGAAACCCCGATGCATACATTCTTGACGTCGGTTATCAAGGCGTCAACACCTTCAAGCAACAGGGTTTTCACTGTTGGCGGAAGCGTGAGAAAGTCGGTCGCAATCTGCCTTATCTCCGTGCCGTGGGTCTGGTGTGGCATGATAAGATGGTCTTTCACAATACCCAGCTTACGGCATAACGCCTCGGTGTTTTTCTCTATGCACTCGTCGTTGTCGCCGCAATACCTGTTGATATTGAACTCTCCGTAAAGTCCTTGGCTTACTCCTCCGTGGCGTGTAGTGCTGAATGCCGTCACGCCGGGAGATATATTATAATATGTTAGGATAGGAGTTGTCATTTGTTTAAATGAACAATCAAGAATTAAAGATAAATGATGAAAAATGAATAATCGGTCATGTTATGTTGTAACGATATGCCGGATTATTCATTTTTCATGTGTTTTTAAGTCTTATTTTTCGTCGACGTCGTAATATTCAACATCGTCAAGGTCCTCGATGTCGTCTTCGTCTATAAACTCTATTTCGTCTTCTCCTTCCACCCTGAGTTCCTCGGGTAGTGTGCCGAGGTCTTTGTCACGGTGGACAAGAGTATCTTCCGACGTTATATCCTTCAGCTTGTTGCTTTCGCTGTTCAGTTCTTTCCACAGCACATCCTTAAGTTCGTCAAGCCCGCGTCCGGTTACTGCCGAGATGAATACAACCGGAATACCCTCGGGTACGGTCTCCTTAATCATCTCGATAAGCTCGTCATCCAGCAAGTCACACTTCGTTACGGCCAGCACACGGTGCTTGTCAAGCATGTCAGGATTAAAGTTTGCCAGTTCGTTAAGCAGTACTTCGTATTCTTTCTTTATGTCGTCGGTATCACCCGGAACCATGAACAACAGCAACGAGTTACGCTCGATATGGCGCAGGAAACGCAGCCCGAGCCCCTTGCCTTCGCTTGCTCCTTCGATAATACCCGGAATGTCGGCCATAACAAACGACTGGCGGTCGTGGTAACTGACGATTCCGAGCGACGGCTCAAGCGTCGTAAACGGGTAATTCGCTATCTTCGGCCGCGCGCTCGACAGTGTTGACAACAACGTACTCTTGCCTGCGTTGGGGAAACCAACGAGTCCTACGTCGGCAAGCAGCTTCAGCTCAAGGATTATCGTCATCTCCTCCATTGGCTCACCGGGCTGTGCATAGCGTGGAGCCTGGTTCGTGGCGCTGCGGAACTGGAAATTACCAAGTCCGCCTCGTCCGCCTTTCAGAAGCAGTACGGTCTGCCCGTCGTGTGTTACGTCACAGACATACTTGCCCGTCTCCGCGTTATACACTACCGTGCCGCACGGTACGTCAATGTATACGTCCTTGCCGTCTGTACCGTGACATTTGTCCCTTCCCCCGTTTCCTCCATGCTCGGCGAATACGTGGCGCTGGTATTTCAGGTGCAGTAATGTCCAGTAGTTGTGGTTGCCGCGCAGGTAAATGCTGCCGCCTTTACCTCCGTCGCCGCCGTCAGGACCGCCGTTAGGCTGATATTTGGCATGTCGCAGATGCATTGAACCTCTGCCTCCCTTACCGGAGCGACAGTAAATCTTAACGTAGTCAACAAAATTCGATTCGGGCATAGGAAGTTTAAGAATTAAGAGTTAAGAATTAAGAGTTAAGAATTAAGAGTTAAGAATTAAGAGTTAAGAATTAAGAGTTATAACATTAATATGGCCATTGCATATTTCTTAATTCTTAACTCTTAATTCTTAATTAATTTAGATGTTGTCTATAACATTGCAAATATCGGCGAAAATGCGGTCAAGTTCGCCGAGACCATTGATGTGGTGGTGTATATTCTCTTTCTTGTACCATTCAATCAGTGGCGCAGTCTGGCTGTGGTAAACGTCAAGACGCTTTTTTATTGTCTCCTCGTTGTCGTCCGAGCGTCCGCTTTCCTGTCCTCGTTTGATGAGGCGGGTCATAAGTTCTTCTTCCGGAACGTCCAGCTCAATCATTGCTGCAATCTTATGGCCGCGTTCGTCAAGCATTTTCTTCAATGCCTCAGCCTGCGGAATAGTGCGGGGGAAGCCGTCGAAGATTACGCCTTCATGCTCTTTGCCGAAACCGTCGTATACGCTTGCCAGGATGTTGACCATCAAGTTGTCTGGTATGAGTTGGCCGTTGTCTATGTATTGCTTGGCCGTCTTGCCGAGCTCTGTCCCGTTCTTTATCTCATTACGCAGAACATCACCCGTTGATATATGGCCAAAGCCGTACTTCTTAATCATCAAATCACTTTGCGTGCCTTTCCCTGAACCAGGCGCGCCGAAAATAACAATATTCTTCATTTTTAGAGTTAATATAAAATGTAGTTATTCTTCCACCAGTGTATAAATGTCTCTCAGATTGCGTCCTTCCTGGTCGTAATCCAGGCCATAGCCTACAATAAAGTCATTCGGAATTTCCATGGCTGCATACTCAATGTTGAGGTCAACCTTCAGCTTTTCCGGTTTGAGTAGAAGCGTGCAGATGTGGATAGAGGCTGGATTACGTGTGCCGAGCGATTCGAGCATGCGTTTCATTGTAAGGCCAGACTCGACAATGTCTTCGACTATCACTATCGTACGTCCGGTCAGGTCTTCGTTAATACCGATAACCTCTTTTATTTTTCCGGTAGACATCGTTCCTTGATATGACGCTAATTTAACAAACGATATTTCGCAAGGAATGTTTATCATCCGGAGTAGGTCGGCCGCGAATATGAAAGAACCGTTAAGTACGGCAAGAAATAGTGGTTTCTTGCCTGCCATATCCTTGTTAAGGCGGTCGGCAACAGCCTTGACATGCTCCAGTATCTCTTTCTCTGTGTATGAAATCCTGAATGTCTTGTCGTGGATTTTTATTGTAGACATAATGCTTTTTTGATATTTTGGCACAAAATTACTAAAAATATGCCAAACTTGACAAGTGGTTTGTATTAATTTTGTATTTTTGCACTGATGAAGATTTTTACAGGCGCTCAAATTCGTGAGCTTGACAAATACACAATAGAGCATGAGCCGATAAAATCCATAGACCTGATGGAACGCGCGGCGCGTGCGTTGACTCGTGCCATTACCGATCGTTGGGGTAGCTGCACGAAAGTCGTAGTTTTTGCCGGTCCAGGCAATAATGGTGGCGATGCATTGGCTGTTGCCCGCATGCTCGCAGAACGGAAGTATTCAGTTTCTGTTTATTTGTTCAACATTAGCGGTAAGCTTTCCGATGATTGCACTACAAATAGGCAAAGGCTTACGGAGTGCAAGGCTGTCAAGGAGTTTACGGAAGTCGTTAACGAGTTTGATCCACCGAAGCTTGAAAGTGGAATGCTTGTTGTTGACGGCTTGTTCGGTTCGGGATTGAATAAACCGCTTGCTGGAGGATTTGCGTCGCTCGTTAAATACATCAACCAATCTTCGGCTACCGTAGTAAGCATAGATGTACCTTCGGGGCTTATGACCGAAGACAATACATATAATGTCAGGGCTAATATCATTAAGGCAAACGTAACTTTTACGTTGCAGAACAAAAAACTTTCATTCTTTTTCCCTGAAAACCAGAAATTTATAGGAGAACTGAATGTTCTTGACATTGGTTTGAGTAAGGATGGAATGAAGAGTCTTAGCACGCATTATAGTGTATTGGAAGAGAGTGAGTTATACCCGCGTATCCTCCATCGTGGAGATTATTCACATAAGGGAGATATGGGACATGCGCTTATCATTGCCGGAAGTTATGGTATGGCAGGTGCCGCAATATTGGCTACAAAAGCCTGTCTTAGGAGTGGTGTGGGGAAAGTTACAGTCTGTACTCCACGTCGTAATAATGATATAATGCAGGTTTCTGTACCTGAAGCCGTGATGTGCATTGATAAGGAGGAAACTTATTTTTCGGAAGCTGTTGATGCGACAGATTTCGATGCCATAGGCATTGGTCCCGGACTTGGTCAACAGGAAAGCTCAGCCATCGCCTTGATAACGCAAATCAGGAGAACTCAGGCTCCAATCGTTATCGACGCAGACGGCCTTAACATGCTATCCTCACATCGTGCGTGGCTGCAACAGTTGCCGCATGGCATAATTATGACTCCTCATCCTAAGGAATATGAACGTCTGGCCGGCAATCATTTCAGTGACAGTTATGAGCGTCTTGCAAGTGCGATGGATATGGCCGAACGCCTGCATGCTTTTATTATTCTTAAGGGACATTATTCAGCATTATGCATGCCTGACGGTAATATTGTTTTTAATCCAACAGGAAATGCGGGCATGGCCACGGCCGGTAGTGGAGACGTGCTTACCGGAATAATAACCGGTTTGTTGGCACGGGGATACAAGCAGGCTGATGCATGCATGCTTGGTATGTACCTGCATGGCTTGTCCGGTGACATTGCCGCGCAGTCTTTAGGTGTCGAGAGCGTCGTGGCAAGCGATTTGATAAATTATCTGCCACAGGCATTTAAGCATTTGTATGGAATAGTAAGTTGATTTTTTACCTTGATAATATTGAATAACGAATAAACAATGACAATATGAAAAACCTTGTCTTAGCGTCTTTATTGCTCGCATCAAGTGTATGTTCGGTTTTTGCGCAACGTGGTAAAGAAGTCGCAGAGGGTACTGGATATTATTTGCCCCGTACTGAACTACAGTTTACTGTGAAGATAGAAAAGACGTCATATACGCCGGGCGATTTTGCCATTTACGCAGAGAAGTACATGAAAATGAGGGATGTGCCGATGAAGGGATCGGTAACTTACCGGATATTGGGACTTGACATAAACTCCATTGGAGAACGTGACACGTCAAAGTTTTATGTACTTCCTACGGATAACAAGCACAATATACAGACCGTTGACATAGACGAGGATGGAGTGTTGCTGGCCATTAACGCAGAACCAAAGGAAGTCACTTTGCCTGAACCGTTCAGGCCTGCGCCTAAGCCAGCAGCTTTAAATCCGCGTGATTATATGAATGAGGATGTCCTGTCGGCAGGAAGTTCGGCTAAGATGGCAGAGCTGTGTGCCTTGGAGATATATGATATCCGTGACAGCAGAAGCATGCTTAACAAGGGACAGGCAGACTTTATGCCTACCGATGGTGAACAGTTGAGGATAATGTTGAAGAATCTTGACATGCAGGAAAGTGCCTTAATGCAGTTGTTCGCAGGCGTTACGGTGAAGGATACGTTAGAGGCTGTGGTGAAGTTTGTGCCGACAAAGGTGGCGGATAAGCAGTTGCTGTTCCGCTTCTCAAAGTGGATGGGCATAACGGATGCCGATGATTTAGGTGGAAATCCTTATTATATAAGCGTGGAGGATAAGCATATAACGCCGTCAATACAAGAGGACTTGTTAAACAAGAAGAAAGTCAAGGACAATGGCGGTTTTTATGTCAACTTGCCTGGCAAAATCAAGGTGACGCTATATAAAGGCAACGACCAGTGGGCTGCGTATGAGCTTTATGCAGCACAGTTCGGCACGACGGTTCCGCTTGATGAGGAATTGTTTGATAAAAAACTGTTCACAAGCATAGTGCTCAATCCTGTTACAGGCAATCTTGAGAGCATAGAGATTGAGAACACGAAGAAATAATGATAGTGGTTTTTTGTAGATGAATGTGGTGGAAATATCTCTGCCACATTCATCTTTTTGTGAATAATGATTAAAAAAAGTGTGTCTTGCGCAAGATTATGTGCCTATCATGAATTTCATTGTTGTAAGATATAAGAGCTATAGATTATGAAAACAATGAAATTTTTAGCAGGATTGACGTTTGCCATAGTGTCCGTTTTCACATTAGCCTCATGTAATGACGACGACGGCTACGTCTGGTATTATTATCCACAGCCAAACGCGCTGGTTACGGTGAAGCCGATTGAAGGTGCGGGCTTTTACATGCAGCTCGACGACAGCACCACTCTTTATCCCGTAAACATGGCAGCTTCGCCTTATGGCGACAAGGAAGTAAGGGCACTTGTATGCTACCGTGAGGTGAATCCGGTTAACGATTATTATTCTAAGTCGGTTGAAGTTTCATGGATGGACAGCATTCTTACCAAGGCGGCTGTGCCCTATCCGGCCGATGGAGACGTTGACGAATACGGTGACGACGCGATAGAGATAGTGAAAGACTGGGTCAACATAGCGGAGGATGGCTACCTTACATTACGTTTCCGCACGCTGTGGGGAAACACGGGGGTGGCACATTACGTAAATCTTCTTACCGGTGTAAATCCTGACGACCCGTATGAAGTGGAGTTTAAGCATAATGCTTATGGCGATGTGGAAGGCATTTGGGGAGATGCATTGGTGGCTTTCAGACTCAGCGATTTGCCCGATACCGAGGGAAAGACAGTGAAGATAACTCTTAAATACAAGTCGTTCAGCGGCGAGAAGAGCGTACAGTTCGACTATTGCAGCCGAAAGTCGACAACGGTGGAAGGCTCGGTAGAGCGTGCGGCTTACTCGTCACGACTCAAGTAAGAGGGCTATATATTTAACAATCAATTACATAAAACCGGGAAGGCCGCGCCGTGTTTTTAAGCGCGGCCTTTCTTTCAGTTATAATGGCTGGTAACGGCGGATACAAGGAAAGTGAACTGGTAAATCTTGCGGCACGCGGAAATAATGCCGCAATAAAGGTAATTTACGACACATATGTAGGTTACCTGTCTGCCGTGTGTGCCCGTTACATAGTCGATGAAGACGACCGCAAGGACGTGTTGCAGGAGTGTTTTATACGTATCTTTACGTCTCTTGACAAGTTTGACTATAGAGGTGAAGGCTCTTTGAAGGCCTGGATGATAAGAATTGTGGTAAACGAGTCCTTGCGTTTTCTTAAGAAAAGCACGTCTTACGATTTCATTGGGCATGAGGAGACGCTGCCTGACATCGCTGACGAACCTGAAGTTGAGGGAATACCCGATGATGTCATTAACGACATGATACTGTCGTTGCCGACGGGATACCGTACCGTATTCAACCTGTATGTGTTCGAGCAGAAGAGCCATAAGGAAATCGGGGCGATGATGAACATTGGCGAAAGCTCGTCGGCATCGCAGTTCTCTCGTGCCAAGGCGTTGCTGGCTAAGCGTATCAAGGAATATAAAACCATACATAAAAACGATTGATGTCATGGAAAAATATTGGATAGAACAGTTGAGGAAAAGGTTTTCCGACAGGCAGGCAGCCGCTCCTGACGGCCTGTGGGAGGGCATAGAGGCAGCGATGCGTGAGCGTGGCGCCCTTGGCGGAGTGCCAGCGGACGGCTCAAAGCGTGGCAGGACGGTGCCCCTGCGCTGGCGGCGTGCCGTTGCGGCTGCTGCTTGCGTGGCAGTCGTGGCCGGTGCCGGCTGGCTATACTTTGGACAGGAGGCTGAATACGTGGCCGTTGGCGGTGCAGGTACTCATGTTACCGCAAATGCCGACAAACCTGCGGCTGACGTTGCCGGAGACATTGGCGGCGACGTGGTGACGTCCAGTCCGGGGACAGCTTTGCGCCGTGTTGGCGAGAGGCTGGTGGCTGCCGTATCCATGACAGGCGAACATGTGGCGGAGGTAATAGATAAGGTTGACAGTCTTGAACATGCCAGCGCAACGGCTGTTGGAACCGGAACTGTTGTAGCCGAGGCCGGAGGTCAGGAGAAAAAGCCCGCTGAACAAGGTGGCGGTAGTGTTGTCGTAAAGCGCAATCCGCCGCGTCAGTCGTGTGGCTATAGGCATGGCGACGTGGCTATGGGCGTAGACCGTGGGCATGGTGGCGGCCATGGCAGTATATCAATGGCCGTGTATGGTGGAGGCATGGCGCCGTTCGGCAATTCGGCGGGTGGACTTAACACCTCTCTTTTGCCCTATGCCATGCAGCAGTCGCCTATGAACGACAAGAACGTGGTCATGCTCTTGTCGTCGGCGGACGACGGTTACATGCCTACGGCCGAAGGCAACGAGGTGAGGGTGAAGCACCGCCAGCCCGTTAAGGTCGGCATGTCGGCCAGGTTTAACGTGGCCCGCCGTGTAAGCGTTGAGGCTGGCCTTAACTACTCGTACCATTCTTCCGACATTGCGTCTGGCGACGACGAGGGCGGATATAAGACTGAGCAGAAGCTGCATTTCGTTGGTGTGCCCGTGAGCGTCAGCTATGACATCTGGCATACGGACTATCTCGAGGTGTATGCCTCGGCGGGCGGAGCGGCCGAGTTCTGCGTGTCAGGAAAGTCGCACACGGACTATATTTCCGACAACGAGGTGGTGCGCTCGTCTGACGATGACGTGCGTGATACGCGCACGCAGTGGTCGGTCAACGCATCGGCTGGCGTGCAGTACAATTTCAGCAGTCTTGTCGGTATCTACGCTGAGCCGGGAGTAAGCTATTATTTCGACAACGGCAGCAACGTGAGCACTATCTATAAGGACAAGCCGCTGAACTTCAACCTTAACGTGGGGCTCAGATTTACCATAAGATAAACGTACCGACGTGTTTACCGTAATAATCATCATGCTGGCCGGCATGGGGCTGGGCTATGTGCTAAGGGCTGGCCGCTTCGCCTTCGTAAGGCGCGCCGTAACGGTGCTGGTGTGGCTGCTGCTGTTTCTGTTGGGCGTCGAGGTTGGCTCTAATCCACGCGTTGTTGGCGGCATAGGGCGATTGGGCGCCGAGGCGGCTGTACTGGCCGTGGCCGGCGTTCTTGGCAGCGCGGTGATGGCATGGGTGCTATATAGGGTAGTGCGTGGCTCTCGTGATGACGACGGCGACGGCGGCCAACGGGCGTAACGGTATGTATTTTATGACCGATAATACGTTTCCTTCACATATTACACGTATATTCAGCAAATGAGAGGCAGTCTCGTAATAGTAGGATTTTTCGTTTTGGGCACGGTGGCAGGCGTTTCCGGCATTGCTCCGTCATGGCTTGCCGACGGTGGCGACATCAGCTTTTGGGCCTTGTGCGCCCTGATGTTCTTCGTCGGACTGAGTGTAGGCGGCGATACGGAGGTGCTGCGTAGCATACGCCGTGTCAACCCGAGACTCATCTTGCTGCCGCTGGTAACGGTGGCCGGCACGCTGGGTGGAGTGGCTGTGGCCGGTGCCTTTATGCCCCATCGCAGCCTGCCTGAGTGTATGGCTGTGGGCGCAGGCTTCGGCTACTATTCGCTTTCGAGCATATTCATAACGGAATACAAGGGCGCTGAGCTTGGTACCGTGGCCTTGCTGGCCAATATTTCGCGCGAGCTGATAACGCTGCTCTGCGCCCCGCTGCTGGCCCGATGGTTCGGGCGGCTGGCCCCAATATCCGCCGGCGGGGCAACTACCATGGACACTACGCTGCCCATAATAACCCGCGTATCAGGTAGCCGTTACGTAATACTGTCCGTTTTCCACGGCTTCACGGTAGACTTCAGCGTGCCGTTTCTTGTCACTTTCTTCTGTTCGCTGTGACATTTTAATAATCTTAATGCCTGCGTTTTTGTCAACGCTAACGCACATTTGCTAAACCAACAAGGCTAACTGTCATTCCGTGTTAAGCATGGAATGACAGTTAGCCTTGTTGGCTTAATGAGTGTGTATTGTTGGATAATATTTATGATAATGATATTTGGCAAAGTTTGGACAGCTTGTTTCTCAATGTTACATTATGTACACGAAACAGGCTCGACGGCTTTCGTTTTGAAAAACGTTGACGCTGTAGAACGGGCACGGCCAAAAATTTTCCGTCGATTGGCTTGAATATGCCAATCCTGCGTGTGCAAGCGTAGCACGTTTAAACACTCACTTTTACATCTAAAGGCCATGTTTTGTGCAACGAAAGACGGCCTTTTGCGTTCCGAAAAGCCGCCTTTGGGACATCGCGCAGCGCCTCCACGATTATCGTGGAGTGATTGTGTGTTCATTAAAGAGCGCTTATATTACAATCATGTAACGGTTGAACGATTTTTTAACACACTTTTCTTTACAAATAAAGGACTGTTTTGCTAAGTATGCATGCCATTTTCATAAAATCCGTTTCCAGATTGCGCAGAAACCGTGAACTTTCTTTTGTGACATTTTGTAGCGTTTATGCACCTATCGGTGATATATTGATAAAACGGGTGCGGGCGTTGCCACGAATGACAACGCCCGCGCTGCTGTTATATAAAAATCATTGTATGCGGATATTGTAACCGTTTACGCTCAGAATTCGGTTACCTGCTGCCGACCCTCGAGCCATGCTATCATGTTGAGCACGAGGAAGTTCCAGTTTTGGAAACCCTTGTTCAGCACGGGTTCGCCGTTCTCGGGCAGGTAGTATTCGTGCAGCGCGCCGAAGCGCTCGAAGTCTCTCCCGAGCAGCAGGACTGTCTTTTCGGCCAGCTCGCGGGCCTCTTCCTCGTATCCGTAATTAAGTAGTCCGCGGAACACGAGGTAGTTGACGTTAATCCACACAGGGCCTTGCCACGATGAGGGATTGCCGCTCGCTTTGGTGTTGTACATCTTTTCCAAGGGCGAGAGGGTTCGTATTCCGGCCGGCGCGTTGTACGACGTGGTGTCGCGGAAGTGCCTGTTCACCATCTCGACAGCCTGCTCCCTGGTAGCGATTCCTGCCCACATTGCCATGAAACCGCTCCATACGCTGAGGCGCTGGATAAGGCAGTCGTACGAGCGGGGCTGCCCCACGTGCAGGTAGAGGTCGCCCGGCTCAAGTCCGGTAATGTCGGGCTTCTCTACGGGCAGCAGGTTCAGGTCTACGCTGTAGTAAAATCCGTCGCGCCTGTCCCAGCAGTGTTCGCGCACGCGGGCTGCCAGTTCGTCGGCCTCGTCGGCGTATTGCCGTGCCGTCTCGGTAAGGTTCAGGCGTGTGGCGAGATACTCCATAGCCTTCAATTCCTTGTACATCAGTGCGTTGAGGAATATCGAGCCCGAGCTTTCGTGCGGCCGGTAGAATGTGCTGGGGTCGTTGTCAACACCGATAGCCTCGTCAGTTTCCCAGTAGAGCAGGCCCGTGGCGCGGTGGCGGTGATGGTTCATGTATTTCGAGACGAACGCCTGCAGGAAGTAGAAACCGTCCCTCAGCCACTCGGCGTCGCCGTTCATCGTGCGCGTGATAAACGCCGCGTGTTGCGCCAGCGTAGGCTTGTGCATGTTAGATTTCCACGGGTTTCGCTTGCGTAACATGTCCTCGCGGCTGGGCGCGTTGCGCTCTATCCAGATGGGAATCCAGCCGTCCATGCCTCCGTAGCTTAACGAGTTGAGCACGCAGCCCTGCTCGTACTTCAGCGCGCGGGCGCTGTCGGCCTTCGTGCCGCAGTCGGCCAGAATCTGCCGCAGCGCCACGTTGCTCAGCCACGAGTCCCAGTCCCACAGCATGTCAAGGTACTGGTTGCTACCGGGAGCAAGGAAGGGGTAGGGCAGCGAGCCGCCTGCCTCACGGTACATACCCTCTTTCTCCTTGTAGATATACCGCTTGCAGATGTCCTTGTACTTGTTTACGTTCTCGGCATTGCGCACTGGCAGCTGCGCCGCGGCCGTTGTAGTGAGCGCGAGAAGCGCCGCCGCGGCAACGGTTCTGATACCGCGCGCGGTGAGCATGGACGCCACGCCTGGCGCGGCAGTGCGCTTTCTGATGGATGAAATGTAATTGTCGATGGTCTTCATTATGCTTTGGTTAATAGTTACAGGCAATGTTCCGGGCATGGCAAAGCGCCTCTCGGTATGTAGCGCGGCGTGCACGCCCGCCGTTAACAACGGTATTTTAAGGTAAAGACTGATATTGCCTGCAAATGTATTAAAAACGAATGAAAGGCCAAAATAAATGCGGATAAATTTCGGGAATTGGCCCCAAGCCGTAATCATGGCATTAAAACCGTAACAAAACAGCCCCTGTTTGTTAAGGAACAACCCGTAAGCCATGCTTGTAATTACGCTTTGACATAAAACGTGACGTTATTCTTTTAAATCAAAAAGGCCGTCTTTAGCAAGCATAAAGACGGTCTTTTACAATGTGAAAGACGGCCTTTGGCACTGCCAAAAGCCGTCTTTTGTATCGTGGAAGGTTGTGTTTACTTGTTAACAACCTTAACAGACTTAACGCTGTTGCCCTTCGTCATCTTGAGGATATATACTCCCTTTGGCAGTGTTGAATAGTCGCTGCCGTTCTTGACAAGCACTCCGTCAACCGAGAAAATCTGGCTTACGGTGTATCCCTCATCGTCGGTTGCGATGTTTGTAATGCCTGACGACAGTGTGCTTGAGCAGAGATTGATGTTGCGCACCATCTTCTGGTCATCGTTAGGAGTCTCGTCGTCGTTAGCTGCAACTTTCAGTGTAGCGAGTGAAACGGCATTGTCAGACGGCTTAACGATAAGTTTTGTATCGTCAAGAGTGATGTCCCAGCCGTTAGGAGTCTCGCTTTCTACGGTAAACCAAGGATTCTTGTCATATCCTGCGAACAGCTTGGTCAGGTCGATAGTCAGTGTTTCGCCCGGCTTAGCGATGTAGTTAGGCTCGGCAATCCAGTTCAGGTACTGCTCAAGGTTTGTGTATCCGAACGCTTCCTGATACTCGTTGTTGTCGGCAACGTCGGGGTTTGTGCCCTTGGCTGTTTCCCACCAGTTAGGCATACCGTCTTGATCTGTGTCGTAATCGGCGCCGCGCTTCTCGCCTGAAACAGGGAAGTAGGTGAAGCCCTCGGCGTCAGTCTCACGGTCGATAAGGCCAGCTTTGCCTGACTTACTTCCTGTCGTGGTCGTCTCTCCGGTTCTTGTTTCATTTACCATACGTACGTCGTGCTCGTCAAAGAACGGCTGGTTGGCGCCCACGTCAGAAAGAACCGACTTGTAAGCAAGCTCAGCTGATTGTATGGTAGCGTATGACTCGAAGAACGGTTCGTCAACGAATACATCCCAGTTAAGTTCTTGGCTTTCTGATTTTTGGTAATTGTATGTTTCGCCTTCTTCGTCATAAGTTAATGAACCATCCAAGTTCTCGCGTATGTTACCGCTTACGAAATAAGCCTGTGTTCCTGATCCGGTTCCTTCAAGCTGTGCTGTCAATAGGTACTTGTTGTCTGATGATTTCCCCATCTTGTAATAGTTGCCTACGAATTGTCCTTCATGGGTACCTCCGTCAGTGGTACGTCCGCCCCAATTGTAGCATACGTTGTTGAACATATCGTGTGCTCCTCCGTATGAACCGTCCGGGTTAAGTCCGCCTGACATGCTCCAGTTTCTACCCTCATTGTGGGCGAGAAGGTTATGATGATATGTGCCGGTGCTTCCGCCGATAGTGGCCGCAAATCCATGCGACTTACCTGACCCGTAGTTCGGATGGTCAGCAACGTTCAGGGCTTCGGATATAAGCGTGCGTTGCAGAGTGATGTTTTTGGCGTTGCGTGAAGAGAAGGCCTCGTCGATTGTCCATCCCACAGAGCAGTGGTCCATGATTGAATTGTTGTTTCCTGCCATGCCTAAACCGTCAAGTCCGCGGGCTATGTCTTCCGCGTCCTTGTTGTGATAACCTCTGCGCAGACGCATGAATCGTGTAATACCGTCGTCGGCCATGCCGAAAGGTGAGCTGCGGAAGAGGATACCCTTGCCGGGAGCTGTCTGTCCTGCGATGGTTACGTACGGGTCAGAACATGTGAGGCGGGCTTTTAATTGGATTGTTCCTTCGACGTCGAACACGATAGTACGTGGTCCTTTAACCTCTCTAATGCCGTAGCGGAACGTTCCGGGGATGGGTGTATCAGTACCCTCGACATAGTCTTCAAGCGATGTAACATGGTAAACAACACCGCCACGTCCGCCGATTGCGTAGCGTCCGTAACCCTCTGCTCCGGGGAATGCTATGCGGCGTGGGCGGAATGTCCATGTCTCGCCTTGGTATGTATTACCGTCAGCGTCGACTTCGTCAACACGCCAGTAATAGGTGTTGTGTGTCGTCAATCCGTTCAGCGTGTACTCAGGATTAGCCAGTTCCGTTCCGCTAACAACGTTCCAGTTGCCTTCTTCCGTACCTACATACAATATGTGTTTTGTGGCGATGGTTGCGGCAGTCCATTTCAGCCCAACTGAACCGTTGTCTGCATCTAAGTGCAGGTCAAGGTTTTCCGGATATGGGTCAAGCGCGGTTGTTTTCGGATTAGGCTGGTCGAATACCAATGCGTTTACGTATATTCCTGTGGTCTTGTATTCTGTTACTCCGTCAGGACGTGATATAAGGCTGATTGTTACGTCCTTGCCTTCTTCCGCGGTGAATTGAAGATATGCTTGCGCGCTTTCCGAAGTGACGATTTTCTGGTCGGACATTGTGACTTGGTCAACTTTTGTACCGTTTACAAGAATATCAACAGGCGCGCTTGGTGTGCCGACTTTGCTGCATACATTCATGTAGATGAGCAAACTATGTTCACCAGGCTTCAATCCTTTCAGTATGAAATTCAATGTTGCGCTTTCGTTTGTCAGCTCGGGAGTGTTGTTGCTGTCGTCAAGTCCGCGCACAACTACGCCGTCACCGACGAGTTTGTTAGCCTGCGCCTTGTTCAGCCATTCCGCTCTCATAGTTCGGTTGACGGTAGTTTCGTCCCCGCAATTCATGGTTATGTCTATAAAATCCGTCTCGTTTAATTGGATACGTTTAGTGTCAGATATAACCTGTTGCACTTCCCACGATTGGTATCCTGATTCAGTTACCTGTCCGTTACGCCCGGGATAGTCGAAGTCAACCTTCTGGGCATGAATGGAAAGTGCCATTGCGCACAATGATGCACTGAGGATAAATTTTTTGTTCATAAGCTCTGATTTAAAGTTAAAGTTTAATTATGATTATATGTTTTTAAGACAAAAGAAATCCTAAAATGTAATCATTTATGAAATAAATAAAGGTCCTGTAAATCAAAAAGTATGGGTTGCTTTGTCAAAAATTAAAGTAATAAAGCTTGTTTGTGGAGAAAATGTTGCTAATCTGCATGATTTGTAACAACTTTATTTTCTTGTGAAAATCATAGTTTTTATATGTTTTCATAATTATATAAGTTTCATTAACTTAAGTATTAATTAATTTAAATAACAATTAATATGTGAGTACAAAGAAATATAACAATCGTTTATTTATTGATTTGTTTTTGTTATAAATCATGCAGATAAACATTTATTTATTAACTTAAAAACTTAAATTATGAAGAAAACTTTACTTTTGGTTGCCGCTTTGGTCGGCGTTGTCGGTGCTAAAGCACAGACAGAAAGTTGGTCAGTTAACAACAGTGACGGTACTTTAAAGGATGTGTATGTTGCCAATCCGGACAATACACAGATGTCGGTGGTCGAGTTCTCGTCGACAAATGTCAAGGGAACGCATGTTTCTGGCCCTGTTGCAGGATATGTTGACGGCTCTATAACACCGTTGGAAAAGACTTATGACAACAGCTGGAACGGCATTAAAAAGCAGGACTTGAGCGCAGACGGGTCAGTAGCTCCATTTTATTATGTACAAGGCAAGGGTAATCCTGTAAACATTGACAAGGTTACTTTTGAGGAGATAATGACCGACGGCGTTGGTACCGGTGTGTATAGGGCATACTGGAATGATGCTTATTATTCTCCGGACGGCACAAACGGACTGCCTACCAACGGAACATACGTTACACTCACCCCGTCGGTTAACGGCAAGATAAAGGTTGCTGTATGGGTTAACAAGGGTAATCGTGACGTGTATGTAGCAAAAGCCAGTGATGCCAAGGCTCTTTCTTACGGTAGTGAGGCCACTATTTCGGGATACGTGAATGGACAGAAGGACGAGAGCGGCAATATGTTATATATGGAGGAAGTCAAGACCAAGGACCAGGTTATCGAGGAAAACAACGCTAACCTTGGTGAGGGAGAGACTCCTACTGAGATTCAGCCGAGCGATTATTACACCGTATGGGATGGCAACCAGGCTGCATGGATTTATATTACGTTTAACGCAACGGCAGGCGAGACATATTATGTGCTTAACAAGAGCACCCAGATTGGTTTCGGCGGATATGAGTTTACACCCGAAACCGGTGCTGGAATCAACGAAATCGAGGTTGCTGCTGACGACCCCAACGCTCCCGTTTACAATCTTGCAGGCCAGCGCGTAAGCAAGGATACAAAGGGTATACTTATCCAGAACGGCAAGAAGTTCATCAATAGGTAATGCGTTTTTGCCGATTCAGCTAACGGCGCTTTATTTCCTACGGTTACGTATGGGTAACCAACGCCGTTTGTCGGCAGTGGAATAAAAATTGCCGGGCATTATATAATTAAGGTGTAAAGAAACCGCCGTGAGGCTTTTGCTTCCGGCGGTTTTTTATGTCATATAGCATTTGTATAATAACAACTTTAAATTGCTTTATTGCCGTCAGATAGTCACTTGTTTTTCGAAATGCCGCATATTAGCGTGTAAAATGTGCTCTTTTATCGTACGAAAGATGGCCTCTTGCGGGATGAAATGCCGTGTGTTGTCGCGGTGTTTAGTATAGCGCGGCGTCCGGAAAGGTTTAATCAGATATTTTGTTTTTATTTTTTTTGAAAGAATGATTACATTTTTTAAGTTCATACGTCTCTTATTCAAATACCCTTAGTGTATCTCTTTGCGAAATCTTTACCTATAGATAATTTGACGGAAAAATAATTATATGTATAACATTAAAAAACGATTTATGAAAAGAAATCATTTATCACTGCGAAGAAAGGCAGGCATGCTTTCGGCAATGGCCGTAGGCGTGTTGCTCGTGTCTTCATGCGCGCAGGACGGTTTTGATGACGAGAGCTGGCGTAGCGACGTCACCAATACCCAGCTTGAAAGCCCTGCTGCTGATGACATCACTATCGAGGCCTCGGCCGACGGTTCACAGACGATAATCTCGTGGCCTGTCGTGCAGGGTGCCGGCGGTTATTTGTGTTCGGTATATGACGTGTCTAATCCAGACGACCCTGCTGTTGTAGGCGGTGTGCAGGACTCTCTCGTAGACCGCTGTCAGTTGGTAGTGGAACGTGCCGAAGATACAAACTATATGTTTTCAATCACTACGGCTGGCAATGAAGAACTTAATAATGCCCAGGCAGCAACCGCTACGGAAGTAGAGTTTACGAGCTTTACCGAAACATATGCTTCGATACCCGCTGGTACGGACATATCCACCTGGTTTGACCAGAATATGCCGACAGAGGATACGGGTGAAGAGCTGTGCTTTGACTTGGAGCCAGGCGAGGAATACACAATGTCTAAAGACATAGACTTCTTCGACAAACGGATAACTTTGCGTACCACGAGCAAAACGTCACCTGCAAAGATTACTCTTACGGGTAACGCGAGCTTCATGACGTCTGCAGGCTTTACGCTGAAGTATGTTGATTTCGACTGTGCTAACTCTACCGCACCGTTTATCAAGATGAGCGCAACTCCAGATCCTGACATTCTCGGTGTAATTAGTGGAACTAATGGCTATTATGATATACAGCAGCCGATCATCATCAATACTTGTAACATTGACAATCTGCGTGGTTCTCTGTATACGGACAATGGTGTTAAGTATTGCGTAGGTACATGGCTTATTACGAACAGTGTGGTTCACTTCAATCTTGACGGTACGGGAACGATTGAGCAGAATTCGCTGATTAATGCGTATGGTGGTCACATTAACAACTTTACGGCGCAGAATACAACCATGTATAACACTGGCACGGAATCAGTACAATATCTTCTTCGCTACAACAACTCGGGACGTTGTGACAGAACTGGATATTTGGCTGATTATGTAAACTTCAGGAATTGTACATTCTACGGTTTCCGTTGTAGCCAATTCTGCAATTATGGTGGTTTGGCAGGACGTGCAACGTCAAATTATGTGGTTACGAGTAACATATTTGTTGACTGCGGCGACAATGTAGCACGACGTATCGTTGCCGGCCGTGTGGGCAGCGCGTCAGCTTCATTCTCTAACAATACGTATATGAATGCTGACGGTACGTTCCAAAGCGTAAATGGTTCATGTGCAGGATATGATGACAGTGGTACTGCAATAGAGGAAAATCCTGGTTTCGCTGACCCGACGAATGGTGACTTCACCGTAAGCGGTTCGGCACAAATAAGCCTCGGTACAGGTGATCCGCGCTGGTTGCCGACTAATGAATAATAATCAGTAATAACAGAAAACACAAGATATGAAAAGAAAATTCATAATCAGTCTATGTTTCGGTGTCATGGCGTTTGCCGCCTCTCCGGTTCTTGCTCAGAACACGGACATTAGAGGTACCGTAGTAGACGAACACGGCGAGCCGATTATCGGTGCGTCCGTGCGTGTGGAAGGACAGGATGGTGGTGTCATCACCGACCTCGACGGTAATTATGTAATCAAGGCTCCAAAAGGCGCAAAGGTGACCATTACCTACATCGGTTACGAGCCGATGACCGTAACGGGCGGCGGAAGAGTGCAGCTTAAGGAGGACTCTCAGAACCTCGACGAGCTTGTAGTAGTAGGTTACGGTGTGCAGAAGAAGGCCCACTTGACCGGTTCTGTCGCTACCGTTCCAGTCGACGAAATTCAGGACCTTGCTTCCGGCGACCTTGCCAGCACGCTCGAAGGCCTTGTCAATGGTCTTAGCATCAGCGGCGGCAACAGCCGTCCGGGCGAGAGCGCCTCTATGTACGTGCGTGGTACAAGTTCGCTGTCAGATATAGGCAGCACGGCCCAACAGCCGCTTTTCGTTATTGACGGATACATCTATCCGAACGACGTAAAGGTGGGCAACGCTTCACAGAACCTTGGAGCAGAGGCTTTCAATAACCTCGATCCGGCTGAAGTTGAAAGTATCACCGTGCTAAAGGATGCTTCGGCTGCTGTTTACGGTGCACGTGCGGCTAACGGTGTAATCCTTGTAACTACGAAGAAGGGCAAAATCGGCGCTCCACGTATCTCTTACAGTGGCACGTTCGGTTTTACCGACGCTGTGTCGCATCCCAAAATGCTCAGCGCTTACGAGTACGGGCGTCTGTATAATGCGGTAGCTGCAGCTGACCCGACGGATACCAACCTCAACCATCTTACTGGTCTTTACCAGGCTGATGAGCTTGAGGCAATGAAGGGATTGAACTATGACCTGCTTGACAAGTATTGGGAAACAGGCTTTACCATGAAGCACAGCGTAAACCTGAGCGGAGCTACCGAAAAGGCAAGTTATTTCGCTAACCTGTCTTACTTTGACCAGGGAGCTAACCTCGGTAATCTTGACTACAACCGTTGGAATTTCCGTGCTGGTGTAGACGTAAAGGTAAGCAAGTGGTTGTCTGCTAACCTGAATGTATCAGGCGACTACGGCAAGAAGAACACTCCTTATATAAAGATAGGTGGCTCTTCTAACGAGAAGGATTATAATATCCTGCTGACGCGTCCCCGTTATATTCCGGAGTATGTCAACGGACTGCCTATCGCCGCGTATGGTATTAGTAATTCAGAGGTTGACGAAGACCAGAATTACTCATTCAGCGAGCTTCGCAACAATGGCGACTATAGTCGTTCAATGACGTCAAATCTAAATATACAGGCCGGTGTAAACTATGATTTCGGATGGAGCAAGATTCTCAAGGGATTAACGTTGCGTTTCACTTATTCAAAGAGTATAAATACGGACAAGACCAACCAGTTCGGTTCAAGTTTTGACGTGTATACCATGCTGAACCGTACCGGTAGTGGCCAGCACCTGTACACTCCAGTGGCAGGCGAGAACTATGATGACTATCTTACGGATAGCAACCTGCAGAAGATGACAATTTCAAACGGTACTGCCCAGCTGAACCGTTCAATGGTGCGTACGGATAACTATCAGATGAACTTCACCGCAGCTTATAACCGTGATTTCGGTTTGCACAGTGTAGGCGCGTTGTTCTCGATAGAGAAATCTGAGGCTGAGAGCGAGTATCTTTATGGCCAGAGAAACGACCCGTATTCGTTTACTAACGGACAGTCAAACGGTGCGGATGGCGACATTGACATGAATTTCAAGCGCTTTGAGTCGGGTACGCTTTCGTATATCGGACGCTTTAATTATGCTTACGCAAATAAATACTTGTTCGAGTTCCTTATCCGTTCCGACGCTTCAACCAAGTTCGCTCCCGAAAATTATTGGGGTGTGTTCCCGTCATTCAGCGCAGGTTGGGTAATGTCTGAGGAAAACTGGTTCAAGAAGGCCCTGCCTTGGGTTGACTTCCTCAAGCTTCGCGGCTCGTTCGGTCTTACCGGCCGTGACAACATCGTGGCATGGCAATGGATGCAGCTCTATGCTTCAGACGCCAACAAGGGTCCTGTCTTCGGAACTGGTGCAAGCAACGATACTTCGAATATCCTCTCGCTCAACAAGAACAACTCGGCCGTCAACCCTGACGTGCATTGGGATAAAGTGTACAAGGCTAACTTCGGTATTGACCTTAACGTACTTAATAATCGTTTAAGCGTAACGTTCGACATGTTCCGCGAGTGGAACCGCGAAATGCTCATGACCATCAGTCAGTCTATCGAGGCAACAATCGGAACGCAGTCTGCATCTACCAACCTCGGCGAGATGGACAACTGGGGATACGAACTTAGCGTAACGTGGCGTGACAAGATCGGTAAGGACTTCAAGTACCGTATCGGCCTGAACACCGGTTACTATGACAACAAGGTGCTCAACATGGACTGGGAGACAGAGTATATCTATCGCCAGATACAAAAGGGCGGACGCACGGACATCGGTCTTTGGGGGCTGCAGTGCATCGGTATGTTCCGCAGCTTCCAGGACATCGAGGAGTACTTCGACAAGTACAACATTACTTCTTATCTCGGCATGAGCAAGGATGAGGTACGTCCGGGTATGCTTATCTATAAGGATGTACGCGGTCCGCAGCAGGCAGACGGTACTTACGCAGAGCCTGATGGCGTGGTTGACGAAGATAACGACCAGGTTCGTCTCTCAAACCGTACCAACCCGTACAGCTTCACCTTGAATCTTGGCGCTGACTGGAAGGGACTTTCTCTCACAGCTCAAATCAACGCGCAGTGGGGCGGTTATGATGTTCTTGACGGCTCAATGCTTAAGTCGGGTAGCGGTGTAGACGACCTTGAGTTCACCAGCATGCCGATATTCTGGAACGTGGATAACATGTATTCTTACCAGGATGTGTATGACGCGCAGGGAAATCTTGTTGTCGCTGCTAATCGTAACGGCAGTCTGCCTAACCTCGCTTACCAAAGCGTTAACTCGATAGCTTCGTCGTTCTGGCGTATAAGCGCTACACGCGTTACGCTGAACCGCTTGACGCTGGCTTATACCCTGCCGCAGGCATGGGTTAAGAAGGTTGGTCTGCAGAACGTCCGTTTCAACGTTACGGGACAGAACCTGCTGAGCTTCTACAATCCTTATCCAGACAATTTCATTGACCCGATGTGTTCTTATGGCGCTTATCCTACGCTCCGCAAGTTTACGGTAGGTGTTAATGTTACGTTCTAATTTTAATAAGTATATAATCTTAATTGTAAACATAGATGAATACGAAAATATTTAAGCTGTTCGGTTTTGGCTTGATGTCAGGTATTGTCCTTACTTCATGTAGTGACAGTTTCCTGGAGGACAAGAAAAGTTACGACTATGTGTCACCGGACGCCTATAACGATTATACCGGCGCTCTGCTTCGTGTCAACGATATCTACGTGAGGTGTCTGCCGGATGTAAACGATGACATAAAATACTGGAATACGTCTACGGGTAGCAATGACAATGCCGGTAAATCAACTGAGGAATACAGCGGCCTGAGCGACTTTGTCAATGGTACGCAAAACCCTCTGAACGTTATGAGCGGAACCAAGGTGCCCGATCTGTTCTTCGGTTCGATGAACAACGTCCGTGAGAATACCTACGGACATATCCGCAACATCAATGAGGTAATCGAAGGCATTAGCGGAAGTACGCTTTCCGACGAAGAAAAGAACGAACTGCTCGGCCAGTGCTACTTCTTCCGTGCGTGGCGTTACTACAACATGGTGAAGTTTTACGGAGGTGTGCCTATCGTAACCGAGGTGCAAGACCCTGTTGAAGGTGTGGTAAACCCGCGTAATACCACTAAGGAATGCATCGACTTCATGCTTGACGACCTTGACAAGGCTGCCAAAATGATGGCAGAGTCGACGATGAACGGTGGCGCCCAGGAGTATGGACGTGTTACCACTGGTACAGCCCTTGCGCTGAAGGGCAGGGTACTGCTGTTGTGGGCGAGCCCTTTGTTCAACCGCGACAACGACCAGACACGTTGGCAGAACGCTTATACTCAGATGAAGGCCGAGCTTGACTCAATTAAAGCTTGCGGTTATGGTCTTTACACTGACGGCGACAACGTAAACGGCTCGACATTCGCGCGCGTGTTTACGCAATGCCAGAACGCCAATCCGGAGGCTGTGTTCGTGACATTGTACAACAATTCGAATATAGACGGCGACGTTGCTAAGAACAGCCGTTGGGAGCGCAGCATACGTCCGGCTAACACTTCAGGTTCAGGTAAGACTGCTTCTGCCATGCTTGTAGACATGTTCCCCATGGCTGACGGCAAGCGTCCGGCAACGGCTAATACTTATACCAAGCTTGACGCCTCGTCATATTCTTATGACAAAGAGTATCCTTTCATGAACCGTGACCCGCGCTTCTACCGTACGTTCGCATTCCCCGGTTTCCGCTGGGCATATCAGGGCAACAGCACGCTTGCCGAGGATCAGCCAAACAGCCCGTCGTACAACAACGGACAGGACTACGAGCTTTGGAACTATGTATGGTATTCTTCCGAGGAAGACCGCGACAAGGTGAATGGTGGAGACGAATATGGAGCTGACAACCTGTTGACGGATGTGCAGGGTGTGTATGTACGTAAGCGTTCTGACGACCTTGACATAAACAGTTCTCCGCTTTACGCAAACTTCGATGCCACCAACACGGAAAAGGGCGGCGGCGGTTTCGCTTTCTCCGCGCAGCCGTATATGGAGATACGTTACGCTGAGGTATTGCTCAATCTTGCCGAGGCAGCTTGCGGCGCCGAAGACATGGCTTACGCCGTACAGCTGTTGCAGCAGATACGCGCACGCGCTGGATATACATCAGAGAACAATTACGGACTGCAGGCAAACCTGGCTTCAGACCAGGCTGCATGTATGTCGGCAATACTTTATGAACGCCAGATAGAGTTCGCGTATGAAGGCAAGCGCTTTGACGATTGCCGCCGTTGGCTGCTTTACGACGGTGGACAGTACTTCAGCCAGATAGACGGCGCGCCTTCTGCATGGACACTTACCGGCTGGGGCGGCAACACTTGCACATGGCTCGGCTTCACTCCGCTTAACGGCCAACGTCGCGAGAACATGTACTTCCGCGTAAACAATAACCACAGCAATGGAGTGGGCGGTACGACGTATGACAGCGACCCCATCGCTGATGTTACACGTTGTGCTGCGGTTGACTTGCGTGAGGACCTTACAACCCAGCTTGAGACCTTGAAGACATGGTATGCGGACAATCTCGTGCGCAAGGACAAGAAGGGTGACGGCCAGACATCACAGCAGGTTGACTTGTATATCAACTTCCTGCCGCGCTATTACTTCCTCGGATTGCCGCAAGGAGCGTTGAACAACATGGCTTCGGTAGACCAGACAATAGGTTGGGAAGACCCGCACAACGGTGGCGCGAACGGAACTTTCGACCCGCTTGCCGAATAATAGTATTTCGTTGTTATCATGATATGGAGGGGGCGCGCCTTAGGGTGCGTCCCTTTTTCGTTTTTATCTTTCATCTTTCAGTTTCATGCGTAGTCTGTTGAATGACAGGCGGTTACGGGCTGACAGATGAATGTGTGTCTTTCAGTGGTGGTTGTGAAACCTGACGGCAGGTGAAAGATGGGTGAAGGATACGTGTTTTGCTGTCATGCCGTAATGTGTTGTATTTCAGGGTGTTATGGCAAAACCTGACAGATGACGGATGTTTTCGGTAATTTGTTTATCTTTTGATTTACGAAAGACGGCCTTCCGTCATGCGGAAGGCCGTCTTTTAGCTTGTGATTGATGGTCTTTGGGAAAGTGAAAGGTGGCTATTAATCCCCGTTGCGCATTTTTTCCCTTATCTCTTTGCGGTATTCCTTCGGGGTCTTGTCATATTTCTTCCTGAAGCACTTGCCGAAGTAGCCCACGTCGCGGAATCCTACCGAATATGCTATCTCCGTTATGCTGTTGTCGGTTGTTTCAATCAGTCGCGCGGCCTTGTTCAGGCGTATTTCCCGTACGAGGTCAACGGGGGCGAAGCCTGTCAGGCTCTTCAGTTTCTTGAAGAAAGCCGAGCGGCTCAGGCCTATCGTGCCGGCAATGGTGTCGATGTTGAAGTCGTTGGCGTTGAGGTTTTTCTCTATTATTTCATGTATCTTGTGCATGAACTCGATGTCCTTCTTCACCAGGTGCTGTTCGTATTCGTCCTTGGCGTCGTCATTGCTGTTCTCTACGGCTGTCTGTACAACCATCTTGCGCTGGAAAATACGCTGTTCGTCGAGTAGCTGGTTGATTCTTGCCGTTAGGTAGGTGCTGCTGAACGGCTTGGTTATGAACGCGTTGGCGCCGGCCTTTACGGCCTTCATCTTTTCCTCCTCGGTGTTTTTTGCCGTGAGGATGATTACCGGTATATGGCTTATGTTGAAGTCCTGGCGTACGCTGCGCAGCACGTCGAGCCCGCTCATCTCGGGCATCATGAGGTCGGTAACGATGATGTCGGGATGGTATTGGTATATTTTCTTCAGCCCTTCTTTTCCGTCGTGCGCCGTAAAGACGTTGTAGCTGCCTCTGAGCTGTAGCTTCAGCATTCGGCACATGTCGGTATTGTCTTCTATAAGCAGTACGGTCGGCACGTCTTCGTTGATGTCACCGGCCGGCCTGTTGTCCGCCTCGTTGTGCTCGGCGGTGTCCGTCCTTACTCCGCTTCCGGCCGTACTGTCGTCGAAGTACACCTCTATGTCCTTGCCGTTGAAGTGCTCTTTGTCGGTGGGCAGTTCTACCGAGAATACCGTGCCCTTGCCTTCGGCAATGTTTTCGGCCCATATACGGCCGTTGTGCATGTTGATATACTCTTTTGATATCGACAGGCCTATACCTGTGCCGGCTGAAGTGGTGTCGCCGGACGTCTTGTTGTCGGCCTGCGAGAATCGTTCGAAAATCAGCTCGAGCTGTGATTTTGGTATTCCGGCGCCATTGTCCTCAACCCTTATCGTGCATGTCTTTCCGTCGTAGTCATGTTCGAGGGCGATGCATATCGTGCCTCCGTCGTCGGTGTATTTGAACGCGTTGCTGATGAGGTTGTTGAGTACCACGCCTATTTTCTCGGCGTCGCACCATGCCATTACGCGCTCGTCGGGCTTGTCGAATACGAACGCTATGTCACGCTCGTTGGCCAGTATCCTGAACTCGTCCATAAGCATCTCTATCATTCCGTTGATGTCGACGAGCGATACGTGCAGTTTCATCTTGCCGTTCTGTATCTTGCGGAAGTCGAGTATCTGGTTGACGAGTTGCAACATCTTGCGTGAGTTGCGGTCGATGAGGTTCAGGTATTCACGGCCTGTGGGGCTCAGCTTCTCGTTGGCCTTGAGTTCTTCAACCGGTCCCTTTATAAGTGACAGAGGGGTGCGCAGCTCATGGCTTACGTTCGTGAAGAAACGTATTTTCAGTTCGGCCAGGCGGTCGTTGATATATACCTCGTTACGCATTTTCACTACGTACATCACGGTGCGCATTATGCCGTACAGCAACAGGACTGTAACTAACGTATATATGACGTATGCCCACCATGTGGCCCACCACGGCGGAAGCACCACGATTTCGAGCACGCACTCCGGCGAGTCGTAGTCGTGAACCTTGACGCGGAACTTATAGTGGCCGGGTGGCACGTTTGAGTATGAGGCCATGCGGTTGCTGCCGTTATGCCACTGCTCTTCGTATCCGTCGAGTATGTAGGTGTACGGCAGAAGGTTGTTGTCGGCGTAGTACGGCGATGCAAACTCTATCGTGAACGTGGCCTGGTCGTGCCTTAGCTTTATTTTCCTGGCGTATTTTACCGAGCCATGGTAAATCGGAGGGTCAAAGTCCTCGAGGTCGCGGTTCATCACCTTGAAGTCTACTACGTATGTCTTTAGCTTGATTTCGTTTTCTCCCCTTACTGCGTCCGGACTGAATGCCAGCAATCCTTGGCGGCAACCGATAAGCACGGTGCCGTCCTGCATGCAAGTGGAGGTGTTGTCTTCAACGGTGACATTGGGGAAACCCGCAAACCTGTCATAGCTCTTTACGAACGTTGAGCCGTGTTTAAGGCTGGCAAGTCCGTTCTCCGTCCCTATCCACAGACAGCTGCTCTTGTCTTCCGTTATCGACATGATGACGTTACCGCTGAGCTTGTCGTTAATCATATATGATTTCAGTACCGGGCGGTGGTGTTTCTTATCGTAGTATTCCAGCCGGTTTAGGCCGTTGCCGAATATTCCCATCCATATCCGCCCGTGCCTGTCCTTGTATATGGTGGATATGTCGTTGCTTATTAGTCCGGATTTGTTCTGTCCTCTGTAAGTCTCGAATTTTATGTCAGAGGCGTTCTTGAAGTTGCCGTCGAACGACATTAGTCCGTCTGTCGTACCGACCCAGAAGCGTCCGTTGTTGTCCTCGGCTATCACCCTTACGTCTGTGTACAGTTCGTATTTCGGATATGTCTTCATGCCGTTGCCTTTGTGCCTGAAGACAACTTTTCCTCCTTTTTGCTCAATGAGGTTCAGGCCTCCGTAGAAAGTGCAGACCCAAATGCGCCCCCGGCTGTCCTGGAATGTGTAGTAAACACGGTTGCTGCTGATGGAGTTCCGGTCGCCTCGGCGGTTGGTATATCTGGTAAGGCGCAATCCTTGTGGTGCCATTTCGTCGTCGGATACCTTGACGAGCCCCGAGCCTTTGGTCGACATCCATAAGTTCCCGTTACGGTCTTCCATTATGTGGTATACCACTCCGATGTCCTCTTTCCCGAAATGCCGTTTCACGTTATGGGTCTTTACGTCCATGCAGTACAGGTTGCCGTCGCGCGTTCCTATCCAAAGGTCGCCGTTGCGTGTCTGGTAAATTGAGCGTATGCCGTTGGCGTCGCCGCTGAAACGTGAGGGCTCAAGTATGTCGGGAAACAGGAACCTGAAGCTGTATTTAGGGAAACATACTTTGTAAACGCCGCTTGTTGTTGACGATAGCCACATTATGCCGTTAGAGTCGATGTCAACGTCAAAGAAATGCGGCCCTACGGCATAGTCCGTAAACTCTTTCAGCCGGTTGATGTTCTGCATGGTCTTTGTCTTGTGGTCAAAGCGCCATACCTCGCCGTTGCGTTGCAGTATGAACAATCCGTTGGCTCCGGTATCCATGAATTTCATCTCGGCAAACAAGCTGTCCGTAGGCATTGTGAACGTTTGCCTGTTGCCTGTTGCCGGGTCGAGGCATGTCATTAGCCCGCGTTGCGAGCATAGCCATAGTTTGCCGTATTTGTCAGAGAATGATTTATATATTCCTTGTGCCTGCTCGGTAATAAGCTTCGGGACGGAACCTTTGGTCAGGCTGTATAGTCCTGACGGGGAGGTAAAATACAGTTTCCCGTCAATTAGCTCAATGCTTGTCACCGGAGCGCCGGTATCCTTGAATGAATATTCTTGCGTATGTCCGTCAGTTGTGTTGATTATGTAAATGCGTCCGTTGGCCGTTCCGGCGCAGATGTATTGCCCTGCATGCCTGAAGGAAGTGAACCTTTCACCTTTACGTACGGCCTTGAGTATGCGTGTATTGCGCTTTTTCGTGATGACGTACATGTTGAGCCTTGAGCTAAGCCAGTACACGTATTCATTGTTTTCGCCAAGGACGTTATGGCGCAGCCTCATTGTCGAGGCGTCTATGTCGAGCTTGGAGTCGTAGATTTTATCTACTTGTATCTTGCCGTCACTGCCCACGTGGGCCTCGAAAATATCCTTGTTGCGCGTGAGCACGAGCACGTGTCCGCTGTCCATGCGCTGTATTTTTATTACCTGTACGTTGCGTGACAGTTTCTTTAGTTCGTTATATATGTCGTGATAGGCTTCGGTCACCTTGTCGAACATGTACAGGTGGTTGTCCGTATTGCGTATCCACAAGTATCCGTCCTTGTCTTCCACGATGTTCCTCACCTTCTGCGGCGGAACGTCGGAAGGCCCGCTGGGGCGTGTGGTGTATGGCGTGAACTTTGAACCGTCAAACGAGCAAAGCCCGTGCCAGGTGCCAAACCACACGAACCCTTCACTGTCTTTCAGCGCACTGTATACAGTGTTGCTCGGCAAACCCTCTTCGCGCGTGTAGTGTTCTACTATCATGTCGGGCTGTGCCGTTGCGCCCAAGGGCAGCGCAATGAAGGCAAGTACCAGCTGTAACAGCTTGATAATGTTAGTGTTCCGTGTTTTCATCATACGGCAAAGATAGCACAAAAAATCCGATTATTCGAAATTTTGCGCAGACTTTTGCCATCATATACGTAAAAACTTCGTGCAGGGCGGCGTTTGGTTTATTTTATTCCGTTGTCGTTATCGCTGTTGTTCAGCTTGCGTTGTCCGGCGTCGTACTTGCGGCCGCGGCTGAAGTTGTACGACAGGGTGAAGTATATCATGTTGCCGTTGTCCTTGATCCATGTCTTGTAATGCGACTTGTAGTACTGGCTGTCGGTGTATCCCGGGTACTCGTAGCCCTGCGGATAGCCTACGAGTATGGCCCCGATGCCAACGCGAAGGTTTTTCCAGCGGTAGCTTACGCGGAGGTCTGACGAGTTCTCGCCGCCGCTCATCGACTCGCCGTAGAAGCTTTTTGGCGTAGTGTAAAAGTCTGCGTTGACCGTCCAGTTGCCTAACATGAGGCTTGCGTCGGCACCCCATTGCCATGAGTTGTAGGTGTGGCGGTAGGTAAGTCCGCGGCTGTCATAGCGCTGGTAGGCGCCGTACAGGCTGATGTCAAGCACGTCTTTTATGGCGTGCAGGGTGAAGTAGGCGCGTGCCCACTTACTGATAAAGGCCCGCTGGTTCTCTGGGCGCGACACGATGATGTACGACCCGTCGTCCTGCAGCTCGGGGATGTAGCTCATCATAATGGCGTCGGGAGAGTAGCTGAGGCCTCCGTTCATCCACAGACTGAACATAGGATGGTTCCAGGTGACGTCGAGATAAGTCTGGTAGCTGGTGTATGGCGTCAGGCCTACGTTGCCGTCGGAGGCCATGAGCGAGCTGCTCTGCTGGCGCACGTCGCTGAGTTGTGAGAGCGAGGGCACTCCCTGGCTTACCTGTCCGTTAAGACGTATCGACATGTTCTTTATCGGCGAGGCCTGGAGCGAAAGTCTCGGGCGGAATGTCCACTTCTCGAATCCGATGTCGTCCTGGTGTATCGAGGCACGGTTAGCGCCCAATCCGAGCTGGTAGGTCAGCCATTTTATCTTTCCGCTTGCCTGCGCGAAGAGGTACAGGTTGTTTGAGTTTAGCACGGCGTGGGTGCCTACGCTGCCCGAGTAACGGTTGTCCGTGCGGCTGAGCGTGAACTCTCCGCCGGCAGAGAGAGTTAGTTTCTTGAAGTTTTTTGAGTATATCGCCTCGCTTATCAGCGAATATTTCTCGCCCTTAGTGGCATAGCTGTAGTCGTTGAGCGCCGCTGACTGCATCGACTGTTCGGGCGTTTGGTCGAACAGATATTCACGCATCAGGTATTTGTACTTACTCTTTATGTACGTTCCTACGACGTTGGCCACGATGTTCTGGGAGTGGGGCAGGTTAACGGAATAGTAGATGTCGAGCGACGGAGTGTACTGTTTGTCCATCCTTTCGTTGTACGAATAGAGGTCGGGCATGCCCGTTTCTTCAATTCGTTGGTTTACTCCGCGGTATGGGCTGTTGTATCCGTCATAGTTGAAGCGTATGTTCAGGTTGTACTTGTCGGGCTCGGCCAGGTTGTAACTCAGCTGTACGAAATTGGTTGTGTACATGAAATCGCTGTTGTATCCCACCTCGTTCCTGTGGCGTTCGGTGCCGTCGGGGAAGTAGTAGTCGGTCGTGGCGTCGTAGCGGCGCTGGTCGTAGCCGCGGTAACTGAAACCGTACTGTATGCCGAATTCCGACTTCTTGTGGTTGTACTTGAAGTATGCCGAACTGTTGTTGAAGCCAGTTGTGAATGCCTGCATTGTTGACAGGCCGCCTACGTAGCCGGCGTAGCGCCGCCTTACCACGTAGTTTATCACGGCGTCGAGGCTCTCGTCAGAGTAGCGTACGCCGGGGTTGTCGATATACTCCACGCGCACTACCTCGTCGGGCTGTAGCGCCATGACGTCTTGTGTGTTGGCCTTAACGTCGTTAATCCTGATTTGTACGCCACCGCCTTTGAGCGACGTTATCTGCTGTTGCACAGGGTCAACCTTTATTCCGTCGAGATGCATCAGCTGCAACAGCTCGTACCCGTTGCCCGCCGAGCGCTTCATAGCCTTGGTGGGCAGCAGCACCTGGCGGTCTACTTTATTTATGGAGCGCATTCCTTTTACTGTTACACCGCTCAGGTTAAGCGTCGTGTCAACTTTCAGCGAGTCGGACTGGGCTGTCGCCGTGGTGTAGGTTAGTGCCGTGGCGAGTAATATAAGCGTTGCTTTTTTCATCGTGGCGTGTGGTGTTTGATTGTTGATATTGATGTCGTGTAACGTTATTGGCTCAGCGATAACACGTGATTAGTGCTTTACCTCGTTTGTTTATGGTACGCAAAGGTACGCCATTTAGTGACAAAATATTTTTTATTTTGTTTAATATTAACGTAATTTAACGAAGAGGGCAATTGTTGAGGCGTCTTGATCTGTAGCGTCTGGATGCATGGTTTCAGGTCTTTGTTCCTGCGTATAGCGGTGACTTTACAACCATGTCGTTACCATTACGTAACTGCCTGATATTCAATGGTATTATAAAAGGCCGTCTTTTACACGCTAAAAGACGGCCTTTGGGCTTGCGGTTAACGGCCTTTTGGAAAGCAAAAGACCACCTGTTGGGAATTAAGAATTAAGAGTCGGAAAATTAAGAGTTAAGAATTAAGAGTTAAGAAAATATGCAATGCTGATTTAACAAAGCTATTTTTCTTAACTCTTAATTCTTAACTCTTAATTTTCCGACTCTTAATTCTTAATTATCATTGTATTCCGAAGTCTGCTTGTTGACGGTTAACCTCTTCGAGAGTGCGCTGGCGTTCCTCGTCGGTCATGGCTTGCTTTACGGTTTGTCTGCCTGTCTGCTTGTCCGCTTGCGTGCTTGTAGGTTTGTCGGTGAAACAGGCGGGCAGGGCAGGGGCTACGCTCTCGATGGTTAGTGTGTCGGCCTTCGGTGCGTAGTTGCCTTCGTAATACGAGCGTGCCGTGATGGTGATCTTGCCCGGACGGTCGGTAGCCTGGATGAGCACGGGCGCGCTTCCCCATTCCACCTTGCGTGGGTTGGCCATGATGTCGGCGCCGTCGCCTATGATACGGCCTTCGCCCTCAACGGTGAAATATATGTTGTCCGTCGCCAGGCGCTTTACGTTGCCGTTGTCGTCGGTCACTTCGGCCACCACAACGATGAAGTCGCTGCCGTCGGCTGTAAGCTGTTTGCCCATGTCGTCGACGTAAAGGCGCAGCTTGGTCGAACGGCGCGAGGGCATTTTCTTTTCCTTGACGACAACCTTTCCGTCACGTATGCCCTCGGCAAGAAGGCTTACGCGCTGCCAGTTGCGCTGCTTGTAGCTGTACTCGCGGGCCTGCCAGAAGTCCCAGAATCCCTTGAATACCACTGGTGCGCACTGTATTCCGTTAGCGTCGTGGACAACGGGAAGGGTCACGCTCTTGTCGCCCTCGAACACCGTCAGGCGCACGCTGTCGCAATTGGAGAATACGGTTACGTCCGAGTCGGAGAACTGTGTCATCTCGTTTGCAATGAATACCATCGGCTCGCCGTCGCTTACCTGTGAGCGGAACATCTCGAATGCGTACTTCTTCTGGCGGAAGGCGTCGTATATACCGCCGTAATACGGGTCGGGATGGTAGCCGCGCTGATGGTCGAAGGGGTGCCACTGGCAGCCTCCGATGAACTGGCGCTGGCCGTGGAACATCGTTCCGTAGGTGTCGCAGAGCGACAGGGCGGCCGTCAGCATGGGCTTCTCGCCCCACGCACGGGCGGCGCGGTTGAGGCAGTTATGCGCGTACCAGTCGTCTACCATTTCGCCGAACTCGCGCGTGAATACGCACTTGTCCTTAACGGTTGTCGGTTTTCCGATGTTCTCGGGCCAGTCGTACACAACGTCGTAGTTGTCGGCAACACCGGCAGACGGCATGTCGGCCACCGCTCCCGGACGTCCGGGGTATGGGAATTCATCGCGTGTTATCTGCAATGCTTTCAGCGCAAAGTCCTCAGGATAGCGCGTCTCGTTAAGTATCGGTTCCCAAAGCAGCACGCAAGTGTGGTTGCGGTCACGGCGGATAATCTGTCTTGTGTTCTCGTGTACAAGCTCGCCGAAATGCGGATCTTTGTTCCAGTACTGCCATCCCGGCGTAGGTACGATGATGAACAGTCCCAGTTCGTCACACGCTTCCATGAAAGCCGGGTCCATAGGGTAGTGTGCGCAGCGCACGATGGTCATGCCCGCGTCTTTCAGTCGCTTGGCGTCGCGCCATTGCTGGCTGTTGGGCATGGCGTTGCCAACGTACGCAAAGTCCTGATGGCGGTTGCCGCCGATAAGCTGGTGGTAGGGTTTGCCGTTAAGCCAGAAGCCGTCTTTTCCTTTGAATTCAGCCTTGCGTATGCCCATGCGAACCATTCCGCCGTCAACTGTCGTACCGTTTTCAGCGACGGTTATCTCCACATTATATAAATAGGGACTCTCGGGCGACCACAGCTTGGGCTGCTTCATCTTCATGGCAAGATATGCCGTAGTAGTCTTTCCTGCCTTAACCTTTATTTTTTTCGTTACAGAATAAAGTTGTTTTCCGTCACGGTCTTTCACTACGGCGATGACCATAGGCTGCGCCGTGCGGCCTGACGTGTTGCCTACTTCTACGTTTACGAACACGTCGGCGCTCTGTTCCGATATGTTGTCATAGTGCAGGAATACGCCTCCTCCGGCTACTTTGTTCGCCTCGATGGCGTCGGTTATAGCCACAGGTGACTTACCGATGAGCCATACGTCGCGGTACATTCCGCCGTGGTAGCAGAAGTCGAGCGCCGCCTGCTTCTTGCCCGGGGGATACGTCTTGTCGTCACTGTTGTCGGCCTTGACAGCTATCAGGCACTTGTCGCCCGCCTTCACGCCGAGTTCAGACAAGTTTATGGTTATCGGGAGATAGCCTCCGAGATGGCTTTTCACCTTCTTTCCGTTCACGAAGATGTCTTGTTTGCCCATTATCGCCTCGAAATGCACGGTAACGTCCTTGCCTTTCATGTCGGCAGGAACGGTGAAGTGCTTTCTGTACCATACTATGCCTTGATAGTTGCGGCCACCGCTTGCGTCGGCAGGTTCAAGCCTTGCGGTATGCGGAGCGCACACAACAGACCATCGGCTGTCGTCATACGATACGGCCTCGGCACCCTGTGCGTCACCCAAATGGAAGCGCCAGCCTTGATTGAAGTTGTATATCACCCTGCCGCTGCCCTGCAACGGAAACAGCCCTGCAACCGAATAGGCGTCGGCTCCAGCCGCTGTCAGTGATATGAATAAGGATAAAAGAAATAATAGTTTTTTCATGAAGGTAGTTTTTGTGTAGTTAAAGTAGTTAAAGAAGTTAGAGTAGTTAAAGTCAAATGCATTGTTAGCTGTTCGAATTTTTATTCTTTTTGATTGTTGTTTTACAAAGCTAATGACTTTAACTACTCTAACTACTCTAACTTCTTTAACTACTTGTTAATATCCAGCTCTACGTGTTTGATTCTCTGTCTGCGCCATGTATAGATGCAGTGAATATGTCCGTCTGAGGTCTGGATGATTGATGGATAAGAGTATTGGCTGATGGGCGACTCCTCAAGAGTAATCCAGTGGCGCCAGTTTACGCCGTCATCAGATACCATTACAGACAGCGGTGTGCGTGCTCCCTTGCCGTTCTTGATTCCTTTGGGAATGGGGCGGTCGTTGCAGATAAGCACGTGACGGCCGTCTTTCAGGGTAACGGCGTCGAGTCCGCTGTTGTTGTTAGGCGTGTCGATGAGCTGTATCTTCGACCATGTTTCGCCGTTGTCAGAGCTGTAGGTTATGCCTATGTGCTCGTTGCGTGTGCGTGCCACGGCAGCCAGACGGCCGTCCTTCAGCTTCATGATTGCCGGCTGTATTATCTTTATTCCTTCGTCCATGGCCACATAGTCGGTACGTTTCCACGTCTTGCCCATGTCGTCTGAATATTCGAAATACAGTCTCCAGCCACCCTTTTCAATACTTGTAGGAGCGATGATACGTCCGTTGTTGAATATCGGCTTGTTCTTAATCGGACCGAGGAAGCCTTCCTGCAAGGGCTTACGCTTGCTCCAGGTCTTTCCTCCGTCCTTTGAACGTATCTGCCATCCGGTCCAGTCTGCCACGTTATTTCCTATCTTGAAGTCGATAACCAAGTCGCCACCGGGTATCTGGTATATCACGGGATTCCAGCAAGCCTTGCGCTGCCAGCCCTCAGGATTCTTGCTAACCTTCTTGTCGATGATAGGACCTTTGTTTGCCGAAACATTCGTGCTGTCGAGTCCTGACAGTCCGGCGAGTTTCGCTTCTTCGCTACCTGTCTTGAAAACTCCGTCTGCAACCAGTTGCGGAGCAAGCCACTCGCTGCTGCCTTTAGGCTTACGGCTCACCCAAATACATACGTCGGGGTTACGTTCCTTCGTTCCACCGAAGTAAGTTGCTACCAAGTCACCGTCCGTAGTTTCGGCTATTGTAGCGGAATGGGCCTGCGGGAAGGATGTGTTTGTGTACAAAAACTCGTCAGCAAGCACAGCTGCGTCTTGTACAGGAAGGGTTGACGTGAAGTCGTAAGAGCCAGAACCGATGTTCTTCACCGTACCGTCAGGCAGGTGGATTTCAGCAGTTGTGTTGGCCGGAACTTCTATATGCCAGTAAAGTTGGCCGTTTTTCTTGTACCAACGGCTCACGATTGTACCGTACACAGACTTGTATGAAGCCTTGATGTCGTCCATTTCGTCAACGCTGAAGTCGGGCTTCATTATGATATGTTTGTATCCCGGAACATTCGGGTCGGCACAAATGCCTGCTACATCCTCGTACAACCATGATACAAGGTCGCCCAACAGCATTACGTGGTTGCCGCTGTTCATGCGTGGGTTGGCGGTGTCTCCGTTCCAAAGTTCCCATATAGTTGTAGCTCCTTTTTCTGCCATGTAGCCCCAACTTGGGTAACCTTTGTTAGAGGCGAGCAGCCAAGCCATGTCCGCACGGCCCATGTCGGTGAGTCCGTGCATAAGCCATTGCACGCCGATAACGCCGCATGAGATCATCGCTTTGTTGTCGGTGATGATGTTCTTGATGATGTTTTTCTCGACTTCCGAGCGCACATAGTCGTCATCAATCATGCCGAACGCATACGGAAGCAGGTTAGCCGTTACGGTGTTGTTGCCGTAGAACGTGCTGTCCGGATAGAGCAGAAGGCCCGGCACCTGGCTTGTGCCGCGATTGACGGTGAGGAACTTCTTGTTGAAAGCGTCCTTAACGCGCTCTGCTTCGGCTGCGTATTCAGCCGCATCAGCGTCCTTTGACAACATCTTAGCGAAGCGTTCCATCAGTTTGTTCAGACGGTAATAGTAAGCCGACGCAATGAGTGTGCCGTCTGTCTGGCGCTTCGGGTCACGGCTGTGTATCATCTTTATGTCCTCGGGCGGTACGCACCAGTCGCCGTACTTGTCCTTGGTCATAAGGCCGTCTTTCATGTAATGGCGGCGCATGTGTGCCAACCATTTCCTTACTGCGGGATAGTATTTGCGCAGAGGCTCGTCGTCGCCGTACTGGTTGTACATCATTTCGATAGAGAAAGGCAGCGCTGCGGGCCATGTCATGTTGTCCGAGTAATAGTTCCAGTAAGCTGGAGCCACGTCAGGTATGCACCCGTCCTCGCGCTGTGCCTCGACAATGTCACGCGCCCACTTGGCATACAGCGTGTTGTTATCGAAGATAAAGGCCTCGCCGAAACAGCCTCTTGTGCGGTCGCCGAGCCAAGGCTGGCGCTCGTCACGTTGTGGACAGTCAACCGGCATGCCCTTGTAGTTGCCGAGAATACCCCACATCGCGTTGTGGTACACTTTGTTGACGATGGTGTCAGACGACTCAAACGAGCCGGTAACGGCCATCTCGTCGCTGACAACTTCACCTATGAAGCTGTTTATGTCAGCCTCTTTCATACCTTTGACTTCAGCATAACGGAAGCCGTGGTACACGAATGTGGGTGCCCACCAGCGGCCGTTCTCCGTGCCGTCTGCCACGTATTTATCGGTAGAGTAGGCGTGGCGGTAGTTGTCACGGTACAGGCTGCCGTCCTCGTTCAGCTTTTCTGCAAAACGGATGAACACCGTATCGCCTGCGGCAACGCCGCTGATACGTGTCTTCAGCCATCCTGCCATGTTCTGCCCGAGGTCGACAATGTAGCTGTCGCCATGCTTCTTGACGCTAAGGGGCTTGATGGTCTTTAGCACTTTCATGTTCGGCGACATCTGGCCTCGCAGCGTTCCCGTGGGTATTGCCACACGTTCGGCCTGCATCCACTTGGCGTCATCGTAACCAGCTGATGTCCAGCCTTTCAGTTCTTTGCGCGCGTCGTATATCTCGCCGTCGTACTCATTGTTCGAGCGGATTGCCCCGTCTGGGTTCAGCTTCCACTTGTTGTTGGTCGATACGGTCTGCGTTGTGCCGTCGGTATATTCGATAATGATGTTCGCGCGCAGCTTTGGATAACCGAAGTTGGCTATCTTGTACGGCTTCTTTTTCTGCTGCATGGTGTAGTAGCGGCCGTTGCCGAGCACCACGCCGATGGCATTTTCTGCGCTGAGCATTGACGTTACGTCGAACGCATTGTACAGCACTGTCTTGCGATAGTCGGTAGGCAGGGGTGCAAGCACTTGGTCGCCAACCTTCTTGCCGTTGATATATGCCTCGTACATACCAAGTCCGCTGATGTAGAGGGTGGCACGTTTAACAGGCTTTTCAACCTTGAACTCGGTGCGCAGATAGCGTGAGCTGAGCTGGCTGTGCACGTCCTCCACGTCCCAGGGCATTGCCTTGTCAAGGCCGATCCACTGTCCTTTCCAGTCAGCTTCGTACAGAAGGCCGACGTTCCACGTAGCCGTTTCGCTCCAGTCGCTCTCGCCCTGGGTTGTTGTGACCTTCACTCGCCAGTAACACTGGGTGTCGCTGCTTAGTTCCTTGCCGGCGTATCTCACCCACTGAGACTGGTCGCTGTTTACCGTTGCGTCCCAAAGGTCGCCTTCAAGGTTGGCCGCTTTCTCCGCCGTTGACGCCACAATGATGTGGTATGACGTCTGCATGACGTCCTGCTTGTCTGACGTCAGCACCCATCCGAGGCGTGGATTGGGCGTGTCTATGCTCATAGGATTGGCCATGCGCTCGGTCTTAAGGTTCGTTACGGCAACGGGAAAAGACTGTTTCTCAGTCTTTTTCTTCTTTGCCGCCGAGACCGAAAAGCATAATGTAAGCGCCAAGGCCGTTATCAAAGTTTTGCGTATCATTCTTTTTCAGGTATTTGTTTGTCGTCTTTGCTGATGTAGTTCTTGCTTGAGTCAACGGCTATCAGCACACGGTCGCTGCCACGCAGGTAAGCTGCGTCGTAAGTAAACTCGGTCACCTTGTTGTCGTATTCGCCGAGATAAGTCAGTTCGCCGTTGGTCGGGTTCATCCACCATACGTTCTTCTTGGCGCCGCTTATCTTCGTGAGGTCAATGCTCATGGGCTTGCCGCTGTAGTTATATACAAGCATGTAGTCGTTGCCACGGGTTGCGATTACACGGTCGTAACGTTCGCCGTTTTGGCCAGCGATAATGCTTTGGTCGGCAACACGCTCGGTGAAGGGGAAGTTAAGGATGAGCCACTTGAGGTATTTCATCTGGTTGTAGCCAGGGTCTTTCATTGCCTCCCACCACGGTTTCTCCGCTCCGAACGAAGCTGACAGGCCCGGACGTATGAACTGCATTACCGAGTTGTGGCCGTAAGTGTGGCCGAACGCACCGGCAAACACTGCCCAATAGGCGTAGCGGCGCACGTCGTAATCCTGCCAGCGGGGTGCCGAGAAGTCGTGAAGTCCCTGCGGTATGTCCTCGTAGCTGGGCTCTCCGTCGATAACAGGGCGCAGCGGTTTCTTCTCGAAGCTCATGTCTACGTAGCGCCAGTTGTCCTCCTCGGTGTTGTCCTTGATGGTGTAGTCGCCGTCGCCGTTGCGCTGTCCGTAGCGGCGGTGTCCGCTCTGGAACATGTTGAAGTCCATCCATTCACGGTCGTTGTACCACCATGCAGACGTTGTTCTGCCTCTCGGGTGGAACGTCATGACGTGTACCTTGTCGATTTTCTTGATAGCACGGGCCATTGCGTCCCATACCTCGGGCTTTTTGTCGCCCATGATGTCGCCGCCTATCATCCAGATGATGTTCGGCTTATCCTTGTACCTTTCAGCCAGGAATGTACCCAGTGCGGCCGCCTTCTTTGTGTCCATGGCGTTGATTTGCGAACCCCAGATACAGTCCATCGCAATGTAGATACCGTTGCGCTCTGCTACGTCAACGATGTAGTCAAGGTGTTCCCAGTAACCGTACACGCCGGGTTTTGACACTTTGCTGAAGTCGAACTCAGCGTTGTTTGCGGCATGTCCGTAGACGTTGAACGTAGGGATGGCGTTCAACACCTGAATCTGCTCTACGTTGTAGCCTGCCGTGCGCTCGTAGTTGAGGAAGTATTCCACTTCGTCACGGTTGAGCCTTTCGGGCAGAAGCCATGCCGTGTTGCCAAGCCAGAAGAACGGCGCGCCGTTCTCGTGAACGAGGTAGCGGTTGTTTTCAGATACGACAAGTCGTCCGTTACTCCACGGCTTGTAGATTTTGCTTGCCGCGCTGGCTGCCGTAGCGGCGAGCAGCAGGGCCAATGTAAAGATAATGTTTCTTTTGTTCATGTTTTGCAGTTATGATAGATTATTGTTGTTTTTTTATTGTTGGACGGATGCTTGACGGGCAGTCGGCATTACAGGCTGTATCACCTGTTTTGCGAAAGATGGTCTATTGCGTTGCGGAAGACGGTCTTTTGTTTTCTAAAAGGTCACCTTTTGCATTATAAAAGACGGCCTTTTGCAACGTGTTGGAAACCAATGTGTTACGCTGGAGATTCTTCTACCTTCCGCCGGCTGCGCTCTTTACCTTTGTCAAGGGGCTCACCCGTATAGATAAACGGCGAACAGGCAAGCCTTCATGGACGTGTTGCCATGCGTGCTTGTCTGCTCGTCAGTTTTTTGTTAAATGGCTTTAAGCGTATATGTACTACCCTGCTTGGTGTCCAGGTCGTAAAGATACGTCTTCTCTATGGCCGGCAACGGCTCTATCGCGTCAGGCGCGTTGATTTTCTGTTTTATGTCGCTTGGTACGTCGAACAAAGGATTCTTGTTCTCGCCCTTTGCCTTTTTAAGCCCTTTTCCTTTGAGGGGGACTGCAGAGCGGATACGCAGGTTGCCGCCAAGTGTCGACTTGATGACGGCGGTTTTCACCTTGTTGTCGTTCCACTCCACGTTTACCTCAAAGCCTCCGCGTGCCTTCAAGCCTTTTATTGAGCCTTCTTTCCATGCGTCGGGCAGGGCGGGCAGCAGGTAGACAAAGCCGTCGTGGCTTTGCATCAGCATTTCGGCAATGCCTGCTGTGCAGCCGAAGTTGCCGTCAATCTGGAATGGCGGGTGGGCGTCGAAGAGGTTGGGGTAGGTGCCGCCCTTCTTCTTCTCGTTGCGTACAAGAGTAAGCTGGTCGCCTATGAGCTTCCATGCGTGGTTGCCGTCAAGCAGGCGCGACCACAGACAAACCTTCCATCCCATGCTCCATCCTGTTGACGGGTCGCCGCGATGGATGAGCGACGTGCGCGCTGCGGCGGTAAGTTCGGGTGTGCGGAACGGTGAAATCTGGTTGCTCGGGTACAGTCCGTACAGATGGGAAACGTGTCTGTGGGTGTCGTCAGGATTGTCCCAGTCGTCTTTCCACTCCTGCAACTGTCCCCAACGGCCAGTCTGCATAGGCGGCAGTCCTGCCAATTTCTCGCGCAGACTGTCGGTAAATGCCGTCATGTCGGTCTTGCCAAGTATGGTTGTTGCGTCGATGACGTGGTTGAAGAGGTCGTAGAGCAGCTGGTTGTCCATCGTCACTCCGGCTGCCGTTGTTGCCTTGTGCATGTGCTGGTTTTCGGGAGAGAGGCTCGGGCAAATCAGCCAATACATCTTTGACGGGTTCTGTACCATTATCTGATTGAAGAATCTTGCCGAGCTTACCATTATCGGATAGACGCTCTCGAGGAATTTCTTGTCGCCGGTGTAGAGGTAATGCTCCCACAGGTGCTGGCACATCCATGCGCCGCCCGTTGGCCACAGACCCGATGGAGCCTTGTCGATAGCTCCCGTTACGCGCCAGATGTCGGTGTTGTGGTGCAGCACCCATCCGTCGGCTCCGTACATTATGCGTGCCGACTCACGGCCGGTCTCGCTCACGTCCTTTATCAGGTTGAACAGCGGATCGTTCAGTTCGCTCAGGTTTGTGACCTCGGCAGGCCAGTAGTTCATCTCCAGGTTGATGTTGCAGGTGTACTTGCTGTCCCACGACGGCAACATCTTGTCGTTCCAGATACCCTGAAGCGTAGGCGGCTGTGTGCCCGGTTGCGACGTGCAGATGAGCAGGTAGCGGCCAAACTGGAAGTAAGTCTCCACCAAGTGCAGGTCATCGTGTGTCTTGAATGTCTCCACACGCTTGTCGGTGGTCATGTTTGCGAATGCATCCGAGCCCAAGTCAAGTTTCACACGGTCGTATTGCTCTTTGTATTTCGCTATGTGCGCGGCCTTGATAGACCTGAAGTCCTTTGTCAAAGCGGCGTTGAGCGCTTCTTCAGAGCGTAGCGTGTCGTTGCCCGTTATGTCGTCGTAGTGCTTGAAGTTGGTGGCGATGGTAAGGTAGATGGTGGCCTCGTCGGCTCCGCTTATCTGCAATACGCCGTCACGGCTGCTCATTGTGCCGCCCTTGATTTTGGCCGATGCGCGTCCGGTGAACGTCACTTTGCCTTTCTGTCCTTCGTGCCAGCCGCTTATTCCGCTAAGAACAATCTCGTCACCTTCGCTCTTTATGGTCACGTCTTGTTGCGGAGAGGTCATCTGGGCGTTGCATGTTATCATGCCCTTGCGGCTCGCCGTGAGGTGGATTGCTATCACGTTGTCTGCCAAAGAGGATATGTACTCACGCTGATAAGTCACTCCGTCCGATGTATATCGGGTGATGGCGCGTGCCGAGTCGAGGCTAAGCTCACGGTAATAGTCGGTGTACTTGCCGGTGTTAGGGAAGTTGATGTACAGGTCTCCGAACGGTTGGTAAGGCATTCCGCTGTTCGTCTTGGCCTGTACATGCGCCGTCGCGAGGTCTTGTGCCTCCTTATACTTACCCTCCCAGACAAGCTGTCGCACCTTTGGCAGGTACTCGAGAGCTTCCGGGTTGGCGTTGTTGTTGGGGCGTCCGGCCCATATAGTCTCTTCGTTGAGCTGCAGGCGCTCAGCCGACGGCGACCCGAATATCATCGCTCCGAGGCGACTGTTGCCTATGGGGATGGCCTCTGTCCATGTCGTTGCCGGCGCGTCATACCATAATATATGGTTATTGTCTGTTGCGAAGGCGTTGTTTGCCGTGCAAAAGGTCATGGCAAACAATGCAGCTGACAGTATTGTCTTTCTCATTTTGTCTTGGGTTTAAATCTTAATGCGTTCTCGTCTTCAATCGTTATCTTGCTTTCGTCAAGCTTTGTGGCGTCAAGTCCGAATGTGTCAATAAAGAACTTGTACACTGCGTTGCGCTTGTTGGGGCCGAAGTCGTGGCCCTCCTTGGGCAGGTGTACGTTCTTAACGTTGTCCGTCTTGCCGTAGAATCCGTAAATTCTCTGTATGTACGGATATTCAAGTTCAGGCGTTGTGGATGTCCAGTCGCCGCCGTCGCTCACGAGCATCATCGGCCTTGGGGCGAACATCGCTGCCAGTTCGGCGTTGCATGTGCCGCCTCCCGCAAGCTGAATGGGCATTCCGCTCTCGCACGGACATCCTCCGTCAAACCATGAAGATACGCTTACAACAGGGCAGCATGCCGTGTAACGGTCATCAAGTACGCTCAACAGGACTGATTGTGTGCCGCCTCCTGAGCCACCGTTCACGCCAACACGGCTCGTGTCTACGTCCTTGCGCTGTATCATCCAGTCAAGTATGCGTATGCCGTTGAGCGCCTGCATCACGTGCGCTTCTGGTGTTTGGTGGGCCTTGGAGCCTACCTCATCGGCAGATTCTCCCCATCCCCAAAGGTCGTAGTCAACGCAGATCGCGCCCATGCGGGCAAGCGTTGCGAGTCTCTGTTGCTGCACCTTGCCATAGCGTCCGTTGCTGAAATGGCCGTTCGGACATATTATAAGAGGGTGCTTCCCCTTGCTTCTTGGTGTATAGATTGAGCCGCAAACGGTGTGTCCGTTGGCTGTTTTCAGTCGGAAGTTCTGCACCGTATAGCCGTCGAACTTACGTATTTTGCCGTATTCTGGAGCGTCTTTCGAGCATAAAGGCAACAGCTCGTCTATGCCGAGACGTGCCCTTACCTCCTTCTTTACGCTGTCTTTTCTTGCCTCCCATGCTGCCTTATCGGTGTAAAGTGACGCCAAATAAGGTACTAACTTGCGGCCGTCTTCCGGCTGTCTGCGCGGATATTCGTAAGGCTTTATCTTGTATAGGTTGCCGTTTTGCTTAACGGCCTTGAAGTCAAACGGCGCAAGTATATTGTTGAATGTTTCCTCCAAAGAGTATGGGCGCACACGGAAATCCGCGTACGCCAGCTTCAGTCCGGTTGTGTCTACATTGTACTTCAACCGTATTCCAAACCTTTTTGATACGTCGCTAAGCACGTCCGACAACGGTCTTGTGAACTTCGTCTCGTATGTTTGGGCGCCTGCCGTAATGCCGAAGAATAGCAGTGCAGGCAATATCAGTCGTTTCATATTATTCGGTAGTTAAAGTAGTTAGGGTGGTTTGGGCAGTAAAAGTAAACGGTTTCCGGCCGTTTACTTTTACTTTTTAGCCCTTTTACCTCTTTACTTTTTATACGTCAGTTTGCCAAGATCTTCGCGCTCAGCTGCCAACTTGCCGTTAACGAACAGGCGTAAACCCTTGCCTTGATGGTAGCGCTGGCCGTCCTTGTCATATAATATGGTAAGAACGTTGCCGCGATAATTTACGTTGTCAAGGCAGAAATAGTCCCATGTGCCTTCCGGAACGAGCGGATTTACCACTACGCTGCCGTCTGCCTGCGGACGGAGTCCTACAAGTCCTGTGATTACGAGGTCGGCAAACGTCGAGTGGTTGTAGTAACGGCTGCGCTCACGGTCGCCCATAAGCCATGCTCCGTTCTTCTCGTCGAGGTATTCGCCGATGTACGGACGTCCGCGGTGATGCTGGCTTTCAACATACAGTTTCATCTGTTTGAAGAACGTGGTGTCGCCCAATACCGGGTTGGGATAAGTGTTGATATAGTTAGCGAATGCTGTAAGCGTCTGGCTTGTGGCGAACGGCCATATCGCGCCGTCCCACTCACAGCGTCCTACTCCGTGGCTTCTGAACTCGGGATGGCGGCGCTCAGCCGTGGTAAGTCCGTAAGGAGCGGAGAAGCCTTCTTCGTCTTCAAGCTGCTTCCAAGCCTCGTCATACTTGTTAGCATCGGGCAGGTTGAAGTACCAGGGGATATAACCTATTGCCTCACGTACGGCTGCTGCCGTGTCGCCGCGTACAGTTTCAAAGAACGAGTGCTTAGTGTTCCACAGCTTGCTTTGTACCAAATCCTTTAACGCATCTGCCTCCTGGTTGTACTCATTAGCTTTAGATGCGTCGCCGGCGAGAAGGTTTAATTGAGCCAGTGCGCGCGCGTTGCCGTACATGTAGCTGTTGATGGTCGGACGTGCGTACTGCTTGCGGCGTCCGCCACTTATGCTTTCCTCCATTCCGTCCTGAACGTCGCCTTGCCAGTATAGTCCGTTCGGCAGGCGGTTGGTGCTCTCCCAGCGTGCGTACTCCTCTTCAAGCGAGGGCTTTAATCCCAACACAAACGTAGTGTCGCCCAGCACTTTGTAAGCCTCGTAGACGGCTGCGGGGTTCCAAGAGCTAAACTTGTTCATCTTCGTCATGGCCTTACCGTCGTTGCCGTGATACCATGTGTTGAGTATCTGGTGCAGGTATGTGGTGTCGCGCAGCCAGCGTGTCTCCATTATGTGGTGGCCAACGGCGCAGGCGATGAGGTTGTATTTGTCGGCGTATGAGCGCTGAACGAGGAATTCGGTCATGCCCAATCCTACGGGAGTGCGCTTGATATGCTTGCGCAGCGACCACCAGCGGAAGTAGTACATTTCCTCCATCGCCTTGTCGGGGCAGTTGAAGAGGGGAACGTTCTTGCTCATCCATTCAGACGACTTGCTGTTAGGTATGTAGGTAACGATGTTCTCGTCCTCCATCGTATTGAAGTAGTCGGCGTAGTGCTTGTAGTCGTCATACCTCAGAATAGCGGCGTTAGCGTCGCCGTCTGACGACTTTGTGGTGAGGTTAGCGATGGCGAATGTTGCCATCGGGTCTTCCTCGTCGGCGCGCGGCATGTCAACAAACTGGTCGGCAGGGGTCTCGATGTCGGGTTTGTCGAACAGGTTTCCGGTGCGGAACACGATGCGTGTGATGGCGTCGACGGGCGTGTCGAACATGCGTGCCGTGGCCCTCTTGCCGTTCACGTAGTAAGTTCCAACGTGACCGTCAACAGAGAGTACGGCCTTGATGTGGTATGCTTTGCCGGCTTCATAGCCCTTCAGCAGGCCTCCGTAGCGCGCTCCTCCCTTGACTCTCATTGTCGCAGTAGAGTCGAGAACGATACGTGAGCACATGTTGCCCTTGGCGTCGAGGAACTCGATATTGAGCTGGCCGTGGTCAGTCTGACCGGCCTTAACGTCAAATTCAACGGTAAGTTCCTTTGTCGCGGGTATCACTTTCTCCACCCTTGCGTAGTCATACGGGTCCTTGTCGCTCAGCGTCAGCCACTCGCCATCAAGCTCAACAGGTGCCCAGAGGGGTGAATATATATTCCAGTCGGTCATGTCTGCCAGCTTTGTGTACTTGCCGAAACCGCCCGAAGCGTGCTCGGTAGCCTCCAGCTTGACGGGCACCTGAATGCAGGATACCCACATGTCCTCCTTGTTGTTGCTGTATGTTATCCAGAGGTTGCCGTCCTTCGGCGTGCCGTTACCTTCGAGAATACCGCGTGTGTACTGAGGACCGAAGCTCTTGTAGTTACCCCAGTGGCGCTCGGGAGTCACCTCACCGTTCACGAGGTTGAGCGTGGTGTATTCCAGTCCGTCCTTGCTCAGCGAGATAGCCAGCGGCCAACGGTATTCAGCGGGGTTGTACACTGTGGCGTAAGTACCGTCGGAAAGGCGCTGTCCCCAGATTTTAGCGTTAGAGTTAACGAAGCCGTGTGCCCTTGTTGCGGGGTAGCGCCAGGTGTTGCCGCCGTCGCTGCTTATGCTCTGGAGCGCGTGTTTCCACAGCCCGACCTTGCGTCCGTCGGGCAGGGTATAGCCGCTGAATGCCTTGTAAGGGGTTTTTAACGGCAGGATGTCGTCGTTCCTGTCGGCCTCCTCAACCCATTGCATACGCATCATCGGGTCGGCTATCAGTTCGTCGCAGGCCTTAACGAAGGCCTTGTCCTTTGACTTTTTATAATACGGGAAGTCGGTATTCTTCTCGTTGAAGTCGTGGTTGTAATAGATAAAGTAGATAGGGCCGAACGAGCCGTCGGTCTTGATTTCACGTACCACTCGGCCTATACCGTTACCGTCGTTGGGGTGGTCTTTAGGCGTAAGGGCCACGTTATAGTTACCCGTCGCTATCAGTTTGTCGTTGCTCGACACGTAGAAGCCTACGCGCTGGTGCATTACCGCCTTGAGGTCTTTTGCCACGATACCGGGCAATGTCTCCTTGGTGAAGCCGTCGGGCACGCTGTATATGGGGAACAGCTCAACCGGTTTAGTCCATGTATAGCCGTCCTCGGATGTCTGGAGCATGGTCTTTCCGGGAGCCTCGTGCTCGCTGCGGGGGTCGGTAAGGTAATGCATGTAGAACTTGCCGTGCCAGTATGCCATCATCGGCTGGTGGTTATAGAGCCATCCCTTCTCGGCGCGCATGGTCTGGATGTTGTGTACTCCCACTACGGGCGACAGTCCGCCGTCATGGCGTGCGGGCGTAGCCACTACGCTGCCGGTATAGTGTACGGCGTCACTGTTTTGCTTGATGAGGCCCTTTACGATTTCTTCCGGAGCCATGAACACCGTGCCGTGCTTATGGCCTACTGGGAAGTTGACAGCTCCCGTGCGGTCCTGGAAGTTCTTGAAGTCCTTTGTGCGTGCCGCGCCGTATATGCCGTGGCGGTAAGAATCATAATAGATGTAGTACCAGCCCTCGGCCAGTGTCGTGGTAGGTCCTTCGGTAAAGCTCTCGGTAAACGGTTCGGAAGCTTTGCTCCACGGACCGTATGGCGACGTAGCAAAGGCAACCTTGAGGTTGCGCTGCTTACGAGAGTTGTCCTTGAGCACCATGACATAGTCTTTGTCGCCGCGCTTCAGTATCGTGGCGTCAATGCAGCTGAAGTCGGGGTCGATAAGAAGCTTTGCCTTGCTGAACTTCTTGAAGTCCTTTGTCGTTACATAATAAAGGCGGTGGTTGTTGTAGTGGTCCTCCTCATAGTCGGGGAATTTGCCCGGCACGCACGACGCCCATACAATCATGTACTGCTTCTTGACATCGTCGTAGAACAGTTCCGGAGCCCAGACGTTTACCGTCGTGGGGTCGTCCATTACCTCGATGAAGCGTTCCTTGCTCCAGTGTATAAGGTCTTTGGACGAGGCGTAGCCGAAGCCGCGGTCGCCTTTCCAGCTTGACGTCCATACGAGATGGAACGTGCCGTCGGGCCCTTTTACGATTGAGGGGTCACGCATTACTTTCTGCGTGCCTACTTCCGGGCTCAGGAATGTGCCCGGTATGGTGTCCCACCTCAGGCCGTCATAACTGTAGATGAAGCGTAGGCCTTCGTTGGCCGGCTCCCTGAACGAGGTTGAGACATAGACATCCTTCGCGGAGGAGATGTAAGGTGTCATCGCCGACAGCGCGACGATGGCAGACAAAATAAGTTTTCTCATAATAGGTTTTCGTTTATGTATTTGACGGTAAAGATTGTCATTTGTAACCAGTCGGTTTTTACTTAAATGGCGCATCGTTGCATAATTCGTGCCGCCCGGACGTCTTGCACTGTCCGGGTGTTGCTTCAAAGCAGGCTTTGGGGCCTGCCGCTGCATGGCCGTGCGCTTGGTCCATGCCTTTGTATTCAGGCTTTTCGCCTGCGCAGTTGCATTCCGCCCCATCCGAGCAGCAGTCCGCAGGCGCAGCAAGTGCCGTAGGCCCATCTGTCGCGTGAGGGGAAACGCACGTCGCTAGGGTGCTCGGGGTCATAGATTAAGGCTACTTCGTCGCCCTTGCCAAGGCCTATCGCAAAGTTCGCATCATAGGTTGTCGACAGCTTGCCGAAGCGTTCCGTGTCGTAGATAACCATCGCGTGACTCTCTGTGCGTGTCTTGCGGTGGCGGTATGTCCTCGTCCTGTCCACGCGCTCTACAATCCCTTTGGTGGGCACGTACGTCCGTGAGTCTATCGCGAGTGATATTAATCCGTAAAGGCCAATGCCAAGCAGGACTGCGGCTCCGGCGAATGCGGCGAGCCATATAAGGTCATCAACGCGGAGGTTAGCGAGGCTTTTCATGGACATCCTTGATATGTTATTAGACTGTCGGCGGCCTGTCGGGTGTTGTTTTCATGCCGGCGGCCGCACGGATGTATATCCGATGGCAAAGATAAGTATTTTATCTTGAATACGCAAGCCCATCGGCATAATTATGCGATGTAGTACTTCCGGCGGGGCGTGGCTGCTGATGTTTGCATGGCTTATGGTTGCAAGCTGTGCAGGATGTAAGGTAAACGTGGTATTGTGATGGCAAAATGATATTGCGCGAATGTCTGTGTTTTGTGTGGAAACAGAGTTCCGGCGGGGCTGTCTGACGACAGTCATCGTGCCGAAGGCCGTCATTGAGGTTGCCGTTGACGGTCTTTTACTTTCCCGAAGACCGTCTTTTGCACGCCGTTTAGCCGTGTTATGTCATGAAAAATACGGCTGAAAACCGCCACATAGGTCGCTTTTCAGCGTGTTCCATGCCCTTTTTCATGCTTTTTCCTGCCGTTTTTGTTGCACATTAAATACCTTACTTTGCGTAACGCTTTGCAGTTTAGACACATACGGATGCGCACCGTATTTTCGCGTATTTGCGTACGTGCGGCTTGTTGTTGGCAAATAATCGAAACTGAAGAGGTCAACGAAAATCAACATGTTGGCGTTTGTCTCATATTCGTTTCAATTTGTATAAATGGATGACTATCTCCTTTTTGTCGTCGATATATTAACATTTTTATGTTTTGTTGTATATCTTAATTCAGTATATTTGCCGTGATTTTGTGTTATTTGGATGTTTTATATTTATTAAAAATATTTGAATACTGATTGACATGAAGGCATTATTTAGTTTATGCTTGTGCTCGCCGTAGTTCCGATGATATGGAGTTGCAGCGACGATGACGACGGAACGTCTGACACGACGCCGACTTATACGATACAGGGCAGCGCCAATGTAGTGGTGGGCGAGGAGAACCTGTACAGCATACCCAACCTGCCTGCCGGGGCGGGAGTTGAATGGAATGTCTCGACGACTGACTTCTCGCTTGAGACGAAAGCTTATAACACTGTTAGCGTGACGGCTACCGAGGCAGGCAATATAGCCATACTGAGCGGTATCGTGACCGACGGCTCGTCGCGCCTGGGCTCGGCAGCCATAGAGATTCGCTCGGTTGAGGCTGAATGACGATAGCGTTTTTTGTTCAAGATAACATCTTTTTGGGATTTTAGTTTAAGGTAAAAGACGTTGCGCCGGTTGGGTTTTGTCCCCCTGCCGGCGCTTTTTCGTGCGGTGTTCGGCCTGGATGGGTGTTATAGGCCCTTATATGCCGTAAGTTTTTCCACGCTTCGGCATTATGTTGCCGCTTGTTTTCTTAATGTAGCGTAAATAAAGAAATAAGTGATAAAATGCGATATTTTTACTTTTAAAAATTTGCATATTGCTGAAATGTTAGTATCTTTGCCGACGCATTTACTAATCAAACGTATATCACAATGAGTAAACTTATCAAGCCCGTCGGATATAAGTCGCCGCTGGACATGCGGCAGACCGAGCAGGGCATAAAGCTTATAAAGGAGTTTTTTCAGCAGAACCTGTCAACAGAACTTCGCCTGCGGCGAGTCACGGCGCCGCTGTTTGTCCTTAAAGGATTGGGTATCAATGATGACCTTAACGGTGTTGAACGTCCCGTTACATTCCCCATCAGGGATCTTGGAGACGCAGAGGCAGAGGTGGTTCATTCGCTCGCTAAGTGGAAAAGGCTTACCCTGGCCGACTATTCGATAGAGCCTGGCTACGGGGTGTACGCCGACATGAACGCGATACGTGCCGACGAGGAGCTTGACAACCTGCATTCGCTTTATGTAGACCAGTGGGACTGGGAGGCCGTGATGACCCGTGAGCAGCGTAACATTGACTTCCTCAAGAGCGTCGTGCGCCGTATATACGCGGCAATCAGGCGTACCGAGTATCTTGTTTGCGAGCGATATTCGGCCTTGAAGCCGTTTTTACCGGAGGAAATACACTTCGTACACAGTGAGGATCTGCTCGAGATGTATCCCGACAAGGATCCGAAAGAGCGTGAAAACCTGGTATGCAAGAAGTACGGGGCTGTATTTATAATAGGTATAGGCGGCAAGCTGGCCGACGGTAAGCCGCATGACGGTCGCGCGCCGGATTATGATGACTGGACAACGGAAACAGGCAAAGGCCATAAAGGCCTTAATGGCGACATCCTTATATGGTATCCTACGCTCGACAGGGCCGTCGAACTGTCGTCGATGGGGATTCGTGTAGACAAGGAAGCGTTGCTGCGCCAGCTCGAACTGACCGGTCAGCAGGAACGTAAGGAGCTGTATTTCCATAAAAAACTGCTGTCAGGCGAGCTGCCTCTGAGTATCGGCGGCGGTATAGGCCAGAGCCGTTTGTGCCTCGTATTGCTGCACAAGGCCCATCTTGGGGAAATCCAGGCAAGTATATGGCCTTGTGAAATGATAAAGGAATGTGAGGAGTTGGGAATGACGCTGATATGATATTAAATTAAGAGTTAAGAATTAAGAAAAATACCTTTGTCAATTGTCAATGCATACTTTCTTAATTCTTAACTCTTAATTCTTAATTCCCGAAGCTCTTAATTCTTAATTATCAATTGATTTCCAGTTTCAGCATTTCGCTTAACTTCTCGAACGCCTTGTTTTCTCGTTTCAATTCGTCAAAACGTTCCTTGTTGGTAAGGATAGGCTTGATTTCCTCAGGTTTGGCGAGCCTTATGTTAAGCGTTATTGCGCTGTTCTTGAGCGCGAGCGCGAGCGTGTTGCGTATCCGCCCTTTGATTTTCATAATGTCGTCGAGAAGAATCTGGTTGTCCACAACAACCTCAATGTCCGGAAAGCTGGTAATGACAGGAGCCATGTTCTTCATCCTCGCCGCGATACCGGTCATCTGTTGCGGCATTCGGTTGCACATTGACGTCCATTGAGTCAGTAGCTGCTCGTTGGTGAACTCCTGCCTGTCGCCAGTATCGTTGTCGTTTGTTGCCGTCTCGATAATTTGTTGCGGCTCTTCACTCCTGCGCCTGAGGTTGTCGAATGTCTTGCCGATTTTTCCCAGTTTAAGTCCCCTTGGCATGGTCGGAGAAGGCGTAGCGGAGCCACCATTAGCGTTGTTTCCGGGTGCAACGTTCACGTTGCTATTCTCAGTTTGTAGCGCTTGTTGCGCATGTATGTTGCCGTCGTGCGACGAAACTGCCGTGCGACGGTTAACGGGAGGCTCAGCCTTGGCCACCTGCATAGCCTCTGTCAGCTGAGCGCTCATAAGTCTTTTGAACAGGGATTTCAGTCTCTTAGGGCTACGCCCCGCGCCTGCGCCGTCGTCATCGGGCTGCGTTATCTGCGATATTTCTATTAACGTAAGTTCTACCAATAGCCTTTTGTTGCCGCTTTGGCGGTAATTAATGTCGCAGTCGTTCATTATCTTCAACGCCTTGTACAAGAAATTGGCCGGGCATTTCTTTGCTTGTTCCTTGTATTTTTCTGCCTGCCGTGCTCCTGTCTGCAGCAACTGTATTGTCTGTTCGTCCTTAGCCATGAGCACGTTTCTTACGTGTACGGCCAGACCGCTTATCAGATTACCTCCGTCAAAGCCTTTGTTTATTATGTCATTGAGCAGTACCATGACGTCGGCAGTCTTGTTTTCAAGACTTAGGTCAATGATGTTGAAGTAGTTGTCTGTATCAAGAACGTTGAGGTCTTCAATGACTTTCTTGTATGTTATGTTGCCTTGACAGAAGCTGGCGGCCTGGTCGAACACTGAGAGTGCGTCTCTCATGCCACCGTCAGCCTTCTCAGCAATGACGTTGAGAGCCTCCTCCTCGTATGTTATTCCTTCTTTCTCGGCCACCATCTTGAGCTGTCCAATGATTCCCTGGACAGTCATACGCTCGAAATCATATATCTGGCAACGCGATATTATGGTAGGAAGTATCTTGTGCTTCTCGGTTGTCGCGAGGATGAAAATCACGTGGGCAGGCGGTTCTTCGAGTGTTTTGAGGAAAGCGTTGAACGCCGCCGTCGACAGCATGTGAACCTCGTCGATGATGAATACCTTATATTTGCCGACCTGAGGAGGTATGCGCGTCTGTTCCATAAGCGCCTTGATATTCTCCACGGAGTTGTTGCTTGCGGCGTCGAGCTCGAAGATATTGTATGAGCGTTGCTCGTTGAAAGCCTTGCAACTCTCGCATTCGTTGCATGCTTCGCCGTCACTTGTTGGGTTCTGACAGTTGATTGCTTTGGCGAAAATGCGTGCGCAGGTAGTCTTGCCCACGCCCCTTGGCCCGCAGAACAGATATGCATGAGCCAGCTTGCCGCTCTTGACGGCGTTCTTCAGCGTGGTTGTCAGGGCGCTTTGTCCTACCACAGCGTCAAACGACATCGGCCTGTACTTGCGTGCGGAAACTATGTATTCTTTCATTCTGGGTAGTTAAAGGAGTTAAGGTTGTTAAAGTAGTTAAGGGTAAAAGTCTTGTTGCTGTGCTTTTTCCCCTCTTTATTCATTTACTTTTTCACCTTTATTTATTTCTCAGTGCAAGTCCGTCCTTGAATGCGTTGCCTACCTTTTCACCGACGACGAGATAGTCGTTGTTCACAGGATCGAAAGTTATGGGGCGCAGTTTTGCCGGGTCTATCTTGCCTTTTTCGTTTAGAATGCTCTCGTCAGCGGATACGTTTACAATACGTCCTACCAAGTGGCACGACTCGGGATCGTATGAAACAAGCTCGCATTCAACTGTCATAGGTAGTTCCTCTATGACTGGCGCGTTGACGAACTCCGACTTAACGGCATGGAAACCGGCTTTGGCGAATTTGTCGGGAGTCTTGTTTGCCGATTCCACTCCTACGTAGTCGCAAGCCACGAGAGTGTCAACCGTAGCCATGCTTACGGTAAATGCCTTTGTGGCAAGCAGGTTCTTCACGGTTTTATGACCTGCGCTGAGGCATAGGTTGATACGGTCGTCATAGTCAATGCCGCCCCATGCGGCGTTCATGGCGTCGGGATTGCCGTTCTCGTCATATGTTCCTACTATGAATACCGGTTGCGGATATGTCCACGGTTTTGCTCCGAAGTTCTTTCTCATGATGTTCTTTTTTAGATATTTTCCTGTTTATTTGAGGAGCAAATATAATAAAAAAAACATGCCTGGCCAAATTTCGGCAAGACAATCTATATAAATCAAGCCCTACCGTCAGCAGCGGTAGGGCTTGTATGTCAGAACCTCGTGAGTTGCAGGGTTGCGTAATCAGAGCGAAGTACGAGGTTGTCGCCGTCGGCAACCACCACTTCAAACGTTGTCCCGTTGGCGTTCATGCCGAACGGCAGCAGGTCTTCCACGGTGGCGTCAACGCCGTTGTCGCTCGTGTTGGCACGCTGCTTGAACTCGCGCATTACCACTTTCTTGCGGCCGTCCTTGTACTCGAAGCGCCCGATGAACGACCCGTAGCCGTTAGGCCCCTGCTTCTCGGCCACCTCTACCACCATGCGCGTGATACTGTAATATATCCTTTCGCACTCGTGCATCTGGCCGTCGGCCGTTGTCTCGAAGCGCTCCAGTCGCCAGCGGCCCTCTATATCCTCGTCGATAGGGTCTTTCCAGTCGCATCCGCAGCAGAGGATGCACGCCAAAACGGCCATGAAGGCCACTCTCGTTATTTTGCCCATAGTAATCCTGTTTTTCTTATTGTCAACATGCCTCCCGTGCTGTTGCCGAGGTAATTGCCATCGTCAACGCCGCAGCTCGCCGTGAACTGCCAGCCCTTGAGGCTCTTGGGGCTGTATGAAACCTCGAACAACATGCTGTTCTGGTGGCGCTTTTCGTCAAGCGGTTCGTCGTAGGTTCCCCAATGGCGGGCGAACGACAGCAGCATGCGGTATGTCCATTCGTCAGACGGGTCGCCGCTCAGGCCGATGTGGTGCGCTTTCACGCGGTTGCTTCGGAAGTACAGGCGGCCGTCCGAATTGTACGACGGTCCCACTACGAAGGGATTTCCGATATTCTGTCCCCAGTGTGTCCAGGGATAAGTCATGTGGTTGTAATAGTTGTCGCGGCCGCTCATCTGCAGGTCGCCGAACGAGCCGCCGACGCCGTCGTAGAGTATCGGACCCGTCTGATCTGTCGTGTTCAGGCCTTCCCACAGCACCTTAGTTACAAACGGGTTCTTTGGAACGGTGACCTCAACGCCTATGTGTCCGTCCTTCCACCGGCCATACTGCCACGTCAGCTGTGAGTGGTCGTCGAAGAAGTGCTCGTAATACAGGCGTGCCTTCCATGTCTTTGCCTCGTAGTTAATGGCGAAGTTCCAGCTGCCTGTATGGTTGCCGTCGATGTTTTCGAGCGTACTTTCCTGCTTTGGTATGAGCGCCTTGAAGAAGTCCTTTATGCCGTTGGGCATGTTGGCCACGCACGTTATCGAGCCGTCGGCGTTCTTCTGCCATAGGCTTCCGCCGAATTGCGCCGTCTCGAGCATGCCTATCTCCATGGTAAGGGGAAACTTCTCGACGTTACCCACACGGAACATCAGCGACTTGGTATGGTAGATGTTGTTCTTTGAGAACCTCTGCTCTGCGGCGACGAAGTCCTCGCGCCATCCTCCGTCGGTCATCACTCCGTAGCCGATGTGTCCCTTAATGCCGAGCCATCCTTTGGTGAACGGCACGTCCCAATACTTCTTTACCTCGAGGCGTACCTGCGGAATGGGGCGTGCGTTAGGGCCTTCAACCATCATTCCGCTCGACAGCCGCATGTCCTTTTCCAACGGGAACGCACCCCGTTCTTTGCTGCCGATGCTAAGGTTTATTACCTTCCACGATATGTCGGCATACGCCTGCTGCACCACGAAGGGCGCTGTCTGGTCGATGGTTCCGGCCAGGTCGAGCCCGGCCTCTACGCTCCAGCCCTTGCCCAGGTCAGTGTCATACTTCACTCCGGCGCGCAGGTAGCCGCTGTTCGGCCGCTCCGAGGACAGGCCGTAGCGGTTGGCCGTGAACCATAGCGGCGCATACTCGCCCGTAGAGGCATTGCCGGACAACTCGATTTTGTACGTCAGCGAGTCGCCCCGTGCGCCTGCCGTGGCCGCGCATAGCGGCAACATGGCTGCCATCAAATACTTGATTATTTTCATCCGAATAGTTTGTAGAGAATTAATAAACGGCAATGTCATGCCGCGTACAGTCTTTATTTAGCGACGGCAAAAGTACAACAAATTTCCCGTTCTGTAAAATTATTGTCAAGGAAAGTGCGTAATGCCTTCACATGTGCATGCCGACGGTAATACCATATGTCTGAAAAATGCAAGCCGTAAGCCGTGTTTTCCTTACGGTTTATGTCGTAAAACAGGCTTATAGATATAGTTGTTAAGTAAACACGTGAACTTTGGTTACGATGTAAAAGACCGCCTTTAAGGCTGCAAAAGGTGGCCTTTTACAACGCCGTTGACCGTCTTTCAGCGTGTAAAAGATGGCCTTTTGCGAAGTGGTTGGCGGCATGTAAACATTAAAAAAAGCAAAAAACGTTTGTCCCGTGTCGCTTTTTTGACTTGTCATACGTTATTGAAATATAGATGTTAAAACATTTTCGTATTATGAAAAAGAACTTATTTTTGGTTGTTTCAGCAGTGTTCTTTGCTGTATGTACATTCAAGGCTTCGGCACAGACTGTCGGTTTCGGCAAGTTCAGGGGCGTGTGGGCAAGCGCCAAGCAAGAGGCTGTTATAACGGATTCGGTGATGATGTATTTCGCGAAAGACACCGTTACGGGCAACGGTTCGGCGGTGCTGTTGGTGCCGTCGCGTGGTATCGGCATGCTTACGACATTCACGAAGGATACCGTTATGCTGGCCAAGGCCGCAGGATATGACTTGTCGCTGACAGCCGACGGCTCTCTGAGCATAGACGGTAACCTGTTGAAAAAGGTGGAAGACATGGACATCGTGCAGCCATACGACATGCCTTACGCAACGGACAAGTCGCAGATAGGCCGCTGTCTGCAGGAGTGGCAGCTCGGCACGGTGGTTGAGACAAGCGGCAACGACGTTATTGTGATGATTGGAACGAACCGCAACTCGTTCATGTACGGCATATCCGGAGGCATGGTCTACCTGCGCGCGGCGGCTCTGTTGCAGTGTAATGAAGGCTCGCTGTTCATCCAGAACATCCGCATGATGAAGAATCCTAATACGGATGAGTTCTCGAATAACTTTTTCTACGACAGCCATGAATTCCTGACAAACCTGCCGCCGATAGACATCTCGAAGTTCAATCCTACACAATGTGTATTCGCCGGCGACATGTTTATTTATTGGTCGTACCTAAGCCACACGGCCGACAACATCAAGGTAAACGGTTGCGGTGAGACGTATTCATACGACCGCCCGACAAAAGATACGCTGGGGCTGATAGAATGGATAAAGTACGAGCCGTACAACGCAAAGACAATCAACAGCCTGGCGTATTGCGTGAAACCGTAAAATGTTTTGGACTTGCAGTAAAACGTTTACCACCTTCATATTATAATATGTGTAACTTTGCGGCGTAAAACAAGACATTGAATTTATGGAAAGCAACAATGGTAACGGCAGACCTTACATAGTCTGCCACATGATGTCGTCGGTTGACGGGCGCATAGACTGCTCTATGACCGAGAATCTTGGCGATACTGACGCCTACTATGCAGCCCTGGATGAGCTGGAGTGCGACGCCGACCTGTCCGGACGCGTAACAATGCAGATGCATACGGCGCTGCCGGGCACGTTCAAGGCCACTGACTCTACGCCAATAGGCCGTGAGGAATGGCGCAATGCCGGGCACGGCGGCAAGTATGAAATAGCCATCGACACGCACGGCACGCTGTTATGGCCCGACAGCGCGGCGCAGGATAACTTGCTCGTAATCACTGACGAGGCATGTCCTCGCCAGTATCACGACCGCCTAACGGCGCAGGGCATATCGTGGATAGCGTGCGGGCGCCGCGGCATAGACCTCAGCCGCGCCATGCAGATACTCCGTTCGGAGTTTTCTGTAGAGCGGCTTGCCGTTGTAGGCGGTGGCCATATCAACGCCGCCTTCCTTACCGCGGGACTCCTCGACGAGGTCAGCCTCATGGTAGGTGCCGGCATTGATGGGCGCAAGGGCATGACAGCCGTCTTCGACGGGATAGAGGATATGGACTATCCTACCACCACGCTCAAGCTCGTCGACGTAAAGCGGGTGGGCGAGAACACCGTTTGGATAAGGTATAAGAAGTGAAGAGCGAAGGACGAAGAGTGAAGAATCCCTTTTGATTTTTCACTCTTCATTTTTATATTTTTACTCAAAAGCAACTTTTTCGCTATATTTGTTTCACGAATATAGAATGCGGCTCGGCAATGGAATGTCAAAAAACTTCTTTTTTTCTTTCCTTTGCGCCCGCCTTTTAGTATATTTGCAGGCGTAATCAAAGAATGAGGCCTATGGCATAAAACTGACTTAAGGCATAAAATAAAGAAGCGTTAGCTTTGTATTCTTGTTTCGGGAAATCGCCAATATAGAAAAAACGCCAAGAGTAAAAGTTGATGTTCACGCACCTAAGGGCGTGGGCTTTTCCTCGTGTATGGCGTTGTGGTGTTTGGCGATACCTTCGAAACATAGGCGAAGTTATAAGTTCACGCTTTTTTATTGTCATCATCCAACCATCTAAGGACTTTCACATTTATCATTCATTAACCTGCGAAAGACTAAAAAAGCATGAAAAAAACAATTACACTGGCACTGCTGTCAGCCATGCTGTGCCGTATTCAGCCAATGCACAGGGCGTGAAATTCGGCAAAAGATACATGAAACAACGCGTTGAGCAACGCCGGCAGAATGCGGCTAAGGAAGCCGTGGCCAAGGCTGCGAAGGAGACGGCAGTACTTAAAGCTAGCTCAGACAACATCCTGGACGAGTATGAGGAGAAGGACGGCGACCGCATTTTCCGTTACGTCTACGCCTATGACAAGGACAATATGCGCTCGTCAGAGAGAATCTACATGAAGGAAAAGACAGACGGAAAGTGGGGAGCGGAGAAGGAGATAACCACCGGAACCTACAAATATGAGTACGACTCGCAAAAACGTCTGTCGGTAAAGACCGTAACGTACACAGCCAACGACTACTTTGAGTCATACCGGGTAACGGTAAGTTACGGCGATGGCATAACCGAATACGAGAAGGTAGAATTGAACGAATATGGCCAGGCAGACGAACCTATCGAGCGTTGGAGCTATTATGATAACGGTGTCTTGGCTTCGTTTACCGACTATCGGCATAATTCCGGCACAGTTTCATCCACGTTCGACACCGATGGCGTAAATACAGGTTACGTGTTCCACGGCCGTAAAATTACTTTCGGTGGCGAGCTGAACAATGCCGTCGTGACTTATTATGACCAGGATGGATGGGACGACGAGACTCAATCGTACCTGTCATGGAAGCAGACTGCTCAGGAAACCTACAAGTATGATGCCTCTAACGGCAAGTTGGTTGAATATACGGTTGACAGGGAATATTACGATAAGAAGAAGCAGACGTACACTTATGACAAGCTTGGCCGCCTCGTTGCAATCAGCGAATACGGCGAAGCAGGTGACGACGTAGTTGAGCCCGGAGGCGACCTGAACGGTGACGGGGTGATAGACGAGAACGACAGGCCTGCCACAAGCATTGCGAAGGTGGCTTCGACGGACGCCACTGAGTGGGAGCTTGATTTCGAGGAGGCTTATACTTACCTTAACGATGAAGTGTACGGAGTGGGCAACTCGTGGCATGACGTATTCGGTATGGACGGCCCGTTGACACGCATCGACGTTACCGAATATGGCGTAGAGTCGGCGACAATATTCAACCGTGATGCGAACGGCAAGCTGACAAGCGTAACTATGGAGGGTAATAACGGGCTTGACGACAATGCGAAACTTACCATAACAGTTGACGGTAACGGATATGTAACCAAGATTGAGGATGAATATTCATACGACGACGGCATTTATTCGGATCACACTCTCGTTACCACGGAATACACTTGGGTTAACGCTGAGGCTATAAAGGCTGTGTACACCGAAAAACGCGAATATAAAGGGCCTAATGATAACTACTCAGAAGAATGGCAGGAAACCGAGAACTACGCTTATTCTGACGGCAAGGTGACAATCACGAAGTACGGTAATAACGATGAAACGCCTGAATCCAAGACTGTAATCGAGGAGAATGGAGCGAATCGCAGGGTAGAAAATAAAAAGTATAACAGCTATACCGAAGACGATTACATTGCCATTAACGTACAGACTGAGGATGTATCGTTCGTAAGACCTAACCTTGCAGCCGACTTGGAAGGCATGACGGCCGACAGTACCATAGTAGTATCTGTGGAGGGACGCGTGGTTTGTGCTTACGAAGGGTATTGGAATACACAGCTCGGATTGACCTCTGTTGATTTTGACAATATGGATTATTACGTCAACACGATATCGGGCTCGACGTACTTCACCGTAGAGCACGACGGCAACGAGACTATCTGCCGTGACATCAAGGGCTTGCCAATTTATATTCTGACCGACGGACGGCTGACGAAAGAGTATAAGTATTACGAACCGTCGTATGGCCATGGCGGGACAGTAGACCCGCAAGAGCCTGAGACGGCCATGCGTGCGGCGTCAATTCCACAGGGACAGGCGTATGACGAAATCACGTATGTGTATGACGCTGACGGCCGTCTGGCAGGCAAGACGGAAGTGTCGGTAGACGAGGACGGTACACGTACCGAGGAAATCAAGCTGGAATATACGTATGACGAGACATCAGGCATAACGTCGGTAGAGGCTAACGCACAGGTAGGCGTTACCCTTGACGGACGCCGTATAGGTCTTTCTGACAACAGTGCGTTTAGCGTATATACCATCGGCGGGCAGGTAATTGCAGCCGGAGTGACATCATATACTTTCAGTTCGCCGGGCATTTACATCGTAAACGCAGCGGGAATAAAGACTAAGGTGTCAGTGAAGTAAACCCAATTGATGGTCTTTTGCCTTGCAAAAGGCCGTCAATCGCAAGCCAAAAGGCCGTCTTTTAGAGTGTAAAAGACGGCCTTTTGTAATGTATTGAATATCAGGCTGTTGCATAATAGGTTTCATTGGCCTTAAATGTATGCCGTAAATGCTGATGAAGACGGATATGAAATGATAGAGAATATAAGCGGAAAATCCACATGCTTTGCTATTAAATGCGTGTGGATTTTCCGTTGTTTGTTTTTATCTTTTCACTTAAACTATTTCCTTTCCGCCAAGGAACACTCGCTTTACTATGGGTGAAGTGTAGGCGTAAGGTATGAAGTCTACCGACGGTATAGGTTCGGTGATGAAGAAGTTTGCTACCTTGCCCGGCGCTATCGAGCCGTAGTCGCCGCTCAATCCCATTGCGTATGCGGCGTTGATTGTGGCGGCGTTGATAGCCTCAGACGGCAGGAGGCGCATTTTGATGCAGGCCAGTGAGACTACGAACTTCATGTCGCCCGACGGCGTTGAGCCAGGATTGTAGTCGCTCGCGACGGCAACTCCCAGTCCGGCGTTTATCATTTTGCGTGCCGGGGCGTATGGCATGTTGAGGAAGAACGACGTGCCTGGCAGTACCGTGGGCATTGTTCCGCTGTTCTTTAGAATGTCAAACTCGCTTTCGGGCATGTTCTCAAGGTGGTCAACCGACAGTGCGCCGTGCTTTACTCCGACGGGAAGTCCGCCCGTTGCGGCCAGCTCGTCTACATGTATTTTGGGCTTCATGCCCCACCGTGCGGCGGCTTCGAGTATGCGGTCGGTATCCTCTGGAGTGAAGAAACCTTCGTCGCAGAACACGTCAACGTAGTCGGCAAGCTTCTCGTGGCCTACCTCCGGCAGCATTTCATTTATTATAAGGTCTACGTATTCATCGTGACTGTATTGCCGTCCTATGGCGTGAGCGCCGAGAAAAGTCGACACAACGCGCATTGGCACGCTCTCTTTTATCCTGCGTATTACCCGCAACATCTTCAGTTCGTCGGCCGTGTTGAGGCCGTAACCGCTCTTTATCTCAACGCAGCCCGTGCCCTTGCGCATTATCTCTTCAGCCCTGCGCATGGCCTGGCGGTACAGTTCGTCCTCGCTGGTAGCGTGCAGCAGGTCGGCCGAATTGAGTATTCCGCCGCCACGCCGTGCAATTTCGGCATAGCTGAGGCCCATGATTTTATCAACGAACTCACCCTCGCGGCTGCCTGCGTAGACAATGTGCGTGTGCGGGTCGCACCACGATGGCATGACTATACAGCCCTCGGCGTTAATCTCTTTATCAACGGCAAAGCCCTCGGAAGGAATGTCGTTCATGCTTCCGAAGGATGAAATAAGTCCGTTTTCAACAAGTAGCCAGGCGTTGTCTATCGTTTCGAGACATTGCATCTCGCTACCATGTAGGCGCAGCAGACCCTTGTCGGTTATTCCGGCAAGGGTCTTTATGTTACTTATAAGCAGGCGCATTATTCTCCAAAAAGTCTATCGAACGTTTGATATAAGGATACATCACCTCGTCGTTGACGATGAACGGCACAACCTCGCGGTATGATTTGAACAGGCGTTGGATGACTGGCGACGACTTCAGCGGGCGTCTGAACTCTAACGCCTGTGCGGCGTTGAACAGCTCGATTGCCAACACACGCTCGGTGTTCAGCACCACCTTATATAATTTGATGGCTGCGTTGGCGCCCATGCTGACATGGTCTTCCTGTCCCTGACTTGACGGAATGCTGTCAACTGACGACGGAGTGCAGAGGCTCTTGTTAAGACTTACGACGGAAGCGGCCGTGTATTGCGTTATCATGAATCCGCTGTTGACACCCGGATTGGCAACGAGGAAGCTCGGAAGTCCGCGCGTTCCCGACACAAGTTTGTATATGCGGCGCTCTGATATGTTGGCAAGCTCGCTCACGGCGATGGCGAGGAAGTCCATCGGCAGGGCTATCGGCTCGCCGTGGAAGTTGCCGGCTGAAATCACGAGGTCGTCGTCGGGGCATACTGTGGGGTTGTCCGTGGCGGAGTTTATCTCCGTGTCAATTACCGAATAGACGTATGCCAGCGTGTCTTTCATCGCTCCGTGAACCTGCGGAACGCAACGGAAAGAGTACGGGTCCTGTACGTACGACTTCGGTTTCTCCACTATCTCGCTGCCCTCAAGCAGTTCCCTCATGCGCCGTGCAGTCTCAATCTGCCCTTTGTGGGGGCGCACCTGGTGCACAGCGTCGGTAAACGGCTCAACAAGTCCGCAGTAAGCGTCGAGCGACATGGCAGCTATCGCGTCGGCCCAGTCGCTCAACCGCTGGCTGTTCAATATCGCCCAAACGGCAAACGCGCTCATGTTCTGGGTACCGTTGAGCAGCGCCAGTCCCTCCTTTGAACCGAGTTGAATAGGTTTCCAGCCGTTCTTTCGCAGCACTTCGGCGCCTGTCATTATCTTGCCTTTGTACTCAACTTCGCCTAATCCTACAAGAGGCAGGCACAGATGGGCCAACGGAACGAGGTCGCCTGACGCCCCGAGAGAGCCTTGCATGTAAACAATCGGGTAAACTTCGTTGTTGAAGAAGTCGACAAGACGTTCAACTGTGTCGAGCTTGCAACCTGAATATCCGTAGCTGAGCGACTGTATTTTCAGCAGCAACATTATCTTTACTATCTCGTTAGGCACACGGTCGCCGGTGCCGCAGGCGTGCGACATCATCAGGTTTATCTGCAACTGGGCGAGGTGGTCTTTGCCTATCGACACGTTGCAGAGCGACCCGAAGCCGGTTGTTACTCCGTAGATAGGTGTCTTTGTTTCTGCTATCTTCTTGTCAAGGTACTCACGGCAGCGTACGATTCGTTGTTTGGCGTCCTCGCTAAGCTCTATTTTGTAACCGTTTTTTATTATTTCCCCGATGCGTTCAATTGTCAAATGCTCGGCTGATATTTGGTGAACCATAATATTATATGTTTTTATATGTGGAATTAAAAATTAAGAGTTAAGAATTAAGAAAAATACTATTTACAGTAAAACAATCTGCAAGTCATGTTTTCTTAATTCTTAACTCTTAATTCTTAATTAAAAAATTTCATTTATAACGCTGTCGTCTACCAGGTTAGGCATTGTCACTTTAAGGCCTGGTGTGCGCTCCATCTCGCGCACGATGCTGTGCATTGAGCCTTTGTTACGTGCCCAGCTACGGCGTGCTATGCCGTTGTTCACGTCCCAGAACAGCATTTCACGGATGTGGCGTTCGCTGTCTTCGTCACCGTCAATAACCATTCCGAAGCCGCCGTTGATGACTTCTCCCCAGCCGACTCCGCCTCCGTTGTGCAGTGAAACCCATGTCGCGCCGCGGAAAGAGTCGCCTATTACGTTCTGCACAGCCATGTCGGCGCAGAACTGAGAGCCGTCGTATATGTTGCTGGTCTCGCGGAACGGCGAGTCGGTTCCTGACACATCGTGGTGGTCACGGCCAAGAACAACGGGGCGGGTGATTTCCCCACGCTTGATGGCTTCATTGAAAGCGAGGGCTATCTTGGTGCGTCCCTCGGCGTCAGCGTAAAGTATTCGTGCCTGCGAACCTACCACAAGGTGGTTGCGTCCGGCCTCTTTTATCCAATGGATGTTGTCGTCCATCTGTCCTTGTATTTCCTCGGGTGCGGTTTTCTTGATTTCCTCCAGTACTTCAGCTGCTATGCGGTCAGTGACAGCGAGGTCGTCAGGATTGCCTGAAGTGCAGACCCAACGGAACGGGCCGAAGCCGTAGTCGAAGAACATCGGGCCCATGATGTCCTGCACGTATGACGGATAACGGAACCTGCCATCTGGCAACATGATGTCTGCCCCGGCACGTTCTGACTGAAGGAGGAAGGCGTTTCCATAGTCGAAAAAGTACATTCCGCGCTCCGTCAGCTTGTTGATGGCTGCCACCTGGCGGCGCAATGAAGCCTGCACACGGTTGCGGAACTCATCCGGATCGTCGGCCATCATCTTCTTTGACTCCTCCAACGTCATGCCGACAGGATAGTAACCGCCAGCCCACGGGTTGTGAAGCGAGGTCTGGTCGCTACCCAAGTCCACCTTTATATTTTCCTCAGCGAGGCGTTCCCAGAGGTCAACCACGTTGCCGACGTAAGCCATTGACACTGTCTTACGCTCCTCAACGGCCTTGCGGACGGACGGAATAAGCTCGTCAAGACTTGTGTGCAGCTCGTCAACCCATCCCTGGTCATAGCGTTTCTGGGCTGCAAGCGGATTGATTTCAGCCACCACGCTGACAACGCCAGCTATGTTTCCGGCCTTAGGCTGTGCGCCTGACATGCCGCCAAGACCCGACGAAACGAACAGCATTCCGTGTATATCCTTGCGTCCCGGCTGCTTCTTGAGTTGCATGCGGGCGGCGTTCATCACGGTGATTGTCGTGCCGTGGACAATTCCCTGCGGGCCGATGTACATATAGGAACCGGCCGTCATTTGTCCGTATTGGCTCACACCGAGGGCGTTCATGCGCTCCCAGTCGTCGGGCTTAGAGTAGTTCGGGATTACCATACCGTTTGTTACGACAACGCGCGGAGCGTTCTTATGCGACGGGAAGAGGCCGAGCGGATGGCCCGAGTACATCACGAGGGTCTGCTCGTCGGTCATTTCGCTGAGGTATTTCATCGTCAGGCGATATTGCGCCCAGTTCTGGAAGATGGCTCCGTTGCCGCCGTAAATGATGAGTTCGTGCGGATGTTGCGCCACGGCAGGGTTCAGGTTGTTCTGTATCATCAGCATGATTGCCGCCGCCTGGAGCGACTTGTGCGGGTATTCGTCAATCGGGCGTGCATACATCTCGTACCTCGGGCGGAAGCGGTACATGTAAATGCGGCCGTACTTCTCAAGCTCTTCGGCGAACTCAGGCGCCAATGTGGCATGGAATTTCTTGGGAAAATACCTCAAGGCGTTGCGCAACGCCAGCTTCTTTTCTTCTTTTGTAAGTATATCCTTGCGCTTAGGCGCATGGTTGATTTCGGTGTCATATGGCATCGGTTCCGGCAACATGTCGGGTATTCCCGCGCGAATGTCAGCTGCAAATTCTTCTTTTGTCATTGTATTTTGAATTTTGTAGTTAAAGGAGTTAAAGTAGTTAACGCTCCCTGCGGTCGCTAAGTAGTTAAAGTCATTACCCTTGTTGGGTGTTGTCTTGACATTATCTGAAAAGGTATTGACTTTAACTACTCTGACTACTCTAACTACTTTAACTACTTATTATTAATTATGAATTAACTTTTCCACTATCTCCATTACCTCGCGTTCAGCCTTATCGGCCTCTGCCATCAGGTTGTTGGCCTCGTTGATGAGGGCTTCTGCCTGCGCCTTGTCTTTTAAAGAAGAGGCGTTGATTTTGACGTTGAGGCCGGCTCCGAGCACTGCCGCGCGAGCAGCCAGGGCGCCGACGCCGGCGTCTGACACGCTGTTGGGATTGCCTGTCTCGGCCATCGCCTTGCAGATCTCGAATGCCTTGAACGATGCCTTCATCGTTTCGAGGGGTACCTGGGCGGCAAACAGCGTAGCCTTTTGTATCGCCTCAGAGCGCAGGCGCTTGTCTTCGTCAGTGTTCTTGGGCATTCCGAAGGCTGCCATTATGCGGTTGAAAGCTTCCGTATCCTCGTCGACGAGGTGCAGCAGCTCGGCTTCAAGCTCAACGCCTTTGTCCGCCCAACGGCTAAACTCCTCCCAACGGTCGTCCCATCCGGGCTTGTGTGCCGACAGGTTAGCCACCATTGTGCCTAATGCGGCGCCAAGAGCGCCCATGTAAGCGGCTACCGAACCGCCGCCGGGAGCAGGCGACTCACGCAGTGTTTCGTCGGCAAAACCCTTAACGGTGAGCGCTGTCAGCTTGTCGGCGCCGTCTTTGTCAGCGTCGAGCAGGTATTCTATTACCTTCTCCTTAGGCTCAAACGGACGCAGGTCAGACAGTCCCATCGACTTTATGGCGATGTCGAGAATATCCTCCTTGGGTATTCCCGTAGAGCGGTGTTGCTTGCGCAGGAAGTGCTTGCCGGCGTCAATCAGCGCGCGTTCGGGCACCAATCCTACAATCTCCGTGCCCGTAACACGCACTCCGCGGGCCTCCGCACAGCGGCACACTTCGTCGAAAGCGGCGTGCAGCGGAGTAGCGTTGATGTCGGTGATGTTCATCGAAACCTGCGCAATGCCGTATTCCTTGATGTACCATCCGATAGCTTTCGTGCCCTTGAGCGTGCCTGGAATCATCACGGGTTTGCCGTTCTCGTCGCGGCGAATCTCGCCCGTTATGGGGTTGCCGATACGTTCAGGACGGCCCTTTTCGCGAACGTCGAATGCTATGGCGTTGGCACGTCGTGTTGATGTAGTGTTGAGGTTGAAGTTTACGGCGATAAGGAAGTCGCGCGCGCCGACTACCGTGCAGCCCGTGCGTGCTATGCTCTCGTCGTAAGGACGTGCGCCGAAGTCAGGAGCCTTGGCAGGGTCTGCCAGCTTCTCAGGTATCGCCTCATACTCGCCCGCGCGGCATACGGCCAGGTTGCGGCGCTCGGGTTTCAGTGCCGCTGCCTCGTAGCAGTAGCACGGAATGCCCGTCTCCGTAGCGATACGCTCGGCAAGTTTACGTGCCAGCTGTGCGCACTCCTCAAGCGTTATGCCGCTTACGGGCACAAGGGGCAGCACGTCAGTGGCGCCGATACGCGGGTGCTCACCGTGGTGGTGGCGCATGTCTATCACCTCGCCGGCCTTCTTTACTGCCCTGAACGCAGCCTCTACTACTGCCTCGGGTTCGCCCACGAAGGTGACAACGGTGCGGTTGGTAGCTTCGCCGGGGTCAACATCAAGCAGGCGTACACCCTCACACGCCTCGATTTCGTCGGTTATCTGTTTGACAACGGCCATGTCGCGTCCCTCGCTGAAGTTGGGAACGCACTCGATAATCTGTCTTGTTTTCGCCATAGCTCAAAATCGGATATTTTATGTTTTCAGTTTAAATTTATCATTAACAAACGCCGGCCTCAGTCAGGCCCTTTGCCTTATGAAGGCCGTTATATAATATATGGAGTGAAACCATCTTTGCAAAGATAGTGCTTTTGAATAAGAACAGCAAGAAAAACGAAGGAAAATTTAAACACTGTCGGACGTCATAGTGAAAGCGTTTTGCGCTGTTCGCAACCGTTAAAATTGCATTTCGGCATGCTGGCATGCTGTGAGCTGTACTTCTAACTGTCAAAAAGTAAGATGGCAATGGCATTTGTAAAATATATAAAGGACTTTAGTTTGTTGCGTGCCAGTGTGTTCGGCGCAGGCGTTTCCTCGCCTTTTTTCGGCACGCTTCACGCATGCTTTCAAGGCTGTTTTTGGCATGTTTGTAATCCGTTGATAATCAATGGCTTTCCAATATGCCGTCTTTCACCTTCCAAAAAGCCATCAATTGTGCTCTAATAGACGGCCTTTCGGAAGGTGAAAGACGGCATATCGCAATTCGATAGAAGTCGGGGAGTATGGCAACCAATGTTGTAGTAAACAATCATTCCATATATCTAATCTGCTGGCAGACTGTATGTATATTCCTAAAATGTTGAATTTATGGGGCCTGATTGTATTTAATATGAAATAAAAATGCTATTTTTGCAGAAACAAAACACGCGTGAATAAAGCAGCAGCCATGAACAAAAGCGACAGTATTGTAATAATCCCGACATATAACGAGAAGGAGAATATCGAGAAGATAATCCGTGCCGTGTTCTCGTTGGAAAAGTGTTTTCATATCCTTGTGATTGACGACGGCTCGCCTGACGGCACTTCCGGTATCGTTCATCGCCTGATTGACGGCGAGTTCGGCGACCGTCTGTTCATCATCGAGCGTAGCGGCAAGCAGGGATTGGGCACGGCATACATCACAGGATTCAAGTGGTCGCTGGCCCATGGCTATGACTATGTGTTCGAGATGGACGCCGACTTCAGCCATGACCCCAACGACCTGCCGCGCCTTTACGCAGCATGTCATGACGAAGGGTATGATGTTGCCATCGGTTCGCGTTACGTCAGCGGAGTCAACGTGGTCAACTGGCCCATAGGCCGAGTGCTGATGAGCTACTTTGCGTCGCAATACGTCAGGCTCGTTACAGGTTTCAAGGTGCATGACACAACGGCCGGATTCAAGTGTTACCGCCGTAAAGTGCTTGAGACGATAGAACTTGACAAAATCCGTTTCAAGGGCTACGGCTTCCAGATTGAAATGAAATATACCGCTTACAAGATAGGTTTCAAAATCAAGGAAGTGCCCGTGATATTCGTCAACCGCCGCGAGGGAGTGTCAAAAATGAGCGGAGGCATATTCGGCGAGGCGTTCTTCGGGGTTATGCGCCTGCGTTGGGACGGATGGACGAGAAAGTATCCTAAAATCAATTAACAATGAGACCGGCGTCGGTTTTGTGCTGAAGCTTATCATTGTAGATTGTGGTTATACCAATGAATTATGCATTTTGAATTATGAAATACTTATACCGTATTTATCAAATCATTATCGCCCTGCCTATCATCATCGTGCTTACGCTGCTCACGGCGGTGACGACAAGTATCGGTTGTATCTTTGGCAACGGGCATTTCTGGGGCTATTATCCGCCCGTAATCTGGTCGACGTGGGTGTTGAAGGTGCTGTTCCTGCCCGTTGAAGTCATCGGACGCGAGAATCTAAAACATGGAGAGTCGTACGTGTTCGTAAGCAATCATCAGGGAGCGTTCGACATCTTCCTTATCTTCGGCCATCTTCGCCGTAACTTCAAGTGGATGATGAAGCAGCAGTTGCGTAAAATTCCGTTTGTTGGTTACGCCTGCGAAAAGTCTCACCAGATATTCGTAGACAGGCGCGGACCGAAAAAAATCAAGGCATCTTACGACAAGGCGCGTCTCACTTTGAAGGAAGGCATGAGCGTTGTGGTGTTTCCTGAAGGCTCGCGCACGTACAACGGCCGTATGACAGCATTCAAGCGGGGCGCCTTTATGCTGGCAGATGAACTGCAGTTGCCCGTAGTGCCGCTGACAATCAACGGCTCGTTTGACGTTATGCCGCGTACAAGCAAATGGTATTGGGTACACCGCCACAAGCTGACTCTTACAATCCATGCGCCTATATATCCGCAATCACAGGGCGCGGACAACATCAGCCGCCTGATGGAAGAAAGCTACAAGGAAATCCATGACGGGCTGGACGAGAAATATAAATAAGTATATTAGCAGACGGGAGACAGACTTTTAGCAGACAAGACACCAGCAGACAAGCAGACGAGGAGATTTGCATAAACTATTGTTTATTCGGGATTAATCACCGAAAATGCAAATCTCCTCGTCTGCTTGTCTGCTGGTGTCTTGTCCGTTACTTTTTGTGCAGCGTTATAACGACAATCTCGTTGCTCGCGCCGAGCCTGAACGGGACGAAACCTCCCATGCCAGCGGATACGTTCAGGGCACGTTCTCCGTCGTAGTACATGCCAAACCACTCTTTATAATTAAACGCTGCGGGCGACAGTCCGAATACTTCTAACTGTCCGGCATGCGTGTGTCCGCTAAGCGTCAGTTGCGCCTTGCTTTGTGGCAAGATTTTCTTTCGCCATGATGAAGGGTCGTGTTCAAGCATTATAACGAAAGCGTTTGACTTCACTCCGGCAAGGGATTTCTTTACGTCTCCTTTCTGCGGGAAGCGTTTGCCGCCGTCATTCTCCATTCCGGCAATTACTATCGAGTCGTTGCCACGCCGTATTACGCGGTGTTCGTTTAGCAGCAAGTCCCAGCCCATCTGCCGTTGCAGGCTTATCAGTTCACGCTCGTTAGCCACCTTTACAGCACTTGGCGCGTCGATATATCCGGAGTAGTCGTGGTTGCCAAGGACGGAAAACACCCCGTCTTTGGCCGTTATCCGGCTAAGAGTCTGCATGAACGGATAGAGCTCTTTCGGTTCCATGTTTTGCAGATCGCCGGTAAATACGGCCATGTCTGCGTCTTGCGCGTTGATTAAGTCTATCGCTTTTTCAAGCACGTTGGCGTATACAGTACCATAAGTGCCTACATGTGCGTCACTGAATTGTACGATCTTGTAGCCGTCGAAGGCGGCAGGCAGCTCGGAAGAGTAATAATCCTCATGGCGGATGTCAAGTTTCCTGAACCCTAAAGTACCGCCATATATTACGGCAACGTCGACCGCCAGTGCCAGTACGAGGCCTACAAGATTGCCCCAGTTGTTGCGTGTGTGGTGGTAACGGCAGTGTGCCCATCCAAGGAACGAGCAAAGGGCAAAAATGAATTTAGGGGTTATTAGTACGCCTAAAAGCAGTAGATAGATGTGCAGTAAGGCCAATGTGTCAGGCGCGAAGTTGCGGCTTGTGGCAAGAAAAATCGTGTAAGCGAACATGAATGCCCCCGGCAGCCACCATAATACGCGTTGCCACCATAGGTAACGTGTACGTTTCTTGAGGAAACGACGGTCGAGATAAAGGTCGGGTAGGGTAATGAACAGTAGCAGGTATACGAATATTCGGGCTATCATTTATTGTTACGGTTATCGGTTTATGCGGTTGTTGGGGCTATAGGCAATGGCTGTTTACGTTTCCGGAGGAGGCTTGTCTTATCTGAAAACGACCTCTTCTCCTCGGTAAGTATCGTCGAAACGTTCGCCGTCAAGAATGTGGCGCCCGTTGCAGAAAGTGTGTTCCACGCGCCAGTTGAATGTGTGCCCTGTCATAGGGCTCCATCCGCATTTGCTCTGTATGGCGTCTTCTGTCACCGTCCAAGGGCGGTCAGGTCGGACGATTACGATGTCGGCTTTGTATCCCTTGCGTATAAATCCTCGCTCACGGACGTCAAAAAGCATAGCCGGCCGGTGGCACATTAGTTCGGCTACACGCTCTATTGTCAGCACTCCGTCGTCAACAAGTCCAAGCATTGATACCAACGAGAACTGGAGCATAGGCATGCCGGAGGCCGCGCGTGCGCATCCTCCCTGCTTGTCCGAAAGCCTGTGCGGTGCGTGGTCTGTTCCGATTACGGCTATGCGGCCGTCATTAAGTGCAGCGCGGAGTGCGTTTCTGTCGGCCTTTGTCTTTACGGCCGGATTGCATTTTATCATTGTCCCGAGCCTTGTATAGTCGTCTTCAGAGAACATCAGATGGGCGATTACAGCTTCAGCCGTAATTTTCGGCATTGTGTCAGTCCATGGTTCAAACAGCTGAAGTTCACGGGCTGTGGTGAGATGTGCTACATGTAATCTGGCATTATGTTTCTTTGCAAGGCTTACAGCAAGTTTTGTCGAACGGTAACATGCCTCCTCGCTACGAATCATCGGGTGGTATTTTATGTCGGGATCGTCGCCGTATACCGCCTTTGCATGTCTCATGTTGCTGTTTATTATGCCAGTGTCCTCACAGTGGGCCATGATTGGCAGCGGGGCGGTAGAGAATATTTTGTCGAGGGCTTCGCCTTGGTCAACGAGCATGTTGCCTGTTGATGATCCCATGAAGAGTTTTATTCCGGGTATCCGGTGTATGTCGAGATTGTCGAAAAGAGTGGCGTTAGTGTTGGTTGCTCCGAAGAAGAATGAGTAGTTTACATGGCTTTTGACGGCCGCGATGGAGAATTTCTCGTTGAGTGTTTCAAGTGTTGTTGTCTGCGGAACGGTGTTCGGCATGTCGAAGTAAGTTGTAACTCCTCCATATACTGCCGCACGGCTTTCGCTTTCGATGTCGGCTTTTGCCGTCATTCCGGGTTCGCGGAAATGTACATGATCGTCAATAACTCCTGGCAAAACGAAACACCCCGTGGCATCGACGACGTTGTCGAAATGCCCGCGGGGTGACTCGTTTTCTTGTAAAATGTCTTCGATACGGTCGTTACTTATAACGACAGCACCTTTAAACGCCTTGCCTTCGTTTACGATAGTGGCGTGTTCAATCAATGTCCTCATAAAATAATGTATGCCTGAACATTACTGATAGTCGTATCATTCGCCCTCGACAGCGGCTATGGAGTCGCCTGCGAGCACGTCCGGAGTTGCCAACTCGTTCGGGGTGGGGACATCTGCCGGCTGTTCATTTATATCCGACGGCATAGCGGTACCATTCATTATAGCCTGGTTTTGCTGGGCCTTCTTATAGTAATCGCTCACGTATGGGTCGTTCTTGAACTTGTCTGTAGCTTTGCTCATGATGTCCTCTATCCATGGAGACAGCTCTGGGTAGCGGTGGCCTGCGGTTATCATGAAGAACACTCCCGGGCCGAGTACGTTGTCAAAGTTCTCTATAATGAACGACGTAACCAGTTTGTCCTCGCGCTGCGCTATCTGGCTTGCTTTTTCGGCAAGGTGCATGTTCACTGCGTTAAGGTCCTTTCCGTCCATTATGGCCTGGCTTTGCAGATGTCCGAGCTCGCTTACTTCACTTTCAAGCTGTTTGTATTTCTCAATGAATTCAAACAGTTTTTCGTTAAGCGGAGTGCCTGTTACCTTCTGCTGTGTGTTGTCTATCTTGATTGTTATGTCACCGCTCTCAAGTACTACGGGCATAAGGCCTTCGTCGTCCATGAACAAAGTGACAATTTTTGTTGAATCAAGCGTGCCGTTGAAGTGAAATTCGCCATGCACGATATCGCATGAGTCGATATTCTTGAAGTCGCTTCCGTCGAAGGCTTTTAGGAATAGCATTCTGCCGTCGAGCGTCGGAACGTTGGATGTTCCTTGTATGTTGTACGTGTTAGCACACGACGCTAACGCCATTAACGTTAGCAAGGTGTAAAGTGTTCTTATCATAAATATGCGTTATAAAACCGCCACAAAAGTACAATGTATTATCGATGTACGGAAATAAATTTATGCAATTTAAAACAAAAGCGCCGTCTTTTATAGTTTTTTTGCCTCTTTGTCAAGTTCATTTGATATGCGATGGGTGGTGTAAATCTCTATTACGGCCGCAATAAGCAGCAGAATAACCCAATTGTTGTTGATGTAGGTTACATATTGATAGTAACCGTTTTGCATGTAGGTGGTGAACAGGGGCAGGATGAACCGGTAGGTGTTTTCGAGCATAAGGAGTGCCGAGAGGATGAACAGGATGTCGCCGAATGTCATTATGCGGCGTAGCCGCTTTATTGTGATGTTGCGTCCGGCGTACGTCTGCTGCATCTGGATTACGGCGAAAGATACGGCGCCCACGGCGAATACCCACGGTGTAACGGCCTGTATGCCGACTACGTAAAGGCCGGCACCTACCACCATGCAGAAAGCTCCGGCGAGCATCACTATGCTCTGAAGTTTACTCAGTTGTTTCATTATCCTTGTTTTCTTGTTGTTTGTCGTCGCTTAGAACGAATATGTCTTCGTCGTCGGCCTTCATGAAGTAGCGCTCACGAGCTATTTTCGTTATGGCCTTGGGATTGCGCTGGAGTTCCTTCAGCGTGTGCTCGTCCTTCTCGTACTGGCTGTTGTAAGCGTCGATTTCGCTTTGCATAGCGCGTATTTCCATGCGGTTCTGCACATGTTTCAGGATGCTGTTGTCGCCTACGAAGCCCACCAGCAACACGCCGAGAATGACGACGATGAGGTATTTCTTGCGGCCTATGAAGTTTAGAAACGAATATAAACGGCTCATGACTCTTGTTTTTAATCGGTGCAAAGATAATGCAAACCGAGTGAAATGCAAAATAAAAGGGCGTGAAACGGATTTTTATTTTCATTTCCGAGGTGCCGCTTATCTTATCCAGAGATAATGCAAACCGAGTGAAATGCAAAATAAAAGGGCGTGAAACGGATTTTTATTTTGCTTCCCATGATGTTCCGCCGACGCCAATTTGTGTGGCACGTACCGTTTTTAGGCGTAAAAGATATATATTTGCACCCGTAATTAATATTATATGTATGGATTCTGGAAAATTGTCTTGCGGTAATGAGGTGTTGATACGCAGGAGTACTGCTGTCGACATTGACGTGCTGATGGGTGTCTATGCCGACGCGCGGAGGTATATGCGCCTGACTGGTAACGCCACGCAGTGGACTGGCGGTTACCCTTCGCGAGCTATTGTCGAGCGTGACGTAGCGGCGGGAAACAGCTATGTTGGTATAGGCGCTGATGGCGAGGTGCTAATGGTCTTTTCGTTTTTCGTTGGCCGTGAGCCTAACTATGACCGTATCGAGGATGGCTCGTGGCCGGACGACGGAGCGTATGGCACCATCCACAGGCTGGCCTCTACGGGCAGGATGGGCGGTATGTTGAGGCGTTGCGTGGACTTCTGCTTCACGCTGGCGGACAATATCCGTCTTGACACCCATGCCGACAACGGGCCGATGCTGGCTGCCGTAGGCCGTCTCGGGTTTGTCCGTTGCGGTATAATCTACGTCGACGACGGTACGCCGCGCGTGGCTTTTGCCAAGAGGCGGCCTGCCGTGCCGTATAGCGCAGGCCGTATGTAAGTTGTTCAGGGGCCGTGTCCTGCGTGCGGCTGACGTCACTGTCTGTTGGCCTGCTTGATGTCCCACAGGGATACGTGTTCGTTGCGATAGCGGGCGTTGGGGTTCTTCTCGCCGGCGGCGAGCATAATGTTGCCTTCCTTGTTGAACTGTATCGCGCGTTGCGGGCAGTTTTGTATGCACGCGAAGCAGGCTTCGCACTCGCCTTCGGTCTTGACTCCCGACGATGTGAGGCTCCAGTTGCCGCGCGGACATACGTCGGCGCACACGCCGCAGCCTATGCACGCGTCGGTGGCGGTGAAGCACTGGGCGCTGTCCCAGGTGAAGCCTTTTTCGGGGTCTATGCCTGTCGCCGCGATGAAACCCTGGTGCTGTTGCCGTTCTTCCTCCGTGGCCGGTTCTATCCAGCGGCGCCTTGCCGAGACGTCGGCGGTTATGCGGGTGAGGCTTTCTGGTATGTGCTTGTCTATTTTTATCTGCTCGTTCATGTCGAAGTTGGGCAGCCAGTTGTCGACCATAATCATCGTTGTGACGTAGTCGAAGGCATTGCCGGCACGACGGGATATGTCGTCCCATATCTCGGAGGCGTTGCACTTACGGTTGCCGTAGGTAAGTACGGCGAACTTATACTCGGCCTTAAGCCGTGCCTTTTTTATGAATTTGCGCACCATGTTGGGCGGCATGTGTCCGTAGATGGGGTACACCAGGCCTATCTCGTCGGCCTCAAAGTTTAGCTCTCCTTGCTTCATTATCTGCGGTATGCTTAGCAGCAGTGCCCCGTCGCCACCTATCTGGCGGGCTACATAGAGGCAGTTGCCCGTGCCCGTGAAGTAGAATATGATACGCTTCGTGCCCATCTTGCCGCATGAGGCAAGGCTTGCCGCTCCCGTGCCCATTACCGCTGCGCCGGCCAGGGCCATGCCGATACGTTTTATAGCTTCCCTTCTGTCCATGTCGTAAAGTATGTATTGTTTCGGTTCAGATATTTATACGGGTGCAAAGTTACGTGTTTTATCCGTCATGCGGGCAACATTTTTTACTGTTGTTCAAACCTTTTTTACAGATGTGCGGCATTCCAATGCTTGATGGCAGATAGTAAGCCGTAAGCTATACTGGCGTTGCAAAATGTCATTCGGGAAACTGCATGGTTTTCGCGCAATCTGGAAACGGATTTTATGAAAATGACATGCGGACTTAGCAAAACGATTCCGTGTTAGTAAAGAAAAGTATGTTAAAAAATCGTTCAACCGTTGCACGATTGTTATATAAGCGCTTTTTAATGAACATACAAGCACTCCACGATAATCGTGGAGGCGCTGCGCGATGTCCAAAAGGCGGCTTTTCGGAACGCAAAAGGCCGCCTTTCGTTGCACAAAACATGGCCTTTAGATGTAAAAGTGAGTGTTTAAACGTGCTACGCTTGCACACGCAGGATTGGCATATTCAAGCCAATCGACGGAAAATTTTTGGCCGTGCCCGTTCTACAGCGTCAACGTTTTTCAAAGTGTAAGCATTCTTTCTTGTCCCGTTCGCAAAGTGTAATCTTGCCGCCAAGCCACTTGCGTCATTCATTCTGCGCTGTCCTGCATGGCTGTCGGTTTGGAACTGCAATGTACGTGACATCCTCTTTCAAGCCCGACAGTGGCATACCGCAGCGCAAACGCGACTGCACTGACAAGGCGTAATGCTGCCTTGTTGGCGTCGGAGCATATACCCAAATTGCGGATAGGCATTTATTTCAAACCAATATTACAGATTCAGTGCCGCAGGAAGTTGCGGCGTAACGTTAAATTCGCTATATTTGCAATATTGTGAAATAAATGGTGAATTATGGAAAAGGACAAGATACTTGACTTAAGGTCAATCGACGACTACAACAAGTTTCTCGGGTTGGAGACCAAGAACCCGCTTGTAGGAATCATAGATTTCTCGAAAGTGAAGGTGTTGAGACATCGCCGCAAGTGTGGAACGTTCTATGCCATATTCCTGAAAGAGAAGATACACGGCCAACTTGTGTACGGGCGCGGCAAGTACGACTACCAGGAAGGTACTCTCGTGTTCGTCGCTCCGGGGCAGGTTGCAGGGATTGACGATGGTGGGGAAACCAAAAATCCGCAAGGATACGCATTGGTGTTCCATCCGGACCTGCTCCGCGGCACGCCGTTGGCACGCCGGATGAAGGACTACACGTTCTTCTCCTACGAGGTGAACGAGGCCCTGCACATGTCGGAAAAGGAGAAGGCGACGGTAAAAAACTGTTTTGCCGAGATTGCTGCAGAGCTTGACAACACCATCGACCGCCACAGCCGTTCAATCATAGCGGCAAACATTGAGGTGCTGCTTAACAACTGTATGCGCTTCTACGACCGACAGTTCGTCACCCGCGAGCCGGTCAACCGCGACGTGCTGGCACGTTTCGAGAAGCTGCTCGACGACTATTTCGACTCCGACAAGCCCCGCCGCATAGGGCTGCCGTCGGTAGCCTATTGCGCCGACCAGCTGCATTTCTCGCCAAACTACTTCGGCGACCTTATCAAGAAAGAGACCGGACGCTCGGCCATCGAGCACATCCATCTGTCCGTAATTGAGCATGTCAAGCAGTACCTGATGGATACCGACATGACGGTAAGCGAAATCGCCTACGCCGTAGGCTTCCAGTATCCACATCATCTGAGCCGCATGTTCAAGAAAATCGTCGGCTGCAACCCCAGGGAGTATTGCCGCGAATAAGTCCAAGGACGCCGACGGTGTCAAAACTTCTTTACCAGTGCGGCCGCCTGGCTGCACCCGTCCGTGCCGTCTATGTCGCCTTCGTTAAGCACGCCGGTTACGAAAACCTCACCTACTACGTTCCATCCGAGCAGCTTGGCTGAACGCTCTATCGGCATGCGGACGCCGTCCATCACCGTTGGGTCGTGCTCTTCGCAGCATGCTATGAGGCCCAGCTTCTTGCCGGCAATGTCCTTACCGCCTACCACGAGCGAGTAGAGACGGTCTATTACGCCCTTAATTTGCGCCGGAATTGAGTACCAGTAGGTTGGCATTGCCAGCACAATCGCGTCGGCCTCGAGTATTGCTGGGGCTATGATGTTGAAGTCGTCGTCAAATGAGCAGGCCTTGCCCGTCTTGTAACACGTGCCGCAGGCATGGCAGCCTCCTATTTTCATGAATGCCGCGTCAAAGCGTGTTATCTCGTGCCCTTTCTTCTTCGCCTCGGTTACGAACGCCTCCGTCATGGCGAAACTGTTGCCCCTCTTGCGTGGGCTGCCTGTTATTACCACTATTTTCATACGCTCAGGTATTTATTTACTTATCGTGTCAGAGTTCTGGTTGTACGCCTTTGCCACGCATTTCCACTCTCCGTCCATCTTCAACAGAAGCAGGTAGTCGGTAAAGTCGATACGTCCGCCCCACTTTTCCTCCAATACCCGGACCACGGCCAGCGTCTCTTCAACGGCTACTACGTCTATGCGTGCCTTGAAGTCGTTGCCAGCACCAACTGTGTCCACGTTGTTGTAGAACTGCTCAATGCTGCCGTGCTCCAGCCGTCCGTCTAGATATCCGAACAACACCGCCTCGTCAGTGAATAGTTCGCGGGCATACTTGCTGTTGCCTTCGGCCACGCTTTTTACAAACTTCATTGCGGCTTCTTCTACTGCCTTGTACTCTTCAATACTTGCTCTCATGATGTTTCGTTTATTTGGTTATTGTTGCTGCAAAAGTAATAAATAGTGCATAAATCCGCAAGTACCGAAAAATTATTCATGTACTGAAAATTTATTCGGTATATTGTAGAATTTTTTTATTATTGTTAAATTTGCGGACGTCTAATGTAGGCTTGGTTAACTGCAGGCTGCAGGTCCGCTATTCATGCCGTAAAACGTAATAATTATGTATGAAAGAAAGATTCCCGTAGACCTTGATTGCCCGTTGAGGCTCACCATCAGTTTATTAAACTCTAAGTGGAAGTCGTGCATTCTTGACGAATTGCGCCATAAGCCGTTGCGCCCGAGCGAGCTACATAAACTGTTTCCCGAGGCTACTCCCCGTGTACTTGACATGCAGCTGAAGGAACTGGTGATAGACGGCTTGGTGGATAAGACCATCTATCCTGAGCTGCCTCCACGCTCAGAGTATGCCATAACACCTTTAGGCATGACATTAATACCAATCATCGACGCCATGATAGAATGGGGCGAGAGGAACAAGACTCTGTTTAAGGCCAAGTTCGGCAGGTCTGCCTGTGATGGCGTTGGTGACTGATTGATGTGGCTTGTGATGCAAGCATTGTGGTGTGGTGGATGACAGTCGACTGCGCAGTGGTGTTGCGTCGTATTGTAGAATGTCGCCTTTCGCATTGAAATAGATGGCTTTTTGTAAGATGAAAGGCCGTCTTTCATAATCAGAAAGACGGCCTTTTACATGATGACGTATGACTATTGTGTGCTCAGCGTGGTGGCACCGTCACCTTCTGCCGGGCCATTGGCTGTAGTCAACGGCCTCGTTGCCGTCGGGCATTACGTATCCCGCCGGTGTCGTCTCGGCCTGACGTGACTGGCGATTGAGCATTGTGGCGGTGATGAGCACGGCAAGCGCCGCGATTATAACCACGAGCAGCGTTACCGTAAGGCGTTGCGTGCGGCTTGGCCTGCGGCGCGCGAATATTTGCTGTACCGTAGCCGGGCGGTCGGCTGGATTGCGTCTTGTGCAGGCTGTGGCTATGTCGGCCATTGCCCTGTCGCCCGTTGCCGCCGCCATGTCCCTCATGACCATGCCCAGCGAGTAGATGTCCGAGCATACGTCGGCCTTGGCTCCGGGCAGCAGTTGCTCGGGTGCGATATATCCCGATGTGCCCGCGGGCTGTTTCAATACGTTGAACCCGTCGCTGTCGGCCAGGCCGAAGTCTATCAGTTTGACGTTATGGCCGTTGTGCGTTACCATGATGTTTGACGGCTTCAGGTCGCGGTGCGTTATCTGCTTGCCGTGCATGTAGTCGAGCGCATCGGCCAGCTGCCGGGCCACCTTTTCCGCCATTTGCGCGGTCAAGACTTTGCCGTCTATCATGTCGGCAAGCGTCTCGCCGTCGATATACTCCATCACTATCGTAGCCCCGAGCCCGTCAACTTCCTCCATGCCGATGGTACGGCAGATGTTGGGATGGTCGAGCTGCAGGCCTATCTCGAACTCTTTGGTCAGCGCCTGGCGGTAAATCGGGGTATATAGAAAGTCTGGCTTCAGGCATTTCAGCATGTACAGCTTTCCGTATCTTGTGGCACGGAACAGCCGTGTATGGCCGTTCTCCGAGACATAACACTCGTGCATGCCGCTGAATCCGCTCTCTACGGGTATCGGAGCGGCCGAGTCAATCTCGTTGTTTATATCCTCTGTGTATTCGGATGAGTCCATATAGATTGATTTAAAAGTGAAGAATGAAGAGTGAAAAGTGGAGAATCCATTACTTGAACAAGCTGTCATTGTTGTTTGTTTTCACTCTTCACTTCTTAAGAGTAAAGGTGTTATAGCGGTTAAGGAATTAAGACAAAGGCCTTGTTTACATATGGATTCTTCACTTTTAACTTTTCACTCTTCATTTTATCCGGTTGATTATCGTCAGTCCTCCGTTGCGTCCCGCCACGAATGGGGGCGTGCGTTGGCCGTTCCGCTCGATGTAGGGTAAGTACAGAGGCTGTCCCTTGATGAAGCAGCCCGTCATGAATACGTCGCCAGGCTGCATTTTGCTGTTGGCTGATTCGGTCACCTTGTACAGGCTGTTGCCCAAGTAGTCGAGGTGTACCAGGCGGTTTGGGCTCCAGCCAATCTCCACCGATGAGCCGGCGTGCAGCTCGTTGCTTATCAGTTGGTTGGCGCTGAAGAACGACGAGTTATACCTTGTACTGGTCTTCAGCCACGCTACGAAAGCCGCGAAGTTGTCGTGCCCTATGCACTGGGCAAGCACATCAAGCGTGAACGTGCGCGGCTTATGCTTGTCGCTGACGTAGCCCCAGATACGTTTTAGCGTAGACGGCGATACGCGTGTGCCAGTCTTTCTGCCGGCGTACAACGAGAATTCCTCGAAGTCGGTGGTTGTGCCCAGCACCTTGCCGTATTGTTGTTCTACAAGAGTCTTCAGTTCTTCTATTTCTGCGGAGTTCATGTGTATATGTTGTTGTGTGGTTTTACTTCTACGTCTATTGTTCTGTTATGTTTTTGAATTGTCCCCAGTGGGCGTCGTATCTGTATGCCGTCTTGCGGCCTGCGGGTACGTGCAGTACGCATGTCGAGAACATGTCGGAGGCAGAATTGGTGAAAGCCTCCGGATTACACACCGGTGGGTATTTCGCGTCTATGTACATATCGAGCAGCGGACAGCCGTCAAATGCGTAGTCGGAGATGAGTTCTGTTGCGCTGCCCAGCCTTATAGTCTTAAGTTGCGAACAGTTCTGGAACGTGCCGGTAGGAATCAGCCGGAGTTTGTCGGGCATGTCCACTTCCTCCACCTTGCTGCCGTAGAATACGGCTTGTCCTATTTCCGTGAGGTTGTCGGGTAGCGTGAAATGTGTTATGTTGCAGTCCCTGAAAGCGTAATCGCCAATTTCTGTAACCGTTGAAGGTAGTGTATAGTCGCCGTCTTTGCCGATGGGGAACCATGTGAGCTGCTGTCCGTCGGCAGAGAACAGCACTCCTTCCACGCTCGTGTAATTTATGTTTGCCGCGGAAACGTTTATCTCCATGAGCGACGTACAGCCTGACGACGGCGTCACGCTTGATACGGACGCGGGAATTGTAAGCTGCTTTAAGGATGTACAGTTGCTGAAAGCCTCATTCTCTATCGCCGTCGTATTGTCGGGAAGGACTATGTTTGTAAGGTCCGTACAGTCGGCAAACATCCCGTAACTTATGACATTGTTTTCTGTATAGCGTGACGAACCGTAGCTGCCGCCACCTTCTACAATGCTTGCATCGGCCAGGTTGACGTCTGTAAGTTGTCCTGGTGTTGTGTCTCCGTTGATGTCTCTTCCCATCATCTCTCTCAGGCAGCGTATGTCGTCACCGTTGATTTGCCCGTCTATCGACAGCGTAGAGTATTCGTAAATGTCGTCACCTACCAGTTCGTCCAGTTCACCTGCTTCTTGTAAAATTATGGCATTACTTGTCTTGAACTGCAGCGGTTCACCTTTTGTCTCGCCTTCCTTGTTTGAGGCGAAGGCGGTGAATTCGTATTCGGTGTTTTGCTCCAATCCGCCAAGGCGCATTCTGTAAGTGCTGTTAGTGTTGTTGGACGTTGTTTCCATCTTTGTTGTCTCGCCTGTTGATGTATTCGTTACGTAACATCCGGTTTCGGTAATATCTTCTCCACCGTCGTCCGTTATTTCGTAGCTTACTATTGCGCTGGTTGGTCCGTGGCTCAATATTGTCAGTGCGCTCAATACAGGCCTGTTGCTGTGTTGCGTCGTGAATGTCATGGTATTGCTGTATATCGTAACCCTACCGTTTGTCCCTGTAAGGCAGTAATTATAAAGAGTGCCCGGTGTCAAGCCTGAAATGCGTACTGATACGTTGTTGTCAGAGTCGGCTGTTGCTGCCGTTTCATTATTCATGTCTTCCGTTTCACCATATATGAAATGCAATTCAGGCATTGGGGTGTTTCCTTTAAGAACCACTGTTCCGGCCAATGTCGCTTCCGTTCGTGTTATATCAGTTGCCTCGGCGACCGAAAGTAGTGGCTCGATATTGCCAGGAACAATGTCGTCGCTGCATGCGGTTAACATGATGGCCGTGATTATTAGTATTGGATTATATTTCATGTGGGTGAAAAATTCGTCAGGTAATATATACCCCTTTCATATTTCTGGGGCTTATCTTATTTTTATTCCGACGCCGATGCAGCCTTGCCACATTTTGCCGGCGATAGTCATCGCTGACGCGGAAATGCTTATTTTCGCGAATGATACCATCAGACCTATTTCTCCTGCCACCCCTTTGTGGCTAAGGTCTTTGTTGAAAGCATAACCACCGCCTTCGCTGTCGGCAAGTTGCCACGTAGTGTTGCTTTTGCCGTAACCGACCCCTTCAAAAAGACAAAGCGTGCGCCATATCTTGTGTATGGCGCCTGCTGTTACCGCCCAATTGGAGTGGCGGGTCTCCCCTGTGTAGTAAGGTATTGTGCCTCTATCGGTGATATATCCGGCTTCATCGCATGTCATACGGGTGTCACCAGTTGATTTGAAGTCGGTTGTTGCGTGCACGAATATACCATGACGTCGCATAATGGCAACCATAAGGCCCCATGACGGACCGTTTTCGTGTAGAGAGGCAGTGAAGAGTGTATGTATTGCTAATGGTAATCGAGGTTTTGTTTTCTTTACGGCAACGGTATCGATGATTGTTTTGGTCAATATTATTGTGTCACGTTCAAGTACGGTTGACGGTTCAGGCTCGCTTATTGCCATCTCGTATGTTACGTGGCTTTCAAGAGGGTACGGTAATCTGTAGTTTCTCAGTACGCCCCATTGGGGGTGCTTGATTGTTATTTGTCTCGTGCCCCGTGGCATGTAAAGCCAAATCTCGCCAACTTTGTCTTTACGTTTGACTATTCCCAATGGTGACGAAAAAGCAAAATCATGTGAAGCAACGACTTTTACCAAAGCGCAAGCCTCGTCGTTTAAATCTTTCACAGGAGTTATAAAAGCGCTTACATCGTTAGGTAAAACCTTGAAACCAGCTACTTTAAACCTGACGGTTACCGAGTCGTTAGGATGAATAACGTTGTTTTCCTCATTCCCGTTTAGTGCGCTTGGCATACAAATGCCGTTGCTACCTGGATTATTACTTGCGGCAATAGGAGCTTTACCTATTGTCATGAACAGTAGTAAAAGCGGCAGCAGTATGCGTTTATAATATATGTCGGAGCTTTTTAGTGCCATTATTCCAAGTTAAAGTCACCAATGTTAATAACTTCGTTCCCGTCTGTTATGCTTTGTGCCGGTTGCCATGTCCTTACGTGGATGCGTGGCATTGATTCGTCACGAAAATCCCAAAGAAGGAAAATCCATCCGTCATCAGCATATTTGTCACTTTTGTATTTCTGCCTGAGGCTTACTCCGTATATCCCGTCCATTGTCGGGTGGCGCATTATGTTGAAGCCAGAAAATCTCACGTCTATCTTTTTGTTTGCAGCGAAAGCCTTTGACAGGCGCTCTATGTATTCTTTCTTCGTTCTGATGTTGTATGTAACTTGTTGTTTTGACATGTACTTGTTTTCTACATCAGGCGTCGTCTTGACAACGTTTCCCACAATTATTAAAGCGTTCTCGCTGAATAATTGTTTCAGGAAGTCAATGTCCTTCGTTGTGTATGCCATGCGGAAATGCTCGCAGTAATTAAGTATTATTCGGCGTCTTTCAGCATCATTCACGGCTAATTTCCCTGACAGAATCTTGTTTGCTTCCTTGTAAAAAGGATTTCCGCTAACTATTTTTTTCAGCTGGCTGTCGGTCAGGCCGTAATGCGTTTGGTTTTTCATGCTTTTGTTTTCGGCCGTACTTGATACAGCTTCAGGTTGTGCCCCTTTGCCTTGTTGGGAGATTATGATACGTCCCTTATCCGTGTCACGGCTTGGTGATGGCCTGTCATCATTGATGAATGTCACTACTCCGTATCGGTCGATATAGCCTTTACGTCCAGTTTCTTTCTCCAAGAAACGTAGCCGGCCGTTTCTGAACCTTACATCAATGGTGCAATTGCGCACCGGAATATTAAACAGCTTGTTGCCTTTCTCGTCTTTTATAATGTATGCTGTTTTCCCTTGTTTGTCAACAAGTCCGACAAGTTCGCGATCTTCGTATATACCGAATCTTATGTTTTGGTTGTTTTCCGGTACGCCAATATCAGGCCGTAGCCATAAGACGGCAGCCATGCTTCCAAGTATGATTGCCAACACGGACAATACATATATTGTTGTTTTCATGCTATTGCCAGTCTTGTATCTCTCCTCCAATATCGATTTTTACTTGATCCGGATTGTCTGATATGACGAAGTTCACCAGATGTTCTGTTCCTGGCTTGAAGTTGAAAGTGCTTTCGTACATATACGAAACACCTTTCATTATGACTTCAATCAGCGGCATTCTGTTTTCTACACGTTGTGGAACGACTATTGCCGAGAACATGTAGTCAGCATCTTGTTTTGCCTCTATGGTGGTACGGGTTCCCCTTGAATATCGTGTCGCAACTCCTGCTTCAAGGTCTATTGTTGCTGTAGGAACTGTGCTGTGAATATACACTTTGGCATTTGTCGGCATTTCCCCTTCAAAGTCTTCTCCCTTAATCAGCCTTATGGTGATTTTGCTCATTATGTGCCTGAACGTCAGTGAAACAGGGGTGCTTGACGCACTTAGCCCATCGGCTTTGGCGTATAGGAAGTCACTTGCCTCGTATCCGTCAAGCCCGTCGATACCGCTTGCTGATTGTTGATCGGTATTTACGCTGAAAGGCATGTCGTCGATGGATGTTACCGGTGATATGTAAGGGTAATAGGCATAAGCGTTGTATGTGCCTTCATCCCAATAGATGGTGCGTCCAGCCGTCCAGTTCCCGTTGTTACAGGTAAGAGCCTCGTTGTTTACAAGGTTGCCGCCTATTTCCAAAGGTGCATCAGTCTTGGCAACAAATAGTCCTATTTTGTCTCCATTCTCAAAGTCAGTGTCGGTTACCCTTGTCCTTTGTGCAGGATGGGTTACGGCAAAAGTCATCGGTGTAGACTTTGCGTCTGTCGGTATTTCAGGCTTATCTTCCTGTGAACAGGCCGACAATCCTATTATTGTTAACGCATAAACAGCGCAGGTTATTATATTATTTTTCATCTTTTTCTTTCTTTGTCTATAATAAGTTATGGTGCCTGTAGCGTGGCGGATAAGCCGGTTATGACGTGTTTGTGTGTTCAAGACACTTCCGGCTTATCCTTGTTGAGAGTATTTAATACTGCTAAAGACATTATTTGCGCCTGCTCTTCCTGCCTTTCATGGGACTGCCTTTATGTATTTTAGGGGGCATTTGGTATTTGTTTAAAGTGCCTCCGTTGACACTTGAACTTCTTGTTGCAGTTCCGGCGTCGCGCCTGTCGTTGGCAACGAACTCTTCATATGAGTATGTCTCGCCAGCGTAACGCTTTATGCGCTTAACGATACTTTCACGGCTTATCGTGCTGTAGTATGGTATGTTGTTGTTCATGCATGAGTTCTGTTCCGAGCGGAATACTCCTCGGTTGTGCATGAATCCGCCTTCGAAAATGTCAACGATGTCACTGTATCTGTTGTCGAATATAAGATGGCTCCATGGAACCTCGTGCATCTTGCCCGTAAGTGATAAGTTTTCGTACCATCCAAGGTTTTTTGCATTATTAAACTCGTCTGTATGCCCACAACATAAGCAGTTACAGAAATCTATGAACGCATTGTGGTAAATGTACTCGTCGCCGAGCTTGCCGAACCCATGGCCACCCGCTTCGTGTTGGATGACTCCTCGTGAGTCAAGCGGGTAGCCATACGTGCTGAGGGGACAGAAGGCTATTGCCGAGCCGTCTTCCCACATTTGTGTAATACCTCCGTAATCCGTGCTGTTTGGCACGATGATGATTAAAGTCTGTTTTAGGTTGTCTTGTGTAACGGTTGGAGCGTTCAGTGCGTAGTTGAAAATTTCGTCATAGTCAGCTGTTAGGCCTACGCCGCCTATGTAAGTTGTGTTGAAACGATTGTAACGGATGGTATTGACTGTGCCCACGCCCGTCTCGGTCGACAGGGGAAAGGCTGTATATACGTTGAAGTAGTCGCGGTAAGTGGTGTAGGGCTCAATGCCGAAAAAGTATTCCACTTCCTGTTCTATATTGGTAAGGTAATCTCCGCTGGAAATGTCCTTTGCGTCATATCCGTCACCGAGTATTACGATGTTTATGCCTCCGTTGTTGCCTCTTGTCGCTTTCTGTAACGTAAGCCATTCGTTTTCTCCGTATTCGTAATCGTATTGATTTACGGTACAGGTATGTGTGTAATCCTCGTTCTTCAGCTTGAATACTATTTCGCCAGTACGGTCGCCCGAACCTTTAGCCATTGATTTGATAGTAAGCGTTACTTCTGTCTTGTTCCCGCCGCTGGTCTGCGACAGTTCGCACCAGTCGGGTTTGCTTGCCACTTCCCATTCACCCTCGGCATCGACAATTAAAGTCTGTTTGTGCTCTGTATTTATAGCGCAGGCTGTTGACGGGCGGCATACAAGTTCGTGGTGTGCGGCAATGCGTTTAAACTCGTTCCAGCCTGGCGCCGTTTGGTATTGCGCTACGGCTGATTCTGGTACCTCAAGCGTGAAATTGTCTTTTGCTACGCCGTTAAACGCTCCGCTTTCGACTCGTGCCGGCATTTCTCCTTTGCAAACGATAGAGCCAATGCCAAAGCAATTGTTGAATGCCCCACTGCGGATATTCTCGATACCGGCTGGAATTACGATACCTTCAATGCCTGTACAGCCATCGAAAGCATTTGCCCCTATTGTAGACATGCTTTCAGGAAATTCAATCGTACCACTAATACGTGTATTTCCGACAAAAGCATTGTTGTTGATTGTAACCAATTCTTTAGGAAAGATTAAGTTTCCGGAAAAATTACAGCCGTCGAAAGCGGATATTCCAATGGTTGTCAGATCTTTGGGTAATATAAGGTTGCCCTTTAGGTTGGTATTTGCAAATGCAGTTGAACCAATTGCAATAATGCCGTCATGTAAAGTTAAGGTACCGTCAAATCCTGAACTTTGAAACGTTCCGTTTGATATATTTTTTATTTTTTGCGGTATACTGAGATTACCGGTGATGTCAGCACAATTTAGGAATGCATATTCGCCAATATACTCCAATTCGTGCGGTAAGACTAAATTACCGTAAAATGTTCCATTGTTAAAAGCATAATTTCCAATATATCTTAATTCATTAGGCAAAATAAGTTCACACGAGAATTTGCAGTTGCTAAAAGCAAAAGTTCCGATATACTCCAATGTACTTGGTAAGGATAGCGAACCGTCTAATGAATAACAACCATAAAATGCCTCTCTCGCAATCCTTGTTGTGCCTTCGGGTATAATTATGGAACCGGTTAAGTTGTCGCATTCACTGAATGCATCATAACCGATACCGGTCAACTTATCAGGAAGAACGATGCGTATCAATGACTTTTTGTATTGAAAGGCTAATGAAGGTATCATTCCTTCTATTTCTTCTTCGGAATCTTGGGTGTTGAAATAATTATAATAGTCATAATCGTTAAAACCGCCACTTACTGAAACTTCTTTCAGGTTCAGTGCTTGCAGGTTGTCCATAGAGTCACGCATGAAATAGAAGTCCTGGCTGTTTATGCGTCCTGTTATCTTCAGGTTCTTCACTTGCGTGTAGTCCTTGTTGGCCGCAATGATAGAGTCTTTCAGGTGTCCGGCGGTAGAATTTATGATGATATATTCCCGTGCGTCGGCGTCATGGCTGACAAGGTCGTTCTCCCAGGGTGTTATGCTTTCGCTGATTAGGGTTAAGGTGTATTGGCCGGTATTCTCTTTTTTGTCAACGCGGATTGTAAAGTTGTTCATCTTTCCTGCCACGTAGGTCAAGTCTTCGTTCTTTGTGAACTTATATGGTGTGCCGCCAACGGTTATGCTGAATAGCGTAGTGCCGGCCTGTACGGTTTGCGGGATCACTATCGCGCGCCATTCGTCGCCGTTGTTTGACGGCACCGTGGCCGTCTTTTCTATGCCTCCGGTAGGTGTCACGGTTCCGTCGGCAAGGTTGATGGTTGCCTCGCGCACGAGGTTGGCCACGAGAATGTTTTTCTCCGTCTGCACCCATTCACCCGAGGCAAAGCCCGTTCCTTCGACAAGCGTTATGCGGGCATTGGCCATGCGGTGCTTCATTGGCAGGCGGATAACGTTTGTTGTGGGTGCCACGTTTTCCACTTTGCCCCATAGGAAGTCGCTGGCTTCATAGCCTCCCATAGCTCCACCCTCGGATACGGTGCTCTGGTCACGCTCCACTGTGAACGGATAAGCGTCTATACTCTCGGGCGAGCCGTAGGGGTAATAGCCGTATACGTCGATAGGTGTGTGCTTGTCTTTCCAGTAGATGTCGTAGGCCGAGTTCCATTTGTTGGCGCTTTCGTCGAAGGTGTGGCGCACGTTGTCGCCACGGTTGCCGCTTGGTAGCAGTGTGCCGGGCGTGTTGCCGTTGTAATCTACGATGTATACGCCAATTACGTCGCCGTCGCAGAATCCGCTGTCGTTCACTCGAGTTACTGCCAGTTGGTCAATCTCGCCTGACAGGTTGATTCGGTCTGTGCCGTGGCGGTTGCCGTCGTCATTGAACAGGTCGTCAGAGCAGCTTGTCAATAATGACAGGCTTGCGGCCATATATAATAATATGTGTCGGCTTATTTTCATGTTATTTTTTATTTATTGTCAACAAGTTGACGAGTTACAAGTTGACAATGAGATTTGCTTTGTTGCTTGCCTTCTTGTATCTCGTCTACTTAAGCTTTTATTCAGCCGTGCCTCCGTAATCGGTGCCGTCGTCTTCCCATTGGTCTATGGTAACGTTTACGCCATCGCTTGTCTTGCTCAGTGTCACTGTGAACCTATAGCGTTTCCCGCTTTCGAAGGTCATGCCTTTCTTGAGATTATATTCACGTCCGTCTGCCGTTACGGTCAGCAGATTGCCGTCAGCCACGCTTTGCGGCACTATCAGTGCCTTGTATCCGTCACCGCTTTTCATCGGCGTTATTGCCGTTGGCTCTCCCGTTGCGGCTACCGTGCCTGCGGCAAGGTCTATTGTAGCGTTAGTCTTGATTCCGTTAATGCGTACGTTGATGTCGGCCTCGGCAAGGCTTTCAGCCGTGAATCCGTTGCCTGGCGCAAGCTCAATGAGCATTTGGCTCATTGCGTGTCGTGCATCGATGATTACTGTGCTTTCCGTTGGGCTGACGTTTTTTTTCGAACCAATGATTACGTCGCCGGCCTTGTAGGCGGCCTCTGAGCTCTGGTCGGCGCTGACGTTGAAGGGCATTGCCTTTACGTCAGTCACCGTCGTCGTGTAAGGATAATATATATAAGGGGACTTCTATAAATTAAATCCCTGATTATAAGTTGCATAAGCGGATAAAATGC